>Ga0209075_1000133_pt1 | contig 63461 bp, 54 predicted proteins | sample Stecom2011_FD_187523 | JGI IMG/M metagenome (GOLD analysis project Ga0209075, IMG submission 187523) | Agricultural soil microbial communities from Utah to study Nitrogen management - Steer compost 2011 (SPAdes) (version 2) | ecosystem: Environmental > Terrestrial > Soil > Agricultural land...
TGGCACCTCGATGTCGGCTCGTCACATCCTGGGGCTGGAGAAGGTCCCAAGGGTTGGGCTGTTCGCCCATTAAAGTGGCACGCGAGCTGGGTTCAGAACGTCGTGAGACAGTTCGGTCTCTATCTACAGTGGGCGTTAGAAATTTGAGTGGATCTGACTCTAGTACGAGAGGACCGAGTTGGACAAACCTCTGGTGTACCAGTTGTTCCGCCAGGAGCATTGCTGGGTAGCTACGTTTGGAAGGGATAAGCGCTGAAAGCATATAAGCGCGAAACCCACCACAAGATGAGATTTCTTTAAAGGGTCCCCGTAGACTACGGGGTCGATAGGCTATAGGTGTAAAGGCAGCAATGTCATAGCCGAGTAGTACTAATAACCCATAGGCTTATTGTACGCCTGTTTTTTTATACGAGTGCAATTTAAATACTTCATGATTCTTTTTCAATATGTTACAATATTAGGCTTTTGCTAGTCAAAAGCAATCCCGCGATAATTGCGAGATAACAGCTTAAGGTGGTTATTGCAATGGGGCTCACCTCTTACCATTCCGAACAGAGAAGTTAAGCCCATTAGCGCCGATGGTACTGCATTTGTGGAAGAGTAGGTCATCGCCTTTTTTAGAGTCCCGATTCATTTTAATGGATCGGGACTTTTTTTTTTATAACTTTTTTTGAAATGTTTTAAATGGCACTATCTACATTTTAGAAGGTTATCTTCAATAGTTAAGTTCCATACAAGCCTTATTACACTATTTGTTTTTGAAAGCAGTGTTCTCCTTAGCTTAAAAGCTTACGAAGGATAGTTTAATGCTGTTAAATGGTTTCTTAGTATAAGATTTATGTTTTGAAAGACACTCTCTAATACGATTAAACGAAAACGAGCAAAACTACATGATTGGTTTTAAGTACCCTATAAATGCTTATTTTGAAGAAAGGAATATTTGGAACAGTACTAAACTCTATGTTGATGCATAGCTGAAATTCATATAAATAGTTATACGATTTTTTTAAAGGCTAAATCAGAAGATAATTGCTACTTAAGACAACTCTTAACAGTAAAACGAATAGAACGAGACGGCCAAAAAGAGGTTTTAATCTCTAATTAGAATGTTTTATAGTTATTTAATAGTCCCTTATAAGGTTAAGGACCAATTATGTTGAAGTTTTCTAAACTTTTTTAATTCATTTCGAAGAATGGGAAGATAGTCTTTTCCATTGCTATTTGATTTTTCCAATCGACTGCAATTTTTATATAATAAATTGGTCAATCGTTTAACAGACGCAATGTGCTTGTATTTCTTATCGCTATATTTTTCTAATTCAGCTTTTTCTATTTCTGGCGCTAAAGAGGTAGATTGTTGCACAATATCTCCAGAGAAATAGATGTTTGAGTCTTCCTTACCGTCAGGTTTTAGATATGCCAAATCTTGATTTAAATACGTAGATATACTACGTGATAAAGTTATAATTTCCATTGCCTTTTGATAGATAGGAGAATGGTACAAGTGTGTTGACATAATTAATACGTACTTTTTAAATAATTCTATCAAATTTACCAACAAGTTTTCATTTTCAACTTTAGATATTAAAGTAAAATGGTATATTTACTTTAATTATTAACGTAGAATTCAATTATTCTTTAATATGAGTTTAGATCAATTAAATTGGAAGATTCTAAATTGTTTGCAGAGCAATTCTAGGCTTTCTAATGCCGAAATTGGCCGACAAGTGGGAATAAGTTCTCCTGCCGTTTCTGAGAGAATTAAGAAAATGGAGGATCTTGGAATTATCCAAAATTACCATACATCCGTTTCTCCTTTTGAAGTAGGATATCAATTAAAAGCACTTATTACTATTCGGGCTTTTATGGGAATGCTAAAACCATTTTTAGAAAAGGTGAAAACGTTTGACGAAGTTCTAAATTGCTATAGAATTACTGGTAACGAAAATATAGTTATGGAAGTTGTATTAAAAAATCAGAAACACTTAGAGACTTTTATCGATCAGTTAATTGTTTATGGGGAAACAAAAACTCAAATAGTTTTGTCTCATGTTATTAAACATCATCCTGTAAAACCATTAAAATAGAATTATAAGTCGGTATCATTATCATCAAAGCCGTTATCATTAAAAGGGAGATCGTTATCTGGATCATGATCGTCATAGTTTATTCCTGGTGGATTAAAAAGCCCCCATCTATCTATGATGTAATTCCAGCAATCAAAAGTTTTTACCCATTCAGCAAATAACACTCTAAATACTTCTATTTCTTTTCTTAATAGATCGAGGTATTCTATATCCTTATATCCATGCATTTGCAGGCCCCGCGAATCTGTTATAAGTTCTCTAGCAGCTTGTCTTATTATTGCTGCATTTTCCATTTTAATGTCGTATAGCATGTCTTCATCGCCGGCACCAGCTATTTTGGCAGGAATGATGAGAGAGTTCTCTATAAGGCTTTCAAGATTGTATTTAATCATATCTTCTTCAAATTCCTCTTCAAATTCAATTTCGCTATTTTCTGCAATCTTCACTATATGATCCACTATTTCCTGAATTTCCATGGCTTTCAGAAATATTAGTGATTTTTCCCATTCCTCTTTCATATTAGAACCCTTTTATTCAAACTTAATACTCGCTAAAATCATCTTAAATATAACTCATTTTTTGATTTCAAATAGCGTTTTAAATAATAAAGAAGTCCAACGCATATAAGCCCTAAAATAGCCATGACTCCCCAAGTTATATTAAAGCCATAGCGAGCAACTAAATGTAGACCGGTGTTATGTCCAAAGATATGTGCTACAGAAAAAGCAATTGTATATAAGGCCATATATTCTCCTTGATTACCTTTTTTAGCTCGTTGCAAAGCAAAGGAATTGGAGAAAGGAAAAGCAATCATCTCTCCCACAGTCATTAATAACATTCCAATAACCAATATTCCAACCCAGGCGGTTAAGTCAAGGACTAAAAAGCTAATTAGGGTTAAGAGCGCGCCAAATATCATGAGCCCAGGTTTTGTGTATTTGGTATGTTCTAACCATTTAATAAGTGGCATTTCGAACACAAAAATAAAAAAGCCATTTAAGCCTAAAAGCAAACCAATTTTAAATTCAGATAATTTATGGATGTCTTTATAATACAAAGGCATGGTTGAAAAATATTGTAAAAAAATAATTCCAAATAAGGACATGGCCACCAGAAAAATCCAGAATGCTTTATCTTTATATGCAGATTGGGGATTTTGGTTAATTACTGGATCTAAAGTTTTTACTTTTTTAGGATTTAAAACTTTTATAAGTAGGAAAGTAGCCAAAATACAAGTGAGTCCATCGGCTATAAATAGGCCTCTATAACTAATGCTAGTAATAATTAAACCGCCAATAGCTGGTCCGGCGGAAAACCCTAAGTTTATAGCCAAACGAATTAATGTTACCGAACGTGTTTTATTTTCTGGTTTACTATGGGCACTCAATGCCACGAACATGGCAGGGCGAAACATATCTGCAACGAGCATGATTATAAAAATTCCTACACAAAATGAGGCAAAGCTGTTCAAGTATTGCAATCCGATAAAAAGAACGCCCGTACTTAGTAAACTTCTAACCATGACTTTATAATAGCCTATTTTATCGGTTAGCTTACCTCCCAACCAAGCTCCAAAAACCGATCCGAGACCAAAAGCAGACATCACCCAACCTACTTCTCCAAGGGTAAAATGTAGGCTTTCGGTTAGATATAAAGACAGAAAAGGGATAACCATAGTTCCGGCTCTGTTAACTAAGGTTACCAGGGCCAGCCACCACACTTCAGAAGAGAGTCCTTTAAAAGTGTTTATATAATTGTTAAACAGTAATTTCATTTAAAAGTGATGATTCTTCATTTCCATATAAATGGAAATCTTTTTTATTAATTAGATCCCAACTTCTAGCAGGATTAATTCAATAATATAAAATGAAGCTTCACGGCTTCATTAAAAGTAAAAAAGCCCAACGTTATCGTCGGACTTTTATATATAGCTTCAATTGATAATTTTATGGCTAGTACATATCGTTAGCCTTCTTCTTTAAAGAAGAGGAATGCTTTCTATAAATTACAATATAATTAATCATTGATTTTTACTTTTTAATGAATCAAATCTAAACAAAATAGTTTAAAGTTGTATTTTTGAAATGTAAAAAATATTAAAATGAAATACTTCTTAAATTTTTTTTTATTGCTTTCAGTTTTAAGTTGTTCTCAAAAGAAACAACCAATTTTAGGCGACACTGATTTTCAAAGAAAGATGAATGCAGATTTTAAAGATGCCTCTAAGTCGCCATTAAAAGATAAAGATCGAAAAGGTTTTACGGGCTTGGATTTTTTTAAGTTCGATTCTTCTTATGTAGTTCAAGCTTCGTTTGAAAGAACACCAGATGAAGTTCCTTTTAAAATGAAAACGACTACAGATAGAATGCCTATGTATGTGAAATATGGAGTTGCAACTTTTGAGTTAGAAGGACAAGAGCACCAACTTAATATCTATCAAAGCATGGATTTAATGAATGAAGAAGGTTTTGAAGACTATCTTTTTTTACCATTTTTAGATACAACAAATGGGGAAAGCACCTATGGAGGAGGACGATATTTAGATTGTGAACCACCAACCAACGGAGTAATTGAAATTGATTTTAATACAGCATATAATCCTTATTGCGCGTACAACGAAAAATATTCTTGCCCGATTGTGCCTAGAGAAAATTACTTAGAAGTTAAGGTGGAAGCAGGAGTTAAAGCTTTTCAGAATCATTAAAAAACACGGTTTTTGAAAATATTTCAAGGAAGGTATTTTCTACTTAACCAGAAACATTCCTAAAAAAACTGCAAGAAAGCCCAATACAAAACTTGCAATAGTATAAATAGCAAAGCTCATGAAATCTCCAGCTTTTAAAAAGACATGATTTTCATAAGCAAAAGCGGAAAAAGTAGTGAATCCACCACAAAAACCAGTTGCTAAAAGCAGGGTGTGATTTTGTGAAAGGGCATTGTTTTTGGCTGCAAAACCTAAAATAAGTCCAATAAGTAAACTTCCAATAATATTGGCCACCAAAGTACCATAAGGAATTCCAGTTTCATAGCTGTTTAAATATTTTCCAAGAAGATGTCTTAGTACACTTCCAAAACCGCCACCTATAAAAACGAGTAAAAGTTGTTTCATCTAATAGGTTTTATCTTTTTTTAAAGGTTCTTTTTTATTAATCTAAAGCTAGATATAATTCTGTCACCCAATCGGCCGGATTTAGTATTTTAGATGAATCAGTAACGTGTACCTCAAGCATAGGACCTTGTTCTGCTAACTTTAAATCGTTTTTAGGAATATAATCTATAGAGGTTTCCCAAGCTTCTTTTAAGTTGCTATAATTACCTTTAAGTGTAGTTTTTAAAGCTTTAAACGGCTCTAATTGTCCTGTTAAAATATCGCTTTCTACAGTAATTACTTGATTGGTAGTAGGTACACAGCACGAAAACATAACCGCATTGTTCGCCTCGTCCCAATTATGATAAAGGACAAAAGGAGGTCCTGCAGTTGTAATGTTGTTCTCTTTAGCATAAGCACTAACTTCGGCCATCATTTTTTGTTTGACGGCTTCATGATCGTTCATTTTAGCGGAAGTGGAATTGTATAAATAAAAACCTCCTCCATGTTGAGTAATATAATCAACCTTTATAGAATAAACTTTCATAGAAGCTACAACCACACTATCTAATTTTTCTAAACCTCTCTCAAAATCTGGACCTATCATTTCATCAAATCCCCCAGTAAAAAGGGCATAGGCTTTTAGTTTAAATGGAATTTTGTCTGAACTCAAGGTCCACGAAACTTCTGTTTTATTTTCGGTTCTTGGATTAAATTCCCAATGAATTTCCGATGGCTGAAAATCACCAAATTGTAACTTTTGATCTATAGAACTGTTTTCTGAAGTTGCACTAGTTTTTATCTGGCCTTTGCCATCGTTGTCTTCCCAAGCATAAGAACTTCCAACACCTTTGGTTTGCTCTCCTAATGTAACAACGACATCATGATTGTTTTCGGTCCAAGCAGACCAGGTTTTCCAGTTTTTAAAATCTATCACATTATTATAAATAACTTGAGCAGGCGCTTCAATAGTTCGAGTTCTTTTTATTTCAAAGGAATTTGGCTGTACAGCAATATAAATGGTTAATCCAATAATTAAAATAAGAATTAAAAATAGAATATATTTTAGTGCTTTCATGTTGGGAGTCTAGTTGTTTTTCAAAGATAATCAATTTTGTAGTATCTCAATATATGTTACATTTGTAAAACACTAAATAAAAAATAAAAGATGAAAGTTACACATGTATTAGGTTTTGCTTTAGCCTTAACTGTTTTTGTATCTTGTAAAGAAGATAAAAAAGAACCAGTTGTTGAAGTTGCCGAAGTAAAAGTAGAAAACACCTTCGATTACAATGTTGAGCAGTTTGCCGACATTAAGTTGTTACGTTATCAAATTCCAGGATGGGAAAATTTAACGTTAAAAGAACAAAAATTGGTTTATTATTTAACCCAGGCAGGTTTGGCCGGAAGAGATATTATTTGGGATCAAAATTATAGACATAATTTAAAAATTAGAACAGCTTTAGAAGCTATTTACACCAATTATTCTGGAGATAAAACGAACAGCGATTGGTTGGCTTTTGAAACTTATTTAAAGAGAGTTTGGTTTAGCAATGGAATTCACCATCATTATTCAAACGATAAGTTGAAGGCAGAATTTTCTCAAGACTATTTAAAAACTTTATTAGCTGAAACCAATACGGCACTAGAAGAAGAGGCTTTTAATGTTATTTTCAACAACACCGATTCAAAGAAAGTCAATAAAGCTAAAGGTGTTGATAATGTGGCACTTTCTGCCGTTAACTTTTATGGGCCAAGTGTAACCAATGCAGACGTAGAGAAGTTTTATAAAAGTAAAAAATCTCCAAATCCAGAAAAGCCTTTGTCCTTTGGTCTAAATTCTAAGTTGGTAAAGGAAAATGGACAATTAAAGGAATTGGTATATAAATCGGGAGGTTTATATGGTTCTGCTATTGACGAAATTATTAAATGGTTAAATCTAGCCCAAGGAATAGCCGAAAACAAAGCTCAAGGAGATGCTATTGGCTTGTTAATCCAATATTATAAAACAGGAGATCTTCAAACTTGGGATGATTATAATGTAGCTTGGACAGCTGCCACAGATGGGAATGTAGATTATATAAACAGTTTTATTGAAGTATATAACGATCCAGTAGGTTATAGAGGAACTTTTGAGTCTATCGTTCAGATTAACGATTTTGACATGTCTCAAAAAATGAAGGTCTTATCGGATAATGCGCAATGGTTCGAGGACAATTCGCCTTTAATGGACGAGCACAAAAAGAAAAATGTGGTTGGAGTAACTTATAAAGTAGTTAATGTTGCTGGTGAAGCTGGAGATGCTTCCCCAAGTACGCCTATTGGCGTTAATTTACCAAATGCCAATTGGATTCGTGCTGCTGTTGGGAGTAAATCTGTTTCCTTAGGAAATATAATTGAAGCTTATAACAATGCAGAAAGTTCTGGACGTTTAAAAGAATTCGTAAACGATGAAGAAGAGTTAGAGCTAGAAGAAAAATACGGTCAAGTAGCCGATAAATTACATACAGCCTTACATGAAGTTATTGGTCATGCATCTGGACAATTAAATCCTGGTGTTGGAGAAACCAAAGAAACACTTAAAAATTATGCGTCTACTTTAGAAGAAGGTCGTGCCGATTTAGTAGGTCTTTACTATTTATACAATCCAAAATTACAAGAACTAGGATTGGTCGATGACTGGAAATCTTTAGGAAAAACCGCTTACGATGGTTATATTAGAAATGGATTGATGACGCAATTAATCCGATTAAATTTAGGTGATGACGTTGAACAAGCACATATGCGAAATAGACAATGGGTGAGTGCTTGGGTTTTTGAAAAAGGTAAAGCAGACAACGTGATTGAAAAAATAACTCGCGACGGAAAAACCTATTATAACATTACGGATTATGATAAGTTACATGATTTATTCGGACAATTATTACGAGAAACACAACGAATTAAATCTGAAGGAGATTACCAAGCAGTTGAAACTTTGGTAGAAACCTATGGAGTAAAAGTAGATCAAGATTTACATGCTGAAATATTAGAACGTAATAAGCAATTTACAGGAGCTCCTTATAGCGGGTTTGTAAATCCTATCTTGGTTCCTGAAATGGATGATAATGGCGAAATTACTGCTATTAAAGTAACTCAGCCAAAAACTTTTTCCGGTCAGATGTTGGATTATAGCAAAAACTATAACTTTCTTCCAGAAGTGAATTAATTAGATAATTACTTATAAAAAAGCCTTAATGATTCTTTCATTAAGGCTTTTTTATTGATGTCATTTTGAAGCAGTAATTATTTATTAACGCTAAATTTCAATAAAATAAAGTTTAATACAAGTAATAAAAACAAGATTAATAACGAATTCATAATAGTAGAGTTTATTATATATCGTAAAATTCTCAAAATGTTACCCGTTTTTTAATTATTTTTTTTAAAAATGATAGTTTGATTGGTGAAAATGAATTTATTAAGATTAATAAAATCAAACATTCTTATTGTTTTCTAATAAAATCACTTCATCTACGTTGGGAAGATTATAACAGATTACTTGAAAAACCATTTAATGGAAGCAATAAATATGATAAAAGAAATAAAGGCCAATAAAATCCAAACACTTCCTTTATAGTATTTTTTATGAAGCTTTAAATCGCGTCTATACGTATAGAAAATGGCGATAATAAAAACAACTGCAAATAAAATTCCAAAAACCCATTGTCCTTTAGTAAACATATTCTTAATTTTAGACAAAATTACAAAAACATTCCATTAAGATTTCTGTTTTAAGGAATGAAAAATTTTAATTAATAATTTCCGATCTGTCTGCAACAAACAGGTTCCGAACTAAAAGCAATAAATTTCCATGAAAAATAAAATAGAAGCAGTTAAAGCTTTTCACACAGCATTTAAATTAGGTTATCGCGAAACACCTAAGGCACATTTAGGAATTGAAAAAAACTTGCTTCGTTATAAATTAATGCGCGAAGAAAACGAAGAATATTTAGATGCAGCAAACAACAACGACTTGGTAGAGGTTGCCGATGCTTTGGGAGATATGCTCTACATTCTATGTGGCACCATTATAGAGCATGGCATGCAACATAAAATTGAAGAAGTTTTTGAGGAAATACAACGCAGTAATATGAGTAAGCTTGGGGAGAATGGAGAGCCTATTTATCGCGAAGATGGAAAGGTACTTAAAGGTCCCAATTATTTTCAGCCAGATATTGCAACGATTCTAGAGAAATAGTTGTTAAGAAGATAGAAAAAAGAATAATGTGCGCTTCTTATCAGGATGATTTTGTTTGAAAAGTGTTAGTGTTTTTTTTTAAAAGTGAATGGTAAATGGTAAAAAGCAAACCAAGATATTGAGTTACTAGTACCCTTTAAATTTATTATAAAAAGGTCGAAAAAGACAATCTTATTCAGGCATGCTCAAACTCAGAACTATTTAACTTCATGTCTCCAACCGTGTTTATCCTCAGATATGTTATGTTGGATTTCTTGTAATTGCTTTTTAAACATAGCAGCAAACGATCTATCGTTTTCAGGAATTTCAAACACTTCATTTCCATGTTCGAATGCAGAAATCGGACTCACAACTGCAGCAGTTCCAGCTCCAAAAATCTCCTTTAAACTACCATTTCTTGCGGCTTCTTTAATTTCAGATACGGGAACGCGTTTTACATCAACAGCAATGCCATTGTCTTCGGCTAACTGTAGGATGCTTCTTCTAGTAATTCCATCTAAGATTCTATCGCTAATTGGAGCAGTAACAAGTGTGTCATTTATTCTAAAAAAAATGTTCATGGTACCCGCTTCTTCCAAAAATTCATGTGTACTGGCGTCAGTCCAAATAATTTGTTGATAACCTTTTTCTTGAGCTAAAGCAGTTGGGTAAAACTGAGCAGCGTAATTTCCTGCAGCTTTAGCGAATCCAACACCTCCATTGGCCGAGCGACTGTATTTTTCAGCAAATAGAACACGTACTTTCCCAGAATAATAGGCTTTTGCCGGAGAGCAAATTATCATAAAACGATAGGTGTTTGCTGGCGATGCGGAGATAGCAGGTTCTGTTGCTATAACAAATGGTCTTAGATATAAAGAGTTTCCAACTCCAGGTTGAATCCATGCAGCATCCATTTTTAATAAAGTTTCTAAACCTTTAAAAAAATATTCTTTAGGAAAAGCGGGCATGGCTAATCTAGCCGAAGATTTATTTATACGTTCTTGGTTATCTTCCGGTCTAAACAACCAGATTTTCCCGGCTGCGTCCTTAAAGGCTTTCATACCTTCAAAAACTGCTTGTCCATAATGAAAAACTCTGGCTGAAGGCTCTAAAGTCATCGCCTGATAAGGCATGATTTTAGGTTCTTGCCATGCACCATCTGCGTAATCGCAAACAAACATATGGTCTGTAAATGTTCTTCCAAAAGTTAAATTTTCAAAATCCACATTTACAATCTTGGATGTGGCAGATTTCTCAATGCTCAATGGGGTGTTTGAAGGGTCTATCATGATGCTTTATTTGTTCTGCGAATGTAAAAAATTTATGTCTATTAAAAAACCAAAACTTTTTTTAAAAAAAACGTATATTTGTCGATAGTCTCAATTTAATTTATATTTGTTATGAAATATTTTTTTACCCTTTTTGTTTTTGCAATCCTAATTATTTCTTGTAAAAACAACACAAACGAAACTCCAGAAGTTTCTGAAGATAAAAAAGAATTAGCTTATGTTTCTTTTGGTGATGAAATAGTTGCCGATCAAGCTGTCGAGCTACTTTCTATGGCAGAAGATTATAAAAACATGAAGGTTGGAGATAGTGTTTCAACCAAATTAATAGGGAAGGTCGATCAAGTTTGTCAGTCAAAAGGTTGTTGGATGAAAATGGATTTAGGAAATGACGAACAGGTAATGGTAAAGTTTAAGGACTACGGTTTTTTTATGCCTAAAAATATTGCTGGAAAAGATGTTATTGTTGATGGAAAAGCTTTTGTAAGCGAATTGTCTGTGGACGAATTGCGCCATTATGCTGAAGACGCAGGAAAGACAGAAGAAGAAATTGCAGCTATTACAGAACCTAAACGCACCTATTCTTTTGTAGCTAATGGTGTTCTTTTAATAGAAGAATAGATGAGATTATTATTTTTCAGTATGTGCGCCTTACTATTTGTTTTAAGTTGTAAACAGATCGAGGAGTCTCCAGAAGCAGCTACAGAGTTAATGGTTTACGATATGTATCAACCATCCGAAATGGCCAATCTCATGAACGAGATGTTTGCTCAAAATTTGAAGGTAAAACAAGACATATTGGATGGAAAAGTTCCAACAGAATTCCCGTTGGACTTTTTAAAAATTCACACAGCAGAATTATCAGATTTTAAAAGTAGAAACGAAACTTTTCGGAGTTTTTCTAAACTATTTATAGAAAGTGAAAAGGAAATTTTCAATACAGAATCTCTAATTCCTATTGAAGAACGTTTTAATAATACTGTAAATCTTTGTATTTCTTGCCACCAAACGGAATGTACTGGTCCCATCTCCAGAATCCAGAAATTATTAATTAAATAGATTTTGGAACGTAAAATCATCACAACTGCCGATGGTTCCAAAACAATTCAACTTGTAGAATTAGACGAGCAGTACCATTCTCTCCACGGCGCTTTACAAGAATCCCAATATGTTTTTATTAAACAGGGTTTGCAACATGTTATTAAAACTAGACAAAACACTGCTGAGCCTATTTTAATTTTGGAGATTGGTTTTGGCACAGGATTAAATGCTATGACTACTTTAGTTGAAGCCAAAAAATCCCAGATTTCAATAAACTATGTAGGTGTAGAAGCTTATCCTATTTCAAAGGAAGAGGTTTTGGCACTTAATTATAACAGTCTGTTTCAAGATGGCAGTATTAATCTGCTTTATGAAAGTATTCATTCCAGCTCTTGGGAAAAACCTATTGAAATAACACCATATTTTACCTTAGAAAAACAAAAAAAGCATTTTCATGAGATAGTAGGCACTCAGGCTTACGACCTTATTTATTTCGATGCATTTGGACCACGAGTACAACCTGAACTATGGACAGAATCTATGTTTAAAATCATGTTTGATTCTCTGAAAAATGAAGGTGTTTTAGTTACCTATTCTGCTAAAGGAAGCGTGCGTCGTACCATGCAAGCTGTCGATTTTTTAGTAGAAAAACTTCCAGGTCCTCCAGGAAAACGTGAAATGCTAAGAGCCCGGAGAGGCTCTTAGCATTCGGTGAGCGCAGCGAGCCAAATGCCTTCAAAGAGAGGCTCTTAGCATTCGGTGAGCGCAGCGAGCCAAATGCCTTCAAAGAGAGGCTCTTAGCATTCGGTGAGCCTTACGTACCAAATGCTCTCGAGAATGGAAATTCGTTGATTGTATCTGTAAAATGGCTCCTTAGATAAAAAAACTATAACATGTGGTTAATAGGCGAGCCAAATACGTCTAATAAAAAACAATTCATTCCTTTAAAAACCTATAAACTTTAGTTAAATCTGTTAAACCTAATCTAAAGTGTCTGTTAAAGGCCATGTTAAGCCGTATCTTTAAATAAAAAATGAGCATGAAAGTTTTAATTACTGGAGCTACGGGATTAGTAGGAAATGCCATTGTAGCTCAATGTAAAAAACAATCTATTTCTGTGCATTATTTAACGACTTCAAAGGAAAAGATTGAAACTACGGAGAACTATAAAGGTTTTTACTGGAATCCAGCCAAACAAGAAATTGACAAGTCTTGTTTTGAAGGTGTGGATGCCATCATCAATTTAGCTGGATCCCCAATTTCCAAGAGATGGACAAAAAGTTACAAACAAAATATTTTAAATAGTAGGTTGCAGTCGTTGCAATTATTAAAGACAGCCATTGTAGACGAAAATATAGATATCAAACAATTAATTTCTGCGAGTGCTATTGGTATTTACCCTGATTCCAAAATCAACTATTATGAAGAGGGAGCATCGTCTATTTCTTTAGGGTTTTTAGGAGAAGTTGCAGAGAGTTGGGAAAAAGCAGCGGATGAATTTTCTGATTTGGGTATGGTAGTCACAAAAATTAGAATTGGTTTAGTTATGGATTCCAAAGAAGGTGCATTGCCGCAAATGGCAAAACCTATTAGGTTTGGGGTTGGAGCTGCTTTTGGAAGTGGGCTTCAATGGCAATCTTGGATTCATAAAAGGGATTTGGCTGGTATATTTTTACATGTTTTAGAACATGAATTGGAGGGGGTCTTTAACGGAGTGGCACCAAATCCAGTGACAAATCTGGAACTGACTAAGGCCATTGCAAAAACGCTAGATAAACCCTTGTGGTTGCCAAATATTCCAAAGTTAGCAATGAAACTGGTTTTAGGAGAGATGCATGTGTTGCTTTTTGAAAGTCAGCGCGTGTGTTCCAAAAAAATTATAGATACAGGTTTTGTACATCGTTTTGTAAATCTCAAACCTGCTTTAGACGATTTATTACAATAAAAAAAACCGTTACAATTGTAACGGTTTTAATTTTTTTAGCTTAAAAATCATTAAGATTTTGTTGCTTTCACATCAATTTGAAGTTCGATACCATCGTTAATGAACTTATCTCCTAAGTTATCAAAAAATGATTTTGAACCATATTGTACATTCCATTTAGAACGATCAATTGTAAAAGTTTCACTAGTAATAGCAATAGACTCACCATTTTGGTCAATGTTTACAGGAAAAGTAATGTTGTTAGAAACATCTTTCATTTTTAAATTTCCAGATAACATAGATTTTCCATCTATAGTTTCCAATTTAGTTACTTCAAAAGCAGCAGCAGGAAATTGCTCTACATTAAAAAAGTCAGCACTTTTTAAGTGACCCGTTAATTTGGCATGGTTTTCATCTTCTTCTGGCATGTCTTGTACATAAATAGAGTTCATGTCAATTAAAAATGTACCACTTTCTAAAACATCGTTATGGATAGTAAAAACTCCATTTTCAATGTTTATGGTTCCGTGGTGAGAACCTGTTGGTTTATGTCCTTTCCAAGTAATGCTAGATGTGGCAGAATCTACTTTGTATTTTGTAGAAACATCCGTTTTTTCAGCTACAATTTCGGCTTCACCTGTAGTAGCCTCTTGTGCTTTATCTTTGCAACTTGTTAAAGCTAATGTCATTGCAGCAACTGTTAAGATTGTAAAAAATCTTGTTTTCATAATAAAATATTGTTTATAGTGTTAATTTGCAAAAGTAGTCATTTCCCGATGAATAAATTCTAAAAGAAATATTAAAGTTTTTTAATGACATTTTGACATTTTTATAATAATGGCAGTACTTTTGCCATTCAAAAGAAGTATTAAAAATAATTTATGAGATACGACTATGAGTAAGAAAAATAAAAATACAGATATAAATTCCGAACAAATTGAAGATCAAGTTATTGATCAGGTGGAGCTAAGCAATGAAGAAAGGCTTGAAGAAGAGCTGAAACAAGAAAAAGACAAGTTTTTACGTTTATTTGCTGAGTTTGAAAATTATAAAAGACGAACATCTAAAGAGCGTATTGAATTTTTTAAAACTGCTAACGAAGATGTGATGTTGGCCTTGTTGCCAATTTTAGATGATTTTGACAGAGCTTATATTGAAATTTCTAAAACTGAAGAAAAGGATTTATTGAAAGGTGTGGAATTAATTAGTAATAAATTAAAAAACACTCTGGAAGTAAAAGGCTTAGAAGAAATTCTTTTAAATCCTGGTGACACCTTTAATGCTGATGTCCATGAAGCTATAACTCAAGTTCCAGCTCCTTCAGAGGATTTGAAAGGAAAGATTGTTGATATAGTTGAAAAGGGATATAAGTTAGGCGATAAAACAATTAGATTTCCAAAAGTAGTTATAGGACAATAAGAAGATGGCAAAACGAGATTATTACGAGATATTAAAGATTGAAAAAAACGCCACTGCTGCTGAAATTAAAAAGGCATACAGAAAAAAGGCCTTAAAATATCATCCTGATAAAAATCCGGACGATAAGGACGCTGAAACAAAATTTAAAGAAGCAGCCGAAGCGTACGAAATATTAAGCAATGCCGATAAAAAAGCACGTTACGACCAATTTGGTCATCAGGCTTTTGATGGAAACGGTGGCTTTGCTGGAGCTGGCATGAATATGGACGATATATTCAGTCAGTTCGGTGATATTTTTGGAGGTGCTTTTGGAGGTGGAGGAGGATTCTCTGGTTTTGGAGGTGGCTTTGGAGGTCAGCAACGACGTGTAAAAGGTAGTAATTTACGTATTCGAGTTAAATTAACCCTAGAGGAAATTGCTAATGGGGTTGAGAAAAAAGTTAAAGTAAGACGTAAAATCCAAGCCAAAGGCACTACGTACAAAACCTGTAGTATGTGTAACGGTTCTGGACAAGTAACACGAATTACAAACACCATATTAGGACGGATGCAAACGGCAACCACTTGTACTACTTGTGGAGGAGCCGGACAAACTATAGATAAAAAACCAGAGGGCGCAGATGCACACGGATTAGTTATTAAAGAGGAAACAGTTTCTATTAAAATTCCAGCTGGAGTTGTAGATGGAATGCAGTTAAAAGTCTCTGGAAAAGGAAATGAAGCTCCAGGAAATGGTATTTCGGGAGACTTGTTAGTGGCCATTGAAGAGGAGAAACACGATACTTTACAACGAGAAGGAGATAATTTACACTACGATTTATATGTAAGCTATCCAGATGCGGTATTAGGAACTTCTAAGGAAATCGATACCGTAACAGGAAAAGTGCGTATTAAAATAGAACCTGGAGTCCAATCTGGAAAAATATTGCGTTTAAGAGGAAAAGGTATTCCTAGCATTAATGGATATGGAAAAGGAGACTTATTAGTACATGTTAATGTATGGACCCCAAAAACCTTAAACAAGCAACAAAAAGACTTTTTTGAATCTATGAAAGACGATGAACATTTTGCGCCTAAGCCAGAAAGCTCAGACAAATCTTTCTTTGAAAAAGTTAAAGATATGTTTACTTAAAATAATAAAACCTTGTGAAACCCGCTTAAATTTGCGGGTTTTTTCATTTTTAGGAACTTATTTATTCTTAATTTTCATTTGTTTATTAAAAATGACTATATTTGGAATATCACTATTTTAAAATAGTGGTTTTTTTCTTTTTCATAGCAATTTTTTCCCATCCTAAAATATTTTATATTTCAGGGTGGGTTTTGTTTTTATACCCTTGTTTTGTTGTCTCACTAATTTATAGGTTTATATTAGGGTTTACGTTAGCACATTTAATATCTTTACCATTCTATTTCTAATAATAAACTCGTATGAATAACCTATTAGAAGCCCATTCTGTTTCTAAAAAATTTGGAGATTTTACAGCATTAAACCAAGTGTCTATTGCTGTTCCAAAAGGAAGTATCTATGGCCTACTTGGTCCAAATGGTGCAGGTAAAACAACCCTGATTCGAATAATTAATCAAATTACCATGCCAGATCAAGGCGAGGTTTTTTTAGATGGGGAGCCTTTAAAGGCCCATCATATTAGAGACATTGGCTATTTGCCAGAAGAACGTGGTTTGTATAAATCCATGAAGGTAGGAGAGCAAGCCATGTATTTAGCACGTTTAAAGGGATTGAGTAAATCGGAAGCCAAAATTAGATTAAAATATTGGTTTGAAAGATTGGAAATTGGGGACTGGTGGAACAAGAAAATCCAAGAACTCTCCAAAGGAATGGCTCAGAAAATCCAATTTATTGTCACCGTTTTGCATGAACCAAAGCTGTTGATTTTCGATGAACCTTTTTCTGGTTTCGACCCCATTAATGCCATTCTTATTAAAGATGAAATTTTAAGGTTAAGAGAAAATGGAGCGACTGTTATTTTTTCAACACATCGCATGGAATCTGTCGAGGAATTATGCGATCAAATAGCCTTGCTACATGAGTCCAATAAAATTCTTGATGGGAAATTAACAGATATCAAGAAGCAATTTAAAACCAATACATTTGAAATAGGCATTAGAGCTTCGAACAATTTCTTATTGGAAAAAGAATTGTCTGAAAGATTTATGGTGTCTTCGGCTAATTTTAAAACCCTGGGAGATGATTTGAAACTCAATGTAAAACTGTCTAAAAACGATGTTCCTAACGATTTGTTGAGCTTTCTAACTTCCAAAGGAGAAGTGTCTCATTTTGTGGAAGTCATCCCAAGTGCTAACGATATTTTTATTCAAGCTATTAAGAACAACTAATATGAATCATTTAGGATTAATCATAGAAAGAGAATACTTAACCAAAGTCAAGAATAAATCATTCATTGTCATGACTATTTTAAGTCCAATCATCATGATTGCGCTTATTGCTGTCGTTGCTTATTTATCTCAAATTAATAATAATAAGGAGCGTACCATCTCTATTTTGGACGAATCCGGAATTTTAAAAAGTTCGTTTACAGATACAGAAACCGTTAAATATCACATCCTTGAAAATATAACTTTAGAAGCTGCCAAAAAGCAAGTTCTAGAAAACAAGGAGTATGGCTTGTTGCACATTGACAACTTTAGAGATATTAATGAACTTGGTAATCACATCAAGTTTTATTCCGAAGAACCAGCTTCATTAACACTAATGTCTGCTTTAGAAAGTAAGTTGGAAAAACAACTAACCGATGTAAAACTGGAATTTGAAGGTGTGGATATTGCCCAAATTAAAGCGGCCAGAGTTAGCGTAAACATAGATCAAGAAAGTTTTGTTGGTGAAAAAACCTCTAAAATCGACAGCGTAGTGAAACTTATTTTTGGTGGCCTAGCAGGTTATTTATTATTTATGTTTATCATTATTTATGGTAACATGATTATGCGAAGTGTTATTGAAGAAAAAACCAGTCGTATAATTGAAATTATTATTTCCTCGGTAAAACCAATTCAGCTTATGCTAGGAAAAATAATTGGCACCTCTTTGGCTGGAATTACACAATTTGTAATTTGGATCATTCTTGGAGGTGTTTTAATGACAATCTTATCCTTGGTTTTTGGAATAGATCTTGCCCAATCGCAATCTGGTCAACAGGAATTGTTAAACCAAGCCATGCAAAATCCAGATGTAAATACCGAAATTCAAAACGTTATAACGGCATTCTACAATTTGCCTATTACCAATTTAATTATTGCGTTTATTTTGTTTTTTATCGGAGGTTATTTGCTGTATAGTTCTTTATATGCCGCTATTGGTGCTGCTGTAGATAATGAAACTGATACCCAACAATTTTTATTGCCTATTTTAATGCCGTTAATCTTGGCTGTTTATATAGGTATTTTTACTGTAATTGAAGATCCGCATGGTACAGTTTCTACTGTGTTTTCGTTTATACCATTTACCTCGCCCGTTGTTATGTTAATGAGAATTCCTTTTGGCGTTCCGGTTTGGCAACAATTGCTATCTTTCGTTATATTGGTAGGAACTTTTATGGTAACAGTTTGGTTTGCAGCAAAAATATACCGTGTTGGTATTTTAATGTATGGTAAAAAACCTAGCTATAAAGAGTTGCTTAAGTGGATTAAATATTAAAATAAGTTTAGAGAATATATAAAAGAGAATAAAATATAAAAATGCCAAGAATATTAGTAATAGAAGATGAAGCAGCCATTAGACGTGTATTGGTTAAAATTCTTTCAGAAGAAAATGCCGATTATCACGTAGAAGAAGCCGAAGATGGTTTAATTGGAATTGAAAAAATTAAAAACGAGGATTTCGATTTGGTTTTATGCGATATTAAAATGCCAAAGATGGATGGTGTTGAGGTATTAGAAGCCGCTAAAAAAATAAAACCCGAAATTCCAATGGTTATGATTTCTGGTCATGGAGATCTAGATACTGCTGTAAATACCATGAAATTGGGCGCTTTCGACTATATTTCAAAACCACCAGATTTAAACAGATTGTTAAATACCGTTCGTATTGCATTAAACAGCAAAGAGCTTGTGGTTGAAAACAAACGCCTTAAAAAGAAGGTGAGTAAAAACTATGAAATGATTGGCGAAAGTGAAGCCATTTCAAGTATAAAAAAAATGATTGAAAAAGTGGCACCTACAGACGCCCGTGTGCTAATTACTGGCCCAAATGGAACAGGAAAGGAATTAGTTGCACATTGGTTGCACGAAAAAAGTGAACGCTCAAACGGGCCTTTAATAGAAGTTAATTGTGCTGCCATTCCTTCAGAGCTTATAGAAAGTGAATTGTTTGGCCATGTAAAAGGTGCTTTTACAAGTGCTGTAAAAGATCGAGCAGGAAAGTTTGAAGCAGCTAATGGTGGTACTATTTTTTTAGATGAAATTGGAGATATGAGCCTGTCTGCTCAGGCCAAAGTACTAAGAGCCTTGCAAGAAAGCAGGATTCAACGTGTGGGTGGTGAAAAAGATATTAAAGTAGATGTACGTGTTATAGCAGCTACCAATAAAGACTTAAAAAAGGAAATTGAAGCTGGGAATTTTAGGGAAGACCTATACCATCGATTGGCAGTAATACTTATTAAAGTGCCATCCTTGAACGAGAGGAGAGAAGATGTTCCTTTATTAATTGACTATTTCTCCGAAAAAATATCAAACGAACAAGGCACTGCAAAAAAATCATTTTCTTCAAAAGCTATAAAAATGCTTCAGGAATACGATTGGACAGGAAATATTCGTGAACTTCGAAATGTGGTAGAACGTTTAATTATTTTAGGCGAAAAAGAAGTTGGGGAAGACGATGTTAAAATGTTTGCTTCAAAATAATCCTTAGAAACTCTTTTCTTCATGAAAAAAATAGATGATAAACAGTTTAAAGTTACCAAACCTATTCATTTAAAGGAAATTCCAACCACTTTTAATTTAGAAGCAGATACTGAAAAAATTGAAAAAAAGCTTGGGAAAATTAGAAAAAAACTAGCTATAGTTCAAGATACTATGTATGCGCATGGAAAATATGCGGTTTTAGTGTGTTTGCAAGGAATGGATACAGCTGGAAAAGATAGTTTGATTCGTGAAGTTTTTAAAGATTTAAACGCAAGAGGAGTGGTAGTCCACAGCTTTAAAGTGCCAACATCCTTAGAGTTGAAACATGATTATTTATGGAGACATTATATAGCGCTGCCTGCACGTGGAAAATTTGGTGTTTTTAATAGAACACATTACGAAAACGTGTTAGTAACTCGCGTACATCCCGAGTATATTTTAGATGAAAATCTACCCAATGTAACTTCTTTAGAAGATGTAAACGACGCTTTTTGGGACAAGCGTTTTGAGCAAATCAATAACTTTGAAAAACACATAGCCGAAAACGGAACTGTTATTTTTAAATTCTATTTACACCTTTCTAAAGAGGAGCAAAAAAACAGATTGCTTCGTCGTTTAGAAAAGAAAAATAAAAATTGGAAATTCTCTCCAGGAGATTTAAAAGAGCGAGAGCTTTGGGGTACGTATCAGACGTGTTATCAGGATGCCATAAATAGAACATCTAAACCTCATGCTCCATGGTTTACCATACCTTCAGACGATAAGCCCACAGCAAGATATTTAGTGGCTAACATTATATACAAAACCTTAAAACAATATAAAGATATTAAAGAACCAGAATTAGACGACAAGGTGAAAGCAAATCTGGAACTTTATAAAAATCAACTTGAAAACGAATAAACGATCATTTTTTAGCCTTCTGTTTAACAATTTGATTTTTTAATAATACTATCTTAGTTCTAAAACTCAGCTCATGCGATTTACCATCTTATTTTTCAGTCTATTTCTTGCATTAAATGCTTCGGCACAAACAGATGAAGAGATTTTAAAAAGTCTTTATAAAACCTCTCTAACCAATGGAAATAGTTATCAATGGTTGGACCATTTGTCAAACCAGATTGGTGGGCGCTTGTCAGGTTCCTTAAATGCTGAAATAGCCGTAGAATACACAAAACAAGAACTTGAAAAACTAGGACTTGATAAAGTTTGGTTACAACCCGTTATGGTTCCAAAATGGGTACGTGGTGCTCCTGAATTTGCTTTTATCGAATCGGGTTTAGGATCTACAACCAATGTAAATATTTGTGCACTTGGAGGTTCTATTGCTACGCCTTTAGGAGGATTAAAAGCTCATGTAATTGAAGTGAAAAGCATGGAGGAATTAGAAGTTCTTGGAAAAGAAAATATAGAAGGGAAAATTGTGTTTTTTAACCGACCAATGCAACCAGATATTATTCAAACCTTTGAAGCTTATGGAAGTTGTGCTAACCAGAGATATTCTGGAGCTTTGGAAGCATCCAAATACGGAGCAGTTGGCGTGTTGGTGCGCTCTTTAAGTTTACGTCAAGACAACTTTCCTCATACAGGAAGCATGACTTATGGAAATTTACCAGTATCTAAACGGATTCCATCGGCTGCAATAAGTACGAACGATGCTAATACCTTAAGTACCATGTTGGCCTTGAATAAGAATACAAAGTTCTATTTTAGTCAGACGTGTAGGCAATTAGACGATGTGCAATCATACAATGTTATTGGTGAAATTACAGGGAGCCAATTTCCAAATGAATATATTATTGTTGGAGGCCATTTAGATTCATGGGATTTAGGAGATGGTGCCCACGACGATGGTGCTGGTGTTGTACAATCTATGGAGGTCCTGCGTTTGTTTAAAGAAACGGGTATCAAGCCAAAAAGAAGTATTCGCGTGGTCTTGTTTATGAATGAAGAAAACGGACTTCGAGGTGCTTTAAAATATGCTGAGGTTGCCAAGCAGAAAGGCGAAAATCATATTTTTTCCTTAGAAAGTGATTCTGGGGGCTTTACACCACGTGGCTTTAGTTTTGATTGTAACGATGCCAACTTTAACCAGGTGTTAGGGTGGAAAGATTTATTTAAACCTTATTTGATCCATTATTTTGAAAAAGGAGGAAGTGGAGCAGATGTAGGGCCTTTAAAAACCAATTCTAATGTGTTAGCTGGTTTGCGTCCAGATTCGCAACGTTATTTCGATTATCATCATGCTGCAAACGATACTTTTGATGCCGTTAATAAAAGGGAATTAGAACTTGGGGCAGCTTCTATGGCCAGCTTGGTTTATTTATTTGATAAATACGGCCTGGTTAATTAAAAGCTCTTTTGAAAATTTTATTTAAAGTGAAACAAAGATTTTCTCAATGATGGATTTGGCTTATTTTAATAGGTTCCGGAAACATTCTAATTTATAAATAATTTGTTCTTGGAGGGACATTTCGTACTAATCGAATGTCAAACCTAGGTCTGATAATATTTAGTAGTAACCCCTAAATATTTAAAACTTCAAGCTATTTTGAAAAAAGTAGTAGCTAACAAAGTCATTACTTAAAAGAGAGCAACCGTAGGTAGAACCCTTTAATTTTACATTATTTACCATTCCTTTTATTTGTTTTTTCTACTAGAACCTAGTCTTTTTTACATGGCTATGATATCCTTTATTTGAATTTAGTATTCTAAAATAGAAGTGATTATTAAATTATATGCCAAAGAAACAAGTAAAAATAAAAGGCTTAGAGCCAAAAATCGTAAAGACTTATTTACATATTTAAACTTGATAGAAGCAATTTTTGAAATAATGTAGATTTGCTGTCCCAGTTGGTCGAATAACTGTTCTTCATTAAGACTAATTTTATAAAACGTTTTCGAAAACTCTTTAATCGTTCCAAATTTAGAAATAACATCTTTAAAGAAGAATACGTTTTTTTCGTAGGTAGCTTCAATCCTTGGCATAAAGCAACGGATACTAAAATATATGGAAGTAAGTGTACACATAAAGGATGCTCCTAAGAGTACAAATAGGAGTGTTTTAGATGGTGTAGATGTCAAGATGATTTCAATAAATTTATATGAGAAATTCAGTAAAATTCCATAAAAGGATAGTATTAGACCGGCCTTAATTTCAGAAGCTTTTATAAGTGATGATACATAATTGATGCTTCCCCAATAATGATCGACCAGTTCTTCTGTATACTTATGGTCTCTCATTTCCGATTTTTTTAATTTTTGAAACTCCATAATTTTTGAATATTAATTATTTGAATAAGCCAGAATCGACATCTACAATAAATGAAATCAAACCTTTAAAATATGTTTTCTGGTCGTCGTATTGAGATAAATGGCTTCCATTTGGACAAAGGAAAAAACGTCCGTTTGGAAACTCATTTGCCATCCATTCCATGTATTTAGGATCCATGGTATCATAAGTAGCTCCAATGGTTAAAGTGGGTGTTTTTATAGTTTTTAATTTATCTGAAATATCCCAGCCTTTTAAAGACGCATTTCCTGTTACACCAAATTCGCTATAACCTTGCATGTAGATGTAAATGCTAGGATTTAAATGTGAAAAGCACCGATTAATGGATTCAGGCCAAGAGTCTAAAGGCATTCGCAATACATGTTCTGTGTAGTAATAATTGGTAACTAATTCAGTATATTTTGGGTTACTAAAATCGTTGTTGGCTTCCAGTTCTTTAATTTCTTTAAAGACTTCTGGAGGAAGTTGTGGCCCTAAAACTTCACTTGCATATTTTTCGTATTCCGGAATACTGGCCATCATATTCGAGATAATTAGCCCTTTTAAGTTATCCTGATATTTTAAGGCATATTCCATGGCTAGAATACCTCCCCAAGATTGACCTAACAAATAGAAATTGCTACTGTCCAAATTCAAAGCTTTTCTAACTTGTTCAACTTCTTCAACAAAATGGTCTATAGTCCAAAGTGTTGAATCGTTTGGCTTATCGCTATAATAAGAATCTAGTTGATCGTAATAGATGTATTCAATTTCTTCGTTGGGAAAATAACCGTCAAAGCATTCAAAAGCTTCATGCGTACCACCAGGTCCTCCATGAAGTAATAAGACTTTTATATTAGGATTGTTTCCAATGCGTTTGGTCCAAACCTTAAAGGTGCCTTTTGAAGTTGTAATAGGAACCATGCTGATGCCCCCAGTAAATTGGTCTTTACTGTTTGAGTAGTCCATATAGCTCGAAACGACATCGGTTTGTGGAACAGAAACTTGTTTTTTCTGACATCCAAGAAATATACCTAAACAACAAAATATAACATGAGCTTTCGATTTCATAATTATGTTAGTATTATAAATAGTTTGTACAATTCAATAATCTTTGAATTCTAAGTACGTGATATTTAAGTTACTTTAAAATCGATTTAGGACGAAAGCTCATGATTTTTGTCCGAGCAGGTCAATATTTTTATTTAATAGTTTTGACGTTTAAAAAAAACAGAATTTTTAAGTTGTTATTTCTGTGAATTATTTATAATCTTCACTTTCTTCAATCTCGACAACTTCTGGAACATCTTCAATTTTCATTGGTTTTTTAACAATATCTGACACAATTTCTTCTGAATTTATTTTTTTTATTTCAGACAGTACTTCAGAGGTATCCCAATAGCCAAATTCCGTAACAATTTTTTTATCAATAAATTGAAAAGTAATATGTACCGGAATGATAACCTGTTTATTGTTTCCTTCTAGGTTTCCTTTTAAAAGACCCCAAAAATTCACCCAAGATTTTCCGTTATTATCTTCAATCATTTCATATTCCCTGCTTTCATCTTCAAAAGCACGGGTAGAAAAACCTGCATCATGATTTTTATGAAAGCCCTCAAGATCTGTGGGAGATAAAATTGTAGTTCTAGAGTTGTAATAAATGTGTGCGGTATCATGATAATGAGACATGAGGTTTTCCCATTCTTGATAGTTGTAATCGCTAATAACAGCTTTTACAATTTCTATTTCTTCTGAGTTTTGTGTGTATCGATGTTCATTGCCGCAAGATGTGAAAATTAAAAATAAACATCCAATTAAAGTAAGATTTTTCATAAGTTAAGATTTTTAGGTTAAAATTTATTGTTGTGCTTTTAAATAAGATAACTTTTTAGAAGCCTATAACAAAGAATGCCGTTTTGAGTGTCAAAATGGTTGTTAGAGCGTTATCTTTTAGTTAATAGCAAAAGGGGCTGATTGCTATTAAAGCAAAAAACATATAAGTACGTAGATGATTTAAATATCTCGTACTCAAGTAAAAATACAAAAATATAGTGAATGTAATCTTGCAAGCGATAATTTTCTTTTTAAAGAAAGAGTGAGTTCCTTAAAAGAAAGCGCAAAAAAAATATTTATTTGGTATTCAGTCCAAAATCCTGTTCAACCAATTTACACCAATCTTCATCACTAGCAGCATTCCAATATACCCATTGTTCATCTGTCAAGGAAGCTCGCCATGTCATAAACGGTACTGCATCTGGGCCAACTGGATGTCTTAGCTTCTAGGAATTGCTTTCCCATATTTCCAAAATTTTATCTACCACAAGCGAAGGTGGAGTGGGCATTTTTAGTGCTGCAGCAAAAGGACCAGCTTGCCGTTTGGAATTTGGATAGTATGGAGTTGCCTCTTATTATGTGCTTTATAATGTTGGCGTAAATCCAGATTCTCGTACTTAAAGCATACGTGATTATTCATGATGAAAATATTTTTAATTCCTCAGACGAAGAGTGTCTTCTGGACTGCAAGCAGTTAGATTATAAACAAGCAAGTACAAATTAAGAAGAGGATTTTCGAATAGTCTTCATGTTGAATAATTATTTAAAGTTGTTTTTACAGCTCGAAAGGACACATCTAAATCGTCTTTAGCTAATTGGTTTTGATATATTGTTTTGGGTGGTTTTTTTGGTTTTTTACGATTTAACATCAGTGAAATGTCTGAAACAGAATAAGTTTCACTGCTTAATAAATAGTTTTTCCTATTTAAATCAGTAGTCGTTGCTGCGTTAAAAACTGCTTTTGCAACATCTCTTACATCTACAATGGCAAATTCTGCATTAGTATCATAAAGCATTTGTACGAACGGATTTGGAGCAAGTTTGTTTTTGATTAAATATTGTAAACCTGTGGAAGTGGAATCTTCTCTGTGCGACATAGACTTTCCAAAAACCAAAACGGGTAACACACTGGTTATTTCGAAATTGAGATTAGGGTGTTTTGCAATAAAATCGTTCACCGTTTGGTGAGCCAAGAATTTGGCTTGTGCATACGGATGACTTTCTTTACTAAAAAAAGGTGTGTCTTTTTCACTAAATAAATCATCTGAAGTTTTTCCTCCTGCTGGTAATGGGAAATTCGTATTTAATGCAGCCACAGAGGCAATTATAACTACCTTTTTTATTCCTGGTGTTTCCTTGATTATTTCCAAGAAATTTTCGGTGCCTTTAATGGTTGGATCGAATAATTCGGTTTGAGCATCTTTAAAATCCAATTGAAAAGGTGTGCCACCATGAATTATAATATCGCAGTTTTTAACAAATTCCTTTAAGAGCGTTTTATCCTCCATTTTGAGTTCACTCAGATATAGATGGTCTGAATTTTTTAAATCCATTAAATGCTCGTATTTTTTTTGGTTTGAAATGTCTGTGGTCGACACCTTAACGTCAAAACCTTTATTTAAAAATAGTTTGGTAATATGGCTTCCTATAAAACCAGAACCTCCTATAATACCTGTTTTTTTCATGATGTTTTTGTATTATGTGATAATTAAAAAGCCGTTGTTTAAAAAAATAGGGCAGATGACTTTTGTTTTTAACTTTTTGAGAAGCTTTTTAATAGCAAGAAAAATCGTCTCTAGTTAAATAATTTTAAAAACTCTCCCTCTATAGATTACCATCTGCCCATTTTTTAATTGAGGCTTGATTGCTGGATGATTTTTATAGGTATGCCATTTTGTATTACCCAATTATGTTGAAAAGCTAAATAATTTATCATGTCTTTCTCCATGTTTTTTCCTGATAGAAACCCCGTTACAAATATGTTCTCACTATCTATTTCTGTTATCTGGATGTCGCTAAATATTACATACTCCCAATTTACTTTGAAGTCTGCAATTAGGTTTTTTACAACAGTAGAATTAAATAAAAAAATGGAAGCAGCCATATTTGTCCCTGCTATAGGACAGTTTGTTGTTTGTGGCCAGCATGGATTTGTATCTGAAACTTCGTTAATTAGAATATGATTATAAACTTCTTCAACGGCTATCACTTCGTTACTTTGGATTTGAGAATAACCTGTAAGCGAAAAAATAGTGGTCCAAATTACTAATACAATTATGGATTTTGAAGATTTCATTTTATGAGTTGTTCAGATTAATAGCTTGAACTAAGTTCGCAATTAAATGATGTATTTGAAAGGGAGTTAGGACGAAGAACAAGAATGTTTGTCCGAATAGCTATTATTATTTATCGAACCAATTAGTTGTTAATTGATTGGTATTCAGCTGTAGAAAATAATATTAAATGGTATGTAGACGCTTTAGAAGTTCAGACTTTAGTTGCTTGCTAATGGGAATGGCTTTTCTTGAAACCACGACATGACTGGTAGCAATTTCATCTATTTGCGAAATATTTACGATAAACGATCTGTGAATTCTTAAAAAATGATCTTGTGGTAATTTCTCATCAATAGCTTTTAAAGTAGTTACCAATAAATACTCTTTATCTTTGGAATATATGCGGCAATAATTTCTTTCGGCTTCAATATAGAGGATGTCTTTAATGCTGATTTTTACCATTTTTTCGTGATGGCGTACAAAAATACAGTCGTTTAATATTAATGGATCTTCAATTTCTAGGTTGGGTTCTTTATTTGTTTTCTCTTTAGGTTTTAAGAGATTTTCAGTTAACTCAATTGCTCGTTGTAAATCTAGTTTTTTAAAGGGCTTGGAAATAAAAGCGTAAGGATTTGTGGCTTTGGCTCTATCAAAATGGACATTATCTGCATTGGCCGTTAAATAAATAATGGGGATATTAAAATCCTGTTGCATTAAAAGGGCTGTTTCAATTCCATCTATTTGTCCTTTTAAATTAATGTCCAATAAAACGATATCGGGTTGATGTTGTTTAATGTGAAGGAGCGCTTCTTCTCCACGTGGAATAATTCCTGTTACATCGTAGCCTAGCGAAGTTAGTTGTAATGAAATGTTTGCAGCAATAATCATTTCATCTTCAACTATTAATATCTGTAAAGGAGTTTTCATTTTATGCTGCTGGTTTTATATTAAAGTGAAATAAAACAGAAGTGCCATTTCGGTTGCTTTCTTCCATTTTCCCATTCAATTGTTGCGTTAAAAGTGTGATTAATTTCGAACCAAAACCCGTTCCTTTTGGTGCAGTACCTTTAGGTTTTCCAATGCCATTATCCGCTACCTTTAGTGTTAAAACATCTGGTTTATTACGTAAGAGGCTAATTTCTATATTGCCTTTTTTGTTGTTTGGAAAGGCATATTTTAGTGCATTGGTCAATAATTCGTTTACAATAAGCCCGATTGGAACAGCTGTGTCCACATCTAATTCCAAATGATCCATGGTACATTCAATTTTTACTTGATCTTCTAAATTGAACGTGTCTAAAATTCCTTCGCTTAAATTGATGAAATAATCTTTCATTTCAATGCTTTCCAGATTTTCACCTTGATATAACTTTTGGTGAATAATTCCCATAGACTGCACTCTGTTTTGACTTGCAACCATAGCATCTTTAGTAGCGGAATCTTCTAATTGTGACGCTTGTAAGGAAATTAAGCTTTTTACCAATTCCAGATTGTTTTTAACCCGATGATGGATTTCTTTGAGCAAAAGCTCATTTTGTTTATTTTTTTGTTCTAATTCTAAATTTAAAACTTGTAGTTTCTCACGTTTTCGTCTTATGGTTTTCATGCTGGAAAGCATGCCAATTAAACTTATTATAGCCAAACTGGCAATGGTTATATACAGTATCTGTATTTTTTTTTGTTGTGATATTTTCGCTTCTTGACTTGCTATGGTTTCTTCTTTTTTAACAGTTTCATATTGAGTTAATAGCTTAGACATGGCTTTGTCGCTTTCCATGGTAGCAATACTATCTCTCATAGCTCTTGCTTTTTTTTGATATTCCAAGGCTTTCGGATAGTTCGCTAATTTCTCGTAAATGGTACTTACGTGGTCGTAATTCTCTGTAAGGTTAGAGACATCATTGTTTTTTTCTTGTAAAGCAACCGTTTGAAGTTGATGTTTTAGGGCATCCTTATAATTTCCTAACAAAAGATTTATTTCGCCTAAATTTGCAGTTATTACATAAATGGCGTTTTCATAATTTACTTTTTCTGCTTTCGAGAGAGTGCTTTCATATTCACTTTTAGCTTCTTGATATTTCCCTAAACGCTTTAGCGCATTGGCTCGATTATTTGAAAAATTTATCAGATTGAAAATTGAAAAATCCAAGGATTTAGCCAATTGAAGCGTTTGATTGAAATGGTTAAATGCTTCCAGATTGTTTCCCATAGAAATATAGCTATCTCCTGCAGCTGTGTAGGCAAATACCAATTCATTATCCAATTGATTCTCTTTGCAAAAGTCGATGTTTTTTAAAGCATATTCAAGGGCTTCGTTAGGTCTTCCCTGCTTGGTTAAATCTTCAGAAACACGACTGTAAGCACCAGCTATGCCTTCTTTGTAGTCAATTGACTCCATGAGCTTCAAGGCATCTAGATCGACTTTTAGGGCTTGGTCTAAGTCTCCTCTTCTTTTATAAATCCAGCCTATTTTAAAATAGGTAGTTGCTTGACCTTTTTTATCATTAATAGTTTTGTAGCCTTTTAAAGCGTTATTAAAATAACTAGCAGCTGAATCCAAATCCAAAAGATTGGCATGCATTCTTCCTTGCATTTCATAAAATTTTGGTTGCCATTGTATATTTTTGGTTTTCTCTGAAAATTCCACTCCTTGTCGTGCATATAGTAAGCCTTTTTCCAAGTCTGTTTTGGCGGCCTCCAAAACTAATTCACTTAGTATATTAAGTTTAACGGCGTCGTTGGTTGTGTTGTGAAGAATAAGAGATAAACTGTCTAATTTGTTATTTTGACCAAGAGCAGAATGTATAAGAAACACAAAAACAATAAATAGATGAAATTTAGTGGTTTTGTAGTTAGAAGTAGATTCGAAAAGGTATGTTGTTTTTGGGGCACAACAATAAAATGCTGTGCTATAAAGCGCGATCGGCTTAAATTTGTTAGTTTTCATAAGTCTTTTCAGCTATTAATAAAAAGACTCAAGGAGATTTTAAAGATACTAAAAAAAAAGTTTTAGCTTGTGGTTTCAGATATTTTATTCTGAAGAAAATTTATTAAAAGTTGATTTTTACAAGGAATAGATGTCGATTTACTATAAAATGGTTTCTACCATAACGCTTTATCGTTAATTTTCAACAATTAACTTGCTTATTGTTCATCAGGTATGCTTTTTAATAGTTTTGATGAAAACTAACTTTTATTAAAACAAAATTACCTTTCTTATTTTTCCTAATTACTTTATTCACTTTTGGACAAACACCTATCAATTCGTTCTATAGTTTACCACAATCTAATTTTGCTCTTGTAACATCTTCTACGGCTGTCGACCAAAATGCAAATGGAGCTAATTTAACTTGGAACTTTACTAATTTATCTTCTGTTGACACTTCTTTAGATGCTTATGCGGCTCCAACACCTGAAGAACTTACATCCTATCCAGGAACGACTTCGGTTTTAACTATTACTGAAAATGCCACAAGTGCTTCTAGTAAAATATTTACTAGAGATGTTGCTGGACACGTATCCATAACTGGAGCTGAAGCTACTGGATTAGAGCTAAACTATACTACAAATAATGCGGTTATTGGAACCTTTCCATTAAACTATAACGCCACCAATACAGACGCCGTTGCAGGTAACTTTAACTTCGATACGTATGCAGGAACTTTTTCTGGGTCTATTATTACAGCAGTAGATGCTTATAGGACACTTAATATGAACGATCTTGGAGAAGGAGCATATAGTGGTGCTGTAACACGATTAAAAACGGTTCAAAATTTAAGTTTGACTTATATGTTTCCAAATGTGGGTAACATAACACAAACTAGTTATTACTATTATGATGCCAACGATGGAACTTTGGTTTTTAGAACAAATACAGTTCATGTTGTAGTTTCTTTAATTGGTGTAAATGAAACAGTAACGGTTATGGAAAGTTTCTTATCTAGTCCTTTGAGTGTTTCTTTGAATCAGTTTGTAAGTAATGATATGAAGCTAATACCTAATCCAGTTGGAGATGTATTAAATATTCATTTAAATCAATATGAAAAAGTTCGTGCAATCACTTTAACAGACATGAGTGGAAGAACCGTCTTAACTGTAAATGATAACTTGACATCTGTTTCAGTTTCTAATTTACAAGTAGGAATGTATATTGCCAACATTACTACTGATAGTGGCATTTACACTAAAAAGTTCTTAAAAAAGTAAGTTGAAATTATATTATAAAATGGAGAAGAAGCTGTCCGAAAAGTATGGGATCTTGTCATTTTGAGCACAGTCGAAAAATCTATATTCTTGATTCGTAATAGATTTCGACTGTGCTCAATGTGACATGTTTTTTTTTATGAAATATCAATTTCAATTTGATTCTTGATAATGTCCTCAAAAGTTTCCCGCTTTCTAATTAAATGTGCGGTGTTATTATGCCATAAAACTTCGGCTGGACGGTATCTGGAATTGTAATTGCTAGCCATAGAAAAGCAATAAGCTCCAGCATTCTTGAAAGCTAAAATATCTCCTTCAGTAATTTCAGTAATACGTCTGTTGTTAGCAAAAGTGTCAGTTTCGCAAATATATCCTACTACCGAATAAAAACGTTCTCTGCCTTTTGGATTGGAAATATTTTCAATTTCATGTTGCGATCCATAGAGCATGGGGCGGATTAAATGATTGAATCCCGAATCAATTTGGGCAAAAACGGTAGATGTGGTCTGTTTTACCACATTTACTTTGGTTAAAAAATAACCGGCTTCACTTACTAGAAATTTTCCGGGCTCGAAAACTAAAGTTAATTCCTTGCCGTATTCTTTGCAAAACCCATTGAATCTTTTAGTGAGTTTTTTTCCAAACTCTTCAATGTCTGTTTCGATATCGTCTTTTTTGTAGGGCACTTTAAAACCAGAACCAAAATCTATAAACTCCAAGTTTTTAAAATGTTTGGCTGTTTCAAAAAGTATTTCACTGGCATATAAAAACACCTCAATATCGAGAATGTCACTTCCAGTATGCATGTGAATGCCATTTATAGTCATTTTTGTGTTATCTACTATGCGAAAAATATGTGGAATTTGATGAATGGAAATTCCAAATTTACTGTCAATATGCCCCACAGAAATATTGGTATTTCCGCCAGCCATCACATGTGGATTAATACGAATACAAACGGGTATGTTAGGATATTTGGTTCCAAACTGTTCCAAAATGGATAGATTGTCAATATTAATTTGAACTCCAAGCTGTGCTGCAATTTCTATCTCTTCCAAGGAAACTCCATTTGGCGTATAAATAATTTTATCTGCCGAAAACCCGGCTGCCAAACCCAATTTTACTTCTTGAATTGAAACAGTGTCCAATCCAGCTCCAAGGGTGTGCATAAATTTTAAAATTGAAATATTGGATAAGGCTTTAACAGCATATTTAATTTTCACCTGTTTCACCTTATTAAATGCAGCTGTTAAACGTTTGTATTGAGATGCTATTTTCTCCGAGTCGTACACATAAACAGGACTTCCAAAGTCCGATGCAATTTGTAATAAGGTTTTGTAATTCATTTTAATTGTTTTTTGTGAAGTGTAAAATTATCAAGTAATTTTATATAAACATTCGTATTTATGAGATAATTATTTCAGATTTCAGTCATTTGTAAAGTATAGAAATAGTTCCTATAAAAATTATTGGTAAAAAGCAATAGGTTGTTTACTTTTGCAGCACAATAGATTTAAGAGTTTCCTTTCTTAAAGGGAATGACAACTAAATTAATAAAGATGAATTTACACGAATATCAAGGAAAAGACATATTAGCAAACTTTGGCGTACGTATTCAGCGTGGTATTGTTGCAAAAAATGCTCAAGAGGCTGTTGCTGCCGCTAAACAATTAACTTCTGAAACCGGTACGAGCTGGCATGTAATAAAAGCCCAAGTTCACGCAGGTGGACGTGGAAAAGGTGGAGGTGTTAAACTTGCTAAAAACCTAGGAGAGGTGGAAACAATTGCTGGACAAATTATAGGCATGACCTTAATTACGCCTCAAACGTCTGCTGAAGGTAAAAAAGTACATCAAGTACTAGTTGCTGAAGATGTTTATTATCCTGGAGAAAGTGAAACAAGCGAGTTTTATGTGTCTGTATTATTAAATCGTGCTACTGGACGTAACATGATTATGTATTCTACTGAAGGTGGAATGGACATTGAAACAGTTGCAGAAGAAACTCCACATTTAATTTTTACAGAAGAAGTGGATCCATCTGTAGGATTAATGCCTTTTCAGGCAAGACGTATTGCTTTTAACTTAGGTTTAGATGGATTGGCTTTTAAAGAAATGACGAAATTTGTCACTAATCTTTATACAGCTTATGTAGAATCTGATGCTTCTTTATTTGAAATCAACCCAGTTTTAAAAACAAGCGACAATAAAATTATGGCTGTGGATGCGAAAGTAACCATTGACGATAATTCGCTTTTTAGACATAAAGATTATAAAGACTTACGCGATTTACGCGAAGAAAACCCAATTGAAGTGGAAGCAGGAGCTTTAGGCCTAAACTATGTAGATCTAGATGGAAACGTTGGATGTATGGTTAATGGAGCTGGACTTGCCATGGCAACAATGGATTTAATCAAGTATTCAGGTGGAGAACCAGCTAACTTTTTAGATGTTGGTGGAACTGCAGATGCTGCTAGAGTAGAGGCTGCTTTTAAAATTATTTTAAAAGATCCTAATGTAAAAGCTATTCTAATTAATATTTTTGGTGGAATTGTTCGTTGCGATCGTGTAGCTCAAGGAGTTATTGATGCATACAAAAACATGGGAAATATTACTGTGCCAATTATTGTACGTTTACAAGGAACCAATGCAGACATCGCTAAGGAATTAATCGATAATTCTGGATTGGATGTATTAAGTGCTACAGAATTCCAAGAAGCTGCAGATAAAGTACAGGAAGTACTAAAGAATCAATAAATTTTTACTCGAGGCAAAGCCAAAGAGTTTTAACGATAAAAAAAGAGCAACTTTAAATTTAAAGTTGCTCTTTTTTATTGTTTTATATTTTTAAGCTATCTGCTTATAAATGCAAACCACATTCTGTTTTTGGGCTGTTGTTCCATCTGCCATCTCTATCTTCTCCAGGAACCGTACAGTGGCTGCACCCAATAGAATTATAGCCTTTGGCTACTAAAGGATGAAAAGGCAACTGATGTTCCTCAATATACGCATCACGCTCTTCTTTGGTAATATCCAATAGAGGATAAAACTTTAAAATCTCACCGCGCATTTCAAAAATATCTAAGGTTGCTCGGTGGTCGCTTTGCCATTCCATTAATCCGGAAACCCAAATTTTATATTGCTTTTTAATGGTTTCTAAAGGCCTTACTTTGTTTATAGAACAACAGAAATCCGGATTGGTTTTCCAAGTTTCGTTTTTTGTGGTAAACTCGTGTTCTTCTTTTGTGGCGCTAATAGATTTAACCTTTAGTCCATAAAGCTTTTCTAATTTTTCCTTATATTTTAAGGTTTCTTCAAAATGATAACCGGTATCAATAAAAAATACGGGTTGTTCTTTATTCACATCAGAAAGTATTTTGAGTAAAAATGCAGAAGTTGCCGCAAAGGAACTGGTAAGCATAATATCTTTAAGCTCGAAGTCTATATAAAGCTGCTTTATACGGTTGGAAGGCGAAAGCGCTTTGTATTTTTTATTTAAAAATTTAATAGCCTCTTCTGAAATTTCAGAAGGATTTATAGTAGTAGGATTGTCGAACATAGTATTTAGGACGATTTAGTCTTATTTGTGCAATGTAAGAATAATCGATTACTAATAAAATATTTTATAGTTTTTTTTGGTTTTTATCTGTTTCCGGTTTTTTTTCAGCTTTCTTTGGCATAGGTCCACGAAGATGTATGACCAAGCCATTTAAGAAGTTTCTCAGAATTTGATCGCCACATTCCATATATTTGGGATGGTCTTCTTTTCTAAACAAAGCACCTAATTCGCTTTTAGTAATTCTAAAATCCACTAATTCTAAAATCTTTACTATTTCGTCATCCCTAAGTTGTAAAGCGACCCTTAGTTTTTTAAATATATCATTATTAGTCATGTACAAAAATTTAATGTTTTATTTTCTCACAGAAGCAAAACTTCGGTGAAACGCATGTTTTGGGTATTTAACTGAAAATCAGGTATTTAGTGTTTAATGTGAGATTAATGTAAAATATTAACGATAAACCGCACATTATTTTTCGACAAGTTACAAATTATCATGGATTATTAAATATGGTTTATAAGTATCTTTATAAGGTAAATATTAATCCATTCCTCACAATGATTAACAGGGTCGAAAAATTAAGCCTTTTGTCCGAAATGATTTCATTTGCAAAAAGCGAAAACGATTTAAAGCCAATTGAATATAGCTTTTTGTTGGCAATTGCAAAGCAACTTGAAATCTCGAGAGAAGATTTTGATTACCTAATAGAGTACCCTATAAATTACTTTCCTTTAAAATCGCATAGCGAACGGATTGTTCAATTTCATAGATTGGTTTTACTAATGAATATCAGCGAAGAACACACGCATAAAGAAAGAATAAAGCTCTTTAATTATGGCATTCGTATGGGTTTAAGTCACGAATCTATCAATAAAGTATTGTATTTAATGGAAAGCTTTCCTAATAAAATTGTTCCACCCGATGTGTTGATTGATATTTTTAAGGTACAGTATAATTAGTTCTAAATTCAGGGTTTAAAACTCTTGATTCAATATTCTAGATAAAAATTTCTTGCCACGAACTTACCTTGCTGTCTGGCAGGTACACGAATATTTTTTATTGAAATTTCCTGAAAAGGATTAGATCATCTTCAACTTATCAACATTTGTTAATCTTTGGATTTTTGGAATTTAGTGTTTGCCTGTCCATCCGAAACTTTAGCAAAGGCGAGGAATTTCATACAATAATTTCTAGCTATTCAAAGCTTCCAGTTTCCCTTGATAGGCTTTAATTTCATCTCTAAATTTCGCAGCTTGTAAAAAGTCCAAGGCTTTGGCTGCCTCTTCCATGAACTTCCGTTTTTCACGAATTTTCTTTTCCAGTTCGCCTTTAGAAAGATATTTGCTTTCTGGCTCAGCAGCTTTTATAGCTTCTAATTCATAGCTATACGTGCTTACAGAATTTCTAGATAAGGCATTGTCCAAACTTTTATTTAAAGCTGTTGGCGTAATGTTATGTTTAGTGTTGTAAGCAATTTGCTTTTCACGTCTGTAATCTGTTTCGTCCATCGTTTTTTGCATGCTCTTGGTAATTCTATCGGCATACATAATGGCTTTCCCGTTGAGGTTTCTTGCAGCTCTTCCTACGGTTTGAGTCAATGATCTTGCCGAACGTAAAAACCCTTCTTTATCTGCATCTAGAATAGCAACCAATGAGACTTCAGGTAAATCCAAACCTTCACGAAGTAAGTTTACACCAACTAGTACATCAAACAAGCCTTTTCGTAAATCCTGCATGATTTCTACACGCTCCAAAGTATCTACATCACTATGGATATAACGTACGCGAATCTGGATTCTACTTAAGTATTTGGTCAATTCTTCGGCCATACGCTTGGTTAAAGTTGTTACTAAAGTACGTTCGTCTTTTTCTACACGTAATTGGATTTCTTCAATTAAATCGTCTATCTGATTTAGGCTTGGTCGCACTTCAATTACAGGATCTAAAAGTCCAGTAGGTCTAATAACCTGTTCTACAAAAACACCTCCCGATTTTTGAAGTTCATAATCTGCTGGAGTTGCACTTACATAAATCACCTGATTTTGTAGCGCTTCAAACTCCTCAAATTTTAAAGGTCTATTATCCATTGCGGCAGGAAGTCTAAAGCCATATTCCACTAAATTTTCTTTTCGGCTTCTGTCTCCTCCATACATGGCGTGAACTTGCGAAATGGTGACGTGACTTTCATCCACAACCATTAAATAATCGTCTGGAAAATAATCCAATAAACAGAAGGGTCTGGTTCCAGGCTGTCTGCCATCCAGATATCTAGAATAGTTTTCAATTCCTGAGCAATAACCCAATTCACGAATCATTTCTAAATCGAATTCGGTGCGTTCTTTTAATCTTTTGGCTTCAAGGTGTTTGCCTATTTCCTTAAAATAATCGTATTGTTTTACTAAATCATCCTGAATGCTTTTTATGGCTCCTTGCAAAACTTCAGGTGAAGTCACAAACATATTGGCCGGATAAATAGTGACCCTATCGTATTTTTCAATCACTTCATTAGTTTGAATGTCGAAAGCTTCAATTTCCTCTATTTCATCACCAAAAAAATGAATTCTAAAAGCGTGATCGTCGTAACTTGGGAATATATCAACTGTATCTCCTTTTATTCTGAAATTTCCATGATTAAATTCGGCTTCGGTTCTAGAATATAAACTTTGAACCAATCGATGTAGTAATTTTGTTCTGGAAATAACCTGATCTTTTTCAAGTGAAATGACGTTTTTCTGAAATTCTACAGGATTTCCAATTCCATATAAACAAGATACCGAAGCAACTACAATAACATCTCGTCTACCAGAAAGTAGGGAAGAGGTTGTACTTAATCGCATTTTTTCGATTTCTTCGTTTATGGATAAATCTTTTTCAATATAAACTCCAGAAACAGGAATATAGGCTTCGGGTTGGTAATAATCGTAATAGGATACAAAATATTCGACAGCATTTTCAGGGAAAAACTGTTTAAACTCCGAATATAATTGTGCTGCTAAGGTTTTATTGTGTGCCAAAACCAAAGTGGGTTTTTGTACTCTTTCTATAACATTAGCAACAGTAAAGGTTTTTCCAGAACCAGTAACACCAAGTAAGGTTTGATATTTTTCTTGGGCATCAAGACCTTCAACTAATTGATTAATTGCTGTGGGTTGATCTCCTGTTGGACTGAATTCTGATTTAATCTTAAATTTCATAATATAAGTGCCTCGAGTGTCTAAAGTATTTAAAAGTGCCTAAAGTTATGAGTGCCTAAAGTTATTAAAGTTTTGCTTAATGCTTAACACGTATATCAACTTTAAGTATTCAAAAAATCATCTCTTTAGTGAAAAATGACCACGATATTCTTTTCCGTTGCTCAAGGTTGTTACAAACCAATAATCGTCGCTAGGAAGTAAATTACCATTAAACGTACCATCCCAACCAGTTTCAGTAGGATTCAATTCTTTTAATAGTTTTCCATAGCGATTAAAAATCTTGACTCTCATAGAAGGTGAAGAATAATCGATTCCAATAGGGTTCCAATAATCGTTATAACCATCTCCATTTGGAGTAAAAAACTTTGGAAAACCTAATACGGCAACTACCTCGGAAACAATACCACAACCGTTTTTGTCTTGAATGTACACGGTATGATATCCAGCTGAGACATAGTTAAAAGTATTGCTGTCTTGGAAATTGCTATCGTCTAAAGCGTATTCATAATCGCCTTCTCCCGAAACTGTAATCGTAATCGAATTATTGGTTGATGCTTCAATTATAAAAATGTCTTCAACAGTAGCTAGGTTAGAAGGAAGCACCGTTATGTTTCTTGAACTAGAACAGTTATCGCTATTGGTAACCGTAACAGTATAAATTCCAGTTTCATTCACTAAAACTTGTTCGGTATTTAGCATTAAGTCTACACCATCCAAATGCCATTGATAGGTAAAGTCTGAAGCAGTTCCGTTAATTATACCAGCATCTAAAGTGATGGTTTGTGGAAAAAGATTTAAACAATAAGAAGTTTCTTCGTTTGGAGCCAATTCTGGACTTGGATAAACCATGAGATAAAGAGACGCATAGGCATAGCAAATACCGTTATCTGTAATTTGTACATATAAATAATCGAAATATGGTGTATCTGTATTTTCATAAGTTCCAGAAAGTGCATTTACCTGATTCTCTAAATCTTCTTGAGAATTGTAAAATGTGACATTTGCGGTATTTGGAACATTGTTTTGGGCAAGTACATAGGTTGTTAAATCCTGGAGATTAAAAACGATAATCCCATCGTTTGTTTCGTCGTCGCAAGCAAGATACATAGGGAAAGCTACAGGATTGTTTGCGAAATCCAAAGTAACTTCAGCCACTGAAATACAGCCATTGGCATTCGCAACTCTTGCATAAACAATTTGGTTTAAAATGGTGTTTTCAAAACTAGTAGGAGTAGGAATTGGATCTGTTCCAACGATAGCCTCGGCTTGTGATAAATAGAAATCCTCTAAAGTTAAACTCTGGTCATTATTTGTAACATCGGTTTCAGCATGGTACAAATTATAAGTTGTAAAGCCATCTAAATTATAATCGCAAGTAATAAGGGTTGTGTTGAAAACAATTGGATTTGGAGCTACTTCAATTTGGATATTGCCATAAGAGAAACAAGTTCCATCTATAATAACTTCCACACTATATGTTCCAGCTTCTGTAACCTCATAAGTTGCGTTGGTTTCAAAAGGAATTTCAACACTATTTCTAAACCATTTATAGGTATTTGTACCCAACTGTGTGGCATCGAGTGTAACGGTTTCGCCAGTACACAACGCGCTGTTGTTGGCAATTAGCATGTCTTGACCTAAATTGGTACTTAGTTGAAAACTACCAGCTTCTAAAAATACTGCCGAATCGTATCTGTAATTTATATGGTCGGCAATAACTAATTTTACATGGTAGACTTCATTTGGAATCACATCTGCAATAGCTGTCAATACCGCCGTTTGTCCGTTGAAATTTATGGGAGCATCCAAGCCGTTCCAGCCTCCAAAATAGGCCTCGTTAATGGGGTCGCAGACTCCAGGGATTCCTGAGTGAACTGTAGTTACTTTTACTGGAGTATAAGTTCCAGGAATGACCGCAATGTTTTCGTATCGACCACCATTTTCTTCTTTAATTAAAAACCCGAATAAATCGGAATAACGACAGGTATTCGCATCACCTTGTTGGTATTCTTCAGAAGCAAAAAGATATCTAAAGCTAATTCGGTCTGCCACAGCTCTAAAATTAAATTCTAAAATGGTCGCATTTGTAGTTCTCGATTCGTTTAAAACATATTCTAAATCCGAGTCTCCGCGCCAGTTGGGAGCATCATCATCACTTAAAGTTGTATTTGGACCTTGAACATTTGCCAGTTTGCCAGTGCTTAAAACAATACCGTTTTGGAATGGAAAGTTAGCGCCATTGGATTCAAAATAACCATAGCTTTCGTCCGTGCCATTAAAATTACCTCCTAAAACATTGGTAACAACCACATTTGTAATACAATTGCTATCAATTAAAATGTCTTCAATAAGTTCTTGAGCAGTATATGTTCTGCTGTCTGTGGTTACATTTTGGGAAAAGCCAACACAGGAAACCAATAAGAATGTGAGAGATAAAAATTGTTTCATCAAGAGTTATTAGTCTGCAAAGATAACTAATATTGATTTTTTAAAGGAATAAAGTTTGTTAAAGACTTTTTCGGACTTCAGATTATCGTTTTAAAGCAAAATGACGTTTTACTTCAAAGGAAATATCGTCTTTTTTAACAAAGGCTACAAACCAGTAATCGTTTGAAGGTAGATTTTCTCCTCTATAAGTTCCGTCCCAACCTGGAGAACTATGGGTTAGCGTTGTTATTAATTTTCCATATCTATCGTAAATATATACGATGGTGCCTTCTAATTGATTGACTCCAGTAATATGCCATGTATCGTTGTAACCATCACTATTGGGAGTGAAAAATAACGGTGCATCAATAATAACAATCTCTTTTATGGCAGAAGCACAACCGTTTAAATCGATGATTTCAATAATATGTGGACCTAAGGTCACATTGTAAAAGATGTTAGATTCCTGTGGAACGCCATGATCTAAAGTATATAGATAATTTCCAATTCCGCTAATGGTTACCGTAATGTTATTTGGATTTGAAAAATCGACCGTTTCTGTAAATTCTATGGTGGCTTGTTCGGATTCTATTACATCAAATGTAGATGTGGTTTGGCAGCCATGAATTGAAGTAACAGTTACAGAATAAGTTCCAATTTGTGTGATTTCAATTTCAGAAGTTGAAGCATTTGTAGACCATGAATAATTATCGTCTGCGAAACCTGTTTCTGCTGAAACTACTAAAGGCAAATTGTCCAAACAAACTGTTTGATTTGGAATGTTGACCTCTGGTTTTCTATTTACAATGGTATTAAAAGATGTTGTATTAAAGCAACCTGTTGAATTGTTTTCGACTCTTACATAAATGGTTTGCTGATTAAAAGCTTGATAGTTTAAATTTTGAATAGCGTTGGTGTTATCCATTGCTTCTTCAGCTAATTCAAAATAACCAATTGAATATTGATTTGGGTTTTGTGTTCCTAGAATGATGGATGTTTGTTGTGACAAATTGAAAACCAATAATCCGTCAAAATCGTCATCGCAAGCTACCATATTTGCAGGTTGGTTTGCTATTGGATTTGGATTTACCAACAAATTAAAAGAACCTATCGTCGAGCAACCTGTATCTGTGTTTATGGCATTTATGAAGATGGTATCGTTATTTGATGTGTAAATGTATTCTAGTGCTAAAGGGTTTTGACCATTTTGAGCATCTGATAAATTTGAGTAAAACATCAAATCTATTGGCGTTTGCGTTCCAATTAAATCCTCGACAGCATCTAGTAAATTATAGGTGTTTGTTTCGTTTTCGCAAATTTCAATAGTGTTCGTATTAATTGTAGGAGGTAAGTTTACAATTAAATCCAAAGGAATGGTAACATAGCAATTGGAAATGGTATTGGTTACACGAATATAAACTGTTTGCGGATTTGAAGTATTGCTATAAGCGCTCGGGTTTGGAATGGTGATATGGTTATTCTCTACATCTTCGATAGTTTCATGGTAGGTAACCAAAATATCATTTTGTCTAATATCTAAAACTTCCGATTCTGACACTGTTAGGTTAAAAGTAACAGAACCGTCTTGATCTGTATCGCATGCAGTTAAAGCAGAAGCAGAGTTTACCAAAGGTACTTGAATAACATTTAAACCAAATTCCGCAATGGCATGGCAGTAAGTGCCATTTTCCACTCGAGCAAAAATTTGTTGCGGATTCGTTGTATTTGTATAATCTAGAGGTAATTCGTTTTGCTCGTTTTCAGCATCTAACAAATTCGCGTAAAAAGTGATGATTAAATTTTCTGGACTATTTTCAGACATTTCAGAAATAATGGCATTTAAATCGAAAGACTCTTTTCCGTCATTCGATCTGTCATCACATAAATACGTGTTTAAAGGTGCGTCGAAAAGTGGAACAGAACCAATTTCAATGATAAAAGAGGATACTCCAAAACAACCTGGATCGCTTATGTTTTCCATACGAACATAAATGGCCTCAGGATTCGATTGATTGGTGTAAGCTATTGTTTTATCAATAATATTTACTCGGTTTAAAGCATCGTCTGCAGATTCAAAATACAAAACGTGTTTTCCAATTTGTCCGTTTAGGATTTCAGCATCTTTATCTTCAAAAAAGAATTCTGCTGTTTGATTTCCGTCTGTTTCACAATTTCTAAAGTTGCTGATATTTGTAAAAACAGGTTCTGTATTTACAATAATTTCAAAACTAAGTAGCGCATAACAAGTTGTTAGTTCACTTTCAACTCTTACAAAAACAGTTTGCGTATTGGCATTGTAAGCAGTGGTGTTTGGAACGGCGTTTGAGTCGGCATTGGCATCATCTTCAGATGTATGAAAAGTAATTTTCAGGTCGGTTGAATTAGAAACTATTTCAGCAATTTTAGCGTCTAAGTTTACTAATGAAAAGGCATCTTGATCTTCGTCGCAAATAAAAACATCTATAGGTTGCGTAACCGTTGGTGCAGGAATAACGTTGATTTCGAGAGGAGCAATATCATGACAGCCAGTGGTTCCATCGGCTACACGTACATAAAGAATTTGTGGATTGCTAATGTTTGTGTAAAATGGCGGTAAGATATTTTCATTGTTTTCGGCATCTACTTCATTTAAGTAGTATCTAACCGTCGGATTTGTAACTCCAGTACCAACATAAGCATTAAAAGTAGCTAATTCTATGGCTGTAAAACCATCGTCGTCTGTATCGCAATAATTTACAGGATCTAAAGTCGGTAAAATGATTGCTGGATTGATATATAAATTAATATCTGTAAAATAAGTGCAATCCGTACTTTCAATGGTTATAAATAATTGATGAGGACTAACGGTAACTTCGTAAGGAATACTTTGGTCTATTGGGTTTGTTTCGTTGGTTTGATCGATTTCAGTTTCGTAAAATGTTACTGTCACATTCACGAGATTGTTTACTATTACATTTCTGATATTTTCAAAATTAAATTCGGCAATCCCATCATTTGAAGCATCGTCACACACATAAAAATCTCTAATATCGGTTCCAGATTCTAAAATATTGGTATGTAAAACGATGTTTGAAATAGAAACACAACCCGTTAGATCGTCTACAACCCTAATAAAAACGGTTTGTACGTTTGGTGTTGTATTCTCGTAATTTTCAATGTCTTGAATTGGATTTTCTCCTGTTTGCGCATCTGGATAAGATGTGTGAAATGTGGTTGAAACCCCTGTTAAACCATCTAAAATAGTATCTATAACTGAGGATAAATCAAAGTTGTCAAAACCATCGCCATCTTGCTCGCAAGCATTAATGGTTTGTGGTTCCATGTTAATAATTGGATTGTCTAAAACTCTAATAACTATGGATGTTGTGCTTTCGCAACCTGTATCAGCGTCTATAACCCTAATAAAAAGTTGTTCTGTTTGGTTGGTATTTACGTAAGGTGAAGCGATAGGATTATCTCCCGAATCTGCATCCGTTTGCGAATAGTGATAAGTAACAATTAAATCTGGATTGCTATTTGTTATTTCGTCATTGAGTTGAGTTAAATCTATTTGGGTATAACCATCTGCTGTGGAATCATCACAAACTTCCAAGGGTTGAGGATCTGTAATAACAGGAACAGGATGAACAACTAAATTAAAATTGGCATAAGCCATGCAACCATTATCCGAGTCTAGAATTCTAACATAAATGGTTTGAGGATTCGTTGTATTTTGAATTGGATTTGTAATCGCGTTTAAATTATTTTCAGCTTCGGTTAAAGAATAATGATAACTAATAATATAATTTGAAATCGGGACTGAGGCAAGAATTTCGTTATTTTTAGTGTTTAAATGGAAGGTTTCAATTCCATCATTACTCACGTCATCACAAATTTCGTAATCTGAAATTGGGCCAGCAGGTTGTTCAGAATTTAGAGTCACTTCTATGGTGTCTTCAATAACACAAGTGGTGTTGCTAATAGGTATAGTAACAACTATAGAATACGTGCCAGAGGTTACAGCAGTTAGAGTTTCTGCAGTTTCTCCAGCTAAAGCTTGTCCATTTAAAAACCATTCATAAGTAGCTAAAGGATTTTGAATGTCTCCATTTAAATCTACGTTATCTGCACAAGTAGCTATATCTGGACCTAGATTTACTGAGGCGTTAAAACTATTTCCTTCAATAAAAACGGCAGAATCGAAATTCTCATCAGATTGATCTGCGATTACTAATTTAATATGATATTGAACGTTGGGTTGAATGCTTGCAATGGCTGATAAAACCTTTGTTCTTCCATTGAAATTGGTGTCGCCAAGATTATGACCGTCAAAATATTGTTCATTTTCTGCCGGGCAAAAACCAACTATTTCTTCGTGTACAGTACTCGTATTTACAGGAATATTAGTTCCAGGAATTAAAGCCACATTCTGATAAGGTGCTCCAGAACCAGTTTCTTTTATTAGGAATGCAAAACCATCGGAATAATCGCAAGGATAATTGGCATAATATTCTTCGGAAGCTAATATATAATTGAATTGCACTTGATTGGAAACTGAAATGAAATCAAATTCAATAGAGGTCGCATTTAAGGTATTTGTAATTCCTAAAGCTGTTTCTAAATCGGGATCTGTTCCCCAAGAAGGATCTCCTTCATTTAGTAGATTTGCATTTAGAACATTTCCTGCGGAACTGGCAGCTCCTGTAGAAAGCATGATGCCATTTTCAAAAGGAAAATTAGAATTATCTCTTTCAAAATAACCATAACTAGCCAATTGATTTACAGAGCCGTTAATAACCGATTGTATATTTGAAACCTCCACACAACCTTGAACAAGGTGTGTTTCTATCAATTCGTTTAAAGGGACGTTGTCGTTTACGGAAATTTGTTGTGCGTAGGAAACTTGAATAAAGGCTGTAAAAAAGACAACTAATAAATAGCCAGAAATTTTAAGCTTTAATGAGTTGCTATTAAAGTGTACTTTCAAGGTGTTTTGATTTGGGTTTAATCTTGGGCAAAGAAACGGAAAAAAATAGACAAAATGCATAAATTAACGACAAAACGCATTATTTTAACACCTTATCTATTTAAGTATACCCAACCTGTTAAGGTTTTATAATTGGAATCGTTCAAGTTTAAGACATAGAAGTAGGTCCCGGTTGGTACTGTTTTACTAGAATTATTTAATCCCCGATTGGCTTTTCCGGTCCATGGGTTGTCGTTATTACCTTCAAAAATAAGAGTTCCGTAACGGTTGTAGATTAGCAGTTTATGCTTTTCGAAAATATCATAGAGTCCTTGAATGTTGAACCAATCGTTAAAACCATCATTATTTGGTGTAAAAACTTGTGGAATATGTGGCGGGCAATTTTCAATCAATAAATCGAAATAATATATTTGGTAACAAGGATCGCCATCAACTTTTAAATAAATGGTTTGTGAAACCGTGCTGTTTTGATAATGGTACCGATTTAGAATTTCGTTGGTATTTGTTTCTAAATCTTCAAGACTTTCATAAAAAGAAGTTGCTTGTCCATTGGTTTCTATGTCTTCTATAGCTAAATTTAAATCGAAATAAGCTGTATTAAAACCTTCATCGCAATTTATTAGAGTTGGTAGAGGCGTTATTGAAATTTCCCAAAGCTCCATATCTTGGGAAGTTGAGTTGTTTAATTCATTTAATTCGGTAACAATTCCAGTGCCATTTCCTAGATCGTCAACGACTATGGTTATGGTTAAATTATTTGGTAAACTTTCTGGAATGCTTAAAGTAATTTCACCATTTTCTGAAGCTCCAATTTCAAGCTGTGTCGTGGTATTTGTATTACCAATAAGTTGAATGTTTGCATAAATAGACATAGGAACTTGCGCAGGCAAAAAATCTGTGCTATTGGTGTTGTAAACGGTATAATTGATAGTAATCTCTCTGCTAGAACATTCTTGATGGATATTATTTATTTGAACGGTTGCATCTGGAAGCTGACTGTTTAAAACGGTTATGATGTTATTGATTATAATTAAATCGGCTTGAAAAACACCATTTGCATCATAATCTCCCGTAGTTAATTTTATTTCTACGGATGTATCGCCAATAGCAATATTATCTTGAATATCATAAACATCTAAATCGCCATTATAAAAAGTATTGCTGTTTGTGAAGGTATTTGTTCCATTAAAAGCATTGTTGGCCGGATTTAAAGGTGGATTGGAAATGATGTTATTATTGATTAGTAAAGATTCGCCATAGGCTAGATTGGAATCTCCTTCCCAAGCTAAAAAACCAATTTTAGCACCTTGGTTATCTAAAACATTGATATTATCTAGGATGATGGTTTTTTCAGGCACATTTCTATTAATGATTTCCAAGCCTTGAAATAAATTCACTTGATTTAGTGGAAGTTGTTCGTCTTCATACACCACATACACGCTCCAACCTGCAAAGTTGGTCCGGTTGGCACAATAACCTGGATTGTTTTCTAAGGTTTCCGTAATAACTAAATCGGTTAATGTGTAGTTTCCAGTTCCTGTATTTGTTACCAGTTCAGTGATATCTGAAACACAGGAAAAATAAGTGAGGGTTCCATAATTATTGTCGTTAAATTCCACAAGATAATTGTGGTCTGCAACTACGGAAGTATTGTTTAAGCTTACTTCTAAATCACCTTCGCCCGAACCTGCCCAATACAAATAAGCTGCTACAATATTAGTGTTTACTGGTAGTAGGAAATCTGCTTCAGATTCTTGGAGAACATCGCAAAACGAACGATCTAAATTATTTTCAGCAGGATTTAGGGTATTCCCAAATGCCACATAATCGTAACGTCCATTAAATTGTTGAAATAAGCTGACTTCTTGACTGCAAATAAACTGACTAGTTAGAAGAAAAACTAAAAAAATGTATTTAAGAGATCGAAACATTCATTTGTAATAATTGAAATAAATGTACAACTTTTAAGTTTATCGTTTTAATGAAAAATGACTTTGAAATTCCCTACCGTCTTGTAAAGTGGCCGAAAACCAATAATCGTCAGCTGGTAACGGGTTTCCGTTAAAAGTTCCATCCCAACCTGTGCCAAGAGGGTTTATTTGTTTTACCAGTTTTCCATATCTATCATATATACGAATCATGGTATTTGGTTGAAATACATTAGAAATGCCTTTAATGTTCCACGTATCGTTATAACCATCTCCATTTGGAGTGAAAACTTTTGGAAAACCAATAATGGATACATCTTGGTTTACTATGCCACAATTATTTTTAATATCTCTAACAGCAACCGTATAAATACCGCCATAAACATTGTAAAAGGTGTTATCTGTTTGATAGGTATAATACAAACCTTCTTGATTGTAAAGGGCGTATTCATATTCTCCTTCCCCAGAAACAAGAACGGTTATGGTATTGTTTTCGGTAGCATCTACTATAAGAATATCGTTAAAAGTAGCTGTATTTGAAGGTTCTACGGTAATACTTCTAGATTTGGAACAGCCTAAACTATTTGTAGCCGTAACCGTATAAGTGCCAATTTGATTAATTTGAATGGTTCCCGAAGTTTCTCCATTAGACCACAAATAGGTGTAATTAGCAGGAGAATCGTTTAAAATCCCAGCCTCTAAAGGAATGGTTTGAGGAAAGGTATTTAAACAATATAAAAGAGTTTCATTTTCTTTTAAAACAGGCAATTTGCCCACAGTAATATAAACCTCGCTAATACCATAGCACGCATTGTTGTTTTCGGCCCTGGCATATATTGTTTGGTTGTAAGCTGTTGTGTTGTTATAGGGAGAACTCAATTCGTTTTGTTCTAAAAGAGCATCTTGATAGTTTTCATAAAAAGAAATAGGGAAAGTGATGCCATTTAGAGTTTGCATATCAGTTTCAAAATCGTTTAGATTGAATGAGTTGATGCCGTCTTCAGAATCCAGTTCATCACATGCAAAAGGAGCTTGATAATCTAAAAGTTGTGTGATGCTTACTTCCAAAGAAAGTTGTGCAACAGTAAAGCAACCTGTGGTATCATCAATCACTTGTGCATATACCATTTGAGGATTTGAAATATTGCTGTAGTTATCAGAATTTAAAGGTGCATTACTATCTTTGGCATCTTCAAAACTGAAATAAAATACAGTTGAAAGATTTGCAATTCCACCAGTTAACTCGGTGTGAGCTTCATTTAAATTAAAAGAGGTTAAACCATCACTTATACCATCTTCATCGCATTGTAAAAGTGCGCTATTAAAGGAAGTTGGAATTGGATTAATTATAATGTCAAAGGATGTTGTATCAAAACAATTCGTATTTAAATTGTTTTCAATTCTTGTAAAAATTGTTTCTGTAAAAGGTGTCAGATTATAATAAGGCTCTGGTAATTCAGCGGTATTATTTTCAGCATCCAACAAGGTAGGATGATAGGTTATGGTATAAGCAGTTTCATCTTGGTTTCCTAAAACCAAAGTATCAAAATCATGTAGTAAGGTTTCTATCTGTCCGTTGGAAAAATCGCCATCCACATCGTCGTCACATACTTCTTGGTTGTTAATAGGGTTTGCCGTAGGAGTATAAAATACTTCAATAAAAAAAGAAGTCATATCAAAACAACTCGGACTTCCTGTTAGATCCAATCTCACGAAAATTTCTTGAGGATTGCTCGTATTGGTATATAAATGAGTGATTTCATTTTGGTTTAAATCTGCATCAATCTGAGATTCAAAATAATGTACAGAGTAATGATTTGCATCTTGCGCACCTAAAATTTCTCCATCTTGACTGGTGAAATCAAACTGCCAAAAGCCGTCATTGTTGTCATCGCAGATATCTATTTTTGAAACTGGATTTGCTGTTGGAGAAGTGAAATATTCAACAGTAGCTTCCCCTTCCAGAAAATCGCAACCTCCAGTATTTAAATCTATGGTCACTTCGTAAACTCCATTTTGATTAACATCTAAAAAGTAGTCTGTATTTGGTAAAGGATTGCCATTTAAAGTCCAAGTATAGATAGCTCCGGGAATATTTTCAGCTGTTAAAGTATATGTTTCATTATGACATAAAGGCAAATAATTAGTGGCAATTGGTGTCACGGTGTTATTAATAATATCTATTTTTTCAACAAAGAAAGATGAGATAAAAGGAGGTAAGCCTTGTGTGGAATTATTAGAACCTAGACTGATGGCATTATTTTGATAGTTACAAGCTTGGCCAATTTCATTAGGGTTATTAATAACACTTAAATAAGGAAGTCCTTGAGTATAAGTAGCTGCCATGGAGCGATATATTTTACCGTTTGGTCCCAATTGTAAAGCGCTTCTATATAGAGTTCGTTGGTCTATTAATCTCTGGGTGCCTACAATATTAAATGACATGAGATTAAATTGTGTAAGTGCCGATTTATGGTTAGCTGGAATATGGTCTCCAGATCCAAATTTATCGTTTGAAGAGGTAACATATAATAACTGACTGTTTGGTGAAAACTCAAGGCCATAAGGACTATTATGTGGGCTATTAATCGTTAATCTTTGATTATTGCTAACAATTCCTGTTTGTGTATCGAAATCGAATAAATATAATTCGTTCGGGTTAACATTAGCACAGGCCAATTTTTCTCCATTAGGCGATAATTTTAAATACCCCCTTAAATCTGACATGGTAATATTAGAAAAGGTTGAGGTAACAGCATTCATGTTTACACCAGCTGTAGTGACTTCAAACGCATGAAACGTGTTTAATGGGGATGTCGAAGAACCTGTTGGATTTGATAAACTTATAACCCAAATAGCTTGAGATTCACAATCTTTTAAAACAGCTGTTACTTTTTCGGAGCTCTGATTTAACAGGGTGACGTTTTTCTGGATTATTCGCCCCAAACCTCCACTTAATGTAATATCGACTACGGAATAATGCAGTCCGGTTAAGGTTTGGTTGGAACCCACGGTAAAAATATAATAAATATCAGGATCGTTAGGTTTTGGAACTACAATAGCAGATTGAGAACTAGACGAATCCCCCAAAAGATAATTTCCATTACTCATTACATTGTGCAGCCTGTTATAAACTGTGGTTCCATCTGTGTAGAAAAGCAAATTACCAGAACTGTCAGAAATGGAAGAACAACCTTCTATGGTATTTAATTGCCCATCATTTAAAACGGTAATAGAGCCATCACCAGCAAACTGAATTCCAGCGTTTTCACCAAAATACCAATTAGAGGCTTCTTCTTGAGAATAAACACCGAGAAAATTTATAAAAATAATGCAAAAAAGGAACTTCTTCATTTAGCTGGATATAGCTAGCAAAGGTATTATAAATCTCGCTTTTTTAATAATCTATAAGATAAAAAGATAAAAATTGCTGTCCAAGTTAATACAATGGCAATTTCATACCAATGTACCCCATAGTCGTACATTAAATCTCCTTTTTCAGGAAACTTTGCCATCATAACTCTTTGAAATGGCTGGTCTATAAGATTATACATGGATTTTAAAGGAAAAAAGTTCTGGATCTTACCAGCAATATCCATGTTTGCTTGCCAAGAAATAATTCCAAAAGCTATCCATTCTAAAATATATAAAATGAATAAAAAAGCTAAAGCAAAGGCCGATCGTTTTACCAACATGCCAAAAAACAAACACAAACTAAAGAAGCCTACAAGTTTTACAAAATAGGCTATCAGGAAATTGGTTTCTCTAATAATGATGGAAACTTCTGTATAACTTGAATAATATAAACCAATTAAAAGGGAAGCTACACCAATTAATATGGTAGCAACTAAAGAAAAGAAAACGATGGTATAAAACTTGGAAAGTATAAATTCCTTTTTGCTCAACCCATCAATCAGGTTTTGTTTTAAGGTTTTATTGCTGTATTCATTCCCAATCATACTTACCACAACAATCGCGAAGAAAAATTTAAATTGCGAAGCGAAAAATGTGGTAATATGCCAGATTATAGGAAAATTAAAGATGCCTAGTTCGCCTAACTCTAAGGTGAAAAAACCGAAGAAATTTATTTTTATAGAAGAAAGGATCAAAACAGTAAAAGGCAATATAAATGAAACAAATATCAATACTTTACTGGTTCTGCTTAAAAGTAATTTTTGTAATTCTAGGTTTAAAAGTCTTAACATGAAGTTGGTTTTTTACTGAAGTTTATTCAGAATCAATAAATTAAGTTAGAGTTTGTCTGTTAGTTGCAAGAATTGTTCTTCTAGACTTTGCTTGCGTTTTACTAAATGCGATAGCACAATACCCTTTTCGAACATGAGTTTGTTAAACGTTACAGCATCCATGGGTTCATTTAAAAATGCCGTTATAAGTTGATTATCTACTTTTACGGATCCAAAATCAGGATTCGATGCTAAGTAATCTAAAAGCGCATTTTGATTTTCGCATTTCAACTCGAAAAAACCATGACTCGAAATCATTTCGTCAACCCGACCGGAATAGAGTTTTACCCCTTTGTTTAAAATCACCACATGGGAACATACTTTTTCAACTTCATCCAATAAATGCGAAGCTAAAAGTATGGTGGTGCCATGACTGGCAATATCTTTAATTATTTCTCTAATCTGATGAATTCCTTGTGGATCTAAACCATTAGTGGGTTCGTCTAAAATTAAAATTTCCGGATCGTTTAGCAAAGCTGAAGCAATGGCCAAACGCTGTTTCATTCCTAAAGAAAAGGTACTGAATCTATGATCTTTCCTATCCAATAAATTTACAATCTCTAGTTTTTCTTCTATTTTAGAATAATCTACATTTTTTATTTTGCAAACCAATTTCAGGTTTTGGGCAGCCGTCATGTAAGGATAAAAATTTGGTCGCTCTATGATAGCTCCAACTCTTTTTAAGGCATCATGGGTGGAAACAGTTCCATTAAACCAATTGAAAGTTCCAGAAGTTTTATTTACTACGTTTAAAACAATGCCTAAGGTGGTAGATTTTCCGCTTCCGTTTGGGCCAAGAATCCCATAAACATTGCCTTTGTTTATAGTAAATGATAGGTCGTTAACGGCAGTAAGAAAACCAAATTTTTTGGTCAGTTTGCTAATTGTAAGAATGGGTTCCAAATTATTGGTATTTGATGGTTAGAAAAAATGGCTTCAGTTTTATTTTGTATCTATACGACGAGTGTATTTTAAAAATGTTACATTCATAAAAATAAAAACTTAAATTTGAAGAATTCGTTTTATATGGAAGATTTAAAGATATCAAAAAAAAAGCCATCTTATCCAATTAGTAAAGAATTGCATCAATATCTCACAGAGTATAACAGAAATATTAGGTTGCCTATTTTTTATGACGATTTGTTGCGTTTTCAAGGATCTGTTGTTGTTTATGATAAAAACGATGAGGATACACTTTGGATTCGAGTGTATTATAACGAATTTGAAAGTCAAGAAATCGATTTAAGTCTAAAGCGTGTTTATACTATTTTACATTCTGATGGTAACGAAAAAACCATTCCGTTTTTAACTATTGATGCTATAGATTATTGCACTTTTGGAAACTCCAAGCCTTTTAGAGTGAAAGTTCGAAATATTCTAAATGATAATTTCACTTATTTTTATGTAAAAAAAGCAGATGCTTCTCGAGTTTATGGTTTGGAATTGGAGCATATATTATCTCCATATAATCTAAATTTTCTAGTACATAAAGATACCTTGATTGAAGAGCATATTGCTGGTATTCCAGGCGATGAGTTTATAAAAAACATATTGCCAAAGTGCACTCCTATGGAGAAATCGCAAATAGCCAAAGAGTTTGTTAAATTTAACGAGCGTTGCACCATTAGGCTACTTGGAGACATGCGATCTTATAATTATGTGATAGTACCAACTCACGATTTCGATCATGTGGTATATAAAATTCGTGCTATAGATTTTGATCAACAATGTTACGAAGGCAAGTTTAACATCTATAAACCACAGTTTTTTAAAGAAAACTATCAAATGGTCAAGTTGGTTACCGAAAAATTCCAAACAGAATCCATAGACCAATACAAATTAGAAGAACGTTCTATCATGGCTAAACGTTTAATTAGTTATAATGATAGGATCGAACATTTAATAGCATGCATGCTTGAGGATACTATTTCTACACCTGAAAATGTAAAACAATTACAAGCTGAGATTTTTGAATTTGCTTCCGATATTAATTTCAAGAAATGTAAAAGTATGGGCGATATTTTAAAATATGCCCTTGATTTTGTAAAACGAAATTATGAGGATGTTAATATGAGAAATTTCTACTAAGGTGTTTCCTTTTCTTCTGCTATAGTTTTTTAGAAGGATAAATGTTGTTAAAATGTATGCGATCCTGAAAACTGGTTTCAAAAATTAGTTCCAGTTCTCGTCAAAATTAAGATTGTCGTAATCATCCAAATCATAATCATCATCAAACTCGTCGTTATAATCTTCTAAATCTTCGGCTTCAAAGGCCTTCTCTGGCGCTACATCAGGAATTTGGCCGTGAACAAACATTAAATTTGGATAATCAGTGCCTTCAGCTTCTTCAATTACTTCAGCTAACTCCACTAAAAACGTCCACATACTTAAAAAGTCGTAGATATAAATTAACCTCGTTTTGTCTTCATTACTCACTTCGTTAATAGGTGTGTCTCCCATTAATTTCACTTCATTCGACGCTTCGCTTAAATCAAATAAAGAGATTTCCTCTCCTTGGTTCCATTCACTATCACTTACATAAAACGAAGCCATTTCGGTACCATCAAATCCAAAAGATTGGGTAATGCTGTTGTGTAAATCTTCTAAAGTATCTGTTTCACGAATTTCAATATCTCTAAAAATATCACCTTCTGAGTCGTGGTCTAGTATAATCCTGAATCTGTAAATCATGGTTTTCGTTGTTAAGTTTTTGTCTTAATAATTAATAACAATTGCTTTGTTTTGAACCTTAAACTTATATAAGTCTGCTTAAAAAAACAGTTGGCAAAGATAAGATTTTGATTAACAACTTCTCGCTCAAATAAAAAAATAAATTTTTAAATTCATTCCATTATCAATAAATGTCAGAGATAAGTATTTAAGTGTTTTAATAAAAAAAAGTCCTCAATATCTAACAATTGAGGACTTTTATATTGTTTTAAATTTGTTGACTATCGATACAGTACGGAATCGAAAGTTCCTTCGGTAATATTTTTAACGTCATCGTTATCGGAGTTTGTGGCTTTAAAATAAAACGTTCCCTTAACATTGTTTGCGCTAAGATGTGTAATAGTAAATTCTCCTTCTAAAGTGTCTTGCTCATGAGGGGCCGCATAGTTTTGATTGTTATCTTGACTTGGTTGATCGATTTCAACATACTCTGCAATTGTAGTAGGGTTATATCCTTCTGCAAAGAGAGCATAGGTTCCTAGACCGTCAAAGTTGTCGGTTACGAGTCTTATAAGTTTCGTGTCTGAAGGGGTAAAGCCTTCTACAAAAAACGAGTTTTCGTTTATGCCTGCACGAGTACCTGAATAATATGCCTTAAACTCGACACCTTCTACCATAGCTCGCATTGCAACTCTGTCGTTACCGTTATTTTGATCGTCTTCGATATTAATTAAGGAATCTGTAATACTGTCTTTACTGCAGCTTGATACTATAGTAATAAAAGTGAAAAACAAGAGTGTTTTAAAAGTTTTCATAATTTTTGAATTAAATATAAGTTTGTTGATTTTATTAAAATTTCGATGTTTTAGATAGCTGAATTTTCTTCGATAGTGGAAATAGATATATTAAATTCTCCTAGAGAGTCATCAGTCACCAATTCAAATGGTGATTCACCAACCTCGGCGGTAAAAAATGTTTGACTCCCATATGGAATATTGCCATTATTATCAATATTATTATTGTCATCGTCACTACTACAAGATGAGATTGTAGCTGTAAAAACCAATAAGACAACAAGCATTCTTTTTTTTACTAATTTCATAATGATTTTTTTTTGTTTTAAAGATTAATCAATTAATGTAATAAATATTAAAAGGTTAACACTCTAAAACAAACTCTAACTAAAAAAGGAACAATTTTATTTAATAAGAAACTTTTTTAAAAGCCGTAGATTCGTCGTACTATTTACTAAAGCGATGCAAGGTGAAAGTCATTGCCGAAAGCAAGAAAAATGCTCCAACTTGATGTGCCACACCCAACCATAAGGGTACTTGATAAATTATAGTAAAAACACCTAATGCAAATTGTACGAAAACCAATATAAACAATGAGTCTAAAGCTTTATTCTGATACTTGGTAAGTGCCAATTTTTTTCCTTGGAACCATATAATTAGTATAAAAATAACCACAATATAAGCGAATGTTCTGTGTATAAACTGGATGCCACTAGGGTTTTCAATCAGGTTTTTATAAAACGGTTCAAATATATAAACGGTCTCGTGCATAAACTTGCCTTCGTTCATAAAAGGCCAATGATTATGAAGTAATCCAGCTTTTAATCCAGCTACAAAAGCGCCATAAACTATTTGAAAAACCAATACGAGATATCCGACAAATACAAGATTCCTGAATTTTTTATCAATTACTTTTTTCTCAGGAAATATTAAATCCAAAGCCACCCATAAAGTAGCTGCAAAAGTTAAAAATGCTGTGGTTAAATGTGCTGCCAATCGGTAATGACTTACATCTGGTCTATCTACCAAGCCACTTTTAACCATGTACCAGCCCAAAAACCCTTGGAAGGCTCCTAGAACTAAAAGCACCAAACTCTTTTTAATGGTTTTACCTGTGAGCTGCTTGGTTACCAAGAAATAAATAAATGGAAAAATAAAAACAAGTCCGATAACTCTTCCGATGACTCTGTGAAGCCATTCCCAAAAATAAATTCCTTTAAAATCTTCTAAGGTAAAGTGGTAATGCAGTTTTTGATATTCCGGAAATTGTTGATATAATTCAAATTCTTCTTGCCATTGAGCTTCATTAAGAGGAGGAATGGTTCCGGTTATTAATTTGTAATTGGAAATGGATAATCCGGAATCTGTTAATCTGGTAATGCCTCCTACAACTACCATAATAAAGATTAAAACACAACCTGTTAGTAACCAGTAGATTACCTTTTTATTATCTTTTTGCTTTACCATGAAATACTGAATTTTAATTTACTAAACACTAGTTACTCTTTTTTTAATCCAAGTCGCTCGCCTTCTTTTATCATTAATTGATAGGCAGCTTCATATTCGTTTGGAATATCTCCTTCCAAAATAGCTTCTTTAATAATCTCCTTAATAACACCTATTTCTCTTGAAGGTTTTATATTAAACGTTTCCATAATAACTTCGCCAGAAATTGGAGGTTGAAAGTTTCTAACTTGATCCCGTTCTTCAACTTCTTCAATTCTTTTTCGAACTATTTTAAAGTTGTCATGATATTTTTTAAACTTTTTAGGATTCTTTGTAGTAATGTCTGCTTCACAAAGAATCATTAAATCTTCTACATAATCGCCGGCATCGAAAACCAGCCTCCTAACTGCGGAATCTGTAGCCATATCTTCGGCTATAACAATTGGTCTCGAGCTCATGAGTACCATTTTTTGGACAAATTTCATTTTATCATTTAAAGGCATTTTTAAACGCTTAAATAAATGATATACCATTTTCGAGCCTTTAAATTCATGTGCATGAAAAGTCCATCCAATTTTTTTATGAAACTTCTTGGTTGGTGCTTTTCCGATATCATGTAATAGGGCAGCCCAACGCAACCAAAGGTTGTCTGTTTTTTTGCTTATATTATCGACTACTTCCAAGGTATGATAGAAATTGTCTTTATGTCTCTGTCCTTCTATTTCGTCAATGCCTTTTAAAGCGGTTAATTCGGGTAAAATATAATCTAATAAACCTGTTTTATCAAGTAGTAGAAAACCAATAGATGGCTGGGCACTTTCTATTATTTTGTTTAGTTCTACTACAATGCGTTCCTTGGTAATTATTTCTATTCGCTCTTTATTTTTTGAAATAGCTTGTAAGGATTCTTCTTCAATTGTAAATTCTAATTGGGTTGCAAACCGTATGGCTCGCATCATTCTTAGTGGATCATCACTATAGGTAATATCCGGATTTAAAGGGGTTCGAATAATGCCATCTTTTAAATCTTGAATGCCATTAAAAGGATCAAGAAGTTCGCCAAAATAATCTTCAGTAACATCTATAGCTAACGCATTTATGGTAAAATCACGACGATTCTGGTCGTCCTCAAGTGTGCCATTTTCAACTATAGGATTTCTACTAGCTTCATTATAGCTTTCTTTTCGTGCGCCAACAAATTCAATTTCAATATCCTCGAAGCGCAGCATAGCTGTTCCATAGGTTTTAAAAACTTGGACTTTAGGCTTGTTGGGTAAATTTTTAGCTACTTGTTTTGCCAATTCAATTCCAGATCCAATAGCCACAATATCGATATCTTTTGCTGAACCACGTTGTAGAAGATAATCGCGAACAAAGCCACCAATAACATAAGCATCAAGCTGAAGTTCTTTTGCAGATTGCGAAATAATCTTAAAGATGGGATGGATTAAGGCTTTTTTGTGATTCATTGATTAAATTTCAATTTTCAAATGCTAATTCCAATTGGTTTCGGAAATTTAGTGTTTGAAATTTGAAGTTTTATTTTCTTATAACTTGTACTTTTCCGTCTTTGCTTAATTTAATAATTGCAGAGGGTTTAGTACCTAATTTTTCATTCGGCAAATTTACAACATAGTCCACACCTTTTAAAATGTCTTCATGTATTTCTTTAAAGGATTTTGGGGTAGGCTGGCCACTTATATTTGCTGAGGTTGACACGATAGCCCCATTAAATTTTCGGAGTAGTTGAAAACAGAAATCGTTATTCGGGATCCTAATGCCAATGGTATTGTCTTTAGCAATTAAATTGTGTGCTAAATTTTGTGGCTCATCGTAAATGATGGTTATGGGATTATCTTCAAGATCCATGATGTCGAAAGCAGCATCAGGAATATTTTTGATGTATTTTTTCAGCATTCTATCATCGGCTACCAAACAAATTAATGCTTTGCTATCGCTGCGTTGCTTTAACTTGAATATTTTTTCTACAGCTTCGGTATTTGTGGCATCACAACCAATTCCCCAAACCGTATCTGTTGGATAGAGAATGAGACCTCCTTGTTTTAAAACTTCAAGACATGCTTGAATTTCTTTGTGAAACATAAAAGCAATTAAATTAAAAACGTAAAAATAATATATATAAAAGTTAAATACAGAAATTAGTGTAATTTTGTCTAATAGATGTGAAATTTAGATATTAGTGATAGAACCTGAACGTATTAACGTAACCAAAGTATTTTTGCCCAACCAGAATGAATATCAAGAAATTTTAAAAAAATCTTGGAATAAAAACTGGATGACCAACAGGGGAGATTTAGTTAAAGAGTTGGAGGCTAAAATAACATCAAGGTTTCATATTCCTTACATGATTGCCACAACCAATGGCACTTTACCTATTCAAATTTCCTTAAAAACACTGGGTTTGACCGGCGAAATTATTACCACGCCTTTTAGTTATGTAGCAACCACTTCTAGTATTGTTTGGGAAGGTTTGATACCTGTTTTTGTTGATATTGAGGAAAATACTTTTACCATAGACCCTAGAAAAATAGAAGAGAAGATTACAAAAAAAACTTCAGCAATTTTGGCTACTCATGTGTTTGGGAATCCTTGTGATGTGGAAGCGATTGAACAAATTGCCAAAAAGCACAATCTAAAAGTAATTTATGATGCGGCACATAGTTTTGGTGTAACTTATAAAGACAAATCTATATTTAATTATGGAGATGTTAGTACTTGTAGTTTTCATGCTACAAAAATATTTCATACAGCCGAAGGAGGAGCTATTTTTACTAAAGATGAAGCCTTGTACAAAAAGCTTTATTATCATCATAATTTTGGTCACGATGGTCCTGAGCATTTTCAGGGAATAGGTATTAATGCCAAAATGAGTGAATTGCAAGCAGCTATGGGATTGACCATTTGGCCTTATTTGGACACTATTTTAAATAGAAGAAAATTATTGTTTAAAGTATACCAGGATTTTTTGGACAAACAATTAGTGTTTCAAACCATTAGAGAGCATACAAATTATAATTATAGTTATATTCCTGTTGTTTTTGAAAGTGAAGAACAACTTCTAAAAGTTCAGGAAGTGCTAAATATGCATCATGTTTTTCCTAGACGTTATTTTTATCCGTCCTTAAATAAGTTGCCTTATGTTAAATATCAAAACATGCCCATATCTGAAAAAATATCTGAACGAATTATGTGTTTGCCTTTATATCATGACTTAAGTGAAAACCAAATAAAAATGATTTGCGATTTAATCAATAAAAATTTGAATTAAAGTGGAAAAAGACATTTTTTTAATAGGCGTTGGAAACTATACCGAAGTGATTATTGAACTGGCAATTGATTGTGGATTTAATATTAAAGGTTTGTATCATTATAATCAGGATCGCGTAGGGGAAGAGATTATGGGGATTCTTATTGTTGGATGTACTGAAGATTTATATTCAAAAGACATTAAAGAGGTACAATTTGCGGTAACAATGGGTAATAATAAATTGCGAAATGAGATTGCCACCAAATTACGAAATCTTGGCGCATTAACTCCTAACCTAATTCATCCACGAGCTTTTATTAGTCCTTCTGCTACTTTAGGACAGGGTTGTTTTATTCATTTAAATGCAAAAATAAGTACGAATTGCAAATTAGGAAACGATTGTGTGATTGATTTTAATAGCTTAGTGGCACATCATGCAACCTTAGGAGATGCGTGTTATATGTCTTCATTGGCTATGGTTGGTTCTTATTGTACTATTGGAAAACGTGTTTTGCTAGGAATGAATTCTCTTATTATACCTTTAAACTTAACCATTGGGGACGATTGTCTTATAGGTGCAAAATCGAATGTCACAAAATCTTTCCCAGAAAAATGCGTTCTTGTTGGTAATCCAGCTAGAAAAATAAAAGAGATCGAATAAATGGAACCCTTATTAAGCATCTGTTGCACCACTTATAATCATGAAAAATATATAAGAGAGACCTTAGATGGTTTTTTGGCCCAACAAACAAATTTTCCAATAGAGATTATAGTTCATGATGATGCGTCAACAGATAATACTGCTGAAATTATCAGAGAATATGCTCTAAAAGACAGTAGGATAGTTCCTATTTTACAAACGGAAAATCAATATTCTAAATTCATTAAACCTTGGGCAAATTATGTTTTTCCTAAAGCACGGGGAAAATATTTAGCTATCTGTGAAGGGGATGATTATTGGATAGATCCCTTAAAGCTTCAAAAGCAAGTAGATTTTTTAGAAAAACATCCAGATTATGGATCTTGTTTTCATAATTCCAAAGTGTATTATCAAGATACACAACAGTTGGAGAGCGATATTATGAATAAAGATGAACCCGAAACAAGTACAATAGTCGATTTAGCGAGAACCAATTATATAAGAACAAATACCATAGTTTTAAGAAACAATTTTAAGTTGCCCAATTGGTTTAATTACTTGCCAGTTGGCGATTGGCCCTTATTTTTAATTCAGATTAAAGACTTGAAAATTAAACGGTTTGAAGAAGAAATGGGAGTTTATAGAGTTCATAGCCAAGGAGCTTGGTCTGGAGCAGATGAAAGTAAAACCATAAAAATGACTTTGGATACTATAACACCTTTGCTTAAACATAAAGTTTTAAGCGAACCTGCCAATAAGGTTTTACGAAAACGCTACAGAAAATATAAAAAGAAGCAATTTAAATATTATTGGAAAAAACTCTTCAATGCAAAATAAATAAAGTTAGACTTATCTAATATCTTCGATCTGTCGGTTGTTCATGCTGTTTGTTTTTGTTGCCTTCCTTAAAAGCCATTTGGCTTTTATTTTCCTCATAAAACGCGAAGATTTATAGTAACGCAGATATCTTAAAATATCGTTTGGAGCTAATAGTTTTGCTAATTTAAAATGATATTGAAGATTTTCAAAAGAATCTTGCAGTACTATTTTAGTTCGTTGAGGTTGTACACGATTAAAACAAGCTTCAATTTTTGGTCTAGCTTTTTGCCTATCTTTTTTGTTAAGTTGTTTATAACAATGCTGAATGGCCTTTATTTTTAAATGTGTTATATAAATTGAAACAAGCTCTTTGTTTGTGTTATTTGTTTCTGTTTTATAATAATCATCATAGATGTACTCTATAATTTCTAAATATGATTCGAGATTTCTTAAACCTAAGTTATTAATAACAGAATTTAAGTTGGTAACATTATAGAAATATGTAGGCTCATTATTGAATATTACAGCATTTGCTTTAAAAAGTGTTTCAAAAAACCATAATTCATCTTCATGTAGAATCCCTTTTTTAAATTTTAAATTATGGGTTTCTAAAAAATCTTTTCTATAAAGTTTGTTCCAGGCAACACAAATTATAGGTTCTTCAACTACAATTTTAATTAGGTTTTTATTTTCGTTTGTAATCTTTTCCAAAGGATTAGATGCATTGACCAAATAATCCACAATGTCATAATTTTGCCCATTAGTTATGGCGTTTTTACCAATAACTATATCTATATCGTCTTTAGCAAGAGTGATTAAGCTCTCGAGTGCATGGGTTGAAAATAAATCGTCTGGATCAAAAAATATCACATAGTCTCCTGAGGTGTTTTCTAGACCTTTGTTTCTTGCTCCAGAAACACCTTTGTTTTCTTGATGAAAATATTTAAAGCGTGGATCTTTTTTTACCCAAAAATCAATTTCGCCACTTGTATTATCTTTACTACCATCGTCAACCAAAATGCACTCCCAATTCGTATATGTTTGTAAGAATATACTTTGTAGGGCATTATTTATAAATGTTTCTACGTTATAACAAGGAACAACTATGGATATTAATGCTTGAGGCATAGATATAATTTCGTTTGGTATGAAAGTCAAAAATAATTTATTAAAGTCAAACCAATCGTATTAGTTCTATTAATTTCTTGCTAATTATCCAATTTCATTAATAATTTGCACTATTTAAAGTGTATTTTTGACTAAAAGAAGAAGAAATGTCAATTTATAAGGCACTACGATTAAAATATAAAATATTTCTATTAAAACGTAGCTTGACCAAAGCCGAAAAATATTTTTATTTTGATACTATTTCCTACGCTAATAAAAATGTATTAATTGTCGATTCCATTATTCCGGAATTCGACAAAGATTCTGGTTCTAGACGTTTGTACAAGATTATAAATATCTTGTTAAAGCATGGGCTTGGAGTTTTTCTTGTAGCAGATAAGAAAGAATATAAATACAAAACAGATTATGTTTCACATTACAAAGATTTAGGTGTTGTGGTGTACGAACCAACAATAGATAAGTCGGGAAACTTTATTTCTAAAGAACTATTTATTGAAAATATCTTGCCAAAAATGGATTATGCTTGGCTACACCGAGCAGATGTTTTTAAGGATTATGTGGATTTGGTATCTAAGAAAAAAGATATAAAATTAATCTATGACATGGTCGATTTTCATTATTTGCGATTAATTAGGGAATGGGAAAACACCAATGATAATAGTACTAAATATGAGGCTGAGAAATACTTGAAAGTTGAAGTGGGTAATTGCCAACGTGCAGATAAAATCATAACGATTTCAAATCAGGATAGAGAAGCTTTAACAGCCTTTTATTCCAAGGAAGAAAAGATGATAACCATTGGTAATATTCATCAGTTTTTGGATGTAGATAAAACACCTATGGAGCAAAGAGAAGG
>Ga0209075_1000135_pt1 | contig 63262 bp, 58 predicted proteins | sample Stecom2011_FD_187523 | JGI IMG/M metagenome (GOLD analysis project Ga0209075, IMG submission 187523) | Agricultural soil microbial communities from Utah to study Nitrogen management - Steer compost 2011 (SPAdes) (version 2) | ecosystem: Environmental > Terrestrial > Soil > Agricultural land...
CAACGTGTGTGTCGCGAACATACTGGCAGTAAGAAAACTTGCATTGAAGTCGTAGCCAAGCAAGTAATAACATACTGGAAATCCAATTCCAATAGGTATGATGAAGGTCAAAAATCCAAACATAACACTCTTGTTTCGGTTGGATTTAAATTCGTTCATATCCAATTCAAGACCTGCAATAAACATGATATACAGAAGCCCAATAGTTGAAAAGAGGTCAATGGCAGAACTTTGTGCAAGAATGTTAAATCCATAAGGACCTATAATCACCCCTGCTATAATTAACCCAATAATTCCAGGGACATTTAATTTTCTTAGCAGTATGGGAGATAATAGAATGATAAAGAGAATTAATGAAAATATAAGTACCGGATTTTGAAGCGGTAATTCAAATTCGTGTATCAACTGTTGGAAGAAATCTGTCATCTCTTTGCTTTATTAAATTGCGTTATAAGTTACTATATTAAGTGTTTCAAAAATATAAAATATATATGTAATTTAGTTTGAGTGAATAAATTAATTATAATTTTAGTAATTCTTTTGGTGCGTGCCACATGCTTATAGGAAATAATTGAAGCGTTTGTCTATGGCTGAATAGTTTTTAAAAGATTTATTTTACTGATTAAAATGTCTCAATTCTAGCAAAGTGTTTTGGTGTTAGCAATAAGACTATAAGTGTAAGCAGTCCTACAGTAAGAATGCCTATATAAACTGTGTGTGTGGAATCGAAAAACGCATGTTGTAAATAGTTTTGAACGGTATCGTCTGAATGGACAGATTGTAAAACTTCAACCACTTCATTCACCTTGGGTAAAGCATGTTGTAAATTTGTTGGAGCCTCTGTTAATCTATCCAATAACACCGAATTAAAAATAGCAGCAAAGACGGCAGCTCCTATACTTTGTCCGAAATATCTTGAAAACATACTAGCGCCTGTAACAACACCTCTTTGTCCCCATTCCACTGTGGATTGGACGCCAACCATCAAAGGGGTGGAAATCAATCCGAAACCAGCACCCATAAGCAACTGAATAACGACCAAGGTCCTTACAGAACCTGGGAAAGGCATGAATAAGAAAGTTGAAACGGCTATGAGAACAATTAAAATGCCGCAAAGGGCTGTATTTCTAAAGCCAATGCGTAGATACAATTTACCCGAAAACGAAGAAGATAGCGGCCAGGTAATACTCATGCTAGCCAATATAAATCCTGCTGCAATTGCTCCAACATCTATTACCGATTGTGCAAAAACAGGAATAAACATGTTGGGTCCCATGGTCATGCACCCCATGCCTATTGTAGCGAGATTAGCTCCTGCTAGTACACGTTTTCTCCATACCCATCTAGGTAAAATAGGGCTTTCAGCACGTGATTCTATCTTCACGGTAGTCCAAATTAAAACAATGGCTATACCTGTAAATATAAGAGTCTCATAGGATATCCATTCCCAGGATTGTCCACCTTGCATCAAACCAAACATGATAAAAGCACCTGTAATCAATAGTGATAAGGCTCCAAGCCAATCGATTTTAATATTTTTTGTGGGTTTGTTTTCTTTAAGGAACATGCTAATCATAATAATAGATCCAATGCCCACAGGAATATTTATTAGAAATATCCAACGCCAAGATGCGTAATCGGCTAAAGCGCCACCTAAAGTAGGTCCTAAAATAGCAGAAACTCCCCAAACACTAGAAAGCCATCCCTGAATTTTGGCGCGTTCTTCAAGCGTATAGATATCGGCAGCTATGGTGTTTACAGTCGCCATTATGGCACCCGCTCCAACCGCTTGAAGTCCTCTAAACGCAATTAAACTTATCATATCCCAAGCGCCAGCACAAGCAGCAGAACCTAACAGAAATACAATAACACCATAAATAAGAATGGGTTTACGGCCATAGACATCTGCAAGTTTTCCATAAATGGGAATGGTAATGGTTTGAATTAGTAAATAAATAGAGAATAGCCAACTAAATAAAGAAAATCCTCCTAAGTCCCCAACAATTTGTGGAATTGCTGTAGCTACAATGGTGCTGTCCATAGCGGCTAAAGCCATTGTAAGCATTAAAGCTGCTAAAATCCAAGCTCTGCTTTTTTTGCTTTGGGCATCGTTATTCATCTACTAAATCGAATTATTTTTATTCTGCGCAAAGGTAAAACTTAATAGAATAATTGCTCACTCTTATAGTGTTATTGTTTGCTATGTAAAAAAATAAAATTTGTCTTGGATATGGACTTAGGCTATCAAGTTTAATTAAATTTTTGCTTGGGGATGCTGTTATTATTTTTAACGGACAGGTCACGACCTGTACGTACAGGAATAATCCGAAAATCATCTCGGATTTGGTAAAGATTGGTACAATTTCTCAATACGTCTTAAATCTGTAGTATTTTGAATGGATTGTTGCGTGTCTTCATATAATAATTTGGCTTCTGCCATTAACGCATCATGGTATTCTGGTAAATGAGCTTCTTGCAACAGTAAATATTTAAACATGATAAATAATTTCTGAATGCAGGTTAAGTCATGCTTGCAATAGGTTCTGTAAGAAACCATAACTTGATACAGTAGCTCTTTAAAATTAGTGGTTGTAACTGCTATAAGGGCACGATTGTCTTTAGAAGTGATAATGGTTTTGTCGTTTTTTTTAAGTCGCATAGCAAACAGCTGCGTTAAGTAATCTATGGTACTAATAGCCGTTCCTGGATCGTTAATTCCTGGGGACATGGCTTTCATGCCAATTTCAGTAATTTGTTTAAATGCGAGTACGTAATTATCTTCAACAAATTCACCTTTAGCAAATTTAAAGTTTGAGAGAATGTTTTTTACTAAATCGGGATCTATGTCTTTACTTACTTGAATAATTGGGAGGCCTTCTAAAACAAAAGCACCTTGAATAACTAAAATTTTTAGCTGAATATCTTCATCCTCACAAATGTTGATGAGGTTTGCAATTGCTATATTCTGAAAATAACCGGTTTCGGAACTCTGATAAGATGTCCACTTGGAGGTATCTGGAAATGAAGCCACTTTTTCTACTTCTTTTTCCAATAAGTATTCCAGGCGCTTTTTAGCTTTTTTATAAATACTATCTAAAATATTATTAACCTGAATGGATTGGGATATGGAATGAATAAAATACAGGAAAGCACCCAAGCAAATTACAGTTAGAATGATACCGATAAGAACTGAAAAACCAGGAAGTTGGTATTTATCATTTTCCTGCGGATTAATTCCCACCAAGGTAAAGGTGTTGTATAAAATAGTTGCTAAATAAATACCTAGAACAAACTGATGGTTTCTATTGGAAATTAAACCCGTAAAACTCTGGGTGAAAAATTACTGGAAGCTTGATTAAGCAATACCATTACCATAGAAAAGCTGAAAACCATGATGGAAATAATACCACCTGTTAAAAAGCTTAAAAGTGTTTTAGCGGTATCCGCATTATTTATTACCAATTGGGGAACATGCTCAATAACAAATGCCGAGATACCAACTTTCTCCAAATATAGCATGAGCATGGCAAAACTAAAACCTACAATACTAAAAAGAGTTGGAAAAAAAGCAATCTTACCGCGAATGGTATTTATAAAACTTATAAATCTATTGTAAAGCGATTTCATAGAATGAATTGAGTCTACAAGTTACCAACAATTTATTTATAAATAGCAGATCTATTCAGAAACCCCACTTTCTTTTAATGCTCTTTTTTCGCAAGTTTTACACAGTTCCGAAATACCTTTTTGTTCCCATGATTCTTTAACCGTTCCATTATTTATTTCATCTCTGCCTTTAATGTGCTGACAATCTTCATAGATGTGGTATTTGTTTCCAGCTTTGGTCCAATACACATTGTCAATATCATTATTCAGTTCTTTTAAAGTACTGGTTTGCTCGTTAATTTCCTTGGTATATTGTTCAATAGAAGGTGGGTTGAAATCCACGCCAGAAATACCTGCAATCAGTAACGCAACCACAGCTATAGAACCAGCAATTCCTTTTGTTTTTCCATCGACATCCTTGTTGGTAAAGATAAGAATCACCAAAGGTAAAAATGCCAAGACGCCCATAATGGCTCCTAACTGATTTTGAACGAAGAACTTTACTTTATCTTTTTCGGAAGCAGGATCTAGACGATTGGCTTTTTTCCAAAGTGTGGATCCCGTGATGGCTAAAGCTAAAATAACCACAATAACAACTATTAGCCAAATCATGGTCTCATCGTGAATGAGCTTAAAAATGGCAAAAACTTGTAGCGCTATGGCAATAATCCAGGCTAAAAAAGCGAAAAGACGCAATTGTTTTGCTTTTCCTTTACTTTCAGGACTTGCTTGAAATACTTTTTCTTCTGACATAATACTGTTTTTAATGGGTTGTTTAATAGGTTTTAGTTCGTGAATTTACATTAAAGCTACTCGCGCTTTCATTTTGATTAGGCACTAAAATAAGTAATTTTTATTTATGGTTGCAATTTTTATTTATTCATATTTTTCCATAAAAGACTAAAAGGTATGATAATTATCATCTTTTGGCCCAAAAAGAATAATCATATTTGTATCTTATTTAATTTTCAAAAAAATTAAAAGATGACATCACCTAAATCTCTACACACATTTCACATCCCAGTTATGGGTTTGGCTTATACTATTGACAGTCCCATTCGGGTGGCTCAATATGGCATTTCGTCCGTAATATCTATTATTGACGATGAGCTTATTGAAAAAATGAATGCCTTTTACAGTAAAAAATTCAACTTACCTTATCAGGAAATATCAAAAAAAGCACAAGATTATCGTGCCGAACGTATTACATCCTATTTAAATTTGGTGGATAGTATTGTCAAGGAAAAATTTTCAAAATTTAAAACCGAGTTATCTGAAAGTAAAACAGCCTTGGATAATTTTATAGCTACTTTACCTAATAAATCCAGTATTAAAGAAGGACTTTCCAATTTGATAAATGAGGGATCTGCCTTAAAGGAAAACATAAAAAATTTCTTAGAAACACATTTAACTGCCGGGGATATTGATGTAAATATCATGACTAAAGTCGACAAGGATAACTTTGTTAAAGGAGAACAATTACCTGTCGAATTCAACGATGCACATGCGTCTCTTCGTGGGTTTGCCAAGAGCAATCTAAGTTCTTCTGTTGTACTTTCTGCAGGAATGAATCCGAGATTATATAGCTATTTTGAAAATTTCAACGATTTCTTTCCAGATAGTCAGGGATGTATAAAGAAGAAAATTATACTGAAGGTCAGCGATTATCGTTCAGCAACCATTCAAGGAAAGTTTTTGGCAAAAAAGGGACTTTGGGTTTCAGAATACAGAATTGAATCTGGATTAAATTGTGGTGGACATGCCTTTGCGACTGAAGGTTTTTTATTAGGTCCTATTTTGGAGGAATTCAAAAACAAAAAATCTGAATTAATTAAAGAAACACATGATGTTTTTGTAAAAGGCTTAAGTCTAAAAGGATTAGCCGTTCCTGAACAACCTTTAGATTTAAAATTCACCGTTCAAGGTGGAGTTGGTACCGCCGAGGAACACGAGTTTTTACTTAAAAACTACCAAGTGGATTCTGTAGGTTGGGGAACCCCATTTCTATTGGTTCCAGAAGCCACTTCTGTTGATAAACAAACACGGGATTTAATGGCAAAAGCCCAAGAAAAAGATTTGTATTTAAGTGGAATTTCACCATTAGGTGTGCCTTTTAATACCATTAAGGGAACTACCAACGAATTTTTTAAACAAAAACGTATCGACGATAATAAAGCAGGAAGTTCTTGTCCGAAGAAATTTTTGGCCTTGAGCAAAGAGTTTGGTCCAGAAGGTATTTGTACGGCTTCAAAAAAATACCAAGATGTTAAATTGGAGGAATTAGAAGCTAAAAGACTTGAAGTATCTGCAAATATGTATGAAAATGCCAAAGCTAAAATCACTGAAAAAGCTTGTCTTTGTGTTGGTTTAGCCAATGCTTCTTATTTAGAAAATGAGATTCCTATTAAAGGTCAGGAGCAAGGCGTTGTTATTTGTCCAGGACCTAATTTGGCTTACTTTGATAAGGAAGTGTCACTTTCCACAATGATGCAGCATATTTATGGAAATACGTCTGTGCTTTCCCATGTAAATCGGCCAAATATGTTTGTAAAGGAATTGAAAATGTATGTGGATTATTTAAAAAATGAAATAAGTACCATTTCAGAAGAAGTAACCACCAAACAAATTAAAAAGTGGGAAGCTTTTAAAAGTAATTTGTTTGAAGGTATTGCTTATTATCAAGGCTTGTTTTTAAGTTCACTTTCTAATGAAAATATCAAGATTCAAAAAGATCTGGAGTTTTATAAAGAAGAACTCATTGCTGTTGCCATTCCTGAATTGGAAATGGCTTAATTTAAATATTAAGAATCGATTTTTCGTTTATCAATAACCATCACAGGCTTTCTGCTCATGATTGGGAATTGCAGTTTTTGAATGTCTTTTTTATCGTAAATTTCTATTCGTGGCGACACGCGTAATTTGGCTCTAAAATGATCTTTAATCATCGATAATAGACTGTCTGTTGGTGTGTTTGTTGCTATTTTTATACAGATTTCGTCCGTACCAATGGTATTGCTTGAAATTTCTATGACGTAGCAATCTACTTCGTTAAAATCGTTTAAAATATTATCCATAGCTGGTGGATATAAGGTCGTGCCTTTATATTTTATCATTTGCTTTTTTCTGCCAACAACTGGTCCTAAACGCAAGGTGTTTCTTCCACAACCACAAGCTTCCGTATGCGCTTGAACCATGTCTCCGGTTTTAAAACGAAGCAAGGGCATGCCTTCAACCCCTAAGGTAGTTATGGTTAATTCGCCGACGTTGTTTCCTGAAACAGGTTGATCGTTTTCGTCCAGAATTTCAACAATAATCAGTTCGGGATGATGATGTCCTCCTTGTTGCTTTTCACATTCATTAAAAGCGGTATTCATTTCGGTGGATGCATAGGTTGAAAACAACTCGATGTTCCATTGAGACGTAATTTTTTTAGCTAAAATATTTAAAGAAAAATCCTGATTTCTTAAAGGTTCACCAATGCAAATAGCTCCTTTAACTCCAGAGTTATTGATGTCAATATTATGCTGCTTGGCATGTTCAATCAGTTTTAATAAAAACGAAGGAACCGCAATAAGATAGGTGGGTTTAAATTTTAAAATAGAATCCCATTGTAATTCTGGAATTCCAGCTCCCACACGAATTATCCCAGCACCTAGTTTTCTAGCTCCTAAAAAGTATGCTAATCCAGCCATAAAGCGTCTGTCTATGGTAGTCATAAGTTGCATGACATCATTTTCTGTTACGCCAGAACAGGCAAAAGACATGGCTTCATTATAGGCCAAACGGTCTAAATCGTTGTCGGTTAAAGCAAAAGTTACCGGATCTCCCAAGGTACCAGACGTCGTGACATAATCGATGATTTTATTTTTAGGCACACATAAAAAATCGTTGTTGTATTGTTGCAACTGATCTTTTGTAGTGGTTGGGATCTTCGTTAAATCCTCAAGCGTATGGATGGAATCAATGTCAATATGTTGCTCTTTAAACACGCGTTTATAATATGGCGATTGTGTGTTTAAATACTGTAATAAATCTTTCAATTTATCTTCTTGAAAGGTTTTTATGTCTTGGGTGGATGCTTTTTCTATTTCGGGAATCATTCGTTTAATTTCCTTTTTATCTTTTTAATATACAAATCTATATGTTCTTGGTCAGGAATGGTTGTAATTTCTTTAGTTTTTGCTTTTTCAAAAGCATTTAATGCCGCTCTGTAGTATTTTTTTTCGTAATTGTATTTTCCTGTTAAGTAATAAACTTTCCAATACTCTGGATTGCTGTTTTGAAACTCGATGAGCATGCTTGGATCCAAATGCTCTTTATTATTTATAGCTGTGGAAACCTCTCTGCTTACAACCCGATAGGTTTCATAATCCAAATACCCTTGTGTGTATTGAAATGGGTCTTTTTCAATGGTTAATTCTTTATTATTTAACGGAATAGCTTGTTTGTTTTCTGGACCTTCAGTAAAAACGGTATTCAAGTTATAAGCGACAAATTCGCCCAATTGATACGGATTTGAAGATACCCAAACCAAGCCATCTTCGGGTTTAAAAACAATGCCATGATGTGCCAATAACTGGTTCAAGGCTTTTTCATTGCCATAACCAATGGTTTTATCATGCAAACCTTCTTTGTTTCGTAAAATATCGACAGCAATTTTTGGAGTTAACTTTTGGGTTTCATTTAAAAGTTCTTCCATGCGTTCGTAACGATATTGCGAATGACTTTCAGCCTTGTGTTTTGTGTTTTTTTCGTCGTCTGCATAAGGGTCACTTTGAAAGTGATTGGAGCAGATTAACTGATTGGAATTTTCAACATCATACACGCCAAAATTACTTGGAGATACTTCAATCGTGATGGCTTTATTGTCTTTGGCACTTCCCACTAAAATAGATTCTGAAACAAAAACCTGACGTTTTTTAGCAATTTCAATGGCTTCCTCAATATTGGAAGCATATTGTAAAATCTCGCGAGTTAGAATGGAAATAGGTGTTTTTGCCACCCATGGAATATCCGATTTTCCGGCGTTGATGGTAACCGTGAGACCTTGATCGTTCATTCCAGAAACCACGCCTATCATACCAGCCCAAGTTACAGACATAAAATTGTAGCCTTTTGTAGGTTTTACGAAGGCAATTATTTTGTCTTTTGCAAAATCGTCCCCAGCATAAAAATCGAAGTTCCTTCCTATAATTAACTGGCCATCTTCAGTTTTATCTCCCCAAGCAGCAAAGGAAGAGCAACCAACAAGCATCAAATCTTGAAGCGCATGACCAATATCGTGTGCGCTATGGAAATAAAGGATTCGTAAATAATCGTCTGCCACATAATTGTAATCGTCTCCGGCATATTTTGAAAGCCCTAAAATCTCAGCTTTATATTCTTCAGGAATGTGTAAATACATTTTACGGTTGTACCAAGCCAGAACTTTTCTTAATGCATACTGTTTAAATTTTGAAGGCACTAATTCGTCCACTTTACTTAAAAAAGCATGTTCTTGTTTTTCGAAAAGCTCTTGGGTTAAACTTCCGGTATTTAAGCCCATTTGATATGGATCTCCAGCGACATATAATTCCCATTGCCCAAATTTATTTTTTGTGAGATAGCCATTTTCAGTTGTAAAAGAGCTATCCGAAATTTTTTCGCGCTCTGGAATGGATGGATTAAACATGCTTACATCTGGAACGTCATGCAGTGATTTGGAAACTCCACATGAAGCAAAACTAAGTCCTAAAAACAATAAGAGTATCTTATAAGTCACTTTCATTTTCCTTAGCTTTTGTTGGATTATTGGCGTCTATAATCTTATTCAATAAATATTCCTGTCCTAAAATTTCAGAACAAGTTACAACGGCACCAATGGTAACGCCTAAAATGCCATGCATGTTCATGCATTGACCTGTAAATAGTAAGTTTTCAATTTTGGTTTTAGGTGAAATGAAGGACTGCATGGATTTGTTAACATCTTTGGAATAACCATACATAGAGCCGCGATTGGTTGCAATATAATCTCTATAAGATAAAGGAGAAGAGGTGTAAGTTTCAAGAATACATTCTCGAATATTTGGGAACTTTTTTTCTAGTTCTACAATGATTTTCTCAGCTTTTTCATTTTTAAACTCTTCGTATGTCTGGCCTCTATCGTTTTTATCCGCAACCGTGTTGAAAGTCTTTTCCCAAGGGGCTACTTCTTCATAACGCATGTAGGTCATAATGGTGATATTATCGCCAAATTCATCATTATTTTTCTTGATTCCCATGGAAAGCATGTAGTTTTCCGGCCAAGTTTCTTGGGTATAATGTTGCGCATTCCAAACGGCATCCACCGATTTAAAATGGTAGTAATTTTTGTTTAAATACTTAAAACAATTTGGTTTTAGAACAATATATAAACTAAAGGCGGCAATGGTACTTTCTATATTTTCAATTCGATTGGTATATGATTTTCGTAGTTTTCCATCTCCAATAAGTTTCAAGGTAAGCTTTGGATCGATGTTCGAAATGAACAAATCGCCTCGAATTTCATTGCCATTTAGGCAAATAACAGAGCTTATTTTATCATCTTCGAATTCAAATTTTACAGCTTCATGATATTTATAAACTTCACCACCAGCTTCAATAAGCCTTCTAATTAATAATTTGGTTATTTGGCTGCCGCCATTTAAACAGCGATAAGCACTTTGAATGTATGAGTTTACCGATAAGGAATGCACATAAAACGGGGTTTTATAACCATCTCCAGCATATAAGAAATTGGTTCCTGCCAAAACAGCTTGTAGGCGTTTGTTATCTGTGATAGACTCTAAAAATTCGCGTATTTGTAATTTAAAAACACCATCGGCATAAGGTCTGCCAAGTTTTAACCTATAAAGAGGAAATTTATCGCAGGTTTCTTTTATTTTGTCGCAATAGGCTTGAATGGCTTCTGCCTCTTCAGGAAAATCCTTGATTAAATTTTTGGCGAATGCCTCATAGCCTTGGGCATAATTATATTCCTTTTCATCGTCATCAAATGTAACCACATCAAAGCCATCTTCATCCATTTTTTTTAGTGAAAGTTCCTCCATAATACCTAAAAAATTAAAGTACTGATAGAGATTTTGACCTTCATCTAAACTACCTATATAATGAACTCCAGTATCAAAAATTGACTTGTCTCTAACAAAGGTTTGAAGGTTGCCACCATACTGCTGGTTTTTCTCCAAAACACAAACGCTATAACCTTCTTTAGCAAGAATTACTGCAGAAACAAGTCCGCCTAAACCACTGCCAACTATAACAACATCATATTTGGATTTTGGCTTCAAATAAGTTCTATTTTGGTTAATATGGATATTTGTTCAGCTTGATGAACCACTTTAAAGGACTGGTTTTTAATTATCTCTGAAGATAGCCCTAAGTTTGAATGAAGCAAAATAATTTTTGTAAGCCATTTCGACATAACTACTTCCAGTTGCTTATTTGTTATGTGGACGTCGTCTAAAATAAGCACTTGTGCCTGTTGATTTAATACGTCTTCAAGTGTAGCTAAAACCGTAATTTTATAATGATTGTTACTTATATAGCTATTTTTAAGGATGTTGCTTATTGGCTTATCTTCAAAATAGGTATAGATTTTTCTATCAGGTCTATCCAATGCCAATAGGAAATCCAATTGTCCGCAAGATTTTGAAATATGCAGAATACGGTCTTTTTCTCCAACAGCATCCATGATGGTTTTGTAAGCTGTTTTATTTGCTTTTAAATCTAATTTAACTTGTTTGTAAAGCGCATCGCCTTTATATCTAAAATCCTCTAAAACCACTTTATGAAAATAACTTTCATCTTCGATTTGCTTCCTAAAATTATTAAAATGATCTTTAAAATAGGTACTTATTTTTTTTGTAATATCTCTAGTTGTTCCAGAAAACAATTCATCTTCAAATGGAATCCGATCTAATATTTTAACTGAAATGACACCTCTTTTTATAACGAAATTCCCTTTTGGAAGTACTTCAGAATTACCATGAATCATAACTGGTACGATATCTAATTTAAATTTTTCAGCTAAAAAGAAGGCTCCCTTGTGAAAACGTTTTGCCTTATTGGTGTATGAACGCGTACCTTCAGGAAAAGCCATTAAACTATAGCCTTGATTTACTTTTTCTTGTAGATGATCTACACCTTTTTCGATACCACTTGATACGGGATAAAAACCAGCAAGTTTTACGGCTTTTCCAAAAAACGGCGAATTATAAACCCAATCGTTTACTAAGAAAATCATTTTTGGATGCAACATGCCAATGGCTAAAATGTCTAGAAAAGAGGTGTGATTGGCAATTATAATCGCTTGTTTTTCAAAGGTTTCATGAGACTCATTTATTACCTTGGTTTTAAAGAAGGGATAGGAGTCCAAAACCGATTTCATGAACTTCGACATGACTTTATGGAACCACTTCATTTTAATTTTCATGCTTATTGGAACTACTTTCATAACGGCAATTCCGACCAAGGATAAAAACAAACCTCCCAAGCCGTAATAGGTGAAAGATATAGTAGAATGAATAAACATAAGGATTGGCGAAGGTCTGCTGTGTTTACTACCTATAAAAAATAAAAATAAGAGGGGTTGAATAGCAAACGAAATCAACATGGCCGATAAAATACCAATAAGGGATACCAGCGAAATACTGTGCAATGCTGGATGTTTAGCAAATATTAACACCCCAACACCTAAAATTGTGGTAATTACAGAAAGTAAAATAGAGGTTTTATGAGTTGGCAAAGAGCTTTCTCCCGTTCTTAATTCGTGGAGCAAACCATTGGTGATAAAGATGCTATAATCAATTCCCAAACCAAAAATAAAGGTGGTAATAATGATGTTGAATATATTGAATTGTACCCCAAGTAAACCCATAATTCCGATAGTTAGAAACCATGTTAGTACAATTGGCAGCAGTGTTATCAAGGTTAAGGAAAAGCTGCGGTAAAAGAGCAACAAAAGAAATAATACCACAAAAAATGAATATCCTACCAAACTATTGAAGTCGGTTTTAAGGTTGCCCAAAAAGGTTTCATTCATTTGTTTTCTGTCGATAACAAGTGTTTGCGAGTTGTTTTCGAACTTGCTTAACAAGTTTTTAGCTTGTTCGTCTTTTAATTTTACTAGCGTTGTAATGGTGGTAAAATCATCTTTAGTAGCTATATAATCATCGACTGAAATAATATTAAAGTCTTTAAAACCTTCTGCGTTTAAGATGTCAAAATCCGAATTTAAATGTGAGTAGAACTCTTGGAAACTACTTGGTTTAAAGCCTAGTTTCGATCCACTTTCAATAAGGCTTTCTTGTGTGTTTTTCTTGGTTTCCTCTGTCCAGAAATTTTTCCAGTCTGCTAGTTGTTGTTCTTGGGTTTCGGTAGATTTAATTAAAGCACTTATCGAACTAAAACCAATAATACTATCTTTTTCCTTGAGGTGATTTAAGGTTGAAAAAACGCGGTCGTTTGCATCTAAAACGTCCTGTTCTTTTGTTCCGTAAGTAGCAATATAAACCGATTTGGAATTGATGTTGGTTAGGGCATCCAATCTGTTTTGTGCCTCACGAAGTTCGGTGGGTTCAAAGTTTAAATTGGCTAAATCGTTATTAAAAGTCACTTTGTTATGGGTAAAATAACTCATCAAAAACAATGAGATTAAACCTATTAATACCCATTTGTTTTTATGAAGGGGATAACTTGCAAGCTTATCCAGTACCGTTGCTTTTTTAGTTACTTCACTTTTATCTATATAAACCAAAGGAATAAAAATCAGGGCAAAAGTTGAAGCTCCAAGCACACTAATGGCGGCAAAGAGACCTAAATCTTGAAGCGCTTGCGAATCTAAGAACAGCAAACATAAAAATGCCAAGGCTGTTGTTAAGCTGCTCATTAAAATGGGTTTGGTAATTTCTTGAAACAAGGCTTTTGCATTATTATTACTTCGAATATGTGTTAAAATATGCAAGGCATAATCTAAAGTAATACCTAGTAATACCGAGCCGATTCCTAAAGAAACAGCTGAAATTTTAGTTCGGATTAAGAAAAGTAAAGCTACGGCCAACAACGCACCAAAAGCTGTTGGTATAAAAAGAATGAGTGGGACACTTATTTTTCGGTAAAAATATATTAAGATTAAAAGTAAAACTGTAATAGCAATTCCAACCGTTAATTGAATGTCCTTTTTTATTTGTTTGGCATTGGCAACTGCCACCAAAGCTCCTCCAAAATATTCGGCACTGGCCTTGCCTTTAAATTCTTGATTTAATTTGGAATTTAAACTATAAAGTTGCTCTGCAAATATGGCATTCTCAGAAGTTTCACTAGACGGATAAGTTGGAGAAATAAATAAGAGAATGTGCTTTTTGTCCAGGCTTAATAGAAATCCGTTTTGCATGGTAAAATCGTTACCAAAACTAAGGAGCTGTAGTTTTTTTAAGGCTAGAAACGATAAACCTAAAGGATCTCTTAAGATGGTTTCTTTAGCAACCATCCCAGAAGGGGAAATCAAGGTTTTGTAATTGGCTTTCGTTATGGCATCGATGCTATCTTTTTGAAGTTTGTTTTTTATCGTTTCATAATCGGATGCTTCTAAGAAATGAGGTAAGTTGTTATAGACAAAATCTAAGGTGTTTAGGATTTCTTCATCTTCAACTTTACCTTGGATTTTGGCGATATATTTACTGGAATTCTTGTTAATACTATCAATAAACCGCGTGGCATATTGTGTTAAATCGTCAATGGAACCAGCAGATTCTTTTTTAATATTTACTATAATCTTATCGGCAAAGTTTACCGATTTAAGTACTTTTTGAGCATCGGAGTTTCCCTCATTTATAGGAATAAGTTTAGAAATATCTTCTTCAAAAGTAATTTTAGAAGCTAAAAAACTTAAGCTTAAAACAAGCAGGCCTAAAGCAAAAAAGCCTACAATTTTTCTTGAGGCTAAGTAGGTATGTATGTTGTAAAAAAAGTCACTCATTTTTTAATGCTATGTTCTTCTTATTAGTGAAGCTGAAGAAAATATATCCTATAAGACCAAAAACAGTAGCTCCAATAATTGCTAAGATAAAACTTCCAACAAGATACGTTTTTAGATGCTCAAATGCTTGAAAATTATCCATCATTTCTTCTATGGAATAGGAGATCCTTTCGCCTAAAACCCATTGTCCCAATTCCAAACTTGCAAAAATAATAAAGGGAATAAAGGGAGGCAAACTTACGTTAGAAAAAGCAAAAGATATGGCTTTATTTAATCTAAGAAAAATAGCCAAGGTAATTACCAAAAAGGTATGCAAGCCCCAAAGTGGCGAAAACCCTATAAAAGTTCCTAATGCAATGGAAAGGGCCTTCTTTTTTGGAGAATCGTTGGTGCCTAATAAATCTTCGACAAAAAATCGTTTAAGGCCTTTTTTTTTAATATTTCTAAAAAGTCGTCTCGGGAAATAGTAAATACCCGTTAAAAAAACCAACCAGGTATTTAAGATGCTAATTCTTGTAAAGTCCTTAAAAGGTCTGAAGTGCGATACTCTTTCAGTTTCATCATAAAGCACATGAATGGGAATGTTTTTAACTTCAATATCTTTCCATGCTGTTTTTACAATCACTTCAATTTCAAACTCGAATTTACTGGTGTAAAATTTCAGGTTTTTAATAACGTTTAAAGGATATAATCTAAAACCAGATTGGGTATCTTTTAGTTGAATGCCTGTTTCTATCCAAAACCAAAAGTTTGAAAACTTGTTTCCAAAACTACTTTTTCCAGGAACGCCTTCTTGTTCCATGTTTCGAGAACCTATAATCAAGAGGTCTTTGCCGTTGTTTAGTTCTAGTTCGGTGATAAAATCTGGAATATCAGTTGGAAAATGTTGTCCATCAGAATCGATGGTTATAGCAAACTCATAACCCAAGGCTATGGCTTGTTTAAATCCTTCTCGTAAAGCAATTCCTTTACCACTATTTTGAGGGAAATGTAATTGTTGGAGCTGTTGGTAATCCTTTAAAATAGTTGAAGTGGTATCGGTAGAACCATCGTTAACAATAATGATGTTATTGGTTAATTCCAAAACCCCATCTAAAACTCGATTTAGGGTACGATGGTTGTTGTATGTTGGAATGATAACACATACGTTTAAATCGGTAATTCTTTGTCTAATAAGCTCGTTGTTCACTTCTATGAAGCCTTGTTTTGTTATAGTTTCGAAATTACTGATTTTTCTTCTTATTTAGTGGGATGCCGTAAATAATTAAGACTAAAATTTCTGACCCGGATCTTTGCTTTTATTTTTAAGTAGGTAGTTATAATGTTTTAAAGCATTTATAATGGATTCGGCTTTATCATGACCTTCCACACTTATAACCAATTTTTGTCTTTCCCATTTATCTTTTTTTTCGTTGATTAGAACAGGAACATGTAAATTTAAATAGGCAAGATCTCCATCTCTTACATCTGGTCTTCTAAAGGAGTATACGTTTTTAAAATTGTATAAATAACTACTTATTTCTTTAGATTTATCCTTGTTTAGCAGGGTTAATCTTAAATAATCTCCTTCAATTTTTGCTTTGTACCCGTTTTTTAAATACCCATTATGGTCGTAGCAATATTTTCCTATGTATTCTAATAAAAAAGCTTCAGTTTCTTCTAAGGAAATTGAGCTTTCATCGGCATCTGATGCTTCTTCAAACGTTTCAATGTTTCCATTTTCAAAAATAATTTTAGATACTTCCAATTTTTTTATGTGATAAGAAGGTCCTGATAGGTTATCAAATCTTTTATAGGAAATGGTTTCAATATGAATTTCTTCAACCTTAGCTGAAATTTCTTCATTATTTGAAGTGATAATGACATCTTGTGCAGCAGCGAAAAGTGTAAAAAAGAAAAGTAATAGACATGTAATGTTTTTCATGTATTGTGGTAGGTTGTTGGTGATTAGTAATAGTTATGGGTTGCTGATGCTTCGTTTTTCTTCGGCCGTAAAGACTTTAGATTGTAAAATATAGTCTTTTATATGTCCTTTTAAATTTTCTGAAGAGATGTATTGATATTGTTTCAATAAAAAGAGTTTATCGCCTTCAATATGGTCTTTATATTTCAAGATTTTAGGGGTGTTTTCTTGAATTCCCAATCTAATAAATCTGGGTTCTATGGCATTTGGTTCTTTTTCTATGGCAAATTCGATATATGAAACCCCTTCAACAAAACCTTCCTTTTTATCTTTTAAAGTTTCGGCATACTTCGCTTTTAGGGCAATGGCAGCACCCTTATATGCAACTAAAGCGACATTGTTTTCTTTGTTGACATCTATAAGCATGTCGTAAAAAGTCAATACTTTTTCTTTGTCTTGGGCAGCTTCTTTATAGGCTACACGAACTTCGCTCAAATTTTGAGAAAGTGTAAAAAGACCTGTCATGAAAATGAAAATCGATAAAAGCTTTACCATAAGATTGTTTTAGATGACTATATAATTATTAGTCAATTTTAATGCCACAGTATCGTCAAAAGTCGTGTTGTTTTTAACTTTATAACCATTTTCGGATTCTGTAATATCTAATTCCAACACTAAATTTGGTGTTAATTCCGGATTGATAATCGCCATAAACTTCACATTGCTGGACGATTCCATAAAGAGTTTTTTATCGACAATTTGCTCGGTCAATTCTTTAATTATCTGCATCATACAAACTCCTGGAGTTATTGGATTTCCAGGAAAATGCCCTTTAAAAATCTCGTGGTCTTTGTTAATGGTAATTTTAGCAGTTGCTAAATTTTCGACCACAGTAAGCGAGTTTATTGTGTAAAAATCTTTTAATAACATACCTAATCTTTTTTACTTAAATTAAATTTATAAGCCAGACCAATTTGAAAAACTGAGTTAAACTGGTTTCTGTCTTCATATAATTGTGATTCAAAATTATGAAATGAACTTGAATAAACATCTACCAAACCTTGTTTATAACGAGCTTCTATGGACAAGCCATTTTTAAACTCCATTCCAAAACCAAAAGAGAAGTTGAAATCTATAAAAGTTGCATCATTTCCACTATTTCCGTTTCGGTTTGCCAATCCAATTGGCGTATCATCTATATCAAAATCAAAGCCCGGAGTTGCCAACATATATAAGCCCAAATCTGGAGATGGAAAGAATTTATTAGTAACACCAAGGGTTATATATTCCACATAAACTAAACCTTCATTTTTTGTTTTTCCACCTTGATTGGAATATCCTAATTCGGGTTGAAGCGCATAGAAGTCTGAGATTCTTGTCTGATAAAATATCCCAAAATAAGCGTTTGTTTTATGCTCTAAATTGGCATTGGTTAATTTAGAAATATTGACACCTCCACGAAAACCAATTCCTTTTTTAGATTGAGAAAAGGAGATGCTTGCAACAAAAATAAAACAGATGGATAGCAGTAGGTTTTTCATGTATTTAAGATTAGTCATAGATGTTCTTCAAAGACAAATTACATGCCAAATTTATAATAAACAGAAAACTGAAAAACAGAATTTAATTTAAGATTTCCGTTATAGTCATCGTAATAATAGTCATAATAACCATCTCTAACATCAATAAGTCCTTGTTTATATCTTGCTTCAAGACCTAATCCCATTGGGAATTCGTAGCCAATACCTCCAAATACAGATAGGTCAATTGGAGTAACATCATAATAAGCATTATCTGAAACATTAATCTCCAAACTAGGACCAACTATAAAATGCAAGCCTAAATCTGGTATAACAAAGAATTTATTTGCAATAGAAAGTCCTAAATAATGGGTTTTAACTTGTTCATCAGAAATTGTAATTAAGGGGTCGAACGGACTTAAAAACTGGGATTGTTTTCCATTATAACCTTGATTGGAATAACTTATTTCTGGTTGTAATTCGTAAAAACGAGCAAAGTGAATATTGACAAACATGGCTCCATTAAAACCTAGAACTCTTTCAGAATTGTAATGGTTTGAAATATTAGAAGCATTCAAACCCATACGTAATCCTGGGCTAACTTTTACTTGAGAGAATGATGGTAGGCTAATTGAAATAAATGTAATCGCTAAAAGTAGGTTTTTCATTGGGTAATAGATTTTAGGTTGATGGTTAGTTTAATATTACTGTGTTTAATTTCGATTTGGCTTGCAAGATGATTATTTATTTTTAAAAATAAAAACAGAACCTTTTCTTTCCCATTTTTAGTATTAACAACTTGAGTGAGTTGAGAGTCTTCAATGAAATAGTAATGTTTCTTATTGAAAATGGAGGTTTCCAAAACATCAATCTCGTTATTGGAATAGCTGTTAGAAACTATTAAATTCTCTGTAACTAAAACTTTAAAATCCTTTTTTAAGATGTTGATGAGTATTTTTTTATTGAGTTCATCTAAAATGAAATTTACTTTAAAATCATCTTCAATAAAGGTGAAATCGAACATCTTGTTTCCCATTTCTGTCGTAAAAGCCACCCGATGTTCTTTTTCTGCTATTTTTTTTATGATTAAAAGGCCACTAAAATTTCTGTCATAAACATCGATAGATGCTTTATAAACATAATCTAGGCTCCCATCTGAAAAATAAGGATTTTCGATATTTTTAGTAGCTGGATTATCTGCTTTGAAGTTTTGTTTTTTAGGATAGCTACCACAGGAAACCACTAAAAAACAAAGACTAATTAGTAAAAATCGCATCAGCAAGAGGTTTGTTTAATTCTTTATTGTTGAAAACAATTTTGGTGAAATCTCCTGAAAGTTCTATCATTTTTACTTCCAAAACATCGCCTTTTTCGTTGAATGTTATTTGAAATTCAGAAATAAATTTTGATGATTTTTTATCCTTTGGAATAAAGTGTACTTGACTGTTTTTATCCTTTTTAAAGTAAGTAATGTCGAAGGCTTCGTCATCAAACATATCTCCTTTAATACTGTTTATTATTAAACCATTTAATTCTTTAAACAATTTGTTAGAACCCATATTTACTTGGTTTTTTTTGCCTTCGTCGTTAATAAAAAGGGTTTCATTTTTAAAAATTATGACGTAGTTATATGGATCAGTATATTCCCATTTTACTAAGTCTGGCGTTTTAAAAGCTAGTTTTCCTTTGCTAACAATATCGTTAGATAAAAAGTCTAAATGTTTGTATTGGGTAAAATTACTAGATATGGTTTTGGTAGTTAAAGCTTGTTGTTTTACCAAGGTCTTTAGACTCTCGGCTTCTGTAACAGACATTTTTGTTTGTGCCTGAACTGCAAGAGATATAAAAAATAAAATAAAAACGAAATTACGCATAAGGTTCTATATTAAATAAGCTATCAACAGTTACAGCCTGTAAATTTTGCTTTTGTAAAATTAGCAATAACTGTTCCAAAACCCATAAGGTTTTTTCACTCGAATCGTGAAGTAAAATAACATCGCCTTTTTTTAAATCTTTTGAAGCACGTTTTAAAATGGTTTCCTTGCTTAAACCAGTTGTGTCCAAACTGCGTTTGTTCCAGCCAATGGCATGAAGTTTGGTTGCTTTCAAAGCCTTTTTAATTCTTGGATTTGTTACTCCAAAAGCAGGTCTATATAAATTTAATTTTAAACCCGTTTTTTCTAAAACAAGCTTATTGGTTTGCTCTAATTCTTCAATGACTTGTTTGGTGCTAAAAAAACCAAACATATTATTGTGGGAATAGGTATGATTTCCAACGGTATGTCCTTCTTTTATAATGCTGTTGAAAATTTCTGGGTGATTTTCTATTTGCAATCCCACACAGAAAAACGTGGCTTTGGCTTGGTGTCTTTTTAAGAGATCTAAAACTTGAGGTGTATAATTAGCATTGGGACCATCGTCGAAAGTGAGGGCCACTTGGTTTTCTGGAATATTAGGGTTGTTGTTAAGAGCATGGATATGATAGTTCCAACCAATTAATCCAGAGCCAAAAGCTGTAAGGAGAAACCATAAAAGCCCTAATAAAGCAAACCACCAAAAAGACATGTCAATTAAAAAGTAAGCGACTATTAAACTTGTTAAAACAAGAAGTATCAAGTTGTTTACTGTTTTAAAATTTAGCATGTTTTAAGTAAAGTGAAACTATGGTTTTCTCCACGATACTGGTTATATAGCAGGATGTATTTAAAAGTGGAAGTTCCAGGATTGTTCCATTTTAGGATTTCAGGAATACGTTGTTTTTTAAATACTTTTGAAGCGATCCAGACTCCAAATGGCGAGGCTGTATTAAATTCTCCAATAAGATGTTTGTAACAAATTTGTTGGGTCTTGTTGAAAATATTTGAGGTTAATTGGTTGTAATACCCATCAAATTCTACATCGCCATTATTACCTAAAATAAGTGCGTCAATATCTTCAACACTAAGATTGTTTTCTGTTAAAAACTGTAAAGCTGTTTCTATTACTTCTTCTAGAGGCAAGGTGTTGAGTATGCTTACTGCAACAACTTCAGCATAAGAAGAGTCTTGTTTTTTATTGGATAAGACAAAGAAATTAGCGCCTTCGCCATAAACAGTTCCTTTGGTTTTAGAGTTTAAAAGTTCTGTAGAAGAAATGTCTTCATGCTTAATATGATGAATGATTTTGTTTAATTCGGTCGTGTGATCTCCTAATTCATCCACCCCGCCAATTAGAATAGTTTGTGCTTCATCTAATTCCAATTGAAGTTTGGCATCCAACAAAGCCGACTCGAACGAATTGCTAGAGTGGACATAGGTAAAGTTATAGCCTTTGCATTGTAGTTCTAAAGCTATTTGTCCGCCAACCGTATTGTGCGTGGATTGAATAAAAGATGTTGGCGTTAAAAACTGTTCGTTATTATCTATAATACCACTTAAAAACTTTTCAGAATCGCGTACACAACCCATTCCTGTTCCAGTTATAATAGCGTCAACCTGATCCAAACCAGCCTCGTGTAAAGCCATTTTAGAAGCAGAAACCCCCATTTTAATTCCTTTTGCCATGCGTCTAGCGGCAGCAGGAGGAATATAATCTTTATAATTAGGTTCTACAGCAAAAATAACAGGGTTTTTATGAATAATAACCTCGTCCAGAAACTCCGAATTGTCAAAGGTTTTTTGAGCAGAAATACTCGAGATACTATTGATGTAGACTTTTTTCATGTTAACTTCCTGTGAAAGCAGGAATCTAATTTAAGAATTATTTATTGCTCTTTCGAAAAAATAACCGTCGAACAATTCCCTCCAAAACCAAAGGAATTTGACATGACTGTACGTAACGTTTTTTCTTTAAGTTCCAATTCAGGTGTGATGCCGAATTCTTTCATCTGGGTTTTAAAATTCAGGTTCGGATAAATCACGTTGTTTTGTAAAGCTAAAATGGAATATACGGCTTCAATGGCTCCGGCAGCAGCTAAGGTGTGTCCGGTATATGCTTTTGTGGAACTGAATTCTGGAACATGTTCTCCAAAAACTCGAATTATCGCACGTCCTTCAGATAAATCGTTATTACCAGTTGCGGTTCCATGTGCATTGATGTAATCGATGTCTTTAGCCGTGTATCCAGCAACTTCAAGTGCTTTCTCCATAGCCAAAGTAGCGCCATCTCCATGGTCTGACGAGGCTGTTTGATGAAAGGCATCGTTGGCATTGCCATAACCTTTTACATAAGCCAAAACAGTTTTGTTTTCAGCTTTTACAACGGCATCAGATTCCAAAACCAGGAAAGCGGCAGCTTCCCCTAAATTTAGGCCTTTCCTGTTTTCATCGAAGGGAGCGTTGTACGTTTCTGAAAGAATCATCAAGGTTTTAAAGCCGTTAATGGTGAATTTGGACATGCAGTCCGAGCCTCCAACAACAACTCGATCCAATTGCCCAGATTTAATAAGTCTGGCTCCTAACATAATGGCATTTGCAGCCGAGGAGCAAGCCGTGCTAATAGTTGTAACTAAACTTTTATCTATACCTAATTGTTCGGCTATTTTTTGAGTGGAATCTCCAGCATGATGGCTGGCAATATATTTGCGATGGGCGCCGATTTCTAGGTACTCATAATAGTACTTTTCGGTCATATCCATACCTCCAACACTAGTTGCAGAAATCAACCCTGTTTTATAAGCGTTGATATCTTTAATTCCAGCATTTTCTACAGCTTCTTTTGCAGCAATTGAACCAAGAAAACAGGTTCTGGAATAATTGTTATCTGCTGCTAAACCTAAAATTTGTTCTAATTCTGAATTGGTGAAAGCAATTTCGCCTACCATAATCTCATCTTTATGGATGGTATCTATTTTAGAAACTCTTGAAATTCCTTTTTTAGCTTCCACAAGCGACTGAAAATTTTCTGCGACATTGTTTCCAATAGCAGATATAATTCCCATTCCGGTAATTGCGACTCCTTTGCTCATATAACTTCCTGCGAAAGCAGGAATCTTTTAATTTGCTACTTCTTTTTTACCACGAATCTTCCTTGCCGTCAGGTTCGTGGTAAATTTTATGTTTTAACAATGAGATTCCTGCTTTCCTGTCTATCGATAGGCAGGCGCAGGAATACAACTATTTAGCTCTATGCTCCGTAATATAAGCTGCCATGGTATTGATAGACTCAAAAATAGCACGACCTTCTTTTGGATCGGTCAATTTGATACCGTAGTTTTTATCTAGCATCACAATTAATTCTAAAGCATCAATTGAATCTAAGGCCAAACCATCACCAAACAGCATATCATCATCTGCAATATCCTCGACAGTCATGTCTTCAAGGTTTAATTGCTCGATAATGTTCTCTTTTAATTCTTGTTTTAAAGCTTCCATATTATGTATTATATAATGTTATTATGTTCTGTTTATTATGTTCTATGTTGCCTTCTTTTGAAATTAAATATAAAAAGGCTTCGTAATTCTCTCCTTCTAATTCTACCCAACCACAAAGTACTGATTCTGCTTTATTTGTATCTAACAAACTGTTTGAATATGCAAACAAATGGTCGGCATTAAAACGTTCAAAGATAAAAAAACTATTCTCAGTATATAGCTTATATTTAATACTTATCTCCCCGAGACAAATATTGGGTAAGGTGTATACAAAAACGGCTGGACTAGGAAAATAGGTGTCTTTGTGCTGAATGGCTTTTTGATGTAAGACATCCGTATCCAAACTGGATGCTTTATTAGAAAAAACTAAAGCAATGTTATTCTCCATTTCTGAATCTAGCGACTCGTTTTTAAGTAAAATATCTGCTGCTAAAAATGCCAACTTACTTAAATTATCCATTTTAAAAAACTTCGGATAATTGGTGTTTTGGGCTTTATATGCGGCTTTTATAAACTCTGGAAAACTAGAAGGTTCTTCACTAAATATAACAGTCCCATTTAAAGAAACTTGATGGTTCTTTATGCGACAATAGGATGATATGTTATAGGAAGTATTCATTATCGGTTATTTTTTTTTGCAAACCAGAATGGTGTGATATTCTCCAACGGCAATATCTTCTTTAAGTTCTAATCCTGCTTGGTCAATTAGTTTCATAAAAACTTTAGCGGGATACATTTTAGAGTTTCCATTGGCCATAACTGTAAAGTAAAGTGACGTAGCTTCAAGTATAAACTTGGCATTATCAAAACGTTGACGATCTGTAAATGTTTCCATAATAAGGATTTCTCCATCGTCGTTTACTGCTGCTGCGCAAGCTTTTAAAATGGTTAGAATTTCATCTTCAGAAAAACAATCTAAAAACTGACTCATCCAAATGGTATCAGCACCTTTAGGTAATTCTGGGTTTTCAGTCAACCAATCTATTTCATGATGTGTTACGCGATCTGCAAAACCAGCTTCAGCCACATTTTCAAGAGCAATTTGTAACTGTCCTGGTAAATCCACCATTTTTATGGAAACAGTATCGTTGTGTTTGCTACCACTAATTGTGAATTTTCCAGTGTTTGCACCTACATCGTATATGGTTTTTGGGTTGTTTCTAAAAACAGTTTCCAGAGCTTCCTGAAACACATCGTCTGAATAATGATGATCGAACTCAAACCAAGCTTTTTGGACGTTTGGCGTTAATTTCGACAAGCCTTCGTAAATAGTGCTCCAATCTCCTAATTCTTTTAATCCTGCTGGTTTTCCTGTTTTAATAGCTTCATCCAAATGAAACAATCCTTTATAACAAACTTCTTGTGTAAAGTTGATATTAACATCTACCGTTTTGTGGGAATTTAAATAATATCCAATGGTAGTTAACTCATAGTGATTGTTTTCGTCTTTTGAAACTATATCGGAACTTTCAGCAATTTCCAATAAAACACCTACGCCATAAGTGCTAAGAGATAATTGTTTTGCAATGTCTTCTATCGAGATACCTCCTTTTTTTCTTCTTTCGAAAATAAGATCGAATATGCCAAGTTTTCGTAATGAAACAACGGCTTGGAATATAAAGGGAGCAAAAGCAATTTTTTGTGCTTCCTGAATGGCATCTATAGCTTTTATAGGGTTTTTAGACATGATTTTTAATTTGTTATTTTTTTAAATATGATGGCGGTATTACAACCTCCAAAACCTGAAGCGGTTTTTAAAAAGGTATTTAATTCTTTGGATGTGGTTTTTTTAATTACATGGATAGGTTGCGAAACCCCCAAGGTTTCAAAGCCTTTGGACGCGTAAAGTGTATTATTATATAAGGAGTACATACCAATTATGGTTTCCAATAATCCAGAAGCTCCTAAGGTATGTCCAAAATAGCCTTTCAAACTATTTAAGGGCACATGTTGTAATTGCAATCTGTTTATGGCAATAGCTTCCATCTCGTCGTTAAACAAAGTAGCTGTGCCGTGTGCAGAAATATAATCGATGTCTTTAGCAGTTAAGTTAGCTTGCTCCAAAGCAGATTTCATACTTCTGTACAAACCCTCACCAGTTCTGGAAGGACCAGAAATATGGTTGGCATCGTTACAAGAACTTTCCCCAAGAATTTCTACAGCTTCTTTTGAAAGATTTTTAGAATTATTAGTGATTAAAGCACTTGCAGCTACTTCGCCAATATTGATTCCAGTTCTATTTTTATCATAAGGTTTACAGGGTTCATGACTTAAAGCTTGAAACGAATTGAAACCAGATAGAATAAATTCGGTTACCACATCGCCACTTACAACAAATACATGGTCGTAGGTATTTTGCTGAATATATCTTTTTGCAATTGCTACTGCCAAAATACCAGAAACACAGGCATTTGAAACAACAATAGCATCATTTTTAAAATTGAAAAACTCTTTAATATGCTTTCCTAATTCACTTAAATAAGCACGGTCCTTTGGAAATGGACTAGTGTCATCTAAAGCATCTACATTGCCTTTTGTTGTTGAAATAATTAAACCAACACGCTCGGTTAATTCAAGATTGGAGGTTTTAATAACTTCATTTAAAGAGCTGATCATCATTTTTTCCAAACGCGTATATGCTTTCTTGGGCTGAAGCTTTTGAAAAGTTTCTTCTAGTTTTTCAGAAGAAATCAATGCGGAATAAAAAGGCTCTGGAAGAACTTTGAGGTTTTCAATTAATTGCAAACCAGAAACTTCGTTGTGGATATTATCCACAACTGTTTCACTATTAAAACCAAGTGAAGAAATAATGTTATTATATGATACGTATGTTTTACTCATCCAATAAGCCTACATTTTTCTTCCAATCCATAAAAAAGGAAGGTATGGTTAACCATAAATCACCTTCTCCAATTTTATCCACAAACACTTGAATGGTTTGACCTGTACAAACCAATTGGTTGTTTTGGTTATAGATTTCATATCGGAACACCATTTTGGCTGCCAAACTATCTACATAAATAGTTTTAACAGTTGCAATGTCTCCATAACGTAAAGGCAGTTTATGATCTGTACTCGATTTTACAACGGGAGTAGCAAAACCATATTCTTTTTGATCTAAATAAGAAATGCCATGATGTCTGCCAAAATCTTCTCTGCCATCCTCGAAATACTGAATATAATTGCCATGCCAAACAATACCTAAAGGGTCTGTTTCCACAAAGCGTACTCGTACTTGACTTGTGTGCGTAATTTCTTTTGGTTTAAACGGTGTTTTTCTTTTCATTATAAACAATGGCAATTAGTGTGGTTGCTATAAAAAACAAGAATAGCAGGCTAATTTCTGGTAATATATCCAATAAAGAACCTTGACGCAAAAATACGTCGTAAAAAGCATTTAAGCCCCAATTCATTGGCGAAATATTAGAGAGTGTTTGCATGAATTTAGGCATGATAAAAACAGGCACCCAAACCCCGCCAAGAGCTGCTAAAATAACCACAAATGTGGCTCCAAAAGGTGCGGATTGTTCTTGGGTTTTTGCAATGGTTCCTAATAATAATCCCAAACCAATAGCTGCTAGTCCTGCAAAAATTGCCACAACAAATAACAAGGGCAATCTCCCGGAAATGTCCAAGGTTGGTAGGCCAATAGCAGGAAATAAAAATACACCAACCGATAACATCAAAACAAATTGAACAAGGCAAACCACTAAATAAACAAGGGTTTTTCCACCTAACACTGTGGTGTAAGACACCGGATTGGTGCGTAATCTCACAAAAGTTCCTTGACTTTTTTCCTTTACTATATTGATTGAAAGTGGGACAATTATAAAAAATATAGCGAATAGAGTCCAAGCAGGTACATTGTGTTGCACTGAGTTAGGAATCAGTTCTTTATTATTTTCCTTTGGAAGAATTTCTTTAAAAGTGATAAAGTTTTCGGTTTCGAAAATGGCCTCTGTTGGATCGTCGGTTATTTGCTCTTGAAATGCTTTGTAAATGGATTGTGTTTCAATTTTTGACACCATTTTATCAATGCCATTTTTTACAGAGCTTTTAAAGGATATTTGTGTGGCAGGATCGAAGTAAAGTTTAACTTCTTTACTATGAACAATAGCTTTTGGAGAAGTGTTTTTTTCTTCTTCCAAGCCAAATTTAGCAATAATACCATCAACATTATGAGCAACTTTTTGTTCCAAACCAGAACTCAAATTTTCAGGAATAACAATAGCTAATTGGTATTTTCCTTTAAAAACAAGGTCTTTGGAATTCTCTTCACTTTCATTAAGAATGACTTCAAACGCATTCGATTCTTTTAAACCTTCCATAATGGTTTCAGACACATTTCCATGATCGTTATTTACAACTAGAATGGGAATTTTAGCATCGGTAACTGTTTTAAACGTACTGTCTTGAATTAAGGTAATGGTTACAATCAATATCAAAGGCATAACAAAAAGTATGGCAATTCCTCCAATATCTCGTATTAGCAATAAAAACTCCTTTCGTGCCGAAGCCATTAATTTATGCATGATCTCTTAAGGCTTTTCCGGTTAAACTTATAAAAACATCTTCTAGATTATGCGAACCCTCAGTTTGGTCGATTAATTCCTTAGGTTTTCCTTTTATTATTAATTTCCCATGATCTATTATGGCTACTCGAGTACAAAAGGTTTCAGCTTCGTTTAAGTGGTGCGAGGTATAAATAATGGTAGTTCCGTTGTTGTTTAATTCCTGTAGGAATTCAATAATTACGTTTTTAGACTGTACATCTACACCCACGGTTGGTTCATCCAAAAACAACACTTTTGGATCGTGAAGGATGCTTGCAATTAAATTAATACGACGTTTCATTCCACCAGAAAAAGTGTCAATTTTTTTATGTGCAAAGGCTAAAAGCCCTAAATGTTCTAAGTATTTATTTATTTTTTCGTCAAGAACTTTTCCTTTCAAACCATACATACTTCCAAAATACTTTAAATTTTCGTAGGCCGTAAGCGTTGGATATAAAGCATATTCTTGAGGTACGATGCCGATAAGTTGCTTGAGTTGGTTTTTGTTTTTTTGATAGGTCATTCCGCCAATTGAAAACGACCCTGAAGTAGGTTTAATAAGCGAACATAAAATAGAAATAAGTGTGGTTTTACCAGCGCCATTAGGCCCTAATAAACCAAAGATTTCCTTTTCGTGAATGAGCAGGTCTAAGTTAGATAAGGAATAATTATCTGCATTTTTATATTTTTTAGAAACGTGCTCAATGTTGATCATCTTATTTGATTGCTTTCCTTAATTTTTTAAAGAATACCTCTTCTTTATCTGCGATAACTTCCAACTGTGTTGCCACATGGTTATAAGCATCTTCTTTAGCACTTCGATTTTTGTAAATCCTTGAAGCATCTACGGCAAAATCGCGCCATAAATCGCCAATAGCTGTCATTTCTTTAGAAAGTTCCGAAAGCTCTGGTTTATTTAAAATTTTACTGGATTCTTGTAAAAACGCAGCAAAAATATATCTAAAACCACCACCACCGGTTCCAATTTCTTCCTGCATCCTAACTATTTGACCTAAGTAATGATTGGCTTTTTTAACCCCTTTTTTCTTTGGCCACTTTCTAATAAGTTTGGCCGTATATCTAATGCCTTTTACGCCTAAAACAGGAATGGGAGCAAGCATGTCTTTGCAGGTATGCTTGATACCTTTAATAATGGCTTTTTCTAAATCTAACTCTTTAGGGAAATCGACTGGGTAATAAATATGTCCTTTTGGAGCGAAAGCACCTTTTGCAAAACGCACTTTTTCTAATTGCTTATCGGTTAACGTTGTTACGGTTTCCATAACCGGATCGCTAATTAAATAGGTGTCGTTTTCTTTTCCGTAAACTACTAAATTATGGGCGTTAAAATGAAAACGATATTCATCTGGAAAATACACCAAATTATACACCCCAACTTGTAGTCCAACAGGATTGTTATTCTTTAAATTTTCGTCTAATCGGGTTTTGGCTTGTTGCGGACTTTTAAATTTTTCGCGTTTAATTTTTATACCAACACGTTTGGCAAAACGCTTAAAAATAATTCCAGGCAGAGCTCTATATGTAAAGGCAGGCGCATGGTTAACCATTAAAAAAGGAATATAGCAAAATAGCAGGCCAGAGCCAATTCCAAAAGCCATCGGTTCGCTAACCTGATAGCCGTGATGCTTCATTAAATTAGAAATCACACCGTTTTCGCAATGTGCAGATTGATGATGTGTGAAACTAATTTCCATGACCTTCAATATTTTTTAATTGCTCGATACTTATGTCGAAAGTATCCGCATATTTCTGTAAGATGTTTTTGGATAATTTCTCGAATACCTTAGGTTTAAAATGTCTTTTTACACGACATTTCCACATGCTAACATAACTAGCCAAAATTGGAAGATCCATTTTATGAAATTCCATATAATATTCTATGGGACTGGTTTGGTGGTTTAAAACCCGTTTTTTAGCATCTTCAACGCGTTGGTTGATGTCTTCGATAGCCTGGTTTAAAGCAATAGTTTTAGGGTCCCAACCAGAACTATTAACGGTTGTGTATTCGCCATTCTCATCCACAGCATAACACAATTCTTTAAAATTGGCAGACTCTAAATTGCTTTTATCTTGAGGGACTTCATCTTTTTTCATGTCGAATTTATTTCAGTTCCTGAATCACCAAATTGATCTCACAAGATAATAATTCTGTACCATTTTCAGATATAAAACAATCAATGGCACACATGGTGAATTGATCGGTATTAAGACGGGATTTTATAAAAGCTTTTGTTGTTATGGTTGCGCCAACTTTAGCGCAAGAACTAATGGTTATTTTTTTTATAGCACTAATAAACCCGATTAGTTTTGCAGACTTGCCTTCTAAATCGCCTTCATCAAAATAGCTTTTTCCAACGATGGAAGAACAGGTTTGCGCAGCATTTTCTATCATGCCTGCTTCATTAAAAACCCCTTGTTCGTTAAAGATACATTCAGGTTTTATGGTGAAGGAGGTAGAAACATGTTCATCGTCGATAGTCAATACGTGGTCCACCATTAAAAAAGGAGGACGATGAGGTAAAAATTTCTTTATGTCTAATTCGTGAAAATCCATTAGCGAGCAATAACAGTTTTCATTTCGCCAGAGGCTATCTCTTCATTAATTGCATTAAATACTTTTACTGCAACCATAGTAATCCCATCAAACTCGTGTAAAATTTCAACTTTGGTTGTAATGATATCGTTTAGAACAGGTAATTTTAAAATCTCTACTTTTTTTATAGAGCCGATATATCCTGTTGGGGCTTGTTCATTTTTAAGAAAAAAGTCATATCCTGTGTGCAATGCCACAGTTTGGGCCATGTTTTCAATGAGTCCCGATTCTAACAAACTATTGTTTTTTAAAAACAAATTGTCTTCTTTTATTTTAAAAGATGATACTACTTGGTTCTCTTTAAAATCCAACAAGCTATCCACCATAACAAAGGGTGATTTTTGGGGAATTAAATGAGTAATATCGGTTATTGGTAATTGTTGCTGTATCATTTTAACAAACTGTTAAAAGCGCATAAGCATAAGCAAAACGCGCACTTTCTGGAACAGAAAGCAAGATCTTATCTCCTTTTTTAAGTTTTCCTGAATTTTTTAATTCTTCTAACATGATATAGATAGAAGCGGCACCTACATTTCCAACTTTCGTTAAATTCATAAACCAGTTTTCCCAAGGAATTTCCACCCCTTGTTTTACCATTTCTTCATATAATTTATCTTTAAAATAATAAGAAGAAATATGTGGTAGGTAATAGTCTACATCTTCAGGTTTTACACCATGTTTATCCATAGCCATTTTTAAGCTATCTACACCTTTTACAAGAATGTTTTCGCCTAAAAGCTTGACATCTTGTTTCATGGCAAATAAGGATTTTTTACTCCATTCTTCTGAAGGATATTCACTCCATGGTTTTAAAAATCCAGATTCCAATTTATCTGCTCCGGCATACATACAAGCTTCCAATTCGTGAGCGTATGAGTAGCCTTCCATCCAATCAATTTTAATAGGAAGTTCTCCGTTAGGTTTGTTTTCCAATAAAACTGCACCAGCTCCATCAGAAAGCATCCAACGTAAAAAATCTTTATTAAAAGCTAATATAGGATTGTCTTCAAGTGTGTTTAGGTGTTTTAACTCGTCTTCAAAAGTATCCGATTTCATCCAAGAAGAGGTGCGTTCAGAACCTGTACAAACAGCATTTTGTGTTTGTCCAGCTTTAACGGCTAAAAATCCATATTTTAAGGCATTCATTCCAGAGCAACATGCTCCAGATGGCGAATTTATTTCAGTATTTCCATTTTTCAAAAAGCCATGGACCATAGCTGCATGAGAAGGCAGAATTTGATCTGGACTCGATGTACCACAAGATAATAATTCAATATCCTCAGGTTTTAAGTTCTCGTCGTATAACTTTACAATAGCTTCCTTGGTTAACTGGGCATTGTTATGAGTTATATTTCCATGATCATCTAAGGCGTAATACCTAGTTTTTATCTGATTGTTACGTAAAACAATGCGTCTTCCTTTAGAGGTCTTCCCATCGATAATTCCTAATTTATCTTCCATTTCGTCGTTACTAATGGGGCGATTTGGTAAAAACTTTGATATTTTAGTAATATAAACTTCCTTCATTTTTAAAACCTTCTATTTTAATGCAACCGATGCATAGTATGTTTTTTCCTTTTTTAATTTCCCGTATAAAGGCAAATAAGTCAACAAAAATAAGATAAATACTATAGGTGCAATAATCCAAATAGCAAATAAAAGGTAATAATTAAACATTTTAACGAATAACTGCCGTTTTGGATTGTTTTTATCTCCTTTGGATTGAATTAAACCGGCCCATTTAGAGAAAATTACATTTGCACGCTTATCCACAGTGATTAAAAATGGTTTAATTTTTACAGCATCTGCTTCTAATAAATCTGGTTGTAAGGTAGTGTAATTATTCTTTAAAAGATGGCTTTTAATAATAGGACCAAACTTAACCGAGGCGTCAATATCTTTTTGTGCGACTCCGGGTTTAGGAAATATGCCCAAAAAGCGTTCTTTTTTGCCGGAAAACATCCATTGGGCTATGGTAATCACGCTTATATGATTGATGTGCCTATCTACAAGAACAATGTTTCCAACCAATTTAGCTTGAAGTTCTTGAAGTTTTTTCTTCATTTTTTCCTGAGCCATAATCCACATATTTCTGCATCCAATGACCGTTATTATTGGTGTGTGGGCAAACAGTTTCTTCGCGTCTTCCGAGTTTAAAAAAGATGTAGTTGGTAAGGATGGTGTTAAGTACCAAACGGCATACCCAAAAATAATTAAATCGTATTTTTTATTGAGAATGGCCTCTGGAACTGCTTTGGTTTTTTGGGGTATTTGAAGAAAAGTCTCTGGAAATACACCATAAAATTCTTTTTTATTCCAAGGAAAAGGAAATGGAGTTTCCATTTCAATATTGAGAAAGGTTAGATTTGTTTCGTTGTTTTTTAAAGGCGAAACAATATTATTTATAATTTCTGTAAGTTGTCCAGATTGCGAATAATGTATGACTAAAACTTCTTTCATTTCTTTTTTTTTATTTTAGGGCATTCCAAAAATCGAAATAATTAAACCATTGCAAAGGATGTTTTTTCAGCATCCAAGTCAAACTTTCTGTGTATTCTTTTAGTATGCCTTGGGCATCTCGATGTTTTGCTTCCGATTTTCTAGCGTATAAATGATAGTGTTTATTTGTTTCTTTCATGACGTAAACAAACAAAACCGGTACATTAAGTCTGGATGCTAACATAAAAGGGCCTGCTGGAAACTTGGCTTCTTTGCCTAAAAGTTCTTCTGTTAAAAATTTGGAACCTTTAATATAACGATCTCCTGTAATGCAAACAATTTCATTTCTAGCCAAGGCAGCATTGACTTCAAAAATATGGGATAGATCATCTCTGATGATGATTAATTTAATATTCGATTTTTTTCTTACGCTATCTAAATACTCTTTTATAGCTGTATGTTCAATATCGGTAGTAAGAAGACTTATGGAGGCATTTTCTTCCAATTCGCCGAAAAAGTATTCTGAAATTTCAAAATTTCCAACATGGGCACTTATTAAAATCCCTCCTTTTTTCTGTTTTAGAGTCTCGTTTATAAAATGAACTCCATCCGATTCATAAGTAAATTTATGGCTTAAGTTTGAAGAAATAGCAATCTTGTCTAAAATGGTTTGTCCAAACACATAATAGCTTTTAAAGACATTAATAAGACTTTTGGTCTTGGAGTATTTTAGTCGATGTCTGAGATAATAATAAATAGACTTTGTGCTTTCTCTAGAAAAAAAGCAAAAGTAAGTGGCAACGAAATACAGTATAAAATAAGCTGCACCCATTCCAACTTTCTTCATGGAAAATACGAAGATTTTATATCCTAGAACGGTTCCCTTGGATTTACCTTGCCATTCTGCAGCCATAATTTTAATGTCTAATACTTAGACCAGTTTATTTTCAATAAGCGTGTAGAAATCACTTAAGGATTTTACGTTTACAAAATCTTCTCCAACCAATTTAACGCCAAAGTTAGACTCTACTGCAACCACTAGGTCAACAAAGTCCAAACTATCTAATTCGAGAGTTTCTTTTAAATTAGCTTCTGGTGAAATATCTTCACTTTCAACTTCAAATTCGTCGATAAGAAAGTCGTTTATTTTTTCAATAATAACTTCTTTATTCATTATTACATTATTATTTTTTAATTATTAAGGCTGAATTTGTCCCTCCAAATCCAAAAGAATTGGACAAAAATACATCAAATTTTTTGTTTAACGTTTTCTTAACTAAGTTTAATTTTGATGCGGCTTCGTCTGGTTCATCTAAATTAATATTTGGTGCAATAAAATCGTTTTGCATCATCAGAACAGAATATAACACTTCGCTTGCTCCCGCCATCCAGCACTCGTGGCCAGTCATGGATTTGGTGGAACTTACATAGGGGCCATTTTCACCAAAAACCTCAAAAATAGCTTTAGCTTCATTGGCATCTCCAACTGGAGTAGAAGTAGCATGAGCATTTACATATTGAATGTCTTTTGGATGAATTTTAGCTTGGTTGATAGCCATTTTCATAGCTCTTGCAGGCCCATCGACATTGGGTGTTGAAATATGGTCTCCATTAGATGAAAATCCATAGCCAATAACTTCACCATAAATAGTAGCACCTCTGGCCATGGCAGATTCGTAGGTTTCTAAAATGAGAGTCGCTGCTCCGCCACTTGGTACCAGACCATCTCTATTTACATCGAATGGTCTGCAGGCTTGTTCTGGATGTTCCATGTTTTTTGAAAACACACCTAAGCCATCAAAACTTCCCATGGCTAATTTGTTTATTTCTTGGGCACCACCACAAATAATGTAGTCTTGTAAGCCACTTTTTATTAACTGATACGCCATTCCAATAGAATGGGAGCCACTGGCACAGGCTGCACTAATGGTGAAATTGATGCCTTTTAGTTTAAAAATGGTCGATAGATTCATGGTAACCGAAGAATTCATTCCTCTAAAAATAGCTCCAGAACCCACAAGTGTGGTGTCTTTTTTTTCTCTAATCGTATCGTTGGACTCTATAATGGATTTGGCGGTACTGTCGTTTCCGTAAAGGATTCCAAATTCGTGCGCGTCTAAAAATTCTTGCGAAATTTTAGCATTTTTTAAAGCCTCTAAGGTAGCAATATAGGCATATTCGCCTTCTTCACCTAAGCTTATACGTTGTCTTCTAGATAATAAATCCTTTAAATTAGGAGCTTTTACCATGCCAGTTAATGGCGACCGATAACCAAACTCCACACGTTCTGGATCTATTACTATTCCAGATTTTCCTTGATATAAAGATTCTTTTACTTCTTCTAAATTCTCTCCAATACAAGAATAAATTCCCATTCCTGATATCACAACTCTCCTCATCCTCTAATTTAATTTACGAGTAAATTCCTCCATTGATATTAATAACTTCGCCCGTAATATACGAAGCTTTTCTAGAAGCTAAAAACGATACAGCATAAGCTACTTCTTCTGGTTCTCCAAACCGGTTGATTGGGATTAAGTTTTTTAATTCGGTCTCATTTAATTCGGCTGTCATATCCGATTTTATAAAACCAGGTGCCACAGCATTTACGGTTATTTTGCGCTTTGCAACTTCTTGTGCTAACGCTTTTGTTGCAGCCACCAAAGCACCTTTTGCAGCTGAATAATTTGTTTGTCCTGCAGTTCCTTTTACACCAGAAACAGAGGCCACATTTATAATACGACCATATCTGTTTCGTAACATTTTCTGAATAAGATGGTTGGTTACGTTAAAGAAACCGTTTAAGGAAGTGTTTATTACATCATGCCAATCGCTTGGAGGCATCCACATAAAAAGCCCATCTTTAGTAATTCCCGCATTGTTTACAATAACTTCAATAATAGCATCTTTGTTGTTGTCTTGCCAGATGTCCAAAGTAGATTTTACTTGTTCGGCATCCGCAACATTAAACTGAAGAATCTCTCCTGTATTTCCTTCGGCTTCCACAGCTTTCAATGTTTCGAGCGCTGCTGCTTGATTGCTATTGTAATTGATTAGAATATGGTAATCGGTATCTATAGCTAATTGAATACAAATAGCTTTGCCAATCCCTCTAGATCCACCAGTTATTAAGGCACATTTCATCTGCTTGCAGGTATTGTTTAGTTTCGTTTAGTTTGGAGTGGCTTGTTAATTGAAAAGCTCTAAGTTATCAAAGCGTAAGTCTTTAATAACTTCTCCTTTGGTATTGATATATACCCAAGATTTCTTTTCCTTTACTCTTGCTACACCATTCTTAAACCCTTTAAGGTTGTTTTTTTCAAAAATTGAAAATCCACCAGCAGTAATTTCATAATTATCTGCAATGACCAATTTCCCTTCTTTATTTACAAAACCCCATAATTTTGATGATTTTACAGGAGCTAAACCATCTTCACTAAATATTTCGGCATCTTTGTATTCAAAAGGAATAACTGTTTCTCCTTTGGCATTAATATACCCCCAATTTTTGTCTTTCATAACAGGGGCTAAGCCATCTACAAAAGCACGTGCTTTATCATAGGTTGGTTCTATAACCCATTCTCCTTGACTGTTAATATAGCCCATTTTACCATCTTTTTTAGCGTAGGTTAATTTTGGACTATTTGAGAAATCCCATATTTTTTCAGCTCCAGGAACTACTTTGAATTCTTTTTTAATTATCAACCCATAATCACTGCCAAGATTTGCAACAACATTGCCATTGTAATAATTGCTAACGCCATCATACTCTGTCTTTACAAAATAGTTTCCAGATGGATCTACCAATCCCCATTTATCATTTTCTAAAACTTTGGCGTAGCCATTTTCAAAATTAAAGGCTTTTTTAAACTTTACAGGTACTACAATTTCACCTTTGGTATTCATAAATCCTACTAGATCCCCTTGTCTAATTATGGCATAACCATCCTTAAAGTCGTAAATTTTATCCGTACTTACATTAGTTAGTACTGGTTCTCCTTTGGTGTTGATGAAAATCCACTCTTTATCTTTTAATACAACAGCAATTCCAGAATTGAATTCTTTTGTTTTATTAAAAACAGGTTGAATGACCCATTCGCCTTTGCGATTGATAAAACCCCAGTCCTTGCCATTATTAGAAGCTTCGGCTAAATCTTCGGAGAAATTCTTGGCCACTTTAAAAGTAGGTTCAATTTTCCAATCTCCAGTTTTGGTGATATATCCAAATTTTCCTTTTTGACTAGCAAGAGCCAATTCTTGAGCGTGAAATTGCATGCCTAAAAAAAGCATGGCGATAAATAGCATTTTTGTTTTCATGTTTTTAAGATTTTTCTAAAAATGAAGCCATATCAAGTTTTGCGTTTTTGTAAATAGGATGCAGAACTAAGGTTAATCTATTGATTTTCAATGATTTTTATTTGATAATGTCCATTTCATATTAATATTTGAAATTTATGTTCTATTGTTAATGATAAAATCTTTTACAAGGTTAACATAAGGGTACATAATAGCGTCTTCTGTAAAGATAGGAACTAAATCTCTAATTTCATCGTACAGCTTTTTGGTTTTCGAGGATACTTTATCTTGAACTTTTAAATATTCTATAGCCTGTACAATGGTTATAATTTCTATGGCAACCACTTCAAAAGCGTTTTCTATAACTTTTTTAGTAATTAAAGCCGCATTGGTTCCCATACTAACAATATCTTGATTGTCGTTATTGTTTGGAATGCTATGAACATACATGGGGTTAGAGAGCATTTGGTTTTCGGCGGTTGTAGAGGTGGCGGTAAATTGCACGCCTTGCATCCCGAAGTTTAATCCTAATTTTCCAAGATTAACAAAGGGAGGAAGCATGTTGTTTAATCTGGAGTTAAGTAAGTAGTTAAGTTGTCTTTCAGAAAGCATGCTTAATTTTGTTACTACCATTTTTAATTTATCCATTTCCAAGGACACATAATCTCCATGGAAATTCCCACCGTGATACACATGTTTCTTTTTAACATCGACAATAGGATTGTCGTTTGCAGAATTCACTTCTTTTATTAAAATATCTTCTGTGCTGTTTAAGGTGTCTAAAACAGGACCTAGAATTTGTGGAACACAGCGTAAGGAATAGTATTCTTGAACTTTATCTTCGAAAACATCAACCTCATCATTTTTAGAATATAAATGATGTTCTCTTTTTCTGGTTAACTTGCTGTCTTTTAAATGCTCACGCATGGCTTCGGCAATTTTTCGTTGGCCAGCATGTTTTTTTGATTGGTTTAATTCAAAGGATAAATGATCGTCATAAGCCTTTACAATTTCATTAATAGCGGCCGAACATGAAGTCATCCAATCCAATAATCTTCTTGTGTAAATGGTGTTTACCATCCCAATTCCTGTCATAACCGAGGTGCCGTTCATTAGGGCCAAACCTTCACGTAATTCTACAGAAATAGGCTTTAGGTTTAAGGCTTTAAACACCTCTTGCGTAGCTTGTCTTTCACCTTTATAAAACACTTCACCTTCACCAATCAACACGAGAGCTAAATGGGCCAATTGCACCAAATCGCCACTAGCGCCAACGCCACCATGTTCATAAATTAACGGAGTTATGTCTTGGTTTATAAGTTCTGTCATTAATTCAATAACAGATTTGTGTACTCCAGAATTTCCTAAGGATAAGGTGTTTAATCTGGCCAGCATAGCCGCTTTTACATACATAGGAGCTATGGGTTGTCCAGTTCCAGAGGCGTGACTTCTAATTAAATTATATTGAAGTTGAATGCGTTCAGAATCCTTAATCTTGTATTGGGCCATGGGACCAAATCCCGTGTTAACCCCATAAATTACCTTGTCTTCAGAAAATGATTTTAAAAACTGGAAGCTAGCTTCAACGGTCTTGTATACCTCATTGTCTATTTTTATTTTGTTATTTTCGAAAATAACTTTATAAAAATCTTTTACTTCTAATGTTCCGTTAAATGTTAGCATCTATAAATTATTCAGTAATTTTATATTTTAATATTTCAAACTAAAATAGTTATTTTGGACTGCAAATTTATAATAATTATTTATTAATACACTAAAGACTATGAGTGATATACAAGTTGATGTTTTAATAATTGGTGCTGGACCATCTGGTTGCGTGGCTGCATCCTATTTAAACAGTCAAGGATTAAAAATAAAAGTGGTTGAAAAAAGTGTGTTCCCTAGATTTGTGATAGGCGAGAGCTTATTGCCAAGATGTATGGATCATTTTGAGGAAGTTGGCCTTTTAGATTGTTTGAAAGCAGCCAATTTTGAATTAAAACCAGGAGCTCGATTTTTAAGGGGCGATGTGGTTTGTAATTTCGATTTTAGCGACAAACACACCAAGGGTTGGGATTGGACCTGGCAAGTACCAAGAGCCGATTTTGACCATATTCTGGCAAAGGAAATTATTAAGAAAGGCGTGGATGTCTCTTTTAACCATGAAGTGGTTGACGTTAATATAGCGGAGGATGGTTCTTCTAAAACCACCATAAAAGATGAAAATGGGAACACTTATAGTATTTATGCCAAGTATATAATAGACTCAAGTGGTTACGGACGTGTGTTACCTAGATTATTGGATTTAGACAAACCTTCAGCACTGCCTGACCATTCGTCTTTGTTTACACATGTAAAAGACGTTAATAGAGCACAAGGTGAGGAAGGCACCATGATTACTTTTGATGTTTTGGATAAAGACACTTGGTTTTGGGTGATTCCATTTTCTAATGGCAATACCAGTTTAGGGTTTGTTGGTAAAACAGAGTATTTGGACTCCTTTAAAGGCAGTACCACAGAACGGATGCAAGAAATGTTGAAGCTATCCGATTATTATTATGACCGTTTTAAAGGAATTGAATTTTTATTCGACCCAATAAATATTAAAAACTATTCAAAATCCGTTAAGCAGTTATACGGAAAAGGCTTTGCCTTAACAGGAAATAGCGCCGAGTTTTTAGATCCCGTATTTTCTTCGGGAGTTACTTTTGCTACAGAATCCGCTTTGCTGTCTGCTAAATTAATTACGAAAGAATTACAAGGTGAAAAGGTAGATTGGGAAACAGATTATTCCGATTATATAAAATCTGGAGTAGCTGTTTTTGCAACTTATGTGAAGGAATGGTACACCGGAAATTTACAAACGCTATTTTTCCACAGACCTGAAAATCCTGAAGTAAAACGTCAGATATGTGCGGTTTTAGCTGGGTATGTTTGGGATGAGACCAACCCATTTGTAACAAAACATGATAGAATAGTGAAGACTTTGGCGCATTTAATAGATATGGAAAATGAAAAAAGCGAGACTAATTAATCTCGCTTTTTTTATAAATTGTATTTTGAAGTAAAATTATTTGGTGTTTTTATACCAGTCTTTTACAAGAGCTCTAGCAAAAATAATATAGGCATCTGCAATTCTTTGTCCAGAATTATAATCGAAGCCGCCACTTCCAGCACCTTGAATTTTTGTGTAATCTGCAGAAAAAAGAATGTCGTTAGGGCTGTCGTTCTTGTAGACACTTATGGTAACTTCAATTTTAGAATTTTGTCTCATGACCCCAACGTTGTATCCTGGATACATCATAGTTGTGTGAACGTTCATCGTGTATTCAGCACTTCCTAAATCTCTGTCAACTTTTACAAGACCATCTTTATACCTTTCATTAAAAGTTTCAATAAATCGCGGCTCGTAGTATTCTTCTCTATCTGAAAACCAAGATTCTTTAAAATTCTCACCTGTTCCAGGTTCTTTTTCGTCACGTTTAGCCATTTTATCTTCTAAAAAAGCTTCTTCAGAATCAAATTTTGGAATTTCTAAGTTAGAATAGTCAAAGACAAGATTGAATTCAGAAACACCTTTTAAAGCTGACCAATCTCCTTTTGTGACTTTTTCTTTTTGAGAAAATACAACAGAGCTAGAAATTAATAATGTAAATAGTAATAGTTTTTTCATGTTAAGTTTTTAAATGATTTTGACGACTAATGTAATATAACTTCATTTAAAATAACATAAGATGAATGACGTATTTTTATATCAGCAAATATAATTTAGGCAGTTTCTTCCTTTAATTGCTTTAAATTAGTTAGCATTTCTTTAGTAATATCATCCAAAGAAAAGCTGTGTTTCCAATTCCAGTCTTCACGAGCTCTAGAGTCGTCTATACTATTAGGCCATGTATCCGCAATTTTTTGTCTAAAATCTGGTTTATAAGAAATCTTGAAATCGGGAAGATGTTTTTGTATGGATTCTGTTATGTCTTCTGGAGTAAAGCTTATGGCAGATAAATTATAGGAAGATCTAATTTTTAGGGTTTCTGGTTTGGCATCCATAATATCTATGGTCGCTTTAATCGCGTCGTCCATAAACATCATTGGAAGTTCGGTTTCTTTAGTAAGGAAACATTCGTATTTATTATCTTCTATAGCTTTGTGATAAATTTCTACAGCATAATCTGTGGTGCCTCCTCCAGGCATAGTTTTCCAACTGATAATTCCTGGATAACGTACACTTCTTACGTCCACATTATATTGTTTGTTGTAATATTCGCACCAACGTTCTCCTACTTGCTTGGTCATTCCATATACCGTTGAAGGTTCCATAATGGTATATTGAGGCGTGTTTTCTTTAGGTGTTGTGGGTCCAAATACGGCAATACTTGATGGCCAAAAAAGTTTTTTTATAAAACCTTCTTTGGCTAAATTTAAAACATGAAATAAGGAATCCATATTTAAATTCCATGCTTTCATTGGATATTTCTCTCCAGTGGCACTCAGCATGGCAGCCATTAAATAAACAGTATTAATTCGGTGTTTATCTATACATATTTTTACGGATGTATAATCCTGAGCGTCTAAAATCTCGAAAACTCCAGAATTTACTACGTCCAGATTGTTGTAGCTTATATCGCTAGCAATCACATTTTCTTTTCCGTGAATGCTTCTTAACTTATGTGTTAACTCAGATCCTATCTGACCGCAAGCACCAATAATTAATATTTTAGGATTCATTTTGTTGATGGTTTTGTAATATTCAAAAATAATAAGATTTTTGCTCACGACTTATAAAATTAACTTAAAAAAGTATCTTAATTATTAAACAAGTGCTAAACAGTTGCATATAAAAAACCGAAATCTATATATTTGCTGTTCTTTATTATTTCAATATGAAAATAGTTATTAGTTTTTATTTGTTTATTTGTTTGCTTTCTTGCGGAAATACCGAAGAAAACACAAATAATATAGAACAAGATTCAAACTTGCCTAGCCTGTCTAAAGAGCAAATCCAAAAATTGAACTTCACCGAATATTTAGCAGACTCTAAGGTAAAGGTGTTTACAAAAAACTGGGTAAAATATAACGAACTAGAAAGAGTGATTTCAAATTTAAAACAAGCCAATATCTCTTATTTTAAAGAAAACCATAAAATTTTAGAGAGCCTGATAAACGATTTAAAAAAGAATGTCCCCGAGGAATTAAACTCGCCGAGCGTTATGTCCAGATTGATTGCTTTAGAAACTAAATTGTACAAATTGGAAAGCGTTGTAAACCTCTCGAATACGAGTTCAGATGCCATGATAAGCCATATTAAGGAAGTTTTGGTATCATTTTCCAATTTAAACCTTCAAATGAACAAGAAGTTGGAAAGAGAGTCCCAAAAAATTATAAAACCTTAAAAATCATATAAGTTATTAAGTCTTAAGTTTTTGTTAATATTTTAACAGCTCTATAGATCACTCTTATTTATTAGTAAATTTCACATTTAAAAATTTAACCTTAACCCTATGAACAAAAATTTTTTAAAGCTATCCCTTTATGCTGTTGTAGCTTTTGCTGGCTTAGTAGCCTGTAAAGACGATTCCAAGAAAGATATGGCACAAGTAGAAATTGAAAAAATTCCAGGAATTAATCTAGATTATATGGATACGTCTGTAGAACCAAATCAAGATTTTTTTAATTACGTAAATGGAACTTGGTTAAAAACCAACGAAATTCCAGCAGACAGAACCAGATGGGGAAGTTTCGACGAGCTTCGTAAAAAAACAGATGCGGATGCCTTAGCTATATTAAAATCGGCCATGTCCGAAAATAAGGATATGGATAAAATTAATGTGCTTCCAGGTTCTGATCAAGAAAAAGCCGTGGAAATTTTCCAAACTATTATGGACACGGTTTCTAGAGATAACTTTGGTATCGATCCATTAAAACCTTATTTGACAAAAATTAATGATATTAAAAACCTGAACGACTTACAAGCTTATCTCATTGAAATGGAGCCACAAGGTAGTGCAGGATTTTTTGGATTTGGAGTTGGCGCTCATCCCAAGGACAGTAATTTAAACACGGCTTATTTAGGCGGTGGTTCTTTAGGTTTAAGTAGAGATTATTATGTAGATCAAGACGAAGATACCAAGGATAAACGCGAAAAATACCGTTCACATATTGCCAGAATGCTGCAATATATAGGTGAAGATAAAACAAGTGCGGAAGCTAAAGCAAATGAAATCCTGGCTTTTGAAACCCGTATGGCCGAGCCTAGAATGACGAAAGAAGAAAGAAGAGATCCTAGAAAACGCTTTAATCCAAAATCTATGGAAGATTTAAACAAAATGACGCCTTCTATAGATTGGAAAGCCTATTTTGATGGAATTGGAGTGGCTAGTTTAGATACCATTATCGTTTCCGATCCTGGATATTTTAAAGCCTTGGATAAATTATTAAAAGAAAACAAAGTTCAAGTTTGGAAAGACTATTTAAACTGGACGCTTGTTAGGGGTGCTGCAAGTCAATTAACTACCGACATGGAAACCGCCAATTGGGAGTTTTACGGTAGAGATTTAACAGGATCTAAAGAACAAAGACCAAGAGAAGAGCGTGCATTAAACACTTTAAATGGAACTGTTGGAGAAGCTTTAGGAAAATTATATGTGGATAAAATGTTTCCTCCAGAAGCGAAAGAGAAAGCAGAGAATATGATTAAAAACATCATGATTGCTTTCGAAAATAGAATCCAAAATTTAGATTGGATGACTCCTGAAACTAAAGAAAAGGCGATAGAGAAACTTCATAAAATGAGCGTTAAAATAGCCTATCCAGATAAATGGAAAGACTATTCAGGATTAGAAGTTAAAAATGTAGCAGAAGGTGGATCGTACTTCGAAAATATGAACCATGTTTCTGAATGGAGATTTAAAGAAGATTTAGATAAATTAGGAAAACCTGTTGATAAAACAGAATGGCTTATGGCACCTCAAATTGTAAATGCCTATTTTATGCCTCCTTACAACGAGATTGTATTTCCAGCAGCTATTTTACAGCCTCCATTTTATAATTTCCAAGCAGACGAAGCTGTAAATTATGGTGGAATTGGTGCGGTAATCGGTCATGAAATCTCTCATTGTTTCGACGATTCCGGTTCTCGATACGATGCAGATGGGAATTTAAACAACTGGTGGACAGAATCCGATTTAGAACAATTTACAGCCTTAGGGAAAGAACTTTCTGCGCAATATAGCGAAGTAAATGCCCTTCCAGATGTAAAGTTAAATGGTGAATTTACTTTAGGAGAAAACATTGGAGATCTTGGTGGAGTGAATGCTGCTTATGATGGCCTTCAGCTTTATTTAGCCGAAAATGGCAGACCAGAGAATATTGATGGATTTACTCCAGAGCAACGTTTCTTTATGAGCTGGGCAACTGTTTGGAGAACCAAATACACCGAAGATGCTTTAAGAAACCAAATTAAAACAGATACGCATGCTCCAGGAATGTATCGTGCAGTTATGCCTCTACAAAATATCGATACTTTTTATGAAGCTTTTAATATTGTAGAAGAAGATAAAATGTATTTAGCTCCTGAAAAACGTGTTAAAATCTGGTAATATTCTAATCTAAAATTTTATTAATTAAAAAAAGCCAGCAATTACTGCTGGCTTTTTTTGTTTTAGGTAAGAAACCTTTCCGAACAGTGTTTTTTAAAATATGGATTTTATATGGTAGATGTTTCTGCTAAAGATGGTCTCATTGTCGATCAAATATTATTCTTATTAGGTTGTTTGATGCTTTTATTAGTGGTTTAGAAGAATTGCTTTATTATTTAACAATTTATTTTTGATATTGATTGGAACTTTGTTAATTTAGATAGACAATTCTCAATATTATATATAAAGCACTCGCTTTGGCTGGGTGTTTTTTTGCATTTTAAAATGATCTATAGGATTGGGAGTGGTTTTAAAAAGCAATTATTAATCAATTTAATTTAAAAAGTATTTATTATGAAGAAAATTACAATGCTATTTTTAGCAACCCTGGCTTCTACGCTTATGTGGATTCCAGCTAATTCACAAACCAATTTGCAACTTTCGACGAAACATGCAACTAATGGTGGCACTATGAAATTAGATAATAATTCAGCAAACCATTATCGAGGACCCGGCGACAATAACGTCGTTATTTTTGAACAAACAGAAGGTGGTGGAAATGGAATTGTATCAGATTATTATATACCTATAAACTCTGGAGCTTACTCTGCTGATGATTTCTCCTTAAATGCAGAAACGGATATACACCTAATGCAATTTAGAGGATTCGGAAATGCTACAGCAGGACTAGAGCCGGTTTTGGGCGGTTTCCAACTTTTTGTCTATGCAGATACAGGAGGAGCGCCAGCGGGTTACCCTAGCGGTCCCAATCCGGCCATACTTGAATTAGATCTCAACTGGGATGCTGTTAATGGTCCTGATGCGGGTCTATCATATGAAAAAGTAGAAGAAACCGGATTTTTTCCTGTTTACATTGTAACTTTTGATATTGAAGCAGCTATAGGAAATGTTCTTACCTTGGCGGCAGGAAACTATTGGGTGGTTATAGCCGCTAAAATTAATGGCCCTACATCTTCGACACGATTTGCCTGGAGTAGTTCTCTTGATGCAAACGGTGCTTTACCTAAGTTGTCTGATCCTCAGGCCTTATTTGGGTCAAATGAAAGTTGGATTGATTTAAATGTCCTTACTAGTAGTACAAATTTTAATGCACTTACCTTTACCGTGTACGGTGCATTGTTACCAGATTGTAATGGAATGCCTGATGCAGGAGTCGCAACGGTTAATCCAGTATCTGGAAGCCCAAGTGCTACTTATAATGTGTCGGCTCAAGGATTTTCAGGAGCACCTGGAATTTCTTTTCAATGGCAGTCCAATACCAATGGTGCAGGCTGGATAGATCAAGGAGCTGCTACTATGGAATATGGAGCTTATACCGCAACAGCTCCTACTCAAATTGGGGATCAGGTTGAGTGGAGATTGGCTTCAACTTGTGTAGCTACAGCAGATACAGCTTATTCTGGTATAGCTACTTTTACTGTAGCAATTACTTATTGTACAGTGAATTTTCCTAGCAATGTAGAACCAATAACACATGTAAGTTTTGCAGGTATAGAAAACACAACAAGTGCTGTAATTAATGGCACGCCGGCTTTAGAAGATTTTACTGCTCAAACTGCTTCTGTAGAATTAGGGAATTCTTACCCTATTGAAATTAAAGGGAACACGGATGGAAATTTTACCGCAAGAATTGTGGTTTATATCGATTGGAACCAAGATGGAATTTTTGATAATTCAACTGGTTCTGTTGAGATGTATTCACTTCCTAGTTTTATAAACTCTACTGGACAAGACGCAATTTCATCTCAGGGCTTCATTACAGTGCCAGCAACGGCCATGTTAGGCGATACACGTATGCGAGTTATGAAAAAATTCAGTTCAGTGCCAGGACCATGTAATACTGCTGGATATGGACAAGCTGAAGATTATACAATAAACGTTTCCGATTCAACAGTAGGTATTAAGGATAACAACATGTTAGCAGGTTCGCGCTTGTTCCCTAATCCAATAAATGGTGATACGTTCTATGTTCAAGCACCTAATTTGAATGGAGAGCGCGTGGAAGTGAGTATTTCAGACATGGCTGGAAGACAGATTTTTAACAATACTTTGGATTGCTCAGATAACAAAGTAACCGTTTCTGTAAAAAACACGATGACTTCTGGTGTGTATTTAGTAACACTGAAACATGCGGGCGAAGCACAGACATACAGATTAGTTAAGAAATAATTATGGCTAATTGAAGAAAGCCTAATTAAATATTTTTCTGAAATAAAAAACCGTCTCAATGTGAGACGGTTTTTTTGTTTAAAATTTTATTCGAATCCAGAGATGAAATACAATCCTATAAATACCTGATTTTAACAGGTAAATTTTGGTGTTGACTAAAACTTTGTTAATTTAGTAGGACATTTCTCAGTGCTATATAGAAAGCACTCATTTTAACGGGGTGCTTTTTTGCGTTTTTGAAGGAGTTGACTAAAAAAATGTAATAGGATTGAGGCTGTGTTTTAAAAAGCTAGTATTAATCAATTTAATTTAAAAAGTATTTATTATGAAGAAAATTACAATGCTATTTTTAGCAACCCTGGCTTCTACGCTTATGTGGATTCCAGCTAATGCACAAACAAATTTGCAGCTGCGAGCGCACCAAGCAACGGATGGTGCTACTCTGATTTCGGGTAATAGCCCAGGGAGTCTTTACCGTGCACCCGGTGACAATAATGCTATTATTTTCCAACAAACTGAAGGTGCGGGTGGAAACGGAATAGTATCGGATTATTATGTACCCGCAAACAGTGGGGCATACTCCGCTGATGATTTTGTGTTACAAGCTGAAGAAGATATACACCTATTTAAATTTCAAGGATTTGGTGGTACCGGAAGTACAGGTATCGAACCAGTTTTAGCCGGTTTTCAACTTTATGTATATGCAGATGCTGGAGGAGAGCCTGCGGGTTACCCTAGTGGAGGGACTGCGGCTCTACTTGAACTGGATCTAAACTGGGATGAAGTTAATGGCCCTGAGGCTGGTCTATCCTATGAAAAAGTGGTAATAGAGGGGTTTGCACCTACTTATATTGTTACTATAGATGTTGAAGAAGCTTTAGGAAATGCGCTTACTTTAGGTGCAGGTACTTATTGGGTAATTATTGCTGGTAAGATTAACGCAAATTTAGCTGATTCGCCACCACGATTTAATTGGACTGCCTCTGACGATATAAACGGTTCATTACCAAAACTATCTGATCCTCAAGCCTTATTTGGCTCAAATGAAAGTTGGGTTGATTTGAATGTCCTTACGGGTAGTACAGATTTTAATGCACTTACCTTTACCGTGTACGGTGGGTTGTTACCAGACTGTAATGGAATGCCTGATGCAGGAGTTGCAATGGTTAATCCAGTATCTGGAAGTCCTAGTGCTACTTATAATGTGTCGGCTCAAGGGGTTTCAGGAGCACCTGGAATTTCTTTTCAATGGCAGTCCAATACCAATGGTGCGGGCTGGATAGATGAAGGTGCGGCTACTACGGAAAATGAAGCTTATACAGCAACAGCTCCTACTCAAATTGGGGATCAGGTTGAGTGGAGATTGGCTTCAACTTGTGTAGCTACAGCGGATACAGCTTATTCTGGTATAGCTACTTTTACTGTAGCAATTACTTATTGTGATGGGGTAGGTAATAGTACTACTTATGAAAACATCTCAAATGTTACGTATGCAGGTATTAATAATACAACGACCAGCCATATGGGATATAACGATTTCACGGCTCAAGTAGCTACTGTAGTGCAAGGTGCTGTTAATCAAATTTCAGTAACAATAAATGCGGATGGAAGTGATTCTATTTATGTCTTTATGGACTGGAACCAAAATGGAACCTTGGATGATGCAGGAGAAGTTTATACGCTTGCTTCATCTACTAGTAACAATGGACCATTTACAATGGATATTACTGTTCCTGCAAATGCAGAACTAGGAAATACGCGTATGCGAGTTAAGGTTGTTTGGAATCAAAGTACGCCAGCGCCTTGTGGAAGCTTTAGTTATGGAGAAGTTGAGGATTATACAGTTCTAGTAAACCAAGCAATGGATTGTTCGGGTACACCTGATGGCGGTGTAGTAACCGTAAATCCTGAAATAGGGAATATTGATTCCATTTATACCGTTTCTGCTACAGGCTATTCTTCTGGTAATGGATTAACATTTCAATGGCAATCAAATACTGATGGAGCAGGTTGGATAAATGAAGGAGCTCTTGAAGATCATTACGCTGCATATACGGCAACAGCCTCTTCTCAAGCGGGAATTGATACCGAATGGAGATTAGAAGTTTCTTGTACTTTATCAAGCGAGACTTCCTATTCCACGGTGGCAACCTTTGCAACTTCGGCTGTATTGCTTTATTGTACGCCAGCATTAGATTGTACTGATGGAGATAATATTCTAAATGTTACTTTCGAAGAAATTGATAATACCACTACGTGTAGCCCTAATGGATATGGAGATTTTACAAGTATGGTTGGTTCCGTTTTATCTGGTGATACTTATGAAATTTCAGTAACCGTAGGAGATGGGTTCTCTAATGAATCAGTTTCTGTTTGGATTGATTTTAACCAAAATGGATCTTTTGATCAAGATGAATTTTTCTATATTGGAACAGGAAGCGCTCAAGTTTTAACTGGGGATATTTCTATTCCTACAGGTTTAGCTAATGGGGAATACACAATGAGAGTTCGTGTGGCAGCAGTAGGAGCTACTACCGCTACTTGGGACATGGCTTGCGATGAAGGTCAATTTTATGGGGAAACAGAAGATTACACCATTGAAATTATTGGTGCATTGAGCGTTAATGACTTTAATATGTTGTCTGAAACACGTTTATATCCAAATCCAATAAACAATGGTACATTCTACATCCACGCACCAAAATTAAACGGTGAGCAAGTAGCTGTGAATATTACGGATATGGCTGGAAGACAAATTTTCAACAACAACTTATTTGTAAATGACAGCAAAGTAATGGTTTCTGTAAATGATGATTTAACATCTGGTATGTATTTGGTAACACTAAAACATGCTGGTGAAACACAGACATACAGATTAGTAAAGAAATAATCACCTAACTAATTGAAAATAAAAGCATCATTAAATATGCTTTATAAATAAAAAACCGTCTCTTTTTGAGACGGTTTTTTTATGTTTCTTTAAATTATAGTCGACGCGAAAGATGAAATTAATCTGTTTTTTCTGGCTGCTCTTTTTGTCCTAGTAAAGCCGATCTGCTGGCAAAGGCTAAATTAAAATTTGGAGCTATGGCTAATGCTTGTTCCAAGTAAGAAACAGCAGCATCAATATTTGCATCCTTGTTTTCGTTAAATGTTATGATGCCTTTTAAATATAGAAACCCCGCTTTTAAAGGTACTTGATAAGGTTGTCGCGCTTCATAATAGGTCTTTTTCATATCGTCTTTCACGTGGAGCAAGCCGTATTCTACTTTTTTGGAAGCTTCAGCTAAATTTTGCTCTTGAATATAAAGTTCGGCCAATTCATAAGCAATGGATACACCTGGGGTTCTTCTAAATAATTCTTCAAACTGTTTTAAGGCTAACTTTGTCTGATTTATAGACTTAAGGGAAACGGCTTTAATTTCAACAGCCATATCAGAATCTGTTGCATATAAATCAACTCCTATCACATTTAAAGCTTGTACAAATTTACCGTCGTTCATATATAAAAATGCCAAGGTATCTTGTTTCGCTTCTGATGGTTCTAAAATGTTTAAATGTGTCAATCCATTAATAACGCCCTGAATGTCTCCTTGAACTTTCATTTGATTATAATAAGCTTCGAAGTGTTTTAACAGCTCTTGGTTGTTTTGGGCACTTAGACTAAAACTCATGGCTATGCACACTAAAAGGATGATTTTTTTCATGAAATGTTGTTTTTGCTTTCAAAACTATAAAAAATCACGGTTTATTTTCTTAAAGACATGCTAATTGTTTGTAAAATTTCAATCTAAAACAATAGTTTTTTTAAGCATAACGGCATCATTTAGAACAAAAGGTTTCGGAATCATGCTTTTTGGTCTTTCAGGAACGTCAAATAATTCATTATTTAAAAGATCGAAAGAGGATTCGTAATAAGTAAGACGGATTTTTTGGGCTTTTGGAACGGTAAATTCCAATTCTAGAAATTTATCGTCAACCACATAATACTCAAACAGCCTACTAGAGCTTCTATTTGAGAATACGAGTCCATTTTCATCTTTTTTCATGTCTAGGCCGTTTACAATAAATGAATTAAATACCGTTGTGGAATCAACAAAAATATCCATTTTGTTCACGAGACGTTGGGGTGAAATAAACATTTTAATATGTCTTTTGTTACCAATAATGGTATCCTTTTTAATATCGATATAAGGCTGTTTTATAGGTTTGATTTCTGCTTTTTTACTAAAACTAAACCCGGTGTTATATTTACTGGCAAAAGTGGTTTTTGTTATGGCGTGGTTGCTGTCTGGTTTGTCCGACAAATAAGCTTTGGTCCAAGGGTCCAGGATGTTGTCGTAAGTAGTCCACAAGGCTTCATTGCTGTCTGTGTCAAAATAATAAACCAGACTATTTGGTTTTGGACGCTCGTCATTAAAACTAGCCTTTAAGTGCGCTGAAATAAAGAAAACTCCTGTAATAAAAAACAAAAGGTAGGCCCATTTGTTTTTGTGTTGATAAGACCCGAAAATAGAAATTGACAAGCCGAAAATGAGTGTAACCAATACCGAAGAAGCCATTAATAATTTCAAGCCCAAACCAACAGGAAACATTTGAACAAAAGGCGACATGATGGTTAAAACGGGTAAAACTAAAAGTATCATTAACAAAAAGTTGGGTTGTTTTTGTCTGACCAAAACAAACAAACTGACTAAACCAAAGAACACCGGGATAATAAAAAAGCTAGCTCCAGGAAGTAGGAATGCTATAAGCACACAAATAAGAAACCAGATAAAAATAGGCCCAACCAATAAACTAGCTGTGTTTTCTGGTTTGTAAATTTTATGATAGAACCAGAAACAAATTCCAAGTGCTAACAAAGAAAACATCCAAATATAGCTGTGGCCATTGTAGGTAAAGCCATGAAGCATTTCCGTATAGTCTGGATAAATAACCAAGAGGAATTTCCAGCCTAAAAATCCGAGAACACCATTAATTATCAAGGCTGCTAAAAAAGTAAGGGTTCCTTTTCCTATTTCCTTAAAATTTAAAGTTCTTTTGCTCATGCCATAAAACACCAAGGCAATAAATGCTAAAAATGCTAAAATTAGCAAGGGAGTAATCCAAGAAAACGGATAACTCACCGTTTTAAATAGAGGAACATTAAAGTAGATGTCGTCCTTGTTGCTTTTTAAATCTGTTAAATTGGCATTAGCAAAATAATGTAATAAAGGCATCAAATAACTGCCCTGATGCTCCAAAGTGTTTCTATCTAATCTTTCGTAAGTATCTAAAGCAGTATGGTAGTCGTAATGGTCGTCTATAAAAGCAAAATTAAAGCCATCTATATTGCCGTCTTCTCTAAAACGGGTTAAATCCGTGTCGTTTGGCAGTTTTTTATAAACACTATAAGCTAGAGAATTGGCTACGGGATAGTTTGGATGCGCTGCCTTAAACCCAGAAATTAACTTCTGGTTTCCGCCATTGGTTTCCATAAGCATATAGCTTGGACCACCACTTCCACGAGCTTCAAAGTTTAAAACCAAGCCGACATCTTTTGCCCAAGGATGCTTATTTACAAATAATGAAGCGCCATTTAATCCGATCTCTTCAGCATCAGAAAACAAAATAATAAGATCGTTTTTAGGAATTTTTCCTGCCTGTCCGCCAGCAAGGCTATCGTGCAAATAAGCTCTTAAGCCTTCAAGGATGGTGACAACTCCCGAGCCTGCATCGCTTGCGCCATAAGAAGCATGCGATTTGCTATCATAATGCGAAAGCAACATCAACGCTTTCGAGTTATCCGAACCTTTAATCCGTGCAAGAATGTTCTTGGGTTTTGTAAGCGTTCCCCAATCGGTTAGTACATAATCTTCTTGGATTTGCGTTTCTAAGCCTAGGTTTTCCAAAGCTTCTACGAGGTAATTTTTAACCCGTTCATGATCTGGACTTCCAACGTAATGTGGGTTTTTAGAAATTTCCTTTAAATGAATTAAGGCTCGTTGGGTCGAAAAAGTATTATCTGGAGCATCTAAGGTAGAGATGTTTCGAGGTAATAAAACCGAAAAACTCCAATAAATGGCCACAATAATTAATAGGATGGAAGCTGCTTTTTTAAACATGATTTATGCGAATAGTTAGTTTTATAAAAATAGATAAATTATCCCATATAATTCTTTTTTAGGATAACTCGCTAATAATAAGTATATTTAAGATTCATTTTTAAATTAAATAACATGGCAATAAAGAGTTTTCAAGGCGCTAGAAAGCAACAACAGGATGCATCTGAAGAGTTTCCGTTTAAAGTAAGAGACATTATGACCAAGGACCTTATTACCTTTAAACCAGAGCAAACTGTCGAGGATGTTATAGACACTTTAATTAAATATAAAATTTCTGGAGGTCCTGTTGTTAATGATAACAATGAATTGATAGGAATGATCTCTGAAGGAGATTGTTTAAAACAAATTAGCGAAAGTAGATATTACAACATGCCCATGGAAAATGATTTAGTTGAAAAACGGATGATAACAAACGTTGAAACTATAGATGGCAATATGAATGTATTAGATGCTGCAAATAAATTTCTAGAGTCTAGAAGAAGACGTTTTCCTATTGTTGAAGATGGTAAGCTGGTAGGGCAAATCAGTCAGAAAGATATTTTAATAGTCGCTTTGAATTTAAAAGGGCACGATTGGAAATAATCCTTAAACATGGTCCACATTAAAATACCCTCCTTTGTTTTCCTTTCTTTTTAAAGATTGCCCTATAATTAAATGGGCCACATTCACCATGTTTCGCAATTCGCAAAGCGTGGTGGTTATTTTAGAGGTTCTGTAAAGTTCTTCAACTTCCTTATAAATAACATCCAAATGAATAATGGCTTTCGCCAAGCGGTCGTTACTTCTTACAATTCCAACATAATCACGCATCAAGGCTTGTAATTCCTTTAAATTATGCTGTATTAAAATGTGTTCCTTTGGAATACTTGTGCCGGTATCATCCCATTCTGGAAGCTGACGATTTACTTCCGAAATAAAATTCTCACTATGATATTGATAGATATTATGCGCATAAACCAAAGCTTCCAACAAAGAATTCGAGGCCAATCTATTGGCGCCATGAAGTCCAGTTCTAGAGCATTCGCCACAAGCAAATAAATTAGTTATAGAGGTTTTTCCATGCGTATCAACTTCAATGCCACCACATAAATAATGCGAAGCCGGCACCACAGGAATCCAGTCTTGGGCTATGTCAATTTTATTTTCTAAACACGTCTGGTAAATATTTGGGAAATGGGTTTTAAAAGCGTCTAAATCCAAATGTGTACAATCTAAATACACACAGGAATCTCCAGATTTTTTTAGTTCCTTATCGATGCTTTGCGAAACAATATCTCTCGATGCTAATTCAGCGCGTTCATCATAATTTGGCATAAATCTGTTGCCATCCTTAGTTCGCAAATAAGCGCCAAAACCTCTCACGGCTTCCGAAATTAAAAATGCAGACCCTTCTTGATTGGTATATAATGCTGTTGGATGAAACTGTACAAATTCCATATCCTTAATTAGGGCTTTAGCTCTGTAAGCCATGGCAATACCATCTCCTGTGGCAACCGTTGGATTGGTGGTATGACCGTAAACACGTCCAATGCCACCAGCAGCTAAAACAGTAGAGTTTGCCTGAATGGTGAGAATTTCTCCGTTGTTCTGATTCAGGACATAAGCCCCAAAACAAGTAATATTGTTAGAAGGTTGTTTAAGTTGATGTTCGGTAATTAAGTCTATAGCAAAATGATGCGCTAAAAGTGTGATGTTTTTAAGCTCATGCACACGAGCCAATAGGGCTCTCTCAATTTCGTAACCTGTAATGTCTTTATAATGTACCACACGATATTCGCTATGGCCACCTTCTCTGCCTAAATCGAGATTACCCGTTTGGTCCAAATCAAATTGTGCGCCCCAAAGCATCAGTTCTTTTAAGCGTTTTGGACCTTCGTTAATTACCATGTCCACAACCGCTTTATCGCATAGGCCATCGCCAGCAATTAAGGTGTCTTCTATGTGCTTTTGAAAGGAATCGACTTTATCATCTAAAACAACGGCTACGCCACCTTGGGCATATTTGGTATTGGATTCGTCCTCATTTCCCTTGGTAACAATGGTCACTTTTTTCTTCGGAAAAGCTTCGGCATATTTTACAGCTAAAGTTAAACCTGCAACTCCAGATCCAATAATAAGCAATTGGGTTTTTGTAGTCATGACTTGTTAATCTAAATTATAGCGTTGACACGGCGATTTTCAATCTGTTTAAACATGTTATTGATAAAAGTTATTAAGACTTGATAACACCATCTTTAATTAACTATTTAGAAAGTTCCAACATGCGTTCAATAGGAATTAGAGCCTTTTTTCTAATTTCTTCTGACACATTGATTTGTGGACTTTCATTCAATAAACAATCGTATAGTTTTTGAAGAGTATTCATCTTCATAAAAGCACATTCGCTGCAAGCACAGGTATTATCTTCTTCGGCAGGTGCAGGAATTAAAAGTGTATTTGGTACTTCTTGTTGCATTTTATAAAGAATCCCAGCTTCGGTGGCAACTATAAATTTTTCGCGAGGATTTTCTTTTACATAATTAATCATTCCAGCTGTAGAACCAATATAATTGGCGGCATCTAAAATATGAGCTTCAGATTCTGGATGGGCAATAATTTTAGAGCCCGGATGCTCTTTATATAAATTTAAAAGTTTGTCTATGGAAAAAGCTTCGTGTACAATACAAGCGCCATCCCAAAGCACCAAGTCGCGTCCAGAAATTTTACTAATATAATGTCCTAAATTCTTATCTGGAGCAAAAATAATTGGAACGTCTTTTGGTATGGACTCTACAATTTTCAACGCATTGGATGAGGTACAAACAATGTCGCTCATAGCTTTAATTTCTGCCGAACAGTTTATATAAGTAATTACCACATGATCTGGATGCTGGTCTTTAAAAGCTTTAAAAGCGTCTGGCGGACAAGAATCAGCCAAGGAGCAACCCGCTTTTAAATCGGGTAAAACCACCGTTTTATTCGGGTTTAAAATTTTAGCTGTTTCAGCCATAAAGTGGACACCTGCAAAAACAATAATGTCGGCATCCGTTTCGGCTGCTTTTTGCGATAAACCCAAGCTGTCACCAACATAATCAGCCACATCCTGAATTTCTGGCACTTGATAATAGTGTGCTAAAATAACAGCATTTTTCTCTTTTTTTAAACGTAGGATTTCTTCTTTTAAGTTCAAGGCGTATAACTATTTACGGATTTAACAAGAGGCTAATTTATTGTAAACGGGTCTTATAAATTATGATATAAATCATAAATAAACATATTGTTAATTAATATAGGATAAAAATATCTTTTTATATCTTTGAAAAAAATCACTATGCTATCTAATGCTTGTCAATATGCTATTCGTTCGATTCTTTATTTAGGAATGTGCTCGGATGAAAAACATAAAATTGGCGTAAAAATTATCTCCGAAGAACTGGAAGCTCCACAGCCATTTTTGGCCAAATTACTTCAGCAGTTAAATAAAAGTCATTTGGTAACTTCTACCAAAGGACCTTATGGCGGATTTTATTTAAGCGACGAAAACAAAGAAAAAACCGTCTGGGATATTGTGCTGGTTATTGATGGTTACGATAAATTTGATCAGTGTTTTATGGGACTTTCCACATGTGGAGACGATAATCCGTGTCCTGTTCATTTTACGGTTTCCGCTTTTAAACAAAAAATATTCAAAGATTTCAAAGACAAGACCGTGGCGCAATTTGTGGAAGAAATTAAAGCGAAAGGGCGTTATATTTCTTTGAAAAAGTTTAATATTCTTGGGGATCCTTCCGTTTAAATATTTTGAATACAATATTTGGAATTACCTTGTTAATTCTTCGGTAAATAAAATATTCTAAATGGTTTCTTTTAGCTAAAGTACTTTTTTTTTAGGGTTTTGGCTTTTTACCTTATATTTCCATTTTTAAAACTGAAAATAATGATAAAAAATTACACATTAGTACTCATGTTATTTATAACAGGAGTAATTTATAGTCAAGAACATATCTCTTTCGAAGTAAATGAAGGGTATGCGTTAGGAACTCTAAACGCGCAAAATGGTTGGGAAGTGACTGATGATAATGAAGGAGGATTTATACAAAATCAAGTAGTGACTAACGAACAGGCTTCTGATGGACTTTATGCTTTTAAAAACGCTTACGAGCCAGATTTGAATCCTGGATGGTTGCCGATTTTTGGTGCAGTGAAGAGCTTTGCTGAACCCATATCCTATGAAGGTTTTTCAATATCGTATGATTTATTCATAACAGAAATGAATGGTTCCAATTTTGAATTCACAGTTTTTGGTGTCGATGCTCTAGATGAATTTGTTCCTGTTGCGGGAGTAGCTATGGATTTTGAAGGTGAAATTTATGTGTTTGAAGACATTTATTACGGATCTCATTATATTGAAGGTGCTACATGGACACCAAACACATGGACGACTGTAAAAATTGATGTGAGCGAAACAGAACTTAAATATTATTTAAATGATGTTTTGGTCTATACTGATAGTAATTTTAGTTTAGTTGATATAGTTGGTTTTAATATGTTACATGATAATTATGGTGGCGATGCCTATTATGACAATTTTATTATCACCGACAATGCATTGAGCATGGATGACTTTTCAATAGTATCAGATTTTCGAGTTTTTCCAAACCCGATACAAGACGAATTAAAAATTCAAGGAGAAAACATGTCGCAGATAGCGCAAGTGGTTATATATAATCTTCAAGGACAAAAAATAATCGAAAGTCAACATACAAATACATTAAATGTAAGTAGTTTGAGTGCTGGAGTTTATTTTTTAAAGATAGATACTGTAGATAGTAGAACATACACACATAAGCTTGTAAAAAAGTAAGTATTTTTCAAAATCTTATATATTAAACGACCTAAAATTTTAAAGACTTTAGGTCGTTTTTTTATTCAAAATAAGTTTTACTAGTTCGTGGAATAACAGTATTCAAGAAATTAAATAATTAAAACCAAACTAATAAAAATCGTTAAACACCCAATTAATAACACTTTCCAAAAGGCGTTGGCATGACGCAATTCCATAAAATAAAATGCCACGGCTAAAAATTTTAATGCCGAAAGCAGCATAATATATTGCGTACTGTTAGCTATTCCTGAATTGGATACGAACGCAGATAAAACAGTAAGAATTACTAATATAATTAAGACAGTTAAAAAGGCTTTTTTCTTCATTTTAAAAAACTAAATAAATTACAGGAAATAATAGCAGCCAAATCAGATCGCACATATGCCAAAACGTAGCACTGGCTTCTACATCTTCCATAATGATGTTTTCTGGTTTTTTAGTTAGGGTTCTTAAAACCGAGGCTAGGATGACCAAGCCAACAATAACGTGAATAACATGAAAAAGAGTCAACATCCAATAGAATGAGAAAAAGGTGTTGTAACCCATAGTGAGACCAGCATCTATTTTACCTATATATTCCACGGTTTTCAGTGCTAAAAATAGCAGGCCACCAAGCATGGTCAGTTTTAGGTATAATTTTGATTTACTAATATTTTGAACTTTTAACGTACCAACCGTTAGCGCCATAAAAAAACCACTAACTAACAAGAACAAGGTGTTTATAGCGCCAAAGCTGGTGTTTAATAATAATCTGGATTCATGAAATAATTGAGGTTCGTCTTTACTATACCAAACCATGGCAACCAAAACAGCTCCAAAAGTAATCAGTTCTAAATAAATAATAATCCACATTAAAATCCCTCCAGGTGGATATAAGATGTTTTTTGCGTGATGTTCTTCAATGACTGTTGACATTAACTTTGATGTTTAATTTTTTCGTAGAGTTTTACTAGAGATTGTAGTAATTCTACAGGGGTTGTTAATATTTGATAGTGGTTTTGCCCAAACATTTGAGGCAAATAATATTTTGCTTGGGCTTCAATGGCCAAAGCATAGGAATTGATGTTGCGCTGATTTAATTCCCTGAGGGCTTGCTTGACATCGTTAATGCCATATTTCCCTTCGTATTTATCGTAATCGTTGGGTTTTCCATCCGAAATTAAAATCACCCATTTGTTTTTGGTATCTCGTGTGTCCAATAAAGCTCCCGAATGCCGTAAAGCAGCGCCAATTCTAGTATATCCACTAGGTTCCACAGCACCAATTTTGTGTTTGGCTTGGTCCCAAGAATCATCGAAACCTTTTAAACTAAGATAGGTTGCATAGTTTCTGGTTTTGGAATAAAAGCTTTGAATAGAGAAATCGACGTTGAATTCGTTTAAAATTTCCCCAAAAATAATGGAGACTTGTTTCTCCACATCAATGACTTTATTTCCCGCAGCATAACCATCGCTTGACAGACTGATATCCAATAAAATTAATATGGAAAGATCTTTTTCCTTTTTTCGTTTTGAGAGATAAATGTTTTCCGAAGGTGTATGCCCAGAATGTACATCTACAAACAAATCGGTTATGGCGTCCAAATCGAAATCCTCACCTTGATTTTGTCTACGTTGTTGCTGGTATTTGTTATTAACCGAAGTCAGCATCTTGCGTAAACCGGTTAAGGTAGATGCATTTTTTTGAAGGGTTTTTTTATAATAAGCAGCATCGGTTTCTACTTGTTTTTTCGGATAAACCTTACAGAATTTGGGTTTGTATTCCCGTTTGGAATAATCCCATTCATCGTAAGCAATATGTGGTGCTTGGGTATCTAATTCGCCACTTTCAGAAATGGTGGTGTTTTCAATAAATTCGGCTTGATAGATGGAATGTGTTGGGTCGTCTACACGAACGGTATGTTTCATGTTGAGGTCTTCCAAGGCATTGGCATGATCGTCCAAATCGTCGTCGCCGTCAAAATCCCTCCAACCGCCTTCCCATTCTTCAGCAGTTTCCGCTTTTTCAAAATTATGCATCAAAACATAATCTTCCTGTTGCTTTTTATCAATTTCTAAAGAGCTTATTTCTTCAACGGCATTGGCTTTTAAAATGGTGTTTATTTCGTGGTCTATGGCTTTTTTTACCTGTTCTGAAATATTTTTTAAAACAGATTTCTTTAATGTGTCTGGATCATTGCACATCCATTTTCCATAGATAAAACTTAAATCCTCAGGTTTTTTTTCGGTAGCTCTATTAAAATATAAAGTGATTAATTCCTGATGGATTCTTTTGGTAATGGGAAACTGTTTGAACATCTCATTTAAAACTAAATCTGAAGTTTCTACCGCTTTTTCGCGAGCAGCTTCCAACGAAAATTCGTCTTCGGGCGTAAAATTTAAATTCAGGTTTTTTTGAACAGAAAGATAAACCACTCTAAAAATATAGAATTTGCTGTTTTGTTCGATGCTATGAAATTCTGAAAAGCGAATAGGCAGGAAGAAGCTGTTATTTTTATAGCCGCCTTCACGTTCGGCTTCAAAAATTTCGATGGCTTGGCCCGTAATTGCTCTAGAAAAAATGGTTAGTCTTTGTTTGATGTTTTCTAGCTTAACTGAATGTTCCTGTGTTTCTTGAGCGTTTTTTTTACGACGCTTCAAAAAAGTGGCTACTTTGGAAAAGAGATATTCATCGGGTTCAAACATGATTTTTTATTTAAATCATTAAGTCGCACAAATCTGCTAAGGCTTCGGTAATTTCCGTATCGTCTGTTAATGGTTCAACCACGGCTACACGAACGGCTAAGCGCTTTCCTAATCCGGTATGGATAAGTTTGGCTGCATCTACCAATAAACGTGTGGAAACAGTTTCGGTTAAACCTAGTTCGGTTAAATTTCTAATTTTGGTGGCAATGGAAACTAATTTTTTTGCTGTAACTCCGTCAATTTGTGTTTCGTTGACCAAAATTTCAGTTTCATCTTTTTCATTCGGATAATTAAAAGCCAAAGCAATAAAACGTTGACGGGTGGAAGGTTTTAATTCTTTAAATCCTTTTTGATACCCAGGATTGAACGAAGCCACCAACATAAAGTTAGGATGTGCTTTTATGGTTTCGCCTAACTTATCGATATACAATTCTTTTCTATGATCTGTTAAGGAGTGAATGGCCACAATAACATCTGGTCTGGCTTCGGCAATTTCATCTAAATAAATAATGGCCCCAGTTTTTACAGCTTTTGTAAGCGGACCATCTATCCAAACAGTTTCGGCACCTTTAATAATATAGCGACCAATTAAATCGGTGGAAGAGGTTTCCTCATGACAAGAAATAGTAATCAATTCTTGGTTTAAATTATGCGTCATAAACTCCACAAAACGTGTTTTTCCGGTACCAGTGGGACCTTTTAATAACACGGGAATTTTGTTTTTATAAGCCTGCTCAAATACTTCAACTTCTTTTGCTATTGGCTTATAGAAAGGAATAAGGGTATTTGTTTGTTGGGTTTCTGTTTTCAAAATATGTGGTTTTAAAACGGATGTTATTAACGTGTCGTTCATCATCTGTAAAATTTAAAAAAGGCCCTTTGATTAAAGAAATCGAAGCAGGGGATAATTGTCAGGTATGAGCAAATTTTACTTCTCTTTCTCTGTACAACCAAAAGACCTTTTTCTGCTATTAAGTGTTATAAATCTGAATCAAAATCTAAAGCTTCATCTGTTGGTCTTCCATGTTTATAAAAGTCCCAGATATACATAATAATTCCAGTGGCAAACATGGTAGCGCATAAAATCAAGACCACAAAGTGAATGCTAATTTCGGCTTGAACTTCCATGAAATCCATTTTGTATTTACGTTCTAGATAGACTTGGGCTACCCCGGCTACTCCAAAGGCAATCGTCATTCCAACCATCCCGATATTAGACAGCCAAAATGCTGCGCGTCCCACGCTACTGTCGTATAATTTTCTACCCGTCATATTTGGTAAAGAATAACTTATAATGGCCAGAACTATCATGGCATAAGCGCCCCAAAAGGCAAGGTGGGCATGCATGGCTGTCACCAAAGTTCCGTGTGTGTATAAATTGGTTTGTGGCAACGTATGGGCAAAACCTAATAAACCTGCTCCTACAAATGAGACAATGGCAGAACCAATGGTCCAGAATAAAGCAATTTTATTTGGATGTTTCTTTTCACCTTTTCTATACATATTTACAGCAAATAAAGCCATTGCTAAGAACGCTAAAGGTTCAAGCGCTGAGAAAATACCTCCAACAACTAACCAAATTTTATTAACGCCTATATAGTAGTAATGGTGTCCGGTGCCTAAAATTCCTGATAGGAATGTTAAACCAACAATTACATAAAGCCATTTTTCGATAACTTCTCTATCTACTCCAGTTAATTTAATTAATAGGAAGGCTAAAATACCACCCATAATTAATTCCCAAACACCTTCTACCCATAAGTGAACCACCCACCATCTAAAAAAGGAATCGGTTACTTGGCTATCAAAAGGCAACATGCCAGGAATATAAAGTAGGGCTGCAAAAACCAATCCCATAGTTAAAACCATGGCGGTGGTAGTTTTTCGTTTTCCTTTAAAAAGCGTGGCTAAAATGAGGCCTAAAAATAAAAGAACGTTGGCAACTACTAGATAATCTAATTGTCTTGGAATTTCTAGAAATTTCCGTCCTTCCCACCAATTAAAGTGGTATCCAATAACTGCGGCCACACCAACTGCAGCCAAGGAAATTAATTGTATATAGGCCCATTTAACACTTACTAATTCGCGTTGGGCTTCTTCTGGGATAATATAATAAGCGGCTCCCATAAAACCGGAGAGTAACCAAACTACTAAAAGATTGGTATGTACGGCTCTTGCCGTATTAAAAGGAATAAATTCGTGTAGTCCATCCATTCCAATTCGGGCAAAACCCATTATGAAACCATAGACAAGTTGTAAAACGAGGAGTAGCATGGAAAAAGCAAAAAACCAGTAGGCTACTTTTTGGGATTTATATTTCATCTGTTTATTTTTATTGTATTAGAGGTCAGATGTCATACCCAAACAAATTCCTGACTGTTCTGAAATTTTGTTAAAGGGTATTTCATATTCGGTTAGTTGGTTATTTGTTTTGTCTTTCAATTCGGTCTTTGGCCAATGGCGATACCACGGTATCAAAACCGTTGAGGTCTATATCGTCAATCC
>Ga0209075_1000136_pt1 | contig 63214 bp, 59 predicted proteins | sample Stecom2011_FD_187523 | JGI IMG/M metagenome (GOLD analysis project Ga0209075, IMG submission 187523) | Agricultural soil microbial communities from Utah to study Nitrogen management - Steer compost 2011 (SPAdes) (version 2) | ecosystem: Environmental > Terrestrial > Soil > Agricultural land...
TGCTTCACTTGATTGACAGAAAATGTCGAAGATTTTTCACCTTCTTAGTCTTGTTGATAAAAAATATCGAATTTTAGGCAGTTTTTTAGAAAAATCTTTAGCAGAATTTATGCTGATTTCTAAAAGCTAGGACTGGTGAATCATTCTTCTTCTTTATATTCATCTATAACATAAAAGGAGGCTCTTTTAAATTTTAAAAGTTCTAAAGGCGCTTCTGACTATCCATCCATACTCAGTCTTCTTCTGTGGAGACCTTAGATTCACTCTTTCGTTTGTGTGGGTCGAGTGTGTTTTTTCGGAGTCGAAGGATTTGAGGTGTGATTTCTACGCATTCATCGTCGTTTATAAATGTGACCGCTTCTTCTAAAGTGAGTTTTCTGTATGGAGTGAGTTGGATAGTGTCGTCAGAACCAGAGGCACGCATGTTAGTGAGTTGCTTTCCTTTGGTGACATTGACGGTGATATCGACATTTCGATTGTGTTCGCCTACAATCATTCCAGGGTAAACTTCGGCTCCAGGGGGAATGATCATATAACCACGGTCTTCTAATTTAGAGAGTGCGTAGGTGGAAGATTCGCCGGCGTCTTTGGCAATCATCACTCCGTTAATGCGAGCAGGAATTTCACCTTTGTAGGGTTGATACTCTAAGAATAAAGATTGTGAAACGGCGTAACCTTTTGAAAGGGATAGTAATATTGGCCTAAGCCCAATCAAACCACGGCTGGGAATAATGTATTCTAAAAAAACGCGTTGGTTGTCGTCTTGAAGCATATTGACCATTTCGGCTTTTCTTTTGCCGATCTCTTCAATAACGGCTCCACTATATTCGGCAGGGACTTCTACTTTAAATGTTTCGACTGGTTCTAAAGTTTTGCCGGATTCAGATTTTTTAAAGATCACTTGTGGAGAGCCGATGGTGAACTCATAGGCTTCTCTTCTCATGTTTTCAATTAAAATGGTGAGATGCAAAATGCCTCGTCCCGAAACTTTGTATGTGCTTGCACCGTCTGCCCTTTCAATAAACAATGCGGGGTCAGCCATGTGTGCCCTTTCAAGCCTTTCTAGCAAGTGGTTTCCAGTTAAAAATTTGCCACCGTATTTACCAACCAATGGAGAGGTGTTTACGGAAAAGAGCATAGAAATGGTGGGTGGATCAATGTGGATACGCGGCAGGTGCACGGGGTTTTGAGGGGAGCAAAGAGTGTCTCCGATATCAAAAGAATCTAGGCCAGCGAGTAAAATAATGTTTCCTGGGCCAGCGTTTTCTACGGGTTTAGGGCTAACGCCTTCGTAAGACAAAACTTTTTGAATACGAACAGATTTCACTTTGCCATTATCTAAAGTTTGAGCCACGGTTAAGTTTGGCTTGAATGTGCCTTGCAACACACGACCAACTGCTAATCGACCTAAAAAAGGAGAGTATTCCAAAGATGAAATTTGGAGCAAAGGCTCTGCTTGAGGATCCCCCTTGGGGCTTGGAATGCGTTCCAAAATTAGATCCATTAAGATTTGAAAATTATTGTCGGGATCATCTAATTCTTTTTTACAGAGTCCATTTCGACCACTTGCAAAAACATGAGCAAAATTCAGTTGATCGTCGCTAGCGTTGAGTTCACAAAATAAATCAAAAACTTGATCTAAAGCCTTTAAAGGAGAAGCTCCATCTCTGTCTATTTTATTCACAACTATTATAGGCACTAAACCTAGCTCCAAAGCTTTTTGTGTTACAAAACGAGTCTGAGCCATGGGTCCTTCAAAAGAATCCACCACCAAAATCACGCCATCTACGGTACCAAGCACTCGCTCTACTTGACCACCAAAGTCGGCATGACCAGGGGTATCGACAATATTTACACTGTGCCCTTTGTATTTGACATTTGCGTTTTTTGATAAAATGGTGATGCCTCTTTCTTTTTCTATGTTGTCAGAGTCCATCACTCGGTCTTGCACTTCTTCTCGTTCGTGAAAAGACCCGCATTGTTTTAATAACTGATCCACTAAAGTGGTTTTACCATGATCCACATGCGCAATGATAGCGACATTTCTAATTAATTTTGTATTCATAAACTGCTTTGCTAGATAGCCTTGTGTGCGAAATAAAGTTTTTGTTTTTGGGTAGTCAGAAGCGCCTATCCTTTTGATGCAGCTAAAATGCATTTAAAACTTTATAAAGAAACACCTTCTGGTGATTTGTGAGGCAATTTAGAAATAATAGGTTTAATTGGCAATTCTTTAATTTCTATATTTAAATTATGAAGTATTTAGGAATAGATTTTGGAGAAAGAAGAGTGGGCTTGTCTATTGGAGATTCAGAGTTTCGATTTGCTTTTCCAAAAGAAACTATCGATCAAAATAAGGTATCACTTTGGGACACTCTTCAAAAAATAGTAGAGTTTGAAAAAGTGGACGCTTTTGTGGTGGGAATGCCATACCATCCAAGTGGGCGAGATGATGGTAAAAGTAAAGAGGTGGCTGTGTTTGTGGAGGCTTTAAAACAAAATTTTAAGGGTTTTCCTGTTTATATACAAGATGAGTCTTACTCTAGTGTTCAAGCTTTAGAAAAAACTTCGCATTTGAGTCGAAAAAAAAAGAAAGACAAGGGAATTGTAGATAGAGCGGCAGCAAGCATCATTTTACAAAACTGGTTGGACGAAAATTTTTAAGTTACTATATTTACATTATGACAAATAAAAACGATACAGAAAACACAGAGACTAATAGCCTTGAAACTCGAGATTACCAGGGCCGACAAATCCTTGTATGGGAGGCCGATGAGAGTAATTTAGAATTGACTATCGAAGTACTTTCGGATATGCTTATGGGAGCTAATATTAAGGGAGTTCAAACAGAGTCCCAAGCATTGGAGCTTTTAGGGACTCAGAAATGGGACACTTTTGTAGTGGACTTTTTGACAGAAGGTGTTTCATCGAGTGAGTTTATTAAAAAAGTCAATAATTACCCTGAATCTATTTTAGTGGCTTTGTCTATGTCTAGTTTCAAACTAGAAGAAGAAAGAGAAGTTTCTAAACTAGAGTTGACGCGTCGTTTATTTGAATACGATAAAAATGCAAACGCTTCAATTCGAGTTTAAATCATAGATAATACTTTATATTTTGAGCATTTTATTCTAAAATAAAATGCTTTTTTTAATTTTAGAGAATAAGTTTTATTTTTAATAGTATGATCTGGGTGAATTAAAGGCTTCACTTTTAAAAAAATGCATTTCATATTTTTTATAGCTTAGAAATTTAACAACATAACTACATTTAAAATACTGTAGTTCTATTAAAATGGATACTAGTAAAAAATATTTTTGATGAAAAATTGCACTCATTAGTAAGAGATTGACTCCATTTTTTTCTAAGCGAGAATTGAGAATAAAAGAATAATAAGAAGAGAAATTTATTATTTTTGAAATCTATGCTCGCGAACGAAGTTATGCTTCAAAAAAATTAAAACATTAAAGCAAAATTTAATAAATAGTTGAGAATTCAAGATAGTTGAAGCTCGAGTGTATCAAACTATCGAAGCTTTTTTGGGATGTTTTTTTTGTGCTCTTGTTTTTTAAGGATTACAATGCTAGACCCTTCATTCTTTTCCTCTAAAAAATATTTAGATATATGCTTTTTAAGTTTTTCTCTTAAAAGCTTATCTAATGCTTTTTTTACAGAACCATAACTAGCAATCCTCCCACCGTGAACAATTCTTAAAGTTTCACCTTCACTTTTAAGCATTGTTTTTATAAATTCTTCTACCTCATGAGCAGCTTCTTCGGCTTCTTTTCCGTGCAAGTCTATTTCTTCATCTACTGAACTCCAAGTACTGATCTTAGGATTTCTTTTTTTCTTTTTTTGTGTAAATTTATTCCTTTTATTTGCCGAGTTTAAATTTTCATTCAAGTCTTTGTTTTCTATAAAAGTTCTTTTCATATGTTCAATCTGAATTTTATTGTCTTTATTCTTTTCATCTTCTTTATTTAAAAATCTCATTATTCACCTAAAATTTTTATGGTAATTCCAAGTCCAATCTTCTGGATGCTCTGAAATCCATGTTTCCACTTCATTATTTATAGAATTTTCTAAAATATGATCAGGAGTTTTTGCTTTGTAAAGGGTCTCAAATCGAAGGACTATAGATTTGTTTTGTTTGTAAACTCTAAAACTAACTAAAGAGGCTCCCATTTGATTTGCTTTGATTGGAAGTTTTAAATACAAAGGGCTATTCAATCCAAAAAGCTTTGTATTGCAAGGGCTTGCACCTTTCCCTTGATCGATGAGTAAAGCTAAAATACCCTTGTTTTTAAAACACTGTCGAAGTGCATTCCCCGCTTGGTGTTCAGGATATTCATGCAATATGGGATGTTCTCGAAGTGTTTTTAAGGCTTGGTTTAGTAAAGTATTAGAGAAATCGGCAGTGAGTAAATAAACAGGTCTATGATATTTACAAAGTGAGCGGTGTAAAATTTCAAATGGGCCTTGGTGAATGCTTATGACAACTATTGGAGAATTGGATTGGAGTGCTTCTAAAAAGATTTGTTCATTTTCAATGACTAGGGGTGTTTCTTTGAGCAAAAAACGATAAGAGTCAATGGCATTGAAATAAAGTTTTTTAAAAACAGCTTTAGCAGAGATGCCCGTCAAGCCAGTTTTTATTAAGTGAGATTCGACTCGCCCATAGGCTCTTTTTTGATGAGTGAGTTTGTAGAACGGGTGCAGAATTAAAAATAAAATTTTAAAAAAAAGATCAGGTAAAAAGAAAAAAAGAAATAAAGTTTTTTTGAATAAGAAATTTAAAGCTCTCATGGTATGATGCCAAAAAGTTCACTCAAAATCAGCAGGGAATTCTAAAATGTTTTTTGCTAGTTCTTGATCAAAAACTCGCTGATTAAGGCCTTCTCCAGCATAAGAAAGTGTTGGAGATATTTCATAAAGCATTTTTGGATTGATTTTTACATTAGATTCTTCTAACCAAAAACGATGCAGCAAGCCTAATAGTCTTTTGGCACTTGCAGGGGAGTCTTCTCCGCTAGCGTTTTTGATAGGTGCAAACTCCTCTCCTCTAGAAACTCCATATAAAGTCATAGAGCCTAAAATTGGAAAGGCATCAAATAAGAACTGCTCAAATTTCCAAGCGTTTTTTTCTTCTAGTACATGCTTTCTGGCGGCATGCCATGGAAGAGGGGTGTTTTGTAGCTTTTGAAGAGCCTCAATTTTAAATAAATGAGTCGCAATATTTGCACCGTCAAATAAAGGGGTGCCATCGTCTTGAAGGCTATTTCTCAAGTCTTCTGGGATATCAATGTATTCGATAACAGTGGGTAAATTATTGTGGAGTGCAAAAACTCCCACCTTTTCATTAAGGTGTTTTTTGTGGACTACTTTAGAAGAACTTAAAGCACGACCGTCGGTCGCCAGAGCACCAATAAAAGCGGGGTCAGCTATTTTTGTGAGTAAATTATCGACACCATACATAAAGACATATCGAATCCCTTTACTTTTTAGCCAATCTAAATTTCCACTTTGAGCAATGGCTCTAAAACAACCCCCATTTCCATCGGGTACCAAAGCCAAATGCCCGTCTTTGTCTTGGATGGCTTTGCCTTTTTCATCTAAAGCACAGAGGGTCCCTTGTTGAAAAAACTGTATGTTATTGGGATCTAAGCCAAAATGTTGATTTTTTGTAAAGTGTTCTATTGTTTCTTGGTGATTTAATGGGCTAGTCATAATACACCAAGGAATAGATGCACCGAATCGCCTAGATAAATTGTCTATTCGTTCGGCTTGAATCTGAAATAATGTTTTTTTGCTTTCTAAGCCTATATCAAAAGCCCCCTTGGGACCCTCAAAACCTAATCGAGAGCCTTGACCTCCTGCGAGCAAAAAGACGGCCACTTGAGAATTTCTAAGTAAGACTTCTCCAGTCTCTTCCCACATTTTATATTGGCTATTGTCTCTTGCTAATTGAAATGAAAGGGGAGAATAAGAGGAGTTTTTAGAAGTGTCGTTTGCTTTAGAGTGTTGTAAAAAAAGTTTATTTAAAAGCTCAAAGTCTTGCGATTGAATTTCTTTTAAAATGGAATCTTGTTTAGAAGTTTCTTTGACTTCTAAGTTGTTCAAAAGGTGCTCTTGACCCCATTTTTTTAAGGATTCTAATAAATTCATTGTTTACCTTATGCCAAAAAATATAATCATGCCTATAATCAATGCAAAAATAGAAATCAGATGCATTCGCCAGGCTATTTTTGAATTTAAGAGGGGAGTATGAGGGTACTTGTCTTTCCATTTTTTTTGATAATGGTGGTGAAGCGGTGCACATAAAAAAAGTCTTTGCCCTGTCCCCGTTATTTTTCTAGTTATTTTGAACCAACTGATTTGAAATATCACTGAAAAAGCTTCTGCAATGATAATGACTCCAATAATAGGTAAAAATAAACCAGCTTGGACTAAAATAAACATAATACCAATAGTGGCTCCAAAACCTACGGAACCCGCATCTCCCATGTAAATCTCTGCAGGTGGGCTATTAAACCATAAGTAAGCGAGCAAAGCTCCAGCTATAGCCATAGCAATAATGAAAAGTTCATCGCAACCTGGCAAATAAGGTACATGCAAATAAGTACTGAAAATAAAGTTCCCACTCACATAAGCCACAAGACCTACAAATACCATACTAGTTAGAATGGGCACAGAGACTAGGCTGTCTAGTCCGTCTGTAAAATTGGTTCCATTTGCTGTGGCTGCAATCACAAAAGCCATAAAACCAACAAAGATCCAATTGGGAAGCTGTATTTGAAGCACAGAAATTGGAAAAAAGGGAACCGTTAAATTGGCCCTTAAATCGGGAATGAATTTATAACAGAAGATAGCCACTACTACGCTAAATAAAAAGTAAAGGGTGAGTCTTAAAGAGCTAGAAAGCCCATCTGCTTTGCTCATATAATTGGCGGCTTTTATTTTTCCTTGCTGGATTAAGCGTTTGGTTTTTACCTTGGCAATATCATCAAAAGCCCCTACAGAAGAAAATAAAAATAAAATCACCAGAGTAGAAATAGAATAACCATTCATTTTTGCGGTAAATATAGAGACTAAAATCACAACTAAAACTAAAAGGATACCCCCCATAATAGGAGGTGATTTTGTATTGGAGTGTTTGTCTAAATCGGAAGTGGCATCTAAGTTTTGAAGAACTCGAATGTATTTTGGCATTAGGGTGAGTACTAAAATAATAGAAGTTAAAGCAGCAATTCCAGCTCTAAATAAACGACCATCGAAAATTTCAAGACCAGTACTATGGTATAACCATTGAAAAAACATATAAAAATCCAATCGGAGTGAATAAAAAGAATTTATAATATTTAATAAAAAAAAGAGGCTATAGAAAGCCTCTTGTCTATAAAAGCAAGTATTTTACTTTAAATTACTTGTGAGTAGTGAATTGATTGCATTGACATACTCTATTGGATTAGGAAGAGGAGAGCCTTCAGAAAGTAAGGCTTGACCGTACAAAGCTTTTGGCCATTCACCCAAGTCTTCTTTGGCATCCATTTTTTCTTTGAGCATTTTTAATATAGGGTGCTGAGGGTTTATTTCTAAAATTCGCTTTGTTTTTTCTGTTTTAGATTGGCCCATGGCTTCCATAATGCGTTCCATTCTAGAACTCATGGCATCTTCACTATTCACCAGACAGCTTGGACTTTCTTGGAGTCTAGAAGAAACTCGAACTTCTTTAATTTCTTTGTCGAGTGCTTTTTGAAGTGCTTTTAATAAGGATTTAAACTCTGTTTTAGAAGCCTTTTCTGCTTTTTTTTCTTCTTCTGTTTTTTCAAAGTCCACATCTCCTCTACTGATATCGTGGAACTTCTTGTCTTTGTACTCGGTTAGAGAAGACATCATAAATTCATCGATAGGATCAGTTAATAAAAGCACTTCGAAGGATTTATTTTTAAAACTTTCTAGCAGTGGGTTAGAGGCAATGCTGTCCTTAAGATCTCCTGTGAGGTAGTAGATTTCTTTTTGAGATTCTGGCATCCTGCTTATATAAGTTTCTAAACTGATGATTTCATTGTCTTTGGTCTTTGTGCTTTTAAAACGGAGTAAATCTTTGAGCTCATCTAGGTGTTCCCAGTTCATATAGAAGCCTTCTTTTAAGATAGCCCCTAGTTCAAGCCACCAGGCTTCATATTTTTCTACCTCATTTTTCGCCATGTTTTGGAGAGTTTCTAGAGTTTTCTTGATCACATGCTTTCGAATTTGAGTGACGATTTTATTGGATTGTAAAATTTCACGGCTCACATTGAGTGGCAAATCTTCGGAATCGATGACACCTCGAACAAAACGCAACCAAGGTGGAAGTAAATCTTTGAAATCATCCATAATAAAGACTTTTTTCACATAAAGTTTAAGTCCGTGGGCGTTTTCGTTGTTCCAGATGTTATACGGGGCTTTTGAAGGGATATAAATTAAGCTCCAAAATTCCATAGTCCCCTCGGCATGAGAGTGGTTCCAAGCGGCTGGCTCCCCTCCGTCATGAGAGACTATGTTGTAAAATTCTTTGTATTGATCTTCGGTGATTTCTTTTTCATTTTGACGCCACAAAGCAGGTTTTTCGTTCAAACGAACCGCTTCTTTGATTTCTATTTCGCCTTTATCGTTTTTGGTCGATTCAGGGTGAAAATAAATAGGATAAGAAATGAATTCACTGTATTTTTGAACAATATTTTTGATTTGCCACTCGTTAGCGTATTCAAGGGCTTCTTCTTCATCTTTTAGATAGACTGTGATTTTGGTTCCCGCCTCTTGTTTAGGGGCTTCTGTGATTTCAAAGTCTCCTTCACCATCTGAACTCCATAAATAAGCCTGAGATTCACCTGCTTTTAGTGTAAGGACTTCTACTTTTCGAGCCACCATAAATACAGAGTAAAAGCCTACACCAAATTGCCCAATTAAATCTAAATTTGACTTTTCATTGTCTTTTAAGTTTTTTAGAAAATGTTTGGTTCCAGAGCGAGCAATGGTGCCTAGATTACTGATTAAATCTTCTCTATTCATTCCAATACCATTGTCTTCAATGCTGATGATTTTAGATTCTGAATGGACGGATAAATCAATTTGAAGTGTAGTCGAATCTGGAAGTAAAGCGGAGTTGGATACAGATAAAAATCTTCTTTTGTCTAAAGCATCTGCAGCGTTAGAGACCAATTCCCTTAAAAATATTTCTTTGTTGCTATACAAAGAGTGAATCATAAGATTGAGTAAATCTCTTACTTCGGTTTGAAATTCCATTTTCTCAGTAGACATAAAGTCCTCCATCATAATTTTAATTTTAAACAATAAATAGAGTGAATGATTTTATTGTTTTTGTAATTTTGCTTTAAAAATAGTGAATTTTGTAGATAAAGGCAAGTCTATAGGGCACTGAAACAAAAATGAAAGATTTTGTGATAGACTTATGTGTCGATCGATCTAGTTTTGTTTAGAAATTATTTGTTATATTTTAGATTATGTTAATATCTGCAATTGTCGCTATTTCTCAAAATAATGTCATTGGAAAAGATGGACACCTTCCATGGCATCTGCCCGCTGATTTACAGTATTTTAAGTCCAAAACTACTGGTCATCATATTATTTTAGGTAGAAAAAACTACGAAGATATTGCAAAACCGCTCCCACTACGAGTCAATTTAGTTTTAACTCGCTCTGCGTCTTTTGAGGCACCTGGTTGTGTGGTTTTGCATTCTTTAAAAGATGCTTTTATGTTTGCAAAAAATGCCGGTGAAACCGAGTGCTTTATTATTGGTGGGGCTGCACTCTATAAAGAGGCTCTACCTTACTGCAAAAAACTTTACTTGACTAAAGTGCTCGCCGATATTGATGGAGATGTTTTGATGCCTAGTTTAGGGGATGGGTGGGAGTTAATTTCTGAACAAAAAAGAGAAGCAGATTCGAAAAACATTTATCCCATGCTTTTCCAAGTGTTTCAAAGAGCTTGAAAAAAGCTTAGGCGCTTCTAATTATCAATAAAAAAATATTGATTTTACTCTACATTCATCACTTGTTCACGAATGCTTTCTACTTGTTCTTTGAGTTGAATAGTTAAGGTGGTGATTTTAGCACATTGGCATTTTGTGCCAAGAGTGTTTGCTTCTCTAGCCATTTCTTGTAAAATAAAGCCGAGTCTTTTTCCTTGAGGACCGTCGGATTGCAGTGAACTTAAAAAAAGTTGATTGTGACTTTTAAAACGAGTCATTTCTTCGTGGATGTCGAGTTTGTCTGCAATAATGCTTGCTTCGTGAAGTAGCCTGGTAGAGTCGATTTCTATGCCTTGCAAAAGGATTTTGAGACGGTTATTGAATTTTTCTTTCCATTCTAAAATCCGATTGGGTTCTAGCTTTGCTATTTCATCGAGGGTGGTTTCTATATGTTCTATTCTTTTGACTATGTCGTGTTGTAAAAACTCACCTTCTTTTTTACGCATCAGAATAAGAGAGTCGAGGGCGATATCTATTTCTTTTTTTAAATGGACTCCCAGTTGTTCAATACAAAGATTTGGGTTTTCGTAAGTGATCAGGTGGGGGAGGCTTAAAATATGGTCTAGGCGTACTTGTCCGTCAATGTCATAAGTGTTTTGTAGGTTTTTGGCGATTTCTAAGAAAGATTCTACTGCCTTGGCGTGATAAGATTTTGGGATTAAATTTTCTTCTTCATTCCCTATGGAAATGCTTAAAAATATAGTGCCTCTTGCAATTTTATCTTTGATTTGTTGCTTCAATTGGGCTTCTAAGGGACTGAGTAAACTAGGAATTTTAGTGGATATATCTAAAAATCGATTGTTAATGCTTCGAATTTCAACGCTAATGGGTAGCTGATTAAAAAAAGAATCCGATTTTCCATAGCCTGTCATAGAGGAAATCATGTTTTAATCCTTATCTTTTTCTGATACTAAAGCTATAACACGCTCTGCACCAAGGTTTTTCCTGCCAATTTTAGTCAAGAGACGACTAAAAAACTTATCATTGTCTGTGAATAATTTTTCAATGATTAAATTTTGTGATTCACACATACGGATAAAGTCTTGAAGTGTAAACAAGTGTATGTTTGGAGTGTCATACCACTCATATGGAAGTTCTTTTGACTTGGGCATTCTTCCGTATCGCCAAAGAGCCGCTCTAACAGACCAGTGACCAAAGTTTGGAAAAGAAATAATGGCCTTTTTTGAAACTCGTAAAATTTCGTGTAGCAAAGCCAAGGGTGACTTGATTTCTTGTAGAGTGCGATTTAAAATGGCGTAATCAAAATGCTGTTTTTTAAAACTTTGTAAATTCCTTTCGTCTAGATCCTTTTGGATAACAGGTACTTCTTTTTTGATACAGTTTAAGATGGCATCGAATTTCTTTTCAATACCTAAACCCTGAATCTGTTTTTTATTTGTGAGATTGTAAAGAAGGTCACCATTTCCGCAGCCTAAATCCAATACGGAAGCCCCTTGAGGGATAATGCTTTCTAGAATAGCATAGTCTTTTTTATCGTTAAAAGCGGGGAGTTCTCGTGTGTCTTGTTTTTTGGCGTTGGTATAGTTCGGTTGAATAAAAGAGTGTATGGCCTTGCCTATATCTCCAACTTCTAGTAAAAATCCATCGTGTCCAAATAAAGTGTCTAACTCTAAGCTGGTGATTTTTTTATGTGTATTGACAAGGGCATTGGTGATTTTTCGAGATTCATGAGGTGGAAATAACCAGTCTGTGCTTAAATTAATATTTAAGAACTCGGCTTTAGTGTTTATAAATGCATTTTCTAATGAGCCATATTCGGTTTCTAGATCAAAAGTATCTGTGGCGTAAGTGATGTGTAAATAACTATTAGCATCAAATCTTTCTACAAATCGATCCCCTTGATAAGTCAAGTAACTTTCTAAGGGAGATCCCATTAAAAATTGATTGGGATTAGGATTTTTGATATGTTTTCTTTTGAACTTTTCTTCCATGCTAATGGCAGAAAGGTAGGTGATGTGTGCAATTTTTCTGGCGTTAGACAAGCCAATAGCGGGTACTTTAGAGTCATAATAATCTCCGCCATTAAAATGAGGGTCTTGTTTGATAGCATCTCTGGCTACTACTTCAAAGCCTAGGGCTTGACTGGAAAAACGAGAAGAAGAAGCGATGATAATGCATCTTTCTATGTAATCTGGGTAATAAATACTCCATTTCATAGCTTGAAAACCACCCATAGATCCACCAATCACCGAATGGATTTTGCGAATACCTAGGGCATCAGCCAGTTTTTTTTGAGCCCGAACCATGTCTCCGATGCTAATATTTGGAAACGAAGAGCCATAAGGCTTTTGAGTATCGGGGTTGATGCTTGCAGGGCCAGTGGTTCCCTGACATCCGCCTAAAATATTGCTACACACGACATAAAATTGGTTAGTGTCTATGGATTTCCCTTCACCTATTAGAGCGTCCCACCATCCTACTTTAGGGTCATCATATGAATAAAATCCAGCCACATGGGCGTCAGCAGTTAAAGGGCTGCAAATCCAAATAACATTGTCGGCGTTTTTGTTGAGTTTTCCATAGCTTTCGTATTGGATGTTTAATTTTTTAAGGACCTTGCCATTTTCAAGGACAAAACCTTCTGTTCCCAAGTCAATTTCAATGTTTTGGGGGACAACGGGGCCTAAACTCCCTTTATGCTTAAATTCAGTCATGCATTAAATATAGAAAGAATTTGTTTTTTTTTGTTTTTTTACTAATTTAAATTTATGAATCAAAATCTAAGCCAACTAGCTCCATATTTATTGGAGTTTCCTAAAATATACGACGAAAGGGGAAATCTTAGTTTTATTGAATCCGAAAAGCATATTCCTTTTGAAATCAAGCGTTCTTATTGGATATACGATGTTCCAGGAGGAGAAGTCCGTGGAAGTCATGCATTCAAAACAGAACACGAGCTTTTGGTTGCATTGTCGGGCAGTTTTGATGTGCTCATTCACAACGGAAAAGAAGAGCAACGCTATTCACTTTCTAGATCTTATTATGGACTTTATATTCCTCCAATGCACTGGAGAACTTTAGATAATTTTTCAACTAACGCTGTGGCATTAGTTTTATCTTCTACTTTTTATGATTCTACCAACTATATTCGAGATTTCGAAGAGTTTTTAAGCTTAAGTTAAAATGATAAAAACAAAAATTACTGATTGTACTTTGATTCAATTGCCTCGACACACTAATCGTTCGGGCTCTTTGAGTGTCGTAGAAAATTCTGGTTTATTTCCTTTTGATTTGAAAAGAGTGTTTTATATCTATGACATTCCCGGTGGTGAATCTAGGGGAGCTCACGCTCACTTTACTTGCCACGAGGTTTTGATTGCTGCTAGTGGTGCCTTTGATGTAAAGCTAGACGATGGTTTTTCTACTAGTTATATTCGATTAGATAGGCCTTATTTTGCACTGCATATACCTCCAGGCATTTGGGCCGAAGAACTTTCTTTTTCTTCTGGAGCTATTTGTTTAGTTTTAACCTCTCATCTTTTCGAAGAAGAAGATTATTGTAGGGATTACTCCACTTTTTTAAAATTAAAAAAAGGTTAATTATGCAATGCCTTTTGGTTTCTGCAGAAACTTATAAGCAAGCTTTTGAACAAGAGTTTTTAGATTATCGTTCGGTTGCTTTTAATGAGTTAAATGCCTCTAAAGTACATTCCATTCAATATTTATTGTTTCAAAAAAATAAAAAAAATCTTGCGGGCATCTCATTTGGTCAAAAGGGGAGTGCTTTTTATTCTCCTTTTTCGGCTCCATTTGGTGGATTTATATTCAATAAAGAACTTCGTATCGAAGACTTAGAGGCACTAGTAGACTCTCTTATACAATATGTGAAAACTCAAAAAAGAAACTATGAAATCACATTCCCTCCTCTTTTTTTGAAAAGTATGGACCCTCGTTTTCTTTTTTTACTTCAAAAAGAAATCTCTGCGATAGAGCTGAATTATGTGATGGATTTAAAAGCAAAGGAATATCAGAAACTTTTAACCCGAGAAGGGAGGAGGAATCTCAATAAAGCTAAAACTTTTCCTTATTCTTTAGTCCTTGCTTCTTCATCACAAGATAAAGAATTAGCCTACCAAACCATTGCTCAAAACCGAAAAGAAAAGTCTTATCCTCTCAAAATGAGTCTAGACGACTTGAAAAAAACAGGAAAAGTAATGGACATTCATTTTTTTAATCTCTATTACCAAGAGACACCTGTGGCCTCGGCTATAGTTTATCTCTTAAATCCTCAAACCGCCCATTTAATATATTGGGGTGACCTTCAAGATTTTTCAAAATACAGGCCGATGAATTTTTTGGCTTTTAGCTTATTTCACTTTTATAAAGATTTAAAGTATGAGTTTTTAGATTTAGGTCCATCTTCTGAAAACACTCGACTCAATTCGGGGCTTTCTCATTTTAAAGAGGTGGTGGGTGCCTTTCCTTCTTTAAAATATAGCGTTAAAATACAAGGAACGGTAGATGAGTAAAAAACTGAAAATTCCTTTTTTGGATTTAAAAAAAATAAACCAGCCATACGCAGAGCTTTTGAATTTAGAAGCTCAAAAAGTCATTGAATCGGGGTGGTATATTCGAGGAGAGGCGGTGGATCAATTTGAAAATGAATTTGCGAAATTTTGCGGGGTTTCAAATTGTGTTGGTGTAGCCAGTGGTTTAGACGCATTGCACTTGATTTTTAGAGCTTATATAGAAATGGGTCGTTTAAAATCAGGAGACGAAGTGATTATCCCCGCCAACACTTATATTGCAACGGTGCTTGCAGTTTCCAGTGTGGGCTTGCAACCCGTATTGGTAGATGTCTCCAAAGAAACTTTCAACCTAGATGAAGAAAATATCATCCAAGCTTTGACTCCACGCACCAAAGCCATTTTACCTGTTCATTTGTACGGGCAATCTGTAGAAATGGACCCTATCCTTCACATAGCTAAACAGAAACAACTTTTGGTCATAGAAGATGCTGCCCAAGCACATGGTGCATTTTACAAAGAAAAGAGGGTCGGTGCTCTTGCCAATGCTTCGGCTTTTAGTTTTTATCCCAGTAAAAATTTAGGAGCACTTGGAGATGGAGGAGCTGTGTGCACTTCTGACAACGAGCTTGCAGACTTGATTCGTAGCTTAGCAAACTATGGCTCCAAAGAAAAATATGTTAATTTGTATAAGGGGATAAACTCTAGGCTGGATGAAATTCAAGCCGCTTTTTTATCGATAAAATTAAGAGATCTAGATGTACAAAATTTTAAAAGACAAAGTATAGCCCAACGATATCTGCAAGAAATCACTCATCCAAACATTTTTTTACCTAAGCTTCCAAAAGAGTTTTCTCAGCATGTTTGGCATGCATTTGTTTTACGCTCTCAAAAACGGGATGCTTTTTCACTCCATTTAGAAAATCTAGGGATTGGCACATTAATATATTATCCCAAGGCTCCACACCAGCAAGTGGCTTATCGTTCTGGCTTAAAATACGATTCCCTAAGCATTACAGAATCTCTAGCCGACTCTGTGATTAGCATTCCTATGCACCCTCAGTTGTCTGAGCTTGAAGTTTCAAGAATCATTGAAGGGGTGAATAGCTTTGAGTCTTAATCTTCAAAAATTATTTCGCTTCTTTTTTAGCATTTTAAAGAAGAACTTCCGCTAGGTTTCTTGAATGCGTGGCTTTTTTACTTTAAATAAAGCTTTTTTATCTAGTTTAGTTGTATTCACTCGAATTTCATTGTTATTTATAAGCAACAAAGTGCTTGCTGTTTTTCTTGGTCCAGCTGTTTATGCTATAGTGGGTCAGTTTCAAAATTTAATGACTGTAATGCATGCAGGTGCTTCTTTGGGCCTTCAAAACGCTTGGGTTTCTTTGACAGCAGAATTTTCAAAGGACACTTCGAAAAGACTGGCTTTATGGCGAGCAGGGCTTCATTTATCCTTTTTTTCATTAGCTGCGGTGAGCCTCCTTTTAATCTTTTTATCTTGGAGTGGTTTTCTCTCTTTTTTATTCCCGACTCTTTCAGAAAAAACGCTTCGACTACTTTTATTGTGCACTATTCCTGGTGTAGCCTCAATGCTTCTGATTACTATTGTGCAATCCATACTCAATGGACTTTCTGCATTTAAACTATGGGCAAAAGTTTCTATAGGGGTGAGTCTAGTCCAATCTTTATGGCTCATTAGTTTTGTATTATGGAAGTTTAATTCTGTTTTATGGGCTTTAGCCACACAATCGTTACTTTCTTTATTATTTCTATTTATTTATTTATATCGTAAAATCCCTATAAAAAAACTATTAGAATCAAAATCAGCAAGTCTTAAAGAATGGACCAATTTTATTTGGATGGGCTTGGTACCAATGATTTTAACCCCTATTGTATTGAGTTTAGTTCGCTCTTTTGTAGGTCATACCTTGGGTTGGGATCAAGCAGGTTTATGGCAAGGGGCTTTTCGAATATCGGATTTCTTTAGTCTCATCGTTTCTTCAATTCTAGGCGTATTAATTTTACCTCAACTTTCAAAATTAAAAAATGAGAAAGCCTTTTATAATACATTGTGGCGTTCTTTGACTTGTGTTTTTATCTTTAGCTTTTTATCTATAAGTTTTTTCTATGCTTTTAAAACAATTTTAATCCAATGGGTTTTATCCTCTTCTTTTTTGCCCATTGCAGACCAAATACAGATACAATGGATAGGGGATTTTTTTCGTAGCGGATCCTGGTGCCTAGGTTTAGCATTAATGGTGAAGCAAGAAACGAAAATCTTTATCCTTTTTGAATTCATCACTCAAATAATATTTTTATCTTTTACCTACTTTGGCTTAAGCTCACTAAAAATGGCGGCACCATTTTGGGCCTATGCAATAGAAAATATGACTGGATTTTTATTGATGTTTTTCTTTTTATTAAGGAGTCACTATTTGTGGAAAAAGAAATTTTAGTCTCTGTATTACTCCCTAGTTACAATCACGAACGCTATATCGAAGACGCAGTTCGCTCTATCTTAGCTCAAAAAGGAGTTCCTTTTGAATTGATAGTGATTGACGATGGAAGCACAGACAAGAGTGTTTCCATTTTAAAAAAACTTTCAGAAGATTTTAATTTTAAATTCATATCTCGTGAAAACAAAGGGGTGGTCGCTACTTTAAACGAGCTTGCACACCTATCTAAGGGCAAGTACTTGTGCACATTTGCCAGTGACGACATCATGGCTCCAGATCGACTGAAAACACAAGCTTTTTATTTAGAAGAACACACAAAAGTGCCGGTTTGTTTTGGACAATGCATAGAAATGGATGCTTTAGGGGAAAAAAACTCAAAAGTGGACCCTCGTTTTTTAAAAAGCTTACCTAGCGTTTCTTTTGAAGAATTATTATTAGGCAAAAAGGGACTCCATGGTAGCACCGAAATGATGCGTCGAGATGTGTTTTTTGAATTAGGGGGCTTTGACGAACGATTTTATTTTGAAGATTACCCGTTGTGGCTCAAAATGTCCAAAAAACATGGTCCTCTTCCGGTTTTAAAAAATGTCTTTTCTTTTTATCGTATTCATGGCAAAAACTTGCACTTAGATTACAATCGTATTTACAGAGAAACCCTTAGAATCTTAGAAGATTATAAAGACGAACCCCTTTACAAAAAAGCAGTAGAAAACCACAAAGCCAACTGGTTTTCTCTATTAAGCCACACACAAAAATTAAAAGCATTTCAGAATTTTTTCTATCTATCCTCTCTTTCTTGGAATTTTATTCGTCGAATTCCAAAACTTTTTATCCCTTCCTATTTTTTAAAATATTAGAATCTATTTTTTCCAAATTTTTGAGAAGTTTTTAAATCCTTTTCACCTATATTATTGGATAGAATGACTTATTAAGAACCGATTATTAATTTTGTAAATACTTTGAAATAGGGCTATTCTAGTTTTTTATTTCTCTAATTTATTATATTTAAAAAAAAGTTTTTACTTTTTAAAAGCGTCTATTCTTGTTCAATATCTTAAAATGCAATAGGATTTTTATGATTTCAGTTTGTATTCCCACCTATAATGGAGAAAAATATTTAGTTGAACAAATTCAAAGTATTTTGACACAGCTTGGAGAATCAGACGAAATCATTGTTTCTGATGACCTTTCCACCGATTCTTCTATAGATATCCTCCAAAACTTACAGGATTCTCGCATTCGCATTCTTCGAAACTCCAAAAATTTAGGGCCAATTTATAACCTAGAAAGAGCCCTTGCAGAAGCCAAAGGGGATTTTGTTTTTTTAAGTGATCAAGACGATATATGGGCACCCAATAAAGTCAAAAAATCTTTGGAAGCATTAGAAAATGCAGATTTAGTCTTGCACAACGCCTTTATTTTAAAGAATGGGAATCGAGAAGATAAGACCCTTTTTGATCTTCGAAATTCTAAGAAAGGATTTTGGAAAAACTGGGTGAAAAACTCTTATATTGGATGTTGTATGGCTTTCAGAGCTTCTATTTTAAAAGATATTCTACCCTTTCCACCCAAACTTCCGATGCACGATCAGTGGATTGGGCTCAGGGCAGAACAACTTTATAAAATCAAACTATTGCCTCAATGTTTAATAGATTATCGGATTCATGATTCTAATGCCACACAAAGTTCCGAAAAATCAAAGCATAGTTTTAGACAACAGTTATCATGGCGTTATCATTTGCTCAAAGCTGTATTCAAGCGTTCTTCGACGCGTTCGTAATTCACAAGATTCCAAAACGCAGAAATCCATTCAGCACGGCGATTTTGATATTTAATGTAATAAGCGTGTTCCCAGACATCAATGGTTAATAATGGTTGATACCCCAATGTGAGTGGGCATACTTGATCGTGAGTGTCTATGATTTCAAGTTCTTTGTCTTTGTTTAAAACAAGCCAAGCCCATCCACTACCAAAATGGCCCAATGCTTTAGCAGAAAATTCTTCTTTAAAAGCGTCAAAAGAGGCCCATTTTTTTTCAATGGCAGCAATCAATGTTTCTGAAGCTTTAGAGCTTGTATTTGGAGCAAGACTTTCCCAAAAAAAGTTGTGATTATAGTACCCACCACCGTGGTTGATGATGCGAGTACGGAATTGAGGATCCACATCGTTTACATTGATTAGCAAATCTTCGATGCTGTTCACTTCTAGTTTAGCTTCTTCAATGGCTTTGTTTAGATTGTCTGTATAAGCTTGATGGTGCTTTGTGTGATGTATAATCACAGTGTTTTCATCGTACCAAGGTTCGAGGGCGTTGTTTGCAAAAGGAAGAGTAGGTAATTTAAATGTCATTATAGACTCCTTATGATGGTTGAAGGCTTTGCCAGTGAATGTGAACAAGAGCTCCTTGTTGGACAAGCCTTTTTTGTGCATTCTCATATGATTTTAGAATTTTATTAAATAAAAAAACAGATCTTTTTTCTTTTTTTTCCAATTTATCCTGTTTAAATTGAGCGACCTTACTCAATTCATTACAAGAGGTGATAAAAGCATCCAAATAGGCGGGGACAACATTTAAAAACTCAAGTTCTACTTTTTCTGCTTTCTTGAGATGAGAAGCTATAAAGCGTTTTTGATCTTGAGCATGACTTTCTAATTCTTTCATTAACCTAATAATCCTTAGAAAATCCACTTGTGGCCATAATAGATTAAAAGGCCACATTTTTTTCCAGTGCAATTTAAAAATAGATTCATGAGCTGCATTTTTGGCTTTTATTAATTCTTTTAAATTATTAAAAACTATAAAAGCTAGATTTGGAGGGCTCGTATTTTTTGATTTACTTGTATCCATTGCAATTAAATATACATTTTAGATAAAAAACTTGATTATTTCTTTTTAAGAATTTAAATTAAAAAGGTCTGTAAAGTTTTAAAAAGTTCTTATTTTTTTACGAGACAAAAATAAATTGAAATCTTCAACCGTTTTAGAATAACAAATGGAATAAGAAAAAATGGATAAAATGAAACTTATTTTTACGGCAAATGTCGTGGTCATTATAGTCTTGATTGTTGTGATGTTTTCATTAAAAGGAAAGTATCGAGACCAAGCACAACTCGTGGTCAAAGAGACTACAGAAGCTTATATTGCTGAAGTCAATAAAACGCTATATGCCCAAGGGCAATTTGTAGATGAGTGGAACATGGTTTGGGAGTTGGTTTTTGAATCTGCCAACAAAAAATCATTAAACCCCAAAACATTGGAGAGCATGATCAGTGCCATTGAAAGCAATTATCTTAAAAACCCTAAAAATCTAGAGAAATTAGAAAAATGGGGTTTAAAAGAGTTGAAAATGAGAGTGGAAGCAGAAGCAAATTTAAGGAATGTTTATTTAGGAGACGATAAAGTCGTTGTATTTGATTTTGCTGGGGATAAATTAAAGTCTATAAATTACGATGCTTTGATAGCGTATTCTCCCTCAGAAAAATTTAAGATTAACGAACCCGCTCCCTTTAACTTTAACTCCAAAATAGAAGGTGCAAAATGAATTTCAAAACTTTAACCATTTTATCTGTTGTGATGAGCGTGGCTCTTTTGATCACTGTATTTATGCAAAAAGGGAGTTATGTTTCGCAAGCTAAAACGGCTTATGAAAACCAAACAAAATCTGCATTTTCTAATGCAGGCTATGTGGTAGGAGCCGTTAATAATGTGATTCAAAAAAACACGCTACTTTGGAAAATAGCCACTGACGCTTCTTTAAACGCAAAAACTTCTAAAGACTTTGCTTTAATAGAAAAACGAAGCGATCAAGCCAAAGAATTAATGAGTCCAGAAATAAAAACTGACAAAGAAACCGGTTATTTGACTCGAAAAGTGGCGGTGAATAGCGATTATTATATAATCGCAAGCTTCAACAAGAAAAACAATCAACTTATGGGTGTGAATGTAGATGCTTTGCTAGGCAAAATAGAAACAGAAGATTCTAATGGATTTTCTGAAGAAGATTTCGAAGAAAATTAAAGAAGAAACTTAGCATAAAAAAAACTCCTTTTAAGGAGTTTTTTTATTGAATAATTTAACAAATGCAAGGTTTTGAAGGGTTTGGGTTTCCAATTGAGTCAGGGTAATTCCCATCAAAACAAGCAGAACAATAATTTTGAGGTTCGTTTCCAGTGCAAGCCTTCATCCCTTCGACGCTAAGATAACCAAGACTTTCTACTCCAAGCATTTTAGCGATTTCTTTTGGGGTCATAGAGCTTGCAGCTAGTTCTCCAGTACTAGGAAAATCCATACCAAAGAAACAAGGGTGTTCTACAGGTGGAGAAGCAATACGAATGTGCACTTCAAGGGCACCGGCATCTCGAAGCATACGGCTTAAAATTTTAAGTGTAGTCCCTCTGACAATAGAGTCTTCCACTACACAGACTTTTTTATTTTTAAGCACTCCTTCGATGGGGTTGAACTTGAGTTTCACCTTTTGCTCTCGAATATTTTGAGTTGGGTCTATAAAGGTGCGGCCCACATAGTGGTTTCTTAAAAGCCCTATCTCAAAACGCAAGCCAGAAGCTTGAGCATAACCTAAAGCGGCCGTGTTAGAGCTATCGGGGACAGAAATCACAATGTCTGCATCCACCGGGCATTCTTTAGCCAATTGTTTACCCATTTTTCGACGCACTTTATCACAAATTTGACCAAATATCTTAGAATCTGGACGAGAAAAGTAGATATATTCAAAAATACAATGTGCTTTTTGTTCTTTTTCTACAAAAATTTTGGAATGAAGGCCGGTATTGGTAATAGTGAGTAATTCACCGGGGTGTATCTCTCTCACATAATTAGCACCCAATAAATCAAAAGCACAGGTTTCAGAAGCGATACACCAACTTTTACCTAATCTAGACAAAGCTAAAGGTCTAAACCCAAAACCATCTCTAGCTGCATACATAGATTCATTACTAAGGATAAGCATCGAAAAGCTACCAGTAAATTTTGAAATGGTGAGTAAAATAGCGTCTTGAAGCGTATCCGCTTGAGACCTTGCTATTTCGTGAAGCACCACTTCTGCATCGGAAGTAGTTTGAAATATATGACCGTTAGCTTCCATTTCATTGCGTAGGTCTGGGGCATTGGTGATGTTACCGTTGTGAACTACGGCAATTTGCCCCCATTTGCAACTCACCAAAATAGGCTGGGCATTCGCTAGAGTTCTAGAACCAGTGGTACTATATCTCACATGTCCAATGCCAGCAAAGCCTTCGAGGCTATCTATATCATGTTCATGGAGTAATGTAGAAACCAGGCCCATGGATTTGCTAGTCCTGATTTTATCTCCAGAAGTCACAGCGATACCCGCACTTTCTTGACCTCGGTGTTGCAGAGCATACAAGCCCATGGTGATGTTTCTACTGATATTTTCGCCATTAAAAATGCCAATGACGCCGCATTCTTCGTGTATTTCTTCGAGCATACAATGCCTTTTGTAAAACTAAGTCAATAAGAGTAAAAATTGGGAAACTTTTGACTTAAAACTAGTCCAATTATACCTATTAACATAGCAAGTTTTATTAGTTTTTGGGATGTTTTATATTTCTTATTTTTTAATTTCGAAAGTGAAAATAATAAAATGACGGTGACAGGTATGTTTGCAAAAACAAAAAAAGAGGGGGAGTACACTCCACTTAGGACAGGAACTATGAGGGTGTGTAGCGAGAGAATCATCATCACCGTAGCAAAAGAGCGGGCTCTTTTTTCACCAACCAAGACGGGAAAAGTGATTAAATTTTCTTTGAAGTCGCCGGGCAGATCTTCTATATCTTTGACTAGTTCTCTAATAAAAGTAAAGAAAAAAGCAAAAAGGATGACTGGATAGATTAAAGATGCCTTATCTTCTTGAAAATACACAGCTAAAATAAGAGGGGTCGTGCACAGTAGAGCGACAGTTAAGTTTTTAACGATGGGTATGCTCTTGAACCATCGATTATAGGTAAATAAAAGAAGCAATATAAGAGCAAAAAAAGCCGAGTGGAACATAGAATTTAAGACTCCAATACTAACAATAACTGGTATTGCAAAAAACACACCAATAAGAGCGTTGGCTATAGGAACAGAAACATCTCCAGACTGGAGGGGGTGGTTGGGTTTATTGATAGCATCGATATGAATATCGTAAATGTCGTTATGAATATTTCCAAAAGAAATCATAGCCATAAAAGAAATGGCCTCCATGATTATCTGTAAAATCGGAGGAAAAGCCCCAATAAGGGTATATCCTGCAAGTAATGTGAGGATAGCAAGCAGTATATTTCCAAATCGAAGCATTTTAAAAAGAGAAAGCGGTTTTAAACTCATCAAGCTAAAACTACATTTGTTATTGATGAATGAAAAGGATAAAATTGACAAAAAAGTAAAATCTCAAGTTAAATCGAGTAGAAGAGAAAGAAGAGCTCGACGATTAAACACATCTCAAATCAAAAATAAGGAGCTTTTAGATGAGTTGCCCATCAAAGAAAGGTGGAGCCGAGAGTTTAGAAAACCTCGTATTAAAAAATTAAAAAGTCCAGATTTAGATTTTGATGAATTAGAAATAGAAAGAGGACTGGTGATTGAAGTGCATCGTCGGACTTGTGAAGTTCGTTTAAATGATGGCGGTGTTATAAAGGCCAGGTACAACACCACTGTTATAGATGCCTTAGGTTTTTTTCCGGCAGTTGGAGATAAGGTGACTGTGGGTTTTAGTGATGAAACCTATATTTTATTAAATGTTTTGCCGCGTCACAGTGCTCTCACAAGACCAGGGCCAAAAGATCGTTCAAACGAAGAACTGGTACTTGCAGCAAATATTGATCAAGTGATTATAGTAGCTTCGGTGCAACAACCTCCATTTAATTATGGTTTTTTAGATCGTTTTTTATTGGTTTCCCAATTGAGTCACTTGCCTTTTGTTTTAGTTTTAAACAAAATAGACTTAATCGATAAATTACCTCAAGATGTTTTAGATTTTATAAAAATAGTGGATCAACACATTCTAGTCAGTTGTAAAACAGGAGAGGGCATAGAGGACTTAAAAAAACTTTTAAAAAACAAATCTTCTGTTTTTAGTGGTCAAAGTGGTGTAGGCAAGACAAGTATCATCAATAAACTCTTACCAGAAGTCGAGTTAAAAACAGGAGAAGTCAGATTAAAAGATGGGAAAGGCAGACACACCACTACTTCGTCGAATTTATTTTCTTTTGAAGGTGGAAACATTATAGACACTCCTGGGATTCGCTCTCTGGGCTTAATGAATATGGATAGCAATGATTTGGCAAAAATATTCCCTGGATTTTTTAAAGAAGGAGTTTTTACCTGTAAGTTTAGCAATTGTTTGCATTTGAGTGAAATTGATTGTTCTGTATTAAAAGGAGTTCAAAATGGTGAAATTTCAAAAGAAAGGTACGACAGTTATTTGCGAATATTAAATTCAAAGGACTAACTTTTTTTGATTTAAAATTATATTTATAAGAATATGCCCAAGTCTTCTATTTACCTTACTATTTTTAGTTCTGTTTTGTTTTTTGGATATAGCTTGTCTTTTGCTCTTTCTAATTATGAATCGGTATCTAAAAAGGTTTCGGAGTTTAGGAGTTTAGTTTTAATAGAATCTCACAGCGAACAGCTTCGAAAAACAAATTTTCTATTCTCTTTGTTTTTCTCTTTAGTTTATCTGAGCATTTTATATTTCACTGGTTATGTTTTTTGGTTCTTAGGGCTTGTTTTGTTGAAATTAGCCCTCTCGTTGTGTTTTTCGGATTACTTTCAAAAGCTGGTTTTAAAAAAGGAGGGGAGTCTAAGCAAGCGATTTTATGTTTTTATGAAAACAGATTCTTTTGTCAATGCTTTTTTAGCTTTATTCACTCCTTTAATTATTCTTTTATAATAGCCTATGTTAAAAATTATAGCATTCTTATTTTTGAGCTTTTCTTTACTTTATGCTTCGGAAACATCGAGCGTCGCCAACAAAATGCCTATTATTGTAGGGGGTGTTTTAGAAACAGGTTCGGGACTCCTTCCAGAAAAAACTTCTCATTTAGGGCTAGTTCGCATCAGTCCTCTTGTGGGGCTTTGGTTGAATGGCATGGGGTATTTTCGATTAGCTTACGCGTATAATGAAACGACTTATAAGCCAGAAAACGCACCTAAAATCAACACCACTTATCACGATTTCACCTCACAATTAGGGGTTGCTTTAGGTTATGGCCCTTATTTACAAGTTTCTTACACCAAATCCAAGCAACTATCCGATGCTGGCGATGTGACATGGAGTGAATTGGGTTTTGGTTTAGGCACTTATTTTCAATTAGGCCCAAAAACCGCTTTAATTAGTGAAATTGAGTATCGTTCAATTTTTAGCCATTACAATCCTTTACTCAATGAAGAAACTTCGGGTTCTCGTATTCAATTTAATTTTGGTTTTGTGATTTATGTTTATTAAAACTGTTGCTATTTTAGGGGGAGCCTTTGATCCGGTGCATCAAGACCATTTGAGGCTTGCTTTGCAGTGTTTAAAATTAGAATATTGCGATGAAGTTTGGTTTGTCCCTTCTCCTGATCGTTGGGATAAAAATCTAATTGCATCTCCAGAAGATCGATTCAACATGCTTCGACTAGCTATTCAAGATACGCCTAAACTAGTGGTTTCGGATGTAGAAATCAATATGCCTGATTACCGTGGTTCTTATATGCTTTTGCAGCATTTGCAAGAATCACACCCACAATATCGTTTTAGATTAGTAGTAGGAGCTGACAGTTACAAAGATATCCCTCACTGGCGAGACCCTTTGCATTTTTATGGCACAGAATACAACGGTCATTTACTCTTAAAAGATTTTGAACTCATTGTATTTTCCAGAAAATCTTACCCTAAACCCGACTTAAAAAAACACAAGGCGATGGGCTACGCACCTTTATTTTGGGTGGGTGAAACTCAAGGTTTTGTGGGTAGCTTAGCTAGCACGCAAATTCGAAAAGACTTTTTACACTCCAGAGAAAAGCCAAAGGGATTACCAACAGAAGTGTACAAATACATACTGGAGCATCATTTGTACGAGCACTAGCCTTTCTTTATATTCACGATTTCCAAGTGAAAATATAAAATCCACTCAGAATCACTGAACTTATCAAATAAAAAGCCAAGTTTTGGAAGCAAACTTTTCTATATCCATTTCAATAGGAATCGTATTTTTTTAAAATTAAAGGGATGAAACTGATTCAAAAAGCAAAAATAAACTCTTTTTATGTTGAAGTCTCACACACGCCTGGTTTTTAAAGTACTTAAGGCGCTTCTGGAACTTCATCATTCAAAAAAAAATCCTATAAAAAAAACTTAAAATCTTTTTTAATGAAGAATTTAGTCTTTTTAGTGAAATTTGGGTGTATTTTTCTTACTTTCTACTTATTTTCTACTTTTTTAGCTTATGGAAGCTTTTTTTTTTACTAAGATTGAATGACTGTGTCCTCATTTAAGACTACCATCCATTTTCAGGGCTCTTCTAAATCCCTGACTTTAAAACTACCGACTAGGTTGTTTAAGATTTTTTTTGTTGCAAAAAAGGTGGTCCTCCTGGGGCTACTTTTGTTGTTTTTACAGGTAGGATTGGTTTATACAAACCAGCATTTTTTGGCTAAGGCCATACAAAAAAGAGCTAGTTTAGACATAAAATTAGAAGAAATGCAAGGGCACTTAGACCTATTGAGTGATGAAGTGGAGTGCTTATTTGAAGATGGAAGCTTGGTTTATGCTAAATTCGGACTTTTATCTACAGATCACAATTCCAGAGAACTAGGAACGGGTGGAGTGATCGATCCAAGTGTTCAGTTGAGCTGGGTCGCTTCTCCTACTTTAGAACTTGCAGAGATGCTTCTAGAAAAAAGCGATCAATTGTCTAACAGAATATTAATGAATCAAGAATCCTTTTTCTCAGTGAACAACTACATTCAAAAACAACAGCTCAATTGGCGTTCTATCCCTTCGGTGGCTCCCACTCGTGGTCGTTATGCCTCTGCGTTTGGATCAAGAAAACACCCTATTATAGGAGTGCAGCGAGTACATAAAGGTATTGATATCGCCAATGTTCCGTGGACACCTATTTATGCCACAGCAGATGGGGTGGTTAGTTTAGCACATTGGAGCAGTTCTTTTGGGAATTTTGTAGCTATAGATCACAATAACGGTCTTGAAACCAAATACGGTCATATGAATTTGTATGTGGTAAAGCCGGGTCAATTTGTGAAAAGGTATCAAACGATTGGTTATATGGGAAATACAGGACTTTCGGCGGGTTCACATCTTCACTATGAAGTGTGGCTCAATGGAAGGGCTGTGAATCCAATTCAATATATTCTCCCTAGTGACTATGCAGTCGAATAAGGATACTTAGGCCTTAGGTTCTTTTTAAAACAATTACAATTAAATATTGATTTTTTTTGAATTCATTGCTTTAAAGATGATTTTTTAAAAGCCCCTGATTTATTAGATAAAGCTTTAAAAAGCTGTTGTTGCTTTTGGCATTAAAAATTTTTCTAAGCTTCCTCTGGCCTTAATTTATTTATGCTTTTTTCTCTTTCTTGCTCTTTAGCCATGTTAGGGTGTCCTTTTTTCAATGAATTTTTGCCAGACCCTACAGAAGTAGTGGATACAAAAGGAGAGTTTGTTGAAATTCGTATGGGTTCCAATTCTATAGAAGACACCCTATTTGTTCGTTTTGAAAATAAAACTGAATTGTATTTTACCGACTTAAAAGCCCCTCGACTTTTACTACACAGAGACACTTTGGAATGTATAACCACTGAGCTACTAGATTGTAGAGAGCTTCGTTCTCCAGCTTTACCCAATACAAGAGAATCTTATTGGAGTTTACGAACAAAAGACTGTGTAGATACCGCTTATTTACCTATTCCTAAGCCAGGAAAGTCTTTTCAACGAGTAGATAAACAATATGATTCTTGGGTTTTAACAGAAGCAAGTCCAGGCGATGCAAATTCTCAATATGAGCTGGATATCCAAGATTGTGGGATTGAAATTCAAAGAATAAAACAAAAAGAAAATCGATGGTCTGTGCTTTTAAAGCTAAATCTTTGTGATTCTACTACTGTGACAACCCAATTTTTCCCTTTGATGCTCCGCGGAAAGGTCCATCAAAAAACACTTTCTATCAAAGATACTATTTGGGTGGATTCGTATTTTGATAACCCTTATTTTAGGTTTATAGCCGAATTAAATGCAGATGAAAATAAATCTAACAACCGAGTGGATACAATTTTATACTCTCATCATCGTAAACCGGTTTATATCACTGAGATCCATCATTGTCCAGAAGACCCGGTACCTGAATGGGTAGAAGTTTATAACGAAGGAAATATTGCCCTTGCTTTAAAAGACTTTTCTTTCCAGAATCGAGGCATAATATATGCTACAGAAAATGATTCTATATATTCAAAAGAATCATTAATTTTGACCAAAGACACCACTGCCTTTAGAGCTGCTTATAGTATTCGAGATATCTCCTTAAAAAGAGCCGCTTTGGGTTATTTAAAAAATGCCTCTGATACTTTAGTTTTACTTTATAAAAACTCTGTGATGGATTCTGTGACTTGGAGTAAAGAATTAGGGATTCCTTGTCCCAATGGTTTTAATCCTTTGAGTCAAAAAATAGAAAACACACCAGGTTTTCAAGGAAGTGCTTCTCATACTCAAAAAGATCAAAAAACACCCTTTGATTTTAAAGTAAATACACGAATACTTTCAAAAACAGCATCTGACCAATCTTTGAGAGTATGGATAGAAAGTTCTGACTCTGTGTTTGTGGAATTATTATCGGCACAAGGGAATTTACTTTGGTCGCAAAAACAATCACCTTTTAATTTGAATTGGCTATACATCCCTCTCCGAGAAAAAGGGAGTTTAGGGGCTCATTATATTCGTTTATCTGTGGGGCATTATGAAAAAATGGTGGGTGTTATTTTGCGTCCTTAGTTGGGGCCATCTATATGGTGCTAATTTTTTGTTTTCTAGCTCTTCTTATCCTGGATTTTTTGGAGATATGGGAGCTACTTTAGAGACTGGAATGGGCTCTGCTGCTGCATCTCCAGCTAAAAATATTCAAGCACTGGAGATGAGTGTGTATTCTGGTGATTTGAATGGACTAGAAGGAGTGCAAGAATTTGGAGGCTCATTTAGTTATGGAAAGACTTCCTATCATTTTACTAATTATTTATCTATAATGCAAATGGACTCTATTTACAGAGATCTGCTGGTTGGTTTGGATTTTTCTTATACTCACAAAAAATGGACTATAGGTTTAGGTTTTATTTGGAATCAAGAACGAGTGAAAGGCTATGATTCTTGGTATTCTTACTTTACAAAGTTGGGTTTTGTTTCGGATTTAACGCATGGGTTTTCAATAGGCTCTTTTTATATTATAGAAGAAAATCATTGGCAAACTGGTTTGCATTGGACAAGTGAGACAAATACGATTTTTTTTATGGAGTGGACAAAAAAAAAGATGAATATTGGACAATCCATTACATTTGGGGCTTTTTGTTTTCAAATGGGGCTCGCTTTTCCAGGTCCAGAAGTATCTATAGGCTTATTGTTTCAATGGGATTCTTTTTTAATTGGTACAGGGGCATATAGAAGTTCAAATGCCTTTAGTGCCAAAAACTTACACTTGATTTGGAGGACTTCATCTATATTTCTAGATTAGGGCTTGATTGTAAAATAGGATGAAATTTTTCTCGATAGCTGCAAAAAATGAGAGCACGCCTGTTGTCCTTCATAATGAGTAGCCTTTTTTGTGCTTATAGATAATGCTTATGAGAATTTATAATTATTTAATTTCGTTTTATCTTTTTTATCAAAAAAAAAGTTAAGTTTTGATAATGATGATGTTTGAAAGAAAGTGTTATACTGTATGTACAATAAAATGTTAAATAACTTTGTATATGTGTTTAGTCTTTAGGAAAACAAACAAATGACAGATTTGCTTTTTTTATTCATTTTAATTTTCGGTTTAATGAGTATTTCAGTGCTTCTTTTTATCCGTCTGTTGTTTATCCAACAATATCTCAAAAAAAAGAAATTGGTAGAAGATGCGTCTCAGCAATTTAGTTTTGCTTTGTCCAAAGATTTTAAGTTTTTACATGTTTCGGACGCTTCTGTGAACACCTTAGATTTATCGGCTTCTTTATTAATCAATGAATCATTAAAAGAATTTGTACATCCCGATGATCTGGAGTTATTATTTAAAAATTTAGAAGAACAAATAGAAAAGTCTAAAATAAAGTCCATGTTTTTTAGGGCTCGACATGGTTCAGAAGGCTGGGCATGGGTAGAGATGTATGGAATTATGATGCGGTGGTCCATCAATAGTACTATTATAGCGGGGTATATTAAAAATGTAAATGATACTATTAATTCTCAATTTGAGTTGTCTAAGTTAGAAAACCGCCTAGATGCTATTTTAAAGCTAAATAACGACATTGTGTGGGAATTTGATGTAGAAAATAGAGAATTAGAAATTTTAACCCCTATTGTATTTGAAAGGCATCGTATTCCTTCAAGAATTCCAGGCAAGCTTCCCTTAGAAGAATTGATCTCTGTCGAAGATATTCGTTTAATTGACGGTGTAGTGAATGCTCGTGTGGAACATTTTGTTGAATATGGTCGAGATGTAAATGATCCAGAAAAACTTTTTGTTCGATTGTATGGAATTGAAACATTTCGAGTTTGGTATTCAATCAATGGTTTCTTGAATCGTACTGCAGAAGGTCGTTTGAAGTTTTTTGGAACTGGTCGTTTGGTGGATTTGGCTGCTTTAAATAAAACTCCTCCACCTCTTAAAAACAATTTATTTGATTCTATGCTTTCTTTGCCTTTTGTCCGTGTTTTTTGGGTGGACGAATCTTTTAATTGCTTGGGCTGCAATCAAACTTTTGCCAGTGACTTAGGAGTTATAAAACAAGAAACTCTCATAGGAAAAAAGTTAGATTCTTTTTCGATTAACACAACTTTAAGTGATATTATAATGGAAAATTTAGAAAAGGTTTTTCGAACACAAAAGGATTGCTCAGGAAAGGCAGACTTTTTCTTAGGTGCAGACGCTAGGCCTCATGTTGCTTTTTATTCTATGACTTCTATGAAAAACAAACAAAAAAATGAACCCAATGTGGTTCTTTGTGTTTATTTAATTGCAAATATAGATAGGCTGTCACCTTTGGAATTAAGTATGGATTCAACAACTATATAGCGAGGCTATGATGATGAAACAAAAATTAATCTTTTTATTTTTATTGGTTTTATTTGCATTTGGGTGTGGAGAATCCAATCCCGAGAATAAAAAAGAAGCCACTAAAGTCCTTCCAAAAACAAAGCCCACTCCTTTAGTGGTGAAAGACATTTCTTGGGAAGAGGCTGTTCTTTTAAGAGAAAATTCTGAAGTTATATTTTTAGATGTAAGGACACCAGGAGAAGTGGCTGCTGGTACAGTGAAGGGGAGTGTTGCTATCCCCTTGCAAGAATTAACTCGTCGGTCTATGGAACTTCCTAAAGACAAAAAGATCTTAGTTTTTTGTCGATCTGGAAATAGGAGTGCTACAGCCTCTACCATATTACTCAATCAAGGGTTTAAAGAAGTGTACAATATTGAAGGTGGTATTTTAAAAATGCCTATGGGTTTATAGTGCCTTTTGACACACAATACATGCGTCTAGCCCTTGAACTGGCTAGATCCGCTGTTGGAAAGTCCAATCCAAATCCACCTGTAGGAGCTGTAGTCGTTCAAAACGATAAAATTGTGGGGAAAGGTTTTACTTCTCCTGCGGGGGGAGCTCACGCCGAAGTCAATGCTTTGGCTGAGGCGGGCGTCTTAGCTAGAGGTGCTGATTTGTGGGTCACACTTGAGCCATGCTCTCATTTTGGACGGACTCCTCCCTGCACTCTAGCGATACAAAACGCTGGGATCAAAAGAGTGTTTTACAGTTATCCAGACCCCAATCCAATAGTGAATTCCAAAACAAAAGCAATTTTAGAAGCTTCTCAAATTGAGGTTTTTGAAAACATCCTAATTGAAGAGTCTAGCTTTTTTTATAAAGCATATGCTCATTTTGTTCGTAATAAAAGGTGTTTTATAGAGCTAAAAGTGGCTCAAACTCAAGACGGTTTTATTGCAGGACCTCACAAGCAAAGACTGGCTATCACCAAAAGCAAAGCCAATCAATGGACCAATCGATTGAGAGCCTATTCAGATGCTATTTTGATTGGGGGTGGGACTCTTGAAATTGACAAACCAAGTTTGAGTTTAAGAGGAGAGAAAGGAAATGCTCCTCAACGGATTTTTTTAGTGGGCTCAAGGCTACTTTCACCACATTTAGAAGTCTTTAAATCGAATGATAAAGTTATAGTTTATTCATATGTCAAGCAACCGGCGATTCAAGATTCTTGTGATTTTCGTCTTTTACAGAGTCGAAGTTTTTCTGAAAATTGGTCTCAAATTATCCAAGAGCTTTCTAAAGAAGGGGTGCATCGCTTGATGGTCGAGCCAGGAGCCATGCTTTCAAAGCTAATCTTAGAGACAAATTTATGGGATCAATTGCATGTTTGGGTGTCGCCCACTTCAATACAGGATGGAACTCCTTGGGCTTTTAAAGTTCAAGTCCCATATTCAAATGAAGATCAATTGATTAGTATTGAAAACTTTTTATAAAAGCCAGGCGTTTCTGAAACTTCAAAAATAAAGGCTTAAAACATATGATTTTAAATACGAGTAGAGTCGTTTTATTAAAACTTAGAGGGATAGCGAGTTTTAAAGCGAGGCTTTTCTAAAATAATGTGCCATAAAACTCCTTTTTGAGCTTCTTTTTTGTTAAACACAAGCTTTTGAGTGAGGAGTTTGCTTTTGATTTGTACGCTTTTGGACGTTAAGGTGCGTTCTAAGCTTTGTAAATCATGAATCAAGACTTGATAAAAATCGTCGAATTCTCGGCGAATTATCTTTAAATTTTCTAATCTTTGAAGGAGTGGTATAGCCTGTGAACGGCTTAAATGAAACTCTTGGATTAAAGACGATTCGGAAATGTGAGTCTGAGATATGATAAAATATGCAATGTTTCTAAAATCTTCATCGCTGATTTTATTTTGGTATTGAGTTTCAACAGATACTGTCTTTGAAAGACCTAGTTCGTTTGAACGAAGATCTTTTTTAAGATTCATTGCGACTATCTCTAGCTCATTTTCTGTAGAACTTGCGTCTGGAATCTCAAATTCATCGCTTGTATAGCTTTCATTCTCTAAATCATCTGTTTCAGAGTCATCGTCTTCATAATCTAAGACATCTATAGTTTCGGTAGGGGCTGTTTCGAAGTGTTCAAAAGAGGCACTAGGGGTTTCAATATCCCTAGATTGCTGAGATCTTTCGTATTGTTGGATTAGCTCTTGAAAATCCACAGAGGGTACAGGGGAACTATCCCCTGAATGAGTATTATCGACAGACTCTCCTAAGCTTTCCAAATGCTTTTGGGCTTCGAGTTCTTTTTTCTGTTGTTTTTGTTTTTTGTACCAAGCTTCTACTAATTGAATGGCACCTAAAAACATTAGAAATAAGAGTGTTTTCATAGGCAATTACCCTTAGTCTTCTGAGTCTGGGCTAGTCTCAGAAGAAACGCCTAGCTCTCTTCGCATTTGGGTGTCTGCTTCTATGTTTTTTAGATTGTAGTAATCCATCACTCCAAGTTTTCCATCTTTCAGAGCTGAGGCCATGGCCATAGGAATTTGAGCCTCGGCTTCGACGAGTTTGGCACGCATTTCCATCACTTTTGCTTTCATTTCTTGTTCTGCAGCAAAGGCCATAGCACGCCTTTCTTCAGCTTTAGCTTGAGCGATTTTTTTGTCGGCTTCGGCTCTGTCAGTTTCTAATATAGCCCCGATGTTTTGCCCCACATCCACATCTGCAATGTCAATGGAGAGGATTTCAAAAGCGGTCCCAGCATCTAAGCCAGAGTCTAACACTTTTTTGGATATCATATTGGGGTTTTCTAAAACTTGTTTGTGACTTTTGGCACTACCAATAGAAGAGACAATGCCTTCGCCAACACGAGCAACCACCGTTTCTTCTCCGGCACCACCCACTAATTTTTTGATACTGGCTCGAACAGTGATTCTAGTAATAGCGTGGAGTTGAATCCCGTCTAAAGCCACAGCACTCACTCGAGGTGTCTCAATCACTTTGGGGTTTACTGACATTTGCACAGCTTCTAGAACATTTCTACCTGCCAAATCTATGGCGGTGGCGTCTTTAAAGTTGAGTTCAATATTAGCTTTGTTCGCTGCAATAAGGGCTTGGATCACACGGAGCACTTTTCCACCAGACATATAATGGGTTTCTAATAGGTTGGTACTCACAGGGATACCTGCTTTACAGCTTAGAATTCGAGCTTCGACAATGGTTTGCAAAGGCACTTTTCTAAGACGCATTCCAATGAGTTGAAAAATACTGACATTGGCTTTAGAAAATAAAGCTTGAATCCAAAGGCTAAAAAATTTAGCTATAAAAGTTAATAAAACTAAAGCAATTAAAATTGCAATAATGATTCCAGCAATGAGTATTCCAGACATAGTTTCTCCTAAAAGTTTATGAACATATTTCTTTAAATAAATTAAAGAGTGTTGTGTTTTTGGACCCAAAGGCGTCCATCTTGAATTAAAGTCACTTCTACCTTTTCACCAATCTCTATAATCTCGCCACGAGTCTGGACATCGAGGAGTTGTCCATTAAATTCTGCATGACCTACAGGCCGTAAAAAAGTTTTGCTCACGCCAATGCTTCCTACTCGTATAGAGCTTAAATTCTCTGTCGGAGAGAGTGCATCGGCAAGGTCTTCTGATAAAATAGGAGAATAGTTGGCAGGAAGCAAGGTTAAAATGTATTTTGAGACAAAAATTGGAAATATTAAGGCTAAAATAGCACAAAGCGATATAAAAAATAGTCCAAACAAGATGGGAGAACTATTTATGTTTAATGCTTCTGGGATAAAAGAGGGGAGTTGAGAAAAACTAAAAGTCATAGCAAGGGCGATAATCATCATTAAAATACCAGCAACTCCAAACAAAAATGTACCAGGAAGCACCAGTATTTCTACCACAAACAAAAGCACCCCAATCACCAGTAAAATGATAGGTAGATAGTTGCCAATATGGTTCGCATATTGCCCTAAAAACACAATGGCAATAGCCACAATTCCAATAATCCCAAAGAGTCCAAAACCAGGGGTTTTAAACTCTAAATAAAGAGCTCCAAAACCAATAATCAACAATATCCCAGAAATAGCCGCAATAAAACGAGAGACCTTTTCACTAGTGGTCGTTTGAATGCTAGTGTTTTGCGTGATTTGGAGTTTAGACTCCAAATCTTTTTTACTGGAGAGAGTGGCTTTAGAAAAGCCTAAGTCCAAGGCCTCTTTTTCTGTCATAGTTAAAAGCTCATCTTTGTGCACCAAAACTTTGGGGGCTCCCCACAGTTTTTTATCTGGATCCGAAAGTTTAGCATAATCTTTGGCTTCAATGATTAAAATAGAATCTTTGTGTTTGAACTCTAAAACTTCGAGTTCTGGGCTCACCATAGCGGCACTCAAAAGCTCTGGATAGTGATTCCTTTGTGCTAAATTTCTGAATTTGGCTCTCAAAGGAGATTGGATTTTTTCGCCCACCACCACAGGTGAACCATCACTCCCTTGAATAATGGGAGCACAGTCGCCAATAGTGGTTCCCTCTAGCATATAAAGCTCTTGACTCGCAAGAGCAATCAAGGCACCGGCACTGATGGCCTTTTTTTGAACCAATGAAACCGTCTTTATATCTTTAATACTTAAAATAGTGTCTACGATAGAAAATGCAGTGTGAAGTTCTCCACCAAAAGTATTGATTTCAAAAATAATATAATCGGGTTTTTGTTCTATAGCCTCACCAATGGCTCTTTCGGCGTAGTGGAGCATGGATTTATTGACATCCCCCTCTAAATGGATCCATATAGCTTTATTTGAAGCAAGGGCAAGCGAGGAATCTAAAGTAGATTCTGTATCAGCAAACAAAAAAGATGAAAAACTGAAGAATATAAAGAAAATTAAAGAGGAGATCATAATTTAAATTTACAAAAAAAATCTATAAAAAGTTTTAATTGTTTTGATGCGTGTACAAATAGCAAGTGAATATATAGAAGTATCGCTCAAAAGCCTTATCAAAATTTAATAAAAAAAATGAAGAGTTTAAGTGCTTCAAGCTCATACTTCAAGCACTTATATTACTCTACACTTTATTCTTTTATCTAACACAACAAATCATGGAGTCTTTAGCTTTAATTTGAAAGGAAAATTGTCACTTGATTTGAAAATTTACATTTATTTCTTCTTTGCTACTATACTCACAGCATTCAAATAAGACTGGTGTTTTACAAACACTTTTTTTATATTTAAAATTCGAGCACGAGCTTTGGGGTGTATTGATAAATTAAAAAGAATTTTTATAGTCCTTAAAATCCCTTCATCGTCAATCATCCTTTTCAAACGCAACAAGTGCATCGGATTGGTTTCAATTTTAACTATTTCAAAACCCTCCTTTTCTATCAAGTGAGACCATTCACTCACAGTAAGGGGTCTCGCGTTGATCTTGATCGTTTCTGCCAAATCTCTTTGAATCTCTGCTTTTTTCTCTTCAGAAAGACTGTCTGGCTCTAATCCCATCTCGTGAATCCCATACAAAGCACCTGGCTTCAAGATTCTGTAAGCTTCTTTGATAATTTCGGACTTTTTCTGATCGATTTGCATGGTGAGCATTGCTTCTCCATACACGCAACCAGTGCCCTTGCTCGGTGTTTAGTTTTTGGTGATTCATCATTTTATCTCCTAAATTCAAGTGACTATATCACTTGAAAGTCCAATCCAAACTTCATAATGAAAAAGAAGGGTAAATCTTTTTACTGAAGTCTCACAAACGCCTGGTTTAGAGCTTTACAGCACTCAAAATGAATTGAAAAGACTAGACTTCTATGAAAGTACCAAATTAGAAGTTTATAAAACAGGAGAAACACCAAAAGCTTGTATTGCAAATCTATTAAAATCGCAAAAACTAAGAAAATAAAGAAATACCTCAGTTTCTGGTATATAATTTAACCTGCTGTCTATCTAAAAAAATAAAAAACTTTAAACACCTAAACTTTCACACATTCGTCTCGTATAGATTGCCACGAGCCAAGCTCGTAAACGAGCGAAGCCCTCGCCATAACGATACAGGCATTGAAGGCTTAGTATTCAAAGATTAACACCAAATTTTGGCACGCATTTCGCATCACATTTTCGGAACGCATTACTGCATTTCAAGCACGCATTTCGCATCACATTTCGGAACGCATTACTGCATTTCAAGCACGCATTTCGCATCACATTTTCGGAACGCATCCCAGCACTTCAAGCACGCATTTCGCATCACATTTCGGAACGCATCCCTGCATTTCAAGCACGCTTTTCGCATCACATTTTTGGAACTCATCCCAGCACTTCAAGCACGCATTTCGCATCACATTTTTGGAACGCATCCCTTCATTTCAAGCACGCATTTCGCATCACATTTTTGGAACTCATCCCAGCACTTCAAGCACGCATTTCGCATCACATTTTTGGAACGCATCCCAGCACTTCAAGCACGCATTTCCCCGTCATTGTGTCGTTCCATACAAGACGAACGGGTGAAGTGAAAAGTTGGAAGTGTTTAAAATTTAGAGATAAACAGCATTTTCAGGCACGGCTTTCGTATGGATTACTGCATAATAACGGAGAGAAAACTCTGGGATGCGGGCTTAGATGTACTGCGAAAATCGTGCCAGAAAAGTAGGTCTTTTGCCAGAGCTGTTGTTCGAAAATCGGAGGAATGTAGTGCAAAAATTGCTACACTGAGCCTGTCGAAGTGCGTGCTAAAGACGCTGGGATGCGGGCTTAGATGTACTGCGAAAATCGTTCCAGAAAAGTAGGTCTTTTGCCAGAGCTGTTGTTCGAAAATCGGAGGAATGTGGTGCAAAAATTGCTACACTGAGCCTGTCGAAGTGCGTGCCAAAGACGCTGGGATATGCGTTTCCAAAAAAAGTTCATTTACGAAAACTTACAACTTTTAACTTCCCGCTTGCTACTTTAAAAAGCCAGGCGTGTGTGAGACTTCACGATAAAAGTAAAGCTGAGGTTGTATTGCAAAGATTTTTCAATTTGAAAAGTTGGCTCAAAAAGTAAGTTGTCGCTTTATAAATTGAGTTGCTAATTTATCAAATGAAAGGAAAAAAACTTAGAAACAGAGGTACGAGGGAGTGGACTCTTGTTGATTCTGACTTTTTTGACGCTAATAGAGAAAATACAGCTTTCTAAAAGCGATAGTTTTAAATTTTAAGAAACTTTGTGGTAAAAAAGTTTCTTGAGTTTAAAAAGTATTTATAAGTGCAAATCCGCAACCACTGTGCACTGATACCTGATTATCTTCTATTTTTAGAGTGTTTTTTTAGGTTTAGTTCTATTAATAGCTTTTCTGGTGTGGAGAAGTCGTCGTGATGACGAATGGCTTCTTTGTATATAAAGTCCAAAAGGGTATATTCTTCTGCTAAGATGGAGATTAATGCGGCATTTCTTAAAAAGAATTCGTCTAAGTTGTTGAGCATAAAGTTCTCTACAAATTCATTTAAATAGAGGGCAGCTTCTCCTGTTTTTCGTTCTTTTAGAGCGTCCATCATTTTAAACTCTAAACTTTGTGCTAAAGGCAATACACCAGCATATACTTTTTCTTTTAGATTCTGATATACTTTGTTGGTGTCTCTCATTTCTAAGGGAATCGAGCGAATATACTGGTTGTATTCGTCATAAAACCGAATCCAATCGGGATGATTTGGTTTTTGGCTAAGGGATTCTATAAATAAACTGTCGTTTAGCTGTGATAGTAAATTTCGAGTTTGATAACTTTTATTGAAAATTTCATTCCTTACAAAAGATTTGAAAGTTTTTCTGCTGCTATAATCTTCTGGGTCTAGAATTTCGGGCCAGCAAACTTCACAAGAGTCAAAAGAACGAGTAATTTCTGCGGCGGAGTGAGTGAAACGAGCTTCTTCGGCTTTGTTGTCCACTATGGGTTTAAATTCGCTATTAGGGGCTGTGTTTTTGAGTAAATCATGGATCATTTGGGTGGTGAATAAGAAGTTTTGTTCCCCAAAGAAATACCATGGTCTTTGAATGCGTTCAAATTCTTTTTGTAAAATAGGGTCTTCTTTGAAGCGTTGGATGTGTTTTTGTTCTACTACCGAATCGCTAGCGACTATGATGACATCGGGTTCATGAGATAGTTGATACAGGCTTACATGAGCAAAAGATTGATCTAAGGCTTTTAAAATGTGTAGAAATAGAGGGTCATTGAACTCATAGGTCTGTATCCATTGAACCCATTGGGCTCCTGGTTTGAGGTGCCTTTTCATTTGGGCGTAAAATTCATAACTAAATAGACTGGAAACACCGCTCACCCACGGGTTTGAAGGCACGCTGATGATCACATCGTAAGTTTCTCTGTGTGTGTGAAAAAAGGTGCGTGCATCGTCTATGTAAGTGCGGATTCTCGGGTCTAAGTATCCTCGTTCATTGTAAGGCATAAAACCTTTTGCTAAGTTCATCATTTCTTCTTCGATTTCTACACAATCTAGTTTTTGAAGTAAAGGGTCGGATAATAGATAGTGGGCTCCCATACCACTACCAAAGCCAACCATAGCAGCAGTGTAGGGCTTATCACGCATGGCCATAGGGATAAATGCTGTAGCGGCTTGGGTCAGTTCGTCACTTCCAATAGGTGATTCTCTATCTTTGCTCATGCTGGCGTCGGCTTTTCCGTTGGTTTTGATATACCAGTGGACATCGGATTCATGAAAGCTGATCGTGGCGGTTTTTCCATGCCTTACCGTTACTGAGTCGTATTGTGTAAGGCTTCGATAGCCTCTAAAAATTCCAGAAGTGATGGTATTGGGGTTAAAATCAATGAAAAGCAATGGAAAGACCATTAAAAGAAGAATCACATAAAAAATAGGCTTGTATCTAAATCGTTTTCTATAAAAAACAAGCAATAATACACCGATCAAAATATCGATTAAAGCGGCACTTGCCAAAGACCATTTGAGTTGTAGAATAGGGAGTAAAATAAGACCTGCAAGCACGGAACCTATTATAGAGCCTACTGTATTAAAGCCATAGACCTTTCCAATAGGACTTGCTGATTTAAATAAACGATTCAAGATAATAGTAATAAGAGGTAAAGTCATGCCAGCAAAAAAGCTAGTAGGGACCATCCATAAAACAGAAATAAAGTATTTGAAAATGCTCCAACCTCTATACCCGCTTTGAGTTTGATTGAAGATTTGATTGGATTCATTCATGAGCATCCAAAACGGTTCGTGGAAATAAAGTGTACAAAGAGCAAAAAAGCCCATAAAAATTTGTGCTAGAGCTAAAAAGACTAAGGCATCTTTTTTGATGAATTTACTGCTCACAGCACTGCCAATAGCGAGACCAAAAATAAAAGCGGATAACATTTGATCAAAACTGTGAGTAGAAGAGCCCATTAAAAGGCTTAATAAACGAATCCAAATCACCTCATAAACAAAAGAGGTGAGTCCAGTGATAGCTGCAATCCAAAACCATATGGTGCTAGGAGGCCCATCTTTGAGTGATTTTGAGTTTTGTATTGATTTTAATGGGGGGGGAGGGATGGTTTCTGTTTCTTCTTGATAAGTGACGCTAGAGTCAATCACCCAAAAGACCACTGCTAAAAAGAAGTTGATGGTGGCTGCAATATTGAGAGTGAAGTGGTTGCCAAGAGCTGGGATAAGCAAATAACTAGCCACTAAAATACCAATCGCCGCTCCTAGACTATTAGTGAAATACAATCTGGGTAAAGAAAGTTCTCCAAAATCTTTGTCGAGCTTTATTAAACCCGAAGCAATAAAAGGAAAGGTCATTCCAAGACCAATTGCGATAGGGAGTGTGCTTGTTGTGGCTAATAAAATTTTAACGATTTCTGCACTTTTTAAGGAAAGTGACATAGACCAGGTAGAATCATAAAAAGAACGAGTCAAAAACAAGTAAACTGGATGGTAAAGAAGCCCTCCTATACCTATAAGGACTTCTGTGATAGCGTAAGCCCTGAGAGGTCTTTTTACTTTAGAAGCGAATTGACCGGCAATAAAACTTCCAATAGCAAGTCCCCCCATGTATATACATAGGGTCAACACTTGACCATAACTAGCGTGGCCTAAAAATAATTTTAAATAGCGAGCCCAAGAACCTTCATAGATTAAAGCTGCTGCACCAGATAGGGCGAAAAGAAAATAAATAAGATATTGCATTAAAAAATAATAGCATTTATAAAGACTTTTATAGTATTAGAGCATAGATTTTTGTATATTTAAGCGTGATTTGTATTAAATAATGTTAAAGTTTTGGTAACTATCTGGTTTGTGACTTATTTTTATTGAAATTCGGAATAATTTTTGTGAAGATGCATAAAAATTTCTAGATACTGCCGAAGACTTTTTATTGATGGAGTTTTTGAATGTCTAAATATTTTCCTGTGATCGGTTTAGAAATACACTGCCAATTAGCAACAGAAACAAAGCTGTTTTGTGATTGTAAAGTAGAGGTCAATACCTTAGCAAACAAAAATGTGTGTGAAGGTTGTTTAGGCATGCCAGGTGCTTTACCTGTTCCCAACAAAAAGGCCGTAGAATATGCTATTCGATTGGGTTTAGCTCTCAATTGCGAAATTGATTCAAAGGCCATGTGGGCTAGAAAGAATTATTTTTACCCCGACCTTCCATCGGGTTATCAAGTGACGCAAATCGGATTGATTCCTGAATTGGACCACCCCATAGCTAAAAAAGGCTGGATAGAAATAGAATTAGACGATGGGAAAACAAAAAGAGTAGGGATCACGCGTATCCATATGGAGGAAGATGCTGGAAAATTAGTGCATGATCTGTCACCAGAGGGGAGTCATTTTGATGCCAATCGTTGTGGGACACCTTTGTGTGAGATTGTGACAGAGCCCGACATCCGAAGCCCACAAGAAGCAGTGCTTGTGCTTCAAAAAATTAAACAAATTTTAGAATATACGGGGGTTTCCAATGCGAATATGGAAAATGGAAATATGCGATGCGATGGTAATATCTCTATTCGCCCCAGTGAGGATGCTCCTTTTGGAGTCCGTTCAGAAATCAAAAATTTAAACAGTTTTAGCAATTTGGAAAAAGCTTTAGAAACCGAAATCCTTTATCAATCCATTGCTTTAGATGCTAAGCAACCATTAGAACAATGCACTAAAAGGTACGATGTGGTTAAAAATAAAACGGTGGTGATTCGTTCTAAAGAAGATGCTTTGGACTATAAATATTTTCCAGAGCCCAACACAGCTCGTTTAATTACCGATCCAAAATGCATAGAAGAAATTAGAAACACCCTTCCCGAACTTCCAGATGCTCGTCGAAAACGATTCATAGATAGCTTTGATATCACCGCTTACGATGCTCATGTTTTGACTATCGAAAAAGAAGTGAGTGAGTGGTTTGACGAGGCGGCTACAAAATGCAAAAACCCTAAGATTTTAGCCAATTGGATTATTTCTGAATTGCTTCGAGAAGTGAAAGACTTAGATGGTGGGCTTTCTTCTGTGAAAATGACACCTATTGATTTAGCTAATTTAGTGAATTTAATTGAAGACAAAACTATCAGTGGTAAAATTGCCAAAACCGTTTTTGCAGAAATGCTAGAAACAGGCAAAACTCCAGACACGATTATTCAAGAAAAAGGCCTGGTACAAATCAGTGATCCAGTCGCTATCGAGGCTATGGTTCGAGAAGTGATCGCTGCAAATCAAGTCCAATTCGAAGAATTTAAGTCTGGTAAGGCGTCTATAAAAGGCTTTTTTGTAGGGCAAATCATGCGAGCCTCTGGTGGCAAAGCAAACCCCGGTATTGTGAATCAAATTTTAGATAAAATAGCCAAGGAATAAACTTGCCAAAAGTACAACTAAAGAGAATAGATAGAAGGAGTTTTTTATCCTTCTTTTTTCTACTTTTTTTTCTCTTTAATGGGCTTTCTATAGCTCAAAAACTTGATGCTTATGACTCTCTGTATATAAATACTTTGAATACTTCTGAAGAAGAGCTTAAAGAAATACACGGTATCCAAGACAGTATTCTGACAGACACATTGTCTTTGCAAGAAAAAAATGAATACAATCCTGCATATACCAAAAGAGAATACAATCATAAAGAACAAGTGATTGTGGGGAGTGTGGTGATGCTTTGTGTGGCCCTTGCTATGGTTTTAATGAATAATTATAACCCTAAACGATAAAAGTGGAGATACGCCAAAGGGAGTGCTTTTCGAAATCCCTATTTGGGGGGTGACTAAAGAAACTGGACTGTGCGGTGAAAATTATGCCAGAAAAGTTTGGGATGCGTGTTTGAAATGTGAGACGATACTGTGCGAATCACTTTGACTGGACTGTGCGTCGAAAATTGCTACACTGAGCCTGTCGAAGTGCGTGCCAGAAAATGCTATTAATCTTTGAATACTAAAAGTTTTCATTTCAATAAAAGCCAGGCGTTTCTGAAACTTCAAAAACTTCTTTAAAAATAAAAAAGCCCAGCGGGGTACTGGACTCTTTTAATAATAGGGGTAAAATTAACGAGAATAGTATTCTACGACGAGTTGTTCTTCGAGTTTTACTGGAACTTGTTCACGAAGAGGGAGGGCGATTAATGTGCCTTCCATTTTCTTTTTGTCGACTTGAAGGTATTCTGGAGCTTCTGGGGCGTTTTTGATGGCGTCCATGATTTGTGCGTGATTTTTGGATCTTTCACGGACGGCGATAATGTCACCAGCCTTGACCATGCGGCTAGGGGTGAATGAACGAACGCCATTCACAGAAAAATGACCGTGAGCTACATATTGACGAGCTGCAAAAATAGTGCGAGCAAAACCCATACGAAACACAAGTGCGTCTAGTCGAGTTTCTAAGAGAATCATTAAGTTATCACCAGCAGAACCTTCACGACGGTTGGCTTCGTTATAAGTTTTTCGCATTTGAGCTTCTGAAATGTTGTAGGTGAAGCGTAATCTTTGTTTTTCAACGAGTTGTTGCTTGTAAACAGATGGTGATCTTCTGCGACCGGCACCGTGTTGGCCAGGAGGAAAGTTGCGACGATCTAAAGATTTTTGAGTTTTATGAGTAGTAGCAAGGCTAAGAGCACGGGCTACTTTGGACTTGGGGCCTCTAAAAGAAGACATGATGACCTCGAAAGGAAGCTCTTTAGTGAAACTTTTTGCAGGCAGAGCTTGGCACAACAAAAGTATAAGCCATATTATAGCAAAAAAAAATGAATATTAAAGAGTTTTTTCTTTTATTTCTTTAGAATTTCTATAATTTAATGACTATTTTGTGTTTTAAGGAGTATTTTGAAATCTGTTCTTTTAGTGCTTTTGTGGCTCAGTTCCCTTTTGTTTGCTACAGAATCTAGTTTAGAAGCTTGTGTAGAGGGGGAGTCTATTTCAAAAATAGAGTTTTTTGGCTTGCATAAAACTAAAAAAAAGACGGTTTATCGCAGTCTTTTGCATAGGATAGGTGATAGTTTTTTGAGTCAAAATTGGTACTTAGAAAAAGAGAGCCTAGAAAGTTTAGATTTATTTGCCGAAGTGAATTTGCGTTGTAAAAAGGATAGTTTGGGGCTTGTTTTAGAATATAAGTTTAGAGAGCTTTTTAGTATCCTTCCTTTTCCGGCAGGGAAAAAAACAGACCAAGATGGCTTAATGCTGGGCTTAGCTTTGGCTCATCTGAATTTATGGGGAGAAAATATTAGAGCGGAGTTGCAGTATCGCACTTCGATACAGCCGTTTTTTAGATCCAATGAATATGCGTTTTATTGGACTCAAATGTGGTTTTTAAATAAAGCAATGGATTTGGATTTAGAGTTTCTGCGTACCGATAGCTATGATAATTTGAGGGGCTTTCAAGAGGATTCTTATTTGTTCGATTCTAAAATACAATGGAACTTTGCAAGACCTTATGCTTTTTTATATGGGCTTTCGTCTCGTTATTATTTTGATTTTGGTGAAATTTCTAGTTTATCTTTTGGTTTTAAAAGAGACACAAGGATACCCAAAGTATATACCAAGAATGGATTTTATCAAGAAATGCTATATTCGTACCATTTTAAACTATTGGATTCAAAGCCAATGTACCACGAATATGTCTTAGATATTCGATATTACCAAACAATTTCTAATTTAACCGGTGTTTTTTCTACTTTATGGAGGATTCGAACGGGAGATATCCCCTTTTACGATCGTTTTTATCACGGAGGAGCCAATTCATTTCGAGGTTGGAACCCTGATTCGTTGCACTATGGAGAGCAAGAGAGCTTGTCTAATATAGAAGCTCGTTACACCATCAGAGATAGAAAAGCCTCTTCTATAAAATCTTTTACTTATTTTTATGGTCTAGAATGGGTTTTGGGAGTAGATATCTCTGTTTTATGGGATTCATCGCCGAATTGGACTCATTATCATAGTGCTTATTACACGGGCTTGCATATCATAATCCCTGCCTTGGAACGACTCCGTTTAGAAATAGGCTTTAGCCCAGACTCTAAAGAACCAAAGTTATTTATAGGTTTTTTTGAAAAAAGCGTATCCCAAAGATGGCGTTCTAGATAAATTCTACGGAGCCCTTACCAAAAACCGGGATTTAATGTATATTTTTGTTTACATCAAAGATAAAATGGATAAAAAATGCCTATAAATTATTTAGATTTACCCATAGGGCCTAAATACCCATATGAAGTAGATTGTGTTGTAGAAATCGCCAAAGATACCAATGTAAAATACGAATATGACGAACGCTTGAATGTATTTCGATTGGATCGTTGCTTATTATCGTCTATGAATTACCCTTGTAGCTATGGATTTGTCCCAAGCACTTTGGCAGATGACGGTGACGCTATAGACATGCTCATATACAATTCAGCACCTTTACAAACAGGAACCGTTGTCACTTGCAGAGTCGTTGGAGTTTTAGACATGACCGATGGCGGTAAAAAAGACTACAAACTATTAGGGGTTCCAATTTACACTCCACACCCCATTAGAGACCTATCAGATGTAGATCCAATGTTTTTAAAAATTACTCGTAACTTTTTTCAATACTACAAAGAGTTAGAAGGGAAAAATGTACAAATAGGGGAGTGGTTAGACGCTGCATTTGCAAGAGAAAAAGTCATCAAAGCTCATCATGCATACTTTCAAACACAAGTACAACTCCCAGAAGTTTGCTATCAAGAACCAGAATCCGATGATTACGATGTCAACGGAAACCCTTGCGTTTTACTTTAAAACAAAACGAACAAAAACTTGACTCGACAATTTAGTCGTTTTGGGACCATTTTCAGAAAATGCAACTCGACTCATAGCCAAAGGTCTTGCATTCCACTCATTATTAAAGGGAGTCTCAGAAATAGCAAGCACTTCTTTTAGAGTCTTTCCACTCACACTAGCCAGCTTTTCAGCTTTTGCCTTAGCATTTTCAAAGGCCTTCAAAGAAATAGCATTCAACTTCTCATTTTTACCTTGAAGATCATAATCTATGCTTAGCACTTCAAAATCGTTCAGAGCAATAAGCCCGTCAGAAAACAAATCCGAAGCCTCCATAGAATTCAAAGTTGTCGTTAATTTTTGAGACAAACGATAAACAAAACCCTTTGTTTTCCCATTTTCATAAAACCATTCCTTACGCAAAGAATAATTATCAAACACAATTGCATTTGAATCCACCCCTAAAGTTTGCGACAAAAGCAGAAGCTTTTTAGTTTGCATTTCTTTTTGGGCAAACAAAGAATCCTTCACTTCACCAGTCACAGAAAACTGAAGCGTCCACACAATAGCATCGGACTTAAAAGTCTCTTCGTGCATACCAGACACTTCAATATAAGAATCCAAAACCTTCTCTTTAGAAAAATAAACTACAACCATCACTAAAACTAAAAACAGCGTGACCCAGTATTTCATAAAACCTGACTCCAAAAATTAAAAAGAATTCAAATATAAAATACAAAAAAGGATAAGAAAAAGCAAAAATGAATGAAGTTTTAGAAACGCCTGGCTTTTTTAACTCGCAAGTGAGAAGTTTTTAGCACTTAGAAATAAAAAACATTTTCTGGCACGCTTTTTGCATCATACTCGTCTGAATCTCGAAGAATCCGTCCAAAATCTCAACCACGCATCCCAGCAGTTTCCCGTTTTCTGGCACGCACTTCGACAGGCTCAGTGTAGCACATTTTGCAGCACATTCCTGCCATGCATCCCAGCACATTCCCGCCACGCATCCCAGCAGTTTCCCGCTTTTCTGGCACGCACTTCGACAGGCTCAATGTAACACTTTTTGCACAGACTCATCCCAATTTCTGGCACGCATTTTGCAGCACATTCCCGCCACGCATCCCAGCACATTCCTGCCACGCATCCCAGCACATTCCCACCACGCATCCCAGCACATTCCTGCCACGCATCCCAGCACATTCCCACCACGCATCCCAGCTCCATAGAATTTTAGCTTCTCGTCATTGCGAGTGATAAACATTATTTTAGTGAGTGTGGCTCAATTCCTTAGCTTTTTCTCGAGTGGCATTCACTATTTTATCTTCTGCATCTTGTGGGTTCTTTTCGTATTCTTGAATGATTTTTTTCACAAAAACGGAGCCAGCTACAATAGAGTGTACAAAATCTTTCAATTGAAAAGCTTGCTCTGCATTTTGGATACCAAAACCACCTAAAATTTTAGATGGAGACTTAGAAAAATAATTTAAAAACTGAAGAGTTTCTTTTTCTATAGTAGTTTTAGAGCCTGTGATTCCTGCTCTTAGGGCCGCATAAATAAACTCAAAATCATAACTCAAAAGCTTCTCGATTCGATCGACACTCATAGACGGAGCTGCCACTGGCACAAAAGTCAGCCCCTCTTTTTCACAAGCGGCTCGCATCCCTTCATCGTTATCAAAGGGTAAATCTGGAATGATAAAGCCCTTCACACCCACTTCTTTAAACATCGTTACAAAATTTTCAATCCCAGGAGTATAAACCAAAGATGCGTAACTCATCAAAAATATAGGCGTTTCAGGGTGTTTTTCGTGGATTTTTTTTATGAAATCGACACCTTCTTGAGTAGAATAACCTAATTCAAGTCTTTTAGCGCAAGCAGTTTGAATCACAGGACCGTCGGCACTAGGGTCACTAAAAGGAAGTTGAATCTCTAAATAAGAGGCACCCCCTTCAATTAAAGCATCTGCGACTTTTAATGCTAAATTTTGAGTGGGGTAACCGGCCACTAAATGAGCCATCAAAGAAATTTTATTTTGATTATGCATTATGACTCCATTTTGGAAGGTGAGCTAGAAAGGGATTTAGCATCGTGAATATCCAGACCTTCTTTTAAACGATCCAACTCACTTTGTAAAAACACACTCCATTCATTGGGGCGAAACACAGGAGAACTAATAAAAATATCTTTATCACCCCTACCAGACATGTTTATAATCACCACTTTATCTTTGGGTGTTTCTTTTGCAATTTTTAGAGCTATGGCTCCGGCATGGGCACTTTCTAGTGCAAATAAAATACCTTCGTATTTTGCAAAAAACGCGAGAGCCTCTAAAGCTTCTTTGTCGGTAATAGCGGTAAACTCAATACGAGCTTCTGAACCTAAAGCAGCAAGTTGAGGTCCAATTCCAGGGTAGTCTAAGCCAGCAGAAATAGATCTAGTTTGTGCGATTTGTCCGTCTTCGGTCAATAAAAATCGACTCTTATAACCATGGACAATCCCATCTTTTGCCGCAGTCCCACTCATTCGAACCGCGTTGTGGTTTGGCTCTGGACCAAGTCCGCCCGCCTCGGCACCAATCAAACGAATTTCTTTTTGCTCGATAAAAGAAGAGAAAAAACCAATGGCGTTGGAACCACCCCCCACACAAGCACAAAGGGCCTCTACTTTTAAATTTTGCTCTTGGATTTGTTCTTCTAATTCTTGACCAATGACCGATTGAAAAAAACGAACTATATCTGGAAATGGGGCAGGACCAAGAGCAGATCCAATCAAATAATGAGTGTCAGCAAAATTCGAAGCCCAGTCTCGCATGGCCTCGTTGATAGCATCTTTTAGAGTTTTAGAACCAGACTTTACAGCAATCACTTTGGCTCCATACATTTCCATGGCAAACACATTGGGCTGTTGCCTTCGAATATCTACTTCACCCATATAAATTTCACACTTCAAATTCAATTTAGCACAAGCTGCCGCTGTCGCTAAACCATGTTGTCCTGCACCTGTTTCGGCAATGATTCTAGTCTTGCCCATTTTTTTGGCCAAAAGAGCTTGCCCCACTGCGTTATTAATTTTATGAGCCCCAGTATGAGCCAAACCCTCCATCTTTATATAAATAGGGGCACCACCATTCTCTCGACTTGCATTTTCTGCAAAATAAAGTGGTGTAGGGCGACCAATAAAGTTTTTTTGGAGCAGTTTTAATTCTGTTAAAAACTTTGTATTTTGAGTGGCTTCATTAAAAGCCTTTTCTAACTCATCCACGGGTCTTCTGAGTATTTCTGCCACATATTTTCCACCAAAACGACCAAAAAATCCATCGTCACTCATTATTAAACTCCTTAAAAAACAATTCTAATTTTTCTTTAGATTTCACTCCATTTTCAGATTCGATCGAGCTAGACAAATCCACTAGTTCTGGATTAAAATCTCTAATGATACTTCTAATGTTTTGGGGTGAAACTCCTCCAGCTATCCATAAAGGGGCGTGTTTTTTTGCCTCTAAAACTAGCTCCACAGGGATAGAATCTCCAGTGCCGCCCAACGCTTTTTCACTTTTAGCATCAATAAGCACCCTTGGTTCTCCTTTGCCCAAATAATCTCTTAAGTTTTCAATATCTTTTTCACTTCCCAAACGAATAGCACCGTATCGAGGGCACACATTGGCATCTAATAAAGAAGGGAGCAGAGAATCATGGACTTGAATGGCATCTAAAAGTCCCTGATGAATCCCCAAAAGAGCCTCTTTTCCAAGAGAAGACTCTAAATCTGTGACCACACCCACTCGAAGTACTTTCAAGCCTTTATTGTCTAGGGCCTCTTGAATCAAAGAAAGGTTTTTTAAATCAGTTTTCCTAGGGCTTTCTGCAAAAACAAAACCTAAAAGATCAGCACCAAGTTGAGCCGCCAATAGAGCATCTTCGACTCTAGTAATTCCACAAATTTTAACCAAACAAGCTTTATTTTCTTGCTTTTTAAGCTCTCTTCTTTGTGCAATTTTTTTCCAAAAATCACCTAATTTATTTGCAGAAGCGTTTTCAAAAGCCTTCACAATAGGTTGGGCTTTATCAGGAGATTTAGCCACAGATTCACCCACCAAAATCCCTTTAAAACCAAGCATTTTAGCAAAGGCAGCATCTTCTGGACTATGAATTCCAGATTCAAAAACAGCTTGCGCGGGGAGTTTTTCTTGAAGAGCCGCGGGGATCAAAGCGTCCATTTTGAATGATTTTAAATCTCTAGAATTGACTCCAGCCACTACAGAAACTTCTTGGAGCACTCTTTTTAACTTTTCAAAATCCTCTACACTCCTCACTTCTAAAAATGGAGTCATAGAATACGAGTGAGTTTTTTTTGCCAAAGTCACCAACAAATCTACATCTAAAATTCGAGCAATCAAAAGCACCGCATCGGCACCACACAAATAAGAAACCTCAACTTCATCTTCTTGTAAAATAAAATCTTTCCTTAAAATAGAGCAATGCTCCACAGTATTTGAAACTGCCATCAAGTCGTTTAATGAACCTTTAAAAAAGTGAGATTCCGTTAAAACAGAAATTGCTTTAGCACCCGCATTGGCATAAGTTTTGGCTAAAACTTCTGGAATCAAATCCGGGGCGATATCTCCTTTAGAAGGAGAAGCCCTTTTTATCTCAAAGATACAAGAATCGGAGTCTAAAAATGGGACCACTTGACGAGTCCTTTTCAAAGGAATTTCAAAACCGAGTGAAGCTCCCAAACGATTCAAATCAGCTTGTCTTCTCTCTACAATCTCTTGTAAAATGTTTTTTTTACTCATACAAAAGCCTTTATTTCTTCTAACTTTTTAACCACAGAACCATCTTGCAAGGCTTTTAATGCCATTTGATAAGCTTCGAGTAAAGTATTTGCCTTTTGACTAATATACAAAGCGGCACCGGCATTTAGAGCACAAGAATAAAGGATACCCGCCTTCCCTTTTCCATGAAGCAAGTCCATCGCTAGCAAAGCGTTTTCTTTACTGGAACCACCGTCCAAATCATCGGGGTGACAGTCTGGCACACCAAAATCTCGAGGATGAATTTGGTATTCTTTTTTTTGATTCCACTCATCGATTTCTACAATATGACTTGGTGCATACGGAGAAATTTCGTCGAAACCATCTTCACTCACCACCACCATCACTCTTTTAGAGCCAAGCATTTTAGAAGCCTCTGCCACGGGGTGCAATAAGTCTTTAGAATAAACACCGAGCATCTGATAAACAGCACCAGCGGGATTAGATAGTGGTCCAATCAAATTCATAATGGTTTTGATCCCCATCACATTTCTAACAGGAGCAGCAAATCGCATGGCACTATGATAAACTGGAGCAAACAAAAATGCAAAATTCGTCTCTTGGATCATACGAACCGCAGTTTCTGGACTAATATCGATTTTAATTCCTAAATTCTCATAAAAATCTGCCGAACCAGACTGACTAGAAACAGCCCTGTTTCCATGCTTAGCAATAGGGAGTCCACAAGCAGCAGCCACCAGAGCAGACATAGAACTTATATTAAAACTCCCTTTACTATCTCCACCAGTACCCACAATATCGGTTAGCTCTTTGTTTTTAATAGGCAAAGGGGTCTTTTTTCGATACAAGACCGAAGCACAACCGGCAATTTCAGAAGCAGCTGGTCCTTTCGCTGTAATAGCAGTTAAAATCGCACTCATTTGCCTCTCATCTAAAACACCTTCGGTCAAATCTTCCATAAAAAGTTCTGCAGTTTTTTGGTCTAGGCTTTTACCAGAGGTCAAATCATTTAAAATTTCTTTCACAGGCAAAGCATCCAAGCGATAATTCAAAAAAGCTTTAAAAAACGCCTCTGAATCTGGGGCAGCAATTGACTCGGGGTGAAATTGTACCCCCTCTATAGGCAAAGATTGGTGTCGAATCCCCATAATATCCCCATCTTCAGCCCTCGCTGTAATCTCAAAATCCGCAGGAAGAGAAGCCTCGTCCACTACCAAACTATGATACCTAGTGAAAACACTTTTAGCCCCAATGGTTCTAAAAAGTCCCTTAGCATCTAGAGCAATTTCTTCTGCAATACCGTGTTTAATAAACTTAGCTTGAACAATAGAAGCCCCAAAAGCTTGAGCAATACTTTGGTGTCCCAAACAAATACCAAGAATAGGGATTTTAGACGCAAAATAGCGAATCGCTTCCATAGAAACACCAGCGTTTTCTGGTCTACCAGGGCCAGGAGACACAATCAAGCGACTAGGATTTAAGTCTATAATATCTTGCAAACTATATTCTTTACTCCGAAGCACTCGAATCTCTTCGCTTGTCAATCGAGCAATCGCTTGCACCACATTATAAGTAAAAGAATCATAATTATCAATAAGCACTATCATTTTTCGACTCCTTTTAAAACTGCGAGCATCGCCCCTAGTTTTTCATTGGTTTCTTCCCATTCTCTCTCTGGATCAGAAGCATAAACAATACCACCTCCAGCCTGCAAAACCCATCGATTTCCCTTTTTAAGCGTAGTACGGATACTAATAGAAAAATCCAAATCCCCATTGGCCTTTATATAGCCCACAGCACCGGCATAAAAACCTCTTTTATTAGCTTCCAATTTAGAAAGGATTTCAATAGCATTGATTTTAGGAGCTCCACTCACAGTCCCTGCAGGAAAAACAGATCGAAGCACATCGATAGGTCGTTTATTGTTTTGCACTTTTCCATTGACATCAGACACCAAGTGGATCACATGGCTAAAAACCTCACTCTCCATATTCTTAATAAGCTTCACAGAACCAGCCTCACACACTCGGCCCAAATCATTCCTAGCCAAATCCACAAGCATCAAGTGCTCAGCCCTTTCTTTTGGATCTTTCAAAAGCTCTTTTTTTAGCACAAAATCCTCTTCCTCATCTTTACCTCTTCTACGAGTCCCTGCAATAGGGCGAATTGAGGCCACCCCATCTTGCACCTTCACAATACTTTCTGGAGAAGCACCAATCAACTGATAATCCACAAAATCCAAATAAAACAAATAAGGAGAAGGATTGATAGACCGAAGCCTACGATAAAGCTCTAAAGCCTCCACATTGGACTCCACAAAAAGCCTTCGAGAAGGAACTGCTTGAATAATATCTCCATCGACAATATGTTTTTGAAGCGTCTTCACCTTATCCAAGTATTGAAGTTTAGACTCCTCCAAATCAGTCACAATCTCAAAAGAATTTTCGGTATTAGCCTTTGCCAAATAAGAAAAATCCAAATCATTCAATCTCTCTTGCACCTTTTGGATGGCCTTTTTCAAATCGATTTCATGTTCCTTATAATTTTGAGCAAAAATATGAATCGTCTCAGTAAAATGGTCAAACACCAAATACACATGGCCCACCATAAACTCGGACTCAGGAATCTCAAGCTCATCATTTTGAGCAGAAAAATGAATCGTATCGCATCGAGCAGCGAACTCATAACCCAAAAAACCAATCCCAGCAGCAGGCAAAGGAATATTTTGAGAAGGGAGCTCATTCTGAACCGCAATCTCTGCAAGAACATCTAAAATATCCAAATCAGACAACTTGGACTCCGAAACATAGCGAACTCGAACACCATCAATCACCACAAACACACCATTAGAATCTTGCAAAACTCTAAAAGCCTCATCTAACATCAAAATAGAATACCTCGCCTTTCCCTGAGAAAAGGAAGCCGACTCTAAAATCGCCTTAGCTCCTAACTTTTTTGCCAGTGAAAACGGGGTATAACTATCACCTGGAATAGAAACATAAAGATTATCGCTTCTTGTATTCATTATAGACCTTTGTTTAAAACAAAAAAGCCCCAGAAACCTGGAGCTAAAATTAGTTTGACAATAAATGCACAAAAACCAGACTCCAGTCTATGGAACCTGCCACCACCAAGTGTTATTCATGCAAAAAAATCTCATGGGAACAAAATAAATAAAAATAAAAAACTTGTCAAGCATTTTAAAATAAAAAATAAAACTCTAGTTAAAAACTCAAAAAAAAGCAAGAATACGCATCACCATCGACACCCAAGCCGCAAAAAAACAAAATTCACATAAAAACCTTCAAAACACCGAATCCAAAGAAAACAACTCTTTCATGGATGAAGTCTCAGAAGCGCCTGGCTTTTTTAAGTTGGAAGTGAGAAGTAGTTAGTGTTTGTAAATAAACAGCATTTCTGGCACGATTTTTGCAAAGTTTTACCTCACATTTCAACCCGCATCCCCGCGTTTCTGGCACAATTTTTGCAAAGTTTTACCTCACATTTCAACCCGCATCCCCGCGTTTCTGGCACAACTTTTGCAAAGTTTTACCTCACATTTCAACCCGCATCCCCGCGTTTCTGGCACGATTTTTGCAAAGTTTTACCTCACATTTCAAACCCGCATCCCCGCATTTCTGGCACGATTTTTGCAAAGTTTTACCTCACATGTCAAACCCGCATCCCCGCATTTCTGGCACGATTTTTGCAAAGTTTTGCCTTACATTTCAACCCGCATCCCCGCGTTTCTGGCACGATTTTTGCAAAGTTTTACCTCACATTTCAACCCGCATCCCAGCATTTCTGGCACGATTTTTGCAAAGTTTTACCTCACATTTCAAACCCGCATCCCAGTTTTTCCCTCCGCTCATTGTAATGCTCCTCCACACTTCCATCTAGCCAGGCGTGTGTGAGACTTCATTTTTATAAAATGGATATAAGTATGGAACTTGGAAGTTTTTCTGGCACAGTTTTCCCATGGTTTTGTGCATCTTTGCGTTTTTGCTATTTGTTGTGGTTTTTGCGTTCCTTTTAGTCTAAATTTTACAGGGCATTTTGCTGAAATATATTGTGATTGGATGACTGTTTTTTATTTTTTTTAGCTTTTTGTTCTTTTTTAGGTTTTTCTATGTTTTTTGAGGAATATTTTCTATTTTAGTGGTGTACTTGGAGTGCCAAACTTTGGTGCTCGCTTGGGGGTGCTTTTGTTTTTGCAATTGCTGAGATTAAACCCCTTGAACCTGTGTTCGTAATGGAACCGTAGGAAAAGCATTGATTCATTTTGTTTCATTTGCCGTTTCCTGCTTCGTGCAAAGGCTTGTTTTTTGCAAAAAGGGAACTTATGTCTAAACTTATTATCGCTGATCGTTCTTTTGATTCTCGACTTTTTTTGGGAACAGGAAAGTTTAACTCTGCAGAAGCAATGCTCGATGCTATAGAGTCTTCTGAAACCGAAATGGTGACGGTGGCTCTGAAGAGAGTGGATTTGAAAGAGTCTAAGGATTCTATTTTGTCTGCCCTGAAAAACTTTAAGGGTGTGCTTTTGCCAAATACTTCTGGGGCTAGAGATGCTAAAGAGGCGGTTTTTGCTGCAGAAATGGCTCGAGAAGCTTTGGGGACTAATTGGTTGAAATTAGAAATCCACCCCGACCCTCGATGGCTTTTGCCCGATTCTATAGAAACACTTTTGGCGGCAGAAGAGTTGGTGAAAAAGGGTTTTGTGGTTTTACCTTATATTCAAGCGGACCCTGTTTTGTGTAAAAGATTAGAAGAGGTGGGTTGTGCTGCTGTGATGCCTTTGGGAGCACCCATTGGTAGCAATCAAGGGCTCAAAACTAAATCTATGCTAGAAATTATCATCGAGCAGTCTCTGGTGCCTGTGGTGATAGATGCAGGGCTTGGGGCTCCGTCGCATGCTTGTGAGGCTATGGAGATGGGAGCTTCGGCTTGTTTGGTCAATACTGCTTTTGCTGTAGCTGGAAACCCAAAAATCATGGGTAAAGCTTTTAAAATGGCGGTGCATGCGGGTAGAATTGCTTATACTTCTGGGCTTCCTGCTGTGCAAACACAGGCAGAAGCTTCTAGTCCTCTCACTGCTTTTTTGGATTAAACCATGACTTTTAATGAATGGCACGCACAATTTGAATGGGAACAGATTCAAGATAAAATTCAATGCAAGACAGAAGTGGATGTTCAAAGGGCTTTAGCTAAAACGGGAAACTTAGATTTAGAAGATTTTGCGGCATTGATTTCTGAGGCTGCAATCCCATATTTAGAGACAATGGCTCAAAAAAGTAGGGCCATTACTTTAAAACGATTTGGCCGCACCATGCAAATGTACTTGCCTTTGTATTTGTCTAATGAGTGTTCTAATGCCTGTACTTATTGTGGATTTAGTTATTTAAACAAAGATATTCACAGGCTTACTTTAAATAAAGAACAACTTTTATCCGAAATTCAAGTGATCAAACAATGGCCATATGAGCATATTTTGCTTTTGACTGGAGAAGATGCTAAAAACGCGGGTTTTGAATATTTGCGTGAAGCAGTGCAAATTTGTAAGGAGCATTTTAAACATATTTCTATAGAAGTGCAGCCTATGGACACCGAAGAATATAAAATTCTGGCCAAAGAAGGAGTGTCGGCGGTGATGGTTTATCAAGAGACCTACCATCAAAAAAATTATAAAAAATACCACACTTCGGGTAAAAAAAGTGTGTTTTCTTATCGATTAGAGGCTCCAGAACGGATTTGTGAGGCGGGGCTTCGAAAGGTGGGCTTAGGTTGTTTAATAGGTTTAGAAGACTGGAGAGCTGATAGTTTTTTTACGGCAATGCACTTGAGATTTTTAGAGAAAAAATACTGGCGTACTCGTTTTTCTATCTCATTGCCCAGATTAAGACCCCATGCAGGGCTTCAAGATCAAAAAAACTTCCAGACCGATAAAGAGCTTTTTCAATTGATATGTGCCTACAGGCTTTTTGATCCAGATGTCGAAATTTCTTTGAGTACTCGTGAGAGTCCTGTTTTTAGAGACAATGCGGTGAAAGTGGCTGTGACTAGTCTTTCGGCGGGGTCTAGAACCGATCCTGGAGGTTATAGCCTATCCAAAGAGGAATTGCCTCAATTTATGGTCAACGACGATCGATCCCCAGAAGAGGTTGCTTCTATGTTGATAAAAGAGGGCTATGAACCTGTTTGGAAAGATTGGGACCCTGTCTTAGATGCTTTTTAGTTAGACTTTTTGATAAGCTATAGAGAGTAAATGCTTTATGAACTGTTTTGTGTAAGTCTTTGTATATTCTAGACTTATGAGAATGCGTTCATAAATGTTCTTGATGATTGCCTACTATGAGCACCTTATGGTCAACGACGACTGATCCCCAGAAGAGGTGGCTTCTATGTTGATGAAAGAGGGTTGTGAAGCTGTTTGGAAAGAGTGGGAACCTGTCTTAGATGCTTTTTAGTTAGACTTTTTGATGAGTTTTAGAGTGTAAATGCTTTGCGAGCTCTTATGTGTAAGTCCTTGTGTGTTCTAGACTTATGGGTTTGAACTCATATATATATTGGGTGACTGCCTGCTATGAGCACCTTAATACTCGGCCGATTCTTAAGATAGTAGTTCTTTTGATACCGTTGAGACGACAGATTTTATCGATGCTGGTGCCGTATTTTCGAGCGATTTTACTCAGGGTATCTCCTGGCCTAATACGATGATATCGGTGTTTGGCAAGCTCAGTTTCTATGCTTTTGATTTCTGAACGAATATCTTCTAGCGAAAGCACTAAAGAATCAGAGATCATTTGATTGTTTTCAAAGTCAAAAAAGTAAATAGGGTTTACCGCTTTGCCTTCGATACGAGTTTCAAAATGAAGGTGAGATCCAGTGGAACGGCCAGAATTGCCTCCCAGTCCTATGACTTCGCCAGCAAGGACTTCTTGCCCTACTTTGACTAATTTTTTAGAAAGATGAGCATAAACTGTAGTGGAGATGACTTGTCCTTCGTGTTCTATAAAGATAAAATGCCCATAGCCTCGCCTTTCGTAGCTCACTCTAGAAACCACCCCAGAAAAAGCGGCTCGGATAGTGTCTCCGATAGCGACTTTCACATCGATTCCTTTGTGCATGCGATACCGGCGAATCCCATATGGAGAGGTGATTCTTGGGGTCTCGCATGGCATGTGTGCTTCGTTTAGATTCAAGGTCACTGTATCTGGAAGTAGGGGAGCTGTGGCTAAAGAATCATCAAATAAATCTTCTAAAATAACTCCCGAAGAGTCTTCTTCTGTAGAATCAGTTTCTAAGGCAAGGATGCTTTCACTGTGGCTTGTTGCTTTCTCTTTTTCTGTATAATCAGTGGATTTTGAAGTGAGTTTCTTTTTAGTGTTTTCTGGTTTATTGGGTACAGAGATAGCTAATTTTGATTTTTTAGGGCTATAAACATGGTTTTTGTCTTTTGCGAAAAGGGGGGCGTTGAGAAAAATACATAAGGCAAGCAAAATGCGATGGATGAATTTCATAAGCTAATACTGCAATCAATTAGAGTTAAAAAAAAAGATTTATCCACTAAAGATAATCAAAAAATCATAAAAGTTAAATAATAAGTCGTAGCATCCTAAAAATATGAAAAATATAAGTTCTAAATATTAAAAGACCATGAAATTTCTTCATGGTCTTTTGGAAATGCTTTTATGAGAATCGTTTCTTTATTTTTTGAAAGAAACTTTTTTCTTCGATTTCTTCTTCATCTTTTCTTAGAGCTGCTATTTCTTGATAGAGCTGCTTTTCTTTTGAAGAAGGATTTTGTGGGATATCAGCTTGGATTTTAACAAACAAACTTCCACGACCGCCACGACCATGCAGTGCGTTAAGGCCTTGCTCTTTGAGTCTTAAAATACTACCAACTTGAGTACCAGAGGTGATTTTAATGTTAATTTCGTTGCCATCTAAAGTTGGAATCCTCTGGGTGCCACCCAATACCAAGCGATGGATAGGCACTTTGATTTCACAGTGTAAATCATTGCCTTCTCGAGAGTAAAAATCATCTTGTTTTTCGCTGATGACTACTAATAAATCTCCAGAAGCGCCTCCTCTGGGTCCAGCGTGCCCTTCTCCTCGCATATTAATGTATTGGCCTTCGGCCACACCTGCAGGGATTTTGATAGAGATGGTGTCTTCTTTGAGTACTCGGCCATTCCCATGACATACAGAACAAGGCGTTTGAATGGTTTCTCCCATACCGTTACAAGTAGGGCAAACTGACTCACTGACCATTTGAAAAAAGGATTGAGTCACTCGTCGAACGCGTCCTGTTCCACTACAAGTTCCACAAGTGCTTAAGCCGGTACCACCTTTAGCATTACAAGAAGTACACGGGATGTAGCGTTTAATGCGGACTTTTTTGGTCACACCATCTAAAATTTCTTTATAGGATAGGGCTACTTTGATTTGCAAGTCTTGCCCACGAGGAGGGCCTGCTTTTTGAGGGCTTCTTCCACTATTAAAGCCAAAACCTCCACCAAAGATATCGCCAAATTGACTGAATATGTCTTCAAATGAAAAGCCACCGCCTCCAAAACCTGCCGCACCTGGTGCATCGTGACCAAAGCGATCGTATTGACTTCGTTTTTCTTTATTAGAAAGCACATCAAAAGCTTCAGCAGCTTCTTTAAACTTTTCTTCTGCTTCTTTGTCCCCGGGGTTTTTGTCGGGATGGTATTTTATTGCGAGTTTTTTGTAAGCGCGTTTAAGCTCTTCGTCGCTTGCGTCTTTGGCGACTCCTAGAACTTCGTAATAATCGCGTTTTGTTGCCATAATAAAGTCTCGTTATAATATTCGATTTGTTAAAAAAACTAGCCTTTTAAAATAAAAGGCTAGTGAGAAGTAATTTAGTAATCCTTTAGATAAAAGTGATGCTTAGCTTTTCTAAAGGATAGATATTTGTTTTATTTTTTATCATCTTCATCGACAACTTCGTATTCTGCATCAATAGGCCCTTCATCGTTAGGAGAGTCTGGGTTTGCAGAAGTAGCTGCGTCGGCTTCTGGAGAAGCAGATTCGGCACCCGAAGCGGCTTGAGCCATGCTACCGAGCATGTTTTGAAGTTTATCAATGGAAGCCTGAATTTCTTCTTTAGAATTGCTATCTTTTTTATCTTTAATTTCTTGGATAGCTGCTTCTAGTTGAGATTTGGTGTCTGCAGGGATTTTATCGCCAGCATCGTTAATTTGGTTTTCTGCTTGGTAAGCCAATTGTTCTGCTTGGTTTTTAAGATCAATCAGCTCACGAGCTTCCTTATCTTTTTGGGCATTGGCTTCGGCTTCTTTGACCATGCGATCGACTTCTTCGTCGGAAAGCCCGCTAGAAGAGGTGATTTTTATGGATTGTTCTTTGCCTGTAGCCTTATCTTTGGCACTCACTTGAACAATACCATTGGCATCAATGTCAAAAGTCACTTCAATTTGAGGCTCACCTCTGCGTTTTGGAGGGATGTCTTGCAAATCAAAACGACCCAAAGTACGGTTGTCTCTGGCGAACTCTCGTTCTCCTTGAAGCACATGAATGGTCACCGCTGGTTGGTTGTCTTCGGCAGTGGAGAATACCTGGCTTTTTTTGGTAGGCACAGTAGTGTTTCTCTCGATCAAACGAGTCATCACACCGCCAAGAGTTTCGATTCCAAGAGAAAGGGGAGTCACATCCAAAAGGAGGACATCTTTCACAGCAGAATCACCAGAAAGTACAGCACCTTGCACAGCAGCACCCACCGCCACCACTTCGTCAGGGTTTACTCCTTTGTGAGGTTCTTTTCCAAAATATTTTTTAACTGCTTCTTGAACTGCAGGAATACGAGTAGAACCTCCAACAAGGATCACCTCGTCGATTTCAGAGAGAGAAAGGCCAGAGTCTGCCACGCATTTACGACATGGTTCAATAGACCTTTCGACCAAATTCGCTGTCAACTGATCAAATTTTGCACGAGTCAGTGTTAAGTCCAAGTGTTTTGGGCCTGTAGCATCGGCTGTGACAAAGGGTAGATTAATCGAAGTAGTGGTGGTTGCAGACAAGTCTATTTTAGCTTTTTCTGCGGCATCTTTTAATCTTTGTAAAGCCATTTTATCTTTTTTAAGGTCTATACCTGGATTGTCTTTTTTAAATTCATCGTTAATCCAATCGATAATCACTTCATCAAAGTTATCGCCACCAAGCATGGTATCACCATTGGTAGCCTTTACTGTGAACACACCGTCGTCGATTTCTAAAATAGAAATATCAAAAGTACCGCCACCAAGGTCGTAAACAGCCACTTTTTCACTTTTTTTAGAATCCAAACCATAAGCTAAAGCTGCAGCAGTAGGTTCGTTTACAATTCGAAGGACCTCTAGTCCAGCAATTTTACCTGCGTCTTTGGTGGCTTGCCTTTGAGAATCGTTAAAGTAAGCTGGAACTGTGATCACAGCTTGACTTATAGATTGACCAAGGTATTCTTCTGCTACTTTTTTCATGTTTTGTAGAATAATGGCAGAAATTTCGGGTGGTGCGTATTCTTTGCTATCAACTTTGACTCGAACAGGATTGGATCCACTGCCCACTAATTTGTATGGCATATTCTTTTCACTTTCAGAACATTCACTTGCAGTGCGGCCCATAAAGCGTTTGATAGAATAAATTGTTTTTTCTGGGTTAGTGATGGCTTGTCTTTTTGCAACATGCCCCACTAAAGTTTCGTTTTCTTTACCAAAAGCAACCACAGAAGGGGTAGTTCTAAAACCTTCGGCGTTTGCAATCACCACTGGCTTACCGCCTTCCATTACAGAAACGCAGCTGTTGGTGGTACCTAAGTCTATTCCAATAATTTTACTCATAATAAGAGTCTCCTCATTAAATTCTTTTACTAAAGCAGTAGCAAAATGTATGCCAATCAAAAAAATGGCTTTTTAGTTAAAATTGAAGCGTTTTTAGATGTGTTGATTCATTTTGAAACGCTTTGATGTTTTTATTCTTTACCTGCAGATACAATGACCTTGGCAGTTTTAATAATTTTATGTTTTAATTTATATCCTTTTTGAAAAACCTCGATCACCGTATTTTCATCATATTTATCTGAAGCTTGTTTCATCAAGGCTTCTTGACAAGAAGGATCAAAAGGTTCACCATATGGGTTGATTTGCTCTAGCCCAGCATCTTCTAGGGTTTTCTTGAACTGATCGTGAATCAAATCCATGCCTTTAGCAAAAGCCTCTATATCATTGCCGCGGTTTTCTGGAAGAGCGGCCCTTTCAAAATTGTCCAAGACTTCGGAGAGTTTTTCTAAAAGTTTTGCATTTGCTGTTTCAATTATATCTAGCTGTTCTTTTGCAGTTCGTCTTCGATAATTATCAAACTCTGCCATTAAACGCAAATAACGATCATTAGCAGCATGAAGAGAATTTTGTAGTTCTTCTAATCCAGCCTCTTCGTTATTTTCTTCTATAAGTTCAGAAATGTCATTTTCTTCTGTATTTATCTCTTCATTCTTTACATCATTGGACTCCTCTTGTGGGTTTTCTTGTTTTTTTTCTATGCCATCATTTGGAGCACTTGCATTTTGGCTATTGTGTTTTTTATCGTTTTCAGAAGCGGTCATTTTAATTCCTTAAAATCAAAAATTTAAAATTTCTTCAATAGCATTTTGAAGATTTATTCCTTATATAGCAAAAAGCATGCCTATTTTTAGGGAGCTATATATGGATTAAATAAAACTAAATTTAAGCTTTTTGAACTAAATGCATAGATTTGGTTTCAAAATGAAACAAACTAAACTTCGTTAGTGCTTCAAAAAAGATACAAGGCTTTCTATTCACTGGAGGCATTCAGGAGCATTGTTAAAATTAAATTCAAAAAAAATAAACTTAAATTTTTAATGATTTGGATCGTTATTTATTAATGGTGGTTTTGAAATGCAAGTTCGCAGTAAAAAGGAGGTGATTTTAAAAATAAGTTAGGGGTTAAATTTTAATGATTTGGATCG
>Ga0209075_1000137_pt1 | contig 62936 bp, 59 predicted proteins | sample Stecom2011_FD_187523 | JGI IMG/M metagenome (GOLD analysis project Ga0209075, IMG submission 187523) | Agricultural soil microbial communities from Utah to study Nitrogen management - Steer compost 2011 (SPAdes) (version 2) | ecosystem: Environmental > Terrestrial > Soil > Agricultural land...
TTGTATCTTTGCTCTAACGTTAAATGTCCCATCTTGTTTTGGTCTGTACAAACCCAAAGATAAGATGAAATTTTTCGCCAACCTAGGGAATCTTTTTGCCCCATGGGGCAAAAAGATTCCCTAGGTTATTTTAAATGCGGTTGCATTTATTAGTTGAATGTAAGATAAAAGCAAAAAACCTTATTATTTTTAACATTCTATTAACATCGATTATTCAAATGTAAGAAATCTAATAATCAGCGATATGAATTCTAGGAAAGAATCGAATTCAGGTTATAAAGGTAGGGTCAAAGTAAAGTAGTCGGAAGTGTTAAAGTTCGTAAATGGTCATAGAAAAAAACCTGTAATTCCAAGAAAATTACAGGTTTTTATAGTGGGCGATGAGGGATTCGAACCCCCGACCCTCTGGGTGTAAACCAGATGCTCTGAACCAGCTGAGCTAATCGCCCTTAATATCGAATAAAGGTCTGCAAATTTAAGAATTTAATTAATATAAACAAAAGATAAAAAACACTTTATCCAGAGTTTAAATCTCTATTCGACTCCTTAATTCGATTGCAAATATAGAAATGATTTTTAAATGTAACAAGAAATAAGTGTTTTTTTTACGAATCAATTTATGTATTGATGTGTAGTATCATTGGACGTTATTTGATTCTATAATATTATACGACAGCATAGAAAACTTGGAATATATAATCCTAATGTACTTATTTATATGCGCTATTCTAATATAGTATTGTAATTAATAAAAAAGCTGCCTTTAATAGGGCAGCTTTTCTAAAGTGTATTAATTATTATTTTTTTAAACGTTAGTGTTTTCAGCAGTTTCTTCCGTTTCTGTTTCTTCTTCCACAATTTGATCAGCGCCACTTTTAATCATAGTGTCTGCCATGATTGGTGTTGCGATGAACAGTGAAGTAAACGTTCCTACAATAATACCGATTAAGATGGCAAAAATAAAACCTCTCAGTGATTCACCGCCAAATATGAATATTGCGAAGAGAACCACAATCAAACTCATAGAAACGTTTATGGTTCTACTTAGTGTTGTGTTTAGCGCTTTATTTACAGTGTCAACAAAGCTTTCTCCTGTATGAAGTCTAAGCCTGTTTCTCAAGAATTCGCGAACTCTGTCAAATACAATCACTGTATCGTTGATGGAATAACCAACTACGGTTAATATGGCGGCAATTAAATGTTGATCTAACTCCATATTAAAAGGCATGATTGCATAGGTGAGTGAATATACACCTAATACAATGATTACGTTTTGTGCCAGACCAACTACAGCTCCCAAAGAGAATTGCCATTTTCTGAAACGCATTAAGATATAAAGGAACATCACGGCAAGAGCACCTAATACAGCTTTCATAGAGTCGTATTTTAAGTCGTCGGCTATAGATGGGCCGACTTTGGAACTTTGTACAACTCCCAGTTGCTTGTCTTCATGACTACTCATGAAATCTTCAAAGCTTAAAGATTCGGGTAGGTATTCTTTCAACTGATCGTAAAGCATTCGATTGATTTCATTATCTACTTCGGTGCTTTCCTCTTCGACTTTGTATTTCGTTGTTATTCTCAATTGATCGGAACTACCGAATGTTTTTGCTTCGGCACTTCCAAATACATCGTGCAACTTTACTTTAACTTCATTAGCATCAACAGCTTGGTCAAATTTCACTTGATACGTTCTTCCTCCTACAAAATCCACACCTGGATTTAATCCTTTGGTAGAAAGTGCAGCAATGGAGATCATTACAGCGACTCCTGAAATGATATATGCCATTTTTTTGGTACCTAAAAAGTTGAATTTACTTCCAACAAACCATTTTTCCGTGAAGGAAGTAGAGAACTTTACTTCTTTACCTTTTTCTAAGCGAGCATAGATAAACAGCAATGGAATACAAATAGCAGTGAACAATGAAGTGAAAATACCAATTAATAGGGTTGTTGCGAATCCTTGAATTGGTCCCGAACCTAGGATAAATAAAATGATAGCGACAAGACCTGTAGTGATGTTAGCGTCAAAGATAGAAGACAAAGCGCCGTTCCAACTGAAAGCATGATTAGCTGCTTCGGTAGTTGTTTTTCCCGCCCTGAGTTCTTCTTTCACTCTTTCGTTGATGATGATGTTGGCATCAATTGCCGTTCCCATCGTCAATACGATACCTGCAATACCTGGTAAAGTTAATACCGCACCTAAAGAGGCTAAAATTCCAAAAATGAAAAGTAAGTTAACTACTAAAGCAACGTTGGCATACATACCTGTTCGTCCATAGTAAAATACCATATAGATTAATACAAGTCCAAAGCCAATAATAAATGACATCACTCCGTTGTCAATCGCTTGTTGTCCTAAAGAAGGACCTACAACAGCAGATTGAACAATATCGGCAGATGCAGGTAGTTTACCAGCTTTTAAGATATTTGCTAAATCTTTGGTTTCTTGAACTGTGAAATCTCCCGAGATACTTGAATTACCTCCTGAAATAGCTCCAGTAGTAACACCAGGAGCTGAATAAACGATGTTGTCTAGAACAATTGCAATGTTGGATTGTTGCGAAAATGCTTTTCCTGTCAATGCTTCCCAGTCTCTCGCTCCTTTTGCATTCATTTGCATAGAAACTACAGGTTTTCCGAGATTGTCAAAGTCAGCTCTGGCATCGGTAATAACACCGCCTGAAAGGGGAGCAGCATTCTGTGCATTACCTCTCAAAGCATAAAGTTCTGTTATGTTTGAATTTCTTTTTGGTTTCCCCCAAGCGAATTTGGCATAGCGTAAATCTCCTCTTAGCAAGCTGCGTACTTGTGGGTCTTTCAGGTATGTGTTTATTTGAGCTGTATCTTTAGTAGCAAAATAGCCAATCACAGGTGAGCCTTGGAAACCCTGCCCTTGCATTAAAGAGAAAATGGGGCCTAAATCAGCATTTTCGTTTAAATTTTCATTTTCGCTTGAAGCACCAGTCAATAGTTTGTCAGCATCTGATAAGACTTCTTCTTGATTTTGAGCTAGACTGTCTGCGACAGGTTCGGTAGATTGTGCAGTAGTATTTCGAGTTTTTAAAGCTTCATTTGCGTTCCAAATATATTCGATGACTTCTTCGAATTTATAAGTTTCCCAAAACTCCAACTCAGCGGTACTTTGTAAAAGTTGTTTTATTCGAGCTTCGTCTTTGGCTCCAGGTAATTCAACTAAAATACGTCCCGTATTTCCAATTTTTTGAATATTGGGCTGAGTTACTCCGAATTTATCAATTCGCTCTCTTAGAATTTGATAAGCACTTTCAACAGCTTCGTCCACTTTAACTGCCAATACTTTTTTTACATCGGTGTCTGAAGTGTTTGTGTTGATGTCTTTATCGTCAAAATTTCTGTTCAAGAAAACTTCTGGAGAAGCCAATCTTAAATTTGTACCGTTGGCTTGGTTTGCTTCGTCAAATGCTCTGAAAAATGCGTCAAGATAGGTTTCTTGTGCACGTCTTACTTTTTCTGTGTTGGAAAGAGCTTGAACAAAAACTGGATTTTGTGAGTTGTTTGCCAATCGGTTAATGATATCTTTAACCGAAATTTGAAGTGTAACGTTGATTCCGCCTTCCAAGTCCAAGCCTCTGCTGATTTGGCGTTGCTCTACCTCTTCAAATGTATAGCCGAAAACTGGATAAACCTCTACGTTCTTGATGGAGTCGTAATAAGCTAATTCTTTTTCTCGGTCGCCACCTGAGAATGCAACGGCATCTTTTTTTACTTTATTTGTTACAAAAGTAAACGAAAGCTGGTACACACATACTAATGCAAATAAAATTGCAAAAAATTTAATGAGTCCTCTGTTCTTCATTATAATTATAAATTAATTTTTTTGATGATTTGGTTTTTGGGCTATTATTCTAAAGTAATCCTTACCTAAAATCGGACAAATATATAACTTCATAAAAGATTTGACAATAAAAAGCCTGCTTTTCTTTGGTTAAGTTCTTAATGAGCATCTCAAGAGTAAAAATATTAACCCGCTGATTGGCTAAAATAAATAAACATACGAAATTGAGTTATGGAATGTTTTCGATGTTGCTGACAAGGGGCATAGTTTTTTGTTAAATTACGGATTGTTCGTTACATTATCAGATGTTATTCAAATGTCAAACAATAAAATAAATAAAAAACGAGTCCAATTATTAGACTCGTTTTTTGTAGTTTTTATTGACGATTTATGCGTCAATTTTAGCATAAGATGCATTTTTTTCAATGAATTCTCTACGAGGTGGTACTTCGTCGCCCATCAACATAGAAAACACGCGATCTGCTTCCTGTAAATTATTAAGTGTAATTTGGCGAAGAGTCCTGTGCTCTGGATTCAAAGTGGTTTCCCAAAGTTGTTCAGCATTCATTTCTCCCAAACCTTTGTATCGTTGAATAGAGACCCCTTGCCCCATTTGTTCCATTAATTCAAGACGCTCTTCATCGTTCCAAGCGTATTGTTTTCTATTTCCTTTTTTCACCATATAAAGCGGTGGTGTTGCGATATAAACGTAGCCTTTTTCAATTAGTTCGCGCATGTATCTAAAGAAAAAGGTCAATATTAATGTAGAGATATGACTTCCGTCCACGTCGGCATCACACATGATAACTACTTTGTGATAGCGAAGCTTTGAAAGGTTCAGTGCTTTGCTATCTTCTTCTGTTCCAATGGTAACACCAAGTGCGGTAAAGATGTTTCTAATCTCTTCGTTTTCAAAAACTTTGTGCCCCATGGCTTTTTCTACGTTAAGAATTTTACCTCTCAAAGGCATAATTGCTTGAAAGTTCCGATCGCGACCTTGTTTTGCTGTTCCTCCTGCTGAATCTCCTTCGACGAAGAAAATTTCACATTTTTCAGGGTCTTGTTCGGAGCAGTCAGAAAGTTTTCCAGGTAAGCCCCCTCCACTCATTACGGTTTTTCTCTGAACCATCTCACGAGCTTTTTTAGCTGCATGGCGTGCCTGAGCTGCTAAAATTACTTTTTGGACAATTATTTTTGCGTCCATTGGATTTTCTTCCAAGTACGCTTCTAACATGTCAGCTACAGCTTGAGATACTGGAGAAACCACCTCTCTATTGCCTAATTTAGTCTTGGTTTGTCCCTCAAACTGAGGTTCCATTACTTTGACAGAGACAATAGCGGTTAAACCTTCGCGGAAATCGTCTCCGGTAATTTCAAATTTTAGTTTATCTAACAGTCCCGAAGCGTCTGCATATTTCTTTAATGTACGAGTTAATCCCATACGGAAACCTTGTAGGTGCGTACCACCTTCGTGGGTGTTAATATTATTTACGTATGAATAAATGTTTTCTGAATAACTGTCGTTGTAAATTAAGGCAACTTCCACTGGAACTTCTCCTTTTTCACTTTCCATACTGATGACGTTACTGATAATAGGTACACGGTTTCCATCTAAAAAGCGGACATATTCTTTTAACCCTTCTTCGGAATAAAAGGTTTCAGTTTTCGGTTTTCCATCTTCATTTATTTCACGTAAATCGGTAAGAGTTATGGTAAGGCCTTTATTCAAAAAAGACAATTCTCTTAAACGACCTGCCAAGATATCGTAAGAGTACTCTAGGGTTTGCGTAAAGATGCTTGCATCCGGTCTAAAGGTTACTTTTGTACCTGTAATATCTGTTTCGCCTGAGGTACGGACTGGGAAAAGAGGTTTCCCTTGTGAGTATTCTTGTTCCCAAATCTTTCCGTCGCGATGGACTTCAGCTCTTAAATGGTCGGAAAGTGCATTTACACACGAAACCCCCACACCGTGTAATCCGCCAGAAACTTTGTAGGAATCTTTGTCAAACTTACCTCCAGCACCAATTTTGGTCATCACCACTTCTAAGGCAGAAACTCCTTCTTTTTTATGAATATCAACAGGAATGCCTCGACCATTGTCCTGAACAGTAACCGAGTTGTCCTCATTGATTGCTACTTGAATCGTATCACAATGCCCTGCTAAGGCTTCATCTATAGAGTTGTCAACAACTTCGTAAACCAAGTGATGCAAACCTCGTGGGCCTACATCTCCGATGTACATTGAAGGGCGCATACGTACGTGCTCCATTCCTTCTAAAGCCTGAATGCTATCGGCTGAATACGAATTTTTATTTAATTCTTCACTCATAATTTATGTAAGCTAAATATATACTCAAACTACAAAGATACGAAAAATTAATGTATTTTGTAGCATTTAAACGCACTTATTCTTTGTCAAGTTATCAACACCATTTTTTTAATAAGTGATGTTAAAGAGTTTGTTTTGACCTTTGTTTTTAGTTTGAGTGTATTGAATTATTTTTATATTACTTTTTGTTTTACAATTTTCAGATTCTTTTTTCCAATAAAACCACATTTTCAACATGATGTGTTTGTGGGAACATATCGACAGGACGTACTCTGGCTACTTTATATTTTTCGTCCATCAAACTAAGGTCTCGTGCTTGTGTTGAAGTGTTGCAACTCACATAAACAATACGTTTTGGAGCGATCTTTAATATTTGGGCTACTACATCTTTGTGCATGCCATCTCGAGGTGGATCGGTGATGATTACGTCAGGTTGACCATGTGTAGCAATGAATTCATCGTTGAAAACATTTTTCATATCACCAACAAAAAACTCGCAATTTTCGATATTGTTTTGTTTTGCATTGATTTTTGCATCAGCAATTGCTTCAGGAACTGCTTCAACTCCTATGACTTTTCTGGCTTTTTTAGAAACGAATTGTGCAATGGTTCCTGTTCCAGTATATAAATCATAAACGAGTTCTTTGCCTGTCAAGCCTGCAAAATCTCTAGTAATTGAATAAAGTTCATAGGCCTGAGCTGAATTGGTCTGATAAAATGATTTGGCATTGATACGAAATTGTAAGCCTTCCATTTCCTCAACAATATATTCGCGTCCGTAGTAACAAATTACTTCTTGATCGTAAATTGTGTCGTTAAGCTTGGGGTTAATTACATATTGTAGGGAGGTAATCATCGGAAATCGTTCTTTAATGAAGTCCAGTAATAATTCCCTTTGTTCTTGATCTTCTTTAAAAAACTGTAGCAATACCATGATTTCTCCCGTTGAAGCTGTACGGATCATCAAAGTTCTCAAAAAGCCATTGTTTTCTCTTGGATTAAAGAACTCCATCTGATGTTGATTTGCAAACGATCTAATTTCATTTCGTATCTCGTTGGATGGATCTTCTTGCAGCCAACATTTTTCGATATTTAAAATTTTATCCCACATTTTTGGAATGTGAAATCCAAGAGCATTTTTGGTTTCAAACTCCTGTTCGGATTGAATTTCTTCTAGAGTCAACCATCGTGCGTTGGAAAATGAAAACTCCATCTTATTTCGATAAAAAAAATGTTTTTCAGAACCCAAAATAGGTTCAAAATCGGGCAATTCAATTTTTCCAATACGTTTTAGATGATTGTAAACCTCTTGTTGTTTGAATACCAATTGTTGGCTGTATTTCATGTTTTGCCATTTACAACCACCACAATTACCAAAATGTTGACACATCGGTTCAATTCGATGCGGCGAGTCGCTATGGATGCGTACAGCCCTTCCTTCGTAATAGGCTTTACGTTTTTTGACTGTTTGAACATCCACTACATCACCAGGAACCACATTGGGTATAAAAATTACTTTTCCGTCTGGAGCCTTTGCAACTCCAACGCCTTTAGCACCTGCATCAAGGACTTCTACGTGTTCGAATACGATTTTATCTTGCTTTTTTCTTGCCATAGTGCAAAAATACAATTTTGAAGTGGGATTGTATCGGTTGTGTTTAATTTAGAATCAATATAAAAATTAAATTTTATTGATACCGCAAGTAGTTTAAGATCAGGGGGTTTTAGTGGATTGGCTATATTTACAAATGTTTTTTAGCTATTGATGCTCGCTATACATTCATTTAAATTTGTGTTATTCTTGGTTATTATATTCAAACACGGACCTTCAGTAGATCGCTTTTTATTTTTAAATCCATGTTGTATTTTTCTATAGAAACCATTTTTTTTGATTAACTTGCGTTCGGATGATTTCTCTCCAGAAAGAAGGAATGTATTGCTATTATTAAAATATTATTTATATGAATTTGAATAAGTTAACTTCTAATGAAATGATGGCATTAGAAGAAAAACACGGTGCTCATAATTATGATCCGCTTCCGGTGATGCTTTCAAAAGGAGAGGGCGTTTATGTTTGGGACGTGGAAGGAAAAAAATATTACGACTTTTTGTCAGCTTACTCAGCGGTTAATCAAGGGCATTGCCATCCAAAATTAGTTCAAGCCATGAATCGTCAAGCCCAAACTTTGGCTTTAACTTCGCGTGCGTTTTATAATGATCAATTAGGGATTTACGAAAAAAAAATAACTGAATTATTTGGTTTTGATAAAGTTTTACCAATGAATTCTGGTGCAGAGGCTGTGGAAACTGCGATAAAACTAACGCGTAAATGGGCGTATGAAGTAAAGGGCATCGCCGAGGATCAGGCTTTGATTGTTGTTTGTGAAAATAATTTTCACGGACGTACCACTACAATAATTTCTTTCTCAAACGATCCAGATGCTCGAAAAAATTATGGACCATATACCGATGGTTTTATGAGAATTCCATATAATGATCTTGATGCTTTGTCAGAAGTGCTTGAAAACAAGAATATTGCTGGGTTTTTAATGGAGCCAATTCAGGGTGAAGCTGGAGTTTATGTTCCAAATGAAGGTTATCTTGCTGAAGCTTACACGCTTTGTAAAAAAAATAATGTGTTATTTATAGCGGATGAAGTTCAGACTGGAATTGCACGTACTGGAAAGCTTTTAGCGGTTGATCACGAAAATGTAAAACCGGATATTTTAGTTTTGGGTAAGGCATTGTCTGGTGGAATGTATCCAGTTTCGGCGGTGTTGGCAAACAATGAAATTATGAATGTAATCAAGCCCGGTCAGCACGGTTCTACTTTTGGTGGCAATCCTTTAGCAGCAGCTATAGCATCGGCAGCTTTGGATGTGGTTATCGATGAGAATTTGGCAGAAAATGCGGATACATTAGGGAAATTGTTCCGTGAAAAAATGAACGATTACATCAAAACATCCACAATATGTAGTTTGGTTCGAGGTAAAGGTTTGCTCAATGCAATCGTTATTAATGACAGTGAAGAAAGTGATACTGCTTGGAATATTTGTTTGAGATTACGAGATAATGGCCTGCTTGCAAAGCCTACTCATGGGAACATTATCCGATTTGCACCACCTTTAGTGATGAACGAAGTGCAATTGCTAGATTGTGTGCGTATCATTACAGAAACTTTAAAAGAATTTGAACAATAAGCATATAGATTAAAAGAACTGTTTTTTAAACTTTAAAAGCAGTTCTTTTAATTTGTTTTTTCTCTGAATACGGTTTCCAAGTTTTTGCTTTTCAGTTGCATAGATAAGATTTTGATGTCATTGTTTTGAGCAAAATCAAATAGAGCAGGACGCATATCATTGTCTGCACTGAAAACAAGCTCCCACTGCATGTCGTGTATATTTTGATGGGATTTTAAATGAGGCAATTGCTTAATGAACTCTTCTTCTATTTTTAAATCAAATTCTACTTCAATGACTTGGTCTTTTTCTGAAGAAAATATTTGTTGTAGTTTATTGTCTGCCACTATTACTCCTTTTTTTATTATAATGACACGATCACAAATTGCTTCCACTTCTTGCATGATGTGGGTGGAGAGAAACACGGTTTTGTCTTGACCAATATTTTTTATTAACTCTCGAATCTCAACTAATTGATTAGGGTCTAATCCTGTGGTGGGTTCGTCTAAGATCAAAACTTGAGGGTCGTGCAAAAGAGCAGTTGCTATACCAACACGTTGGCGGTACCCCTTTGAAAGTTGAGCTATCTTTTTATGAGCTTCAGTGGTTAGACCGGTTAAACGAATGACTTCGTCGATCTTTTCTTTGGGAATTTTATAAACAGTTGCATTGAATTCTAAATACTCACGCACATACAGTTCTAAATACAGCGGATTGTGCTCTGGTAAATAACCAATAGATTTCTGAACATCTTTTTGATGTTTTTTTACGTCAAAACCATTAACAACAGCAGTGCCGTGATCAGCTTCTATATACGTGGTTAGGATTTTCATTAAAGTAGATTTTCCAGCGCCGTTTGGGCCAAGAAAACCGACTATTTCTCCTTTGTTAACAGTGAAGCTGATGTTGTCTAAAGCTTTCTGTGATCCGTAATTCTTTGATATGTTTTTTACTTCGATGGACATTTGCTTCGATTTGAAACAAAACTAATTAATTTTTTCGAGAGAATAAATAATAAGAAGTATAAATGTTGAGACGACGGTTGGTATAAATATATTTGATGTGTTCCGCTCGAAATAGGACTGTTGATATTTAAATAAATACGCATCGTTATTGAACTTGCCTTGACTTTTTTGATTGAAGCAAAAAGAGCATTTTGTAGTCAATTGAAAAAAACAAGATGGGTTCATTATTAAATTTATAAATACAATAATTAATCATGTTAATAAAATCAGAGCATTTAACATTCAGAACCATCAATCAATTTAATGTATTTAAGAAAAAAAGATTAAATTTGCTACATGGCAAAGACAAATGAAAAAGCACCGTGGTTTCAATCCTTAACACAAAATAAACCTTTAATCATTGCAGGACCGTGTAGTGCTGAAACTCCAGATCAGGTATTGGAAATTGCATGTCAAATCAAAGATACAGCGAAGGTTTTTCGAGCTGGTATTTGGAAACCACGTACCCGTCCCGGTGGGTTTGAGGGGGTAGGAGCTATTGGACTGAAATGGTTGCAACAAGTAAAGCAGGAGACTGGAATGTTGCTGGCAACAGAAGTGGCTACCGCGGAACATGTACAATTAGCGTTGGAATATGATATTGATTTACTTTGGATTGGAGCACGAACCACTGTAAATCCCTTTGCTGTTCAAGAAATTGCCGATGCTTTGAAAGGAACTGAAAAAATAGTATTTATAAAAAACCCAGTCAATCCCGATTTAAGCTTATGGATTGGAGGCTTTGAACGTTTACAAAATGCCGGTATTGAAAAGTTGGGATTTATTCACAGAGGTTTTTCAAGTTATGAGAAAAACAAGTATCGAAACGAACCTCAGTGGCAAATACCTATTGATTTACAACTCCGTTTTCCAGAAATACCCATCCTCAACGATCCTTCACACATCACAGGAAATCGAGATCTGGTGGCAGCTGTTTCTCAAAAAGCTTTAGATTTGAATTTTGATGGACTGATGATTGAAACGCATTGTGCACCTGATCAGGCATGGAGTGATGCAGCTCAACAGGTGACACCCAGTCAATTAAAAGCCATTATTTTGGAGCTTAAAACAAGGAGTTTGTCTAATTCAGAGCAGATTTACCAGACAACAATCAAAAATTATCGAAACGAGATAGATGAATTGGACACAGATATTTTACAATTACTTAATAAAAGAATGCATATTGTCGATGAAATTGGTCGCTTGAAAAAAGATAAAAATGTAGCGGTTTTTCAGAGGGAACGTTGGAGCGAAGTTTTGGAAAAAATGAAGAAAGAAGCTGGTAATTTTGAATTAGGCGAAGAATTTGTAACGGCTTTGTATAAGGCAATTCATCAAGAAAGTCTTACAAGACAAGATCACATTATCAATAAAAAATAAGTATGTCAGAAAAAACACATACAGGTTTGGTATATAAATCCACAGGGAGTTGGTACACGGTTTGTGTGGCAAACAAAACTTTTTTTGAATGTCGCATCAAAGGGAAATTTCGAATTAAAGGAATCAAGAGCACCAATCCTATTGCGGTGGGAGACTGGGTGGATTTTGAAGTAAATAAAACCGGTGGTGAAATCACAGGATTGATTAATCATATTCACGAACGCAAAAATTATTTGATCCGTAAGTCGGTAAACCTTTCCAAACAAGTACATATTATCGCAGCCAATATCGATTTGCTTTTTGTTTTGGTGACTATCGATAATCCCGTAACTTCCACTAGTTTTATAGATCGACTTTTAGTCACTGCTGAAGCCTACGGTATAGAGGTGGTTTTGGTTTTTAATAAAGTAGATACTTTATCTGAAGATACTTTGGATGAACAGCTTTATTTACAATTTATCTACGAACAAATCGGATATAAAGTCTTGCGGGTTTCAGCCGATAAAAAACAAGGTTTAGAAGCTCTAAAAGAAATGATGAAAGGAAAGGTTTCCATGTTTACAGGGCATTCAGGTGTTGGTAAATCGACCTTAGTCAATGCTTTAGAACCTTCTTTGCAACTCAAAACTAAAGAAATATCGGAGCAGCATCAACAAGGACAACATACCACTACTTTTGCCGAAATGTATGATTTAAGCTTTGATGCAAAAATAATTGATACACCTGGGATTAGAGGTTTTGGAATTGTTGAGATGGAACCAGAAGAGTTGGGCGACTATTTTCCTGAATTTTTCAAGAGAAAGCAAAAATGCAAATTCAATAACTGTTTGCATAGAGAAGAACCAAATTGCGCAGTAAAAGAGGCGTTGGATAAGGATGAGATTTCTTGGACACGTTATAAAAGTTATGTGCAAATCATGGATGGTGAGGAAGAAACATACCGAACAGACCAATATGCAAACGGTAAAAATCAAGACGAAGAATAGTTATGAGAGTGGTAATACAACGCGCTTCCCAGGCATCGGTAACAGTTGAGGACAAAAAAGTAGCAATTATCGGTTCGGGATTGTTGGTTTTATTAGGAATAGAGGAAACGGATACAAAAGCGGATATTGAATGGTTGTGTGGAAAAATAATCAATTTGCGTATATTTGATGACGAAAATGGCGTGATGAACCGTTCGGTGATGGATGTTTCGGGAGAGGTGATCTTGGTGAGTCAGTTTACCTTGCACGCATCGACCAAAAAAGGAAATCGTCCTTCCTATATTCGAGCGGCAAAACCAGAGATTGCAGTTCCTCTTTATGAAACTTTTATAGAATGTTTTGAAAAGATATTTGGAAAAAAAATACAAACCGGACGTTTTGGAGCCGATATGAAGGTTGCTTTAATAAACGACGGACCGGTTACGATTGTAATAGATACGAAGAATAAAGAATAATTAATAAACATGTTGAAAAAAGCACTTTTACTTGTTATACTTCTTGTCGCAAACAAGGGAATTTGTCAAAAAAAAATTGATGTAAATGCAGAGAAAATGCTACAAATCATCAAAGACGAAACTACAGAAATTATTGTAGAGCGTATCGATGAGGTCGAAATACTGAATCAAAATATTTTGAGAACTAAATTTTCAGAGCTTCATTTTGTTCCGAACGAACAGGCACTGGAAGCCTTAGATTTTTCAGTTTTTTACGACAAGCTTAATAGAGTAAGGTCTTTGGAATTAAGGGTTTATGACTCTAAAGGTGACTTGGTGAAAACTTATAGACAAAAAGATTTTAAAGATTCAAGTGTTGCCGATGGATTTTCCATTTTTACAGACAATCGTAAAAAAACATTTAATCTAAATTATTATAATTATCCGTTTTTCACAAAGTTTGATTACGAAATAGAACAACAAAATACCATTTCTATTCCTTCGTTTCATCCTATCAGAAGCTCAAAGGAGCAAGTTTTGAATGCAACTTATACGTTGACTTACCCTCAGGATTTTACCATTTCTAAATGGGAACAGAATCTTGCTGATTTTGATGTGATTTCTGAAAATTATCCAGGGAAAATGCATTACGTGGCAAAGAAAGTAAAAGCGCCTGAATACGAGGAGCTTAATACACGTTATTTAAGTTTAGTTCCATTGGTTCGTTTTTCTAATAATACTTTTGCCTTGGGTGGGGTGCGCGGCGTGGTTAATTCATGGGATGACTTCGGAGTTTGGTATTACAAAAGTTTCCTAGAAAACTTGGATGAATTACCAAAAGAAACGGTTTCTAAAATGAAAACTCTAACTCAAAACGCAACAAGCGATCTTGAAAAAGCTAAGATTATTTTTGATTATGTTCAAAATAACACACGTTATATTTCAGTCCAAGTAGGCGTAGGTGGATGGAAACCATTCTCTGCAAAAGAGGTGGACAGATTAGGGTATGGAGATTGTAAAGCTTTGACTAATTACACCAAGGCTTTATTGAATTGTGTGGGAGTGGACGCATATTATACTGTGATTTATGCTTCAAATTCAATAACCGATATCAACGAAAATGTTATTTCTTTACAGGGAAATCACGTTATTTTAACTTTGCCTACCCACGAAGGAGCGGTTTTTTTAGAAAGTACCAGTCAAAAAATTCCTTTTGGTTACCTTGGAACTTCGACGGACAATAGAAAAGCTTTGATGATTCGACCTGACGGTGCCGAGTTCGTAAAGACCCATTCAAACAAAGAGTTGGAAAATAATTTAACAGCTGTGTTCAAAGTTGATCTCGGAAATTTGGATCAAACTACAACTCAGGTGAGTTTTGATAATAAAGGAAGTTTTTATCATTCCGTTCTTGGAATTAATTTTGAAAATGATGTGGAGGTAGAACGTTATTTAAAAAATGTTTTTTCTGGGCTTAAAGATTTGAAAATAAAGAGCTATGAGTTTAAAAATGATGAAACTGAGTTTGTCTATCATGAAAATATCAATTTAGAATCCAGTTTTATTGGTGCCAAGATGGGGACTGATTTTATGGTTTCTGTTAATCCTTTTTTACAAGTAATTTCTACTCCCAAGCGCTATCGAAATCGAAAAACAGGATTTAGTATCAGCAGAGGAAGGTCTTATGAAATAAAGACAGAGTTTTTAATACCCGAAGGTTTTAAAGTAACATTTAAACCGGATTCAAAGACCATTCAATCAAAATTTGGTACGCATTCTTTAGACGTTCAACACGAGGGACAAAAAGTTGTTGTAAACGAATTATTTGTCCTTAATTCCGGTGATTATACCAAAGATGAATATCAAGAATACCGCAATTTTACAACGGAAGTACTTTTGAGTAATAACACAAAGTTTATTTTAACACAAAATTAAATCATGAATAAACAATTATACCTACTTTTATTGTTATTTGTTTCTTTATATTCTGGAGCACAAGGTTTTAAAGTTGATAGAGTAACAAAGAAAGATTTTGAAGAAAAGTTTTATGAATTGGATCCAACGGCTAGTGCTGTTGTGGAACATAACCTAGGAAAGACTTATTTTATTGTTGTGGGAAATCATTACCAATTGGTCACAGAAACCAAAACCAGAATCAAGATTTTCACGAAAGACGCTTATGATTATGCAACGGTAAACGTTCCGCTTTATCGCGATCGCTCAACGCGTGAACTTCTTTCTGTCTCAAGTGCTTATACATATAATTTAGTTGACGACAAGGTGGAAAGAACAAGATTAAATACATCCGCAGAGTTTATAGAAAAAGTACAAGGCAATCATTATTTAGCCTCTTTTACAATGCCGAATGTGAGAGAAGGAAGCATTATTGAATACACAACTAAAATTACTTCTCCTTATATAACTGACATTCCCGAATGGTATTTTCAACTTGATATTCCTGTGAAAATAAGTGAGTTTGAGTTGAAAATTCCAGAGAAGTATATGTTTTATAAATATATTAAAGGAACTGAAAAGGTGAATCAACGTATTCTTGGTGATAAATACGTATATACTGCAAAAAACGTTCCTGCTTTGAAAGAAGAAAGTTATGTCAATAACATTGATAATTATAGGGCCTCAATTATTCATACTTTTAGCGCTTATCGAGAGGCAAGCGGAAGCTTTAAAACCTTTGGCGGTACTTGGGCTGAGGTGGTAAAGACCATCAATGATTACGATGGTTTTGGAGGACAATTGAAGAGAACTGATTTCGCTAAATCACAAGCAATGAAGCTCGTCGCAAATTTGACTTCAGACGTAGATAAAGCAACTGCAATTGTCCAGTTTTTACAAAATGAATTCACTTGGAATCAAACTATAGGAATTGAAACCAGCAAAGATTTGAAAGATGTTATGCAATCAAAGAACGGTAGTTCGGTAGAAATCAATCTTTTGGGGGTTTCAATGATGCGAAGCGTGAATGTAAATGCTTATCCTGTTTTGTTAGCAACAAGAAATAAAGGAGTTGCTTATATGCCAAGTATTTCTGCTTTTAACAATGTGATTATTGGTCTGGAATCTAATACGGGAAATGTTGTGCTTTTTGATGCTTCTGATAAATTTTCTAAAAAAGATATTTTACCAATTCATAATTTGAACTGGATCGGTCGCTTGGTTCGCCCTGATGGAACTTCTAAAGATGTTTTATTGGAACCGAAGGTCAAGTCTAGGCAAAGCATAAATGCGCTGCTGAACTTAAACCCTGCGGATGGAAGTATTCAAGGAGAGTTGTATACCAGTAGAAATAATTACGAAGCCTACCTTTATAGAAGTTTTAATAAACAGCTTCCTCTAGAAAAAATTACTGATGGCTATGAAGAACGCTACAGTGCTGAAATCGATTCATTTAATTTGAATAATTTTGATGACCTAGAGGAGAATGTAGTTGAAAACATGACGATAAATAGACCTCATAGTTTTGATATTATTGGCGATAAAATTTATTTGACTCCTGCTTTTATTTTTAAACGTAATGAAAATCCTTTTAAATTAGATCAACGAACATATCCTTTGGATTTTATATACCCATCAGAACAGGCTTACACTTTGGTTTACAATATTCCCGATGGATATGAAGTTGAAAATGTACCTGAGAGCAAAAAAATATCAACAGGAACAGGTAGTGTGTCAGCGCAATGGGTCATAACGTATGATGAACAACAAATCCGAGTTAGATGGAGTTTGTCTCAAAATAATGCGCATGTTGATGCAAGAGAATATCCCGATGTCAAAACGGTTTATGAAGAATTAGTCAAATTTATGGATCAAAAAATAGTGTTAAAAAGAAAGTAAATATGTTAAAAAAACTACTGTTATATTCACTGATTTACATAGTTGTTTCTTTATTGCTAAGCCATGATGAGGTTTTGTGTGCTTTTAAAGGAGAAGAGTTGTGTTGGGTAAATTTAATAGGAAAGTTTATTATCTTTATGATTTTAATTTTAGCTTTTGACCAATTTGTAAAACCTAAAATATTTAAAAGATGAAAGAAAAAATAACTAATTTCGTGAGTGCTTTGTTAATTTATTTTATAGGTGGTCTCCTTGTCAGCTATGTCGGAATGCCAGAAATTAATTGGAATTTCGTCATTGGCTGGACTCTTGTAATGACTCTATTTGATTTTTTTATCTTGAGCAGACTTAGAAAACAATTGAAAAACAAACAACTTTCAAAATACAATTCTCATGAAAGATAAAATAGCACACTTCATAGCAGCATTCATAGTACTTGGTATTTCTATGATGGCAATTACCTATATGTTTTATGGGAAAATTGACTGGATACAAACCATTCTTTTTGCTGTTGGAATGGGTTTGGCAGATGTATTCTTGTTTAAAAAATTAAGAGAGCGAAAAAAATAATTATGGATATAAAAAATGCACAGCTAGTTGTAGATCAGTGGATAAAAGAACACGGGGTACGTTATTTCAATGAGTTGACCAATATGGCACAACTAACCGAAGAAGTAGGGGAGGTGGCGCGAATCATTGCTCGAAGATATGGTGAACAATCTGAAAAAGAAAGTGATAAAAACAAAGACTTAGGCGAAGAATTGGCCGATGTGGTCTTTGTGGTTTTGTGTTTAGCAAACCAGACAGGAGTAGATTTACAAGCTGCATTCGACAAAAAATTGAATTTAAAAACCCATAGAGATCACGACCGTCATCAAAATAATGAAAAATTAAAATCTTAAAATTAATCTCATGAACAAAATCACACAACTTTTTAATATTCAATATCCCATCATACAAGGTGGAATGATTTGGAACAGTGGTTATAAATTGGCTGCTGCTGTCAGCAATGCTGGGGGCTTAGGGTTAATCGGAGCTGGGTCGATGTACCCGGAAGTATTACGTGAACATATCCAAAAATGTAAAAAAGTTACGACTAAACCTTTTGGGGTTAACATCCCGATGTTGTATCCTAATGTAGAGGAAATTATGAATATTGTTGTGGAAGAAGGAGTGAAAATCGTGTTTACCTCGGCAGGGAATCCAAAAACTTGGACAAGTTGGCTCAAAGATAGAGGCGTCACGGTGGTACACGTGGTGAGTTCGACAAAATTTGCATTGAAAGCACAAGAGGCGGGAGTGGACGCTGTAGTTGCAGAAGGTTTTGAGGCAGGTGGGCACAATGGACGCGAAGAAACAACCACGCTGACCCTGATTCCAATGGTTAAAAAACAGATTTCAATTCCGTTGATTGCCGCTGGAGGTATTGCAACAGGTACATCCATGCATGCGGCTATGATTTTGGGAGCAGATGGCGTACAAATGGGGACACGTTTCGCAATGACTTTTGAAAGCTCTTCTCATGAACATTTTAAACAAGCCTGCGTTAATGCAAAAGAAGGAGATACTTATCTGACATTAAAAGAGTTGGCACCAGTAAGGTTAATTAAAAATAATTTTTTTGAAGAAGTGCAACTAGCCTACACAAAAGGAGCTTCATTGGAAGAATTGAAAAAACTTTTAGGGAGAGCACGAGCAAAAAGAGGAATGTTTGAAGGCGATTTAGAAAATGGTGAATTGGAAATAGGGCAGATTGTTGGACTTATTGACGAAATTCAATCGGTAGACGAGGTCATGAAAGAAATTGTGCAAGATTTCAAGAACTCTATCCAGAAAACAATTGGTTTTTAACCAGGTGTATTCAAAAGAGCCAGACAGTGGTTGTGTTGAATATAATGTTCATTGTAAAATGTTCTGTAGCTCGATTCTTATCTTGGATTTATATCGATGATTATTAGAGTTGTAAGTAATAGAAAAGATGTTTTTATAAGTTTTTCAATAAATGACAACCTACTTCGTCTTTTTTATTAGAAATAGCTCGCTATTTCTTCTTATAAAACGCTCGTATCTTACTCGTTTATTGAAATATGAATCTCAATTTTGTTATCGAACTCAGATAAGTAGAAATTAGCTTTGACTACGAGATTAAGAATTATGCATTGACAGATTACGGATATATAACGGCGTATTTGTAGTTGATTGTAAGAAGTTTATATCTCGTAATGTGTTTGTATAAGTAGAAATACGAATTTTAAACTATCTATACAAATATTTGACTACATTCGTTAGTTGAATTGTGAAGAATTCTACTATTCTGTTACAGGATCTTATCCAAACTAAAATTGTGAGAAAAAACATCTAGAATAAATGAAATTTAAACCCATACTTAGAGATGAAAAAGAAAGTAAATAACGTATTTAACACACCAGAAATCATAAAAAACAGAGGTGTAAAATATTCTAACTTATTAGAACAATTCATAGAACCTTTTGCTGACGAATTTGTTGATAAAGAGTACTTTGAAGAAATTGTTGAATTAGCTATAGATGCGTGGAATTTTGGAAATTTAGAATTAATTTTACCTAAAGGTGAAACTGATAAAATGATCGATTTGATAAAAGATCAGGGAATAGATCAAGGTTTATTAAAAAGAATGATTGATTATAAAGTTAGTCATTTTAAAGAACATACAAGATTTATTGCAGATTATGAGATTGAAAAAAAGGCTGATCAAAAGGTTGTTTTGTCGATAATGACGCAAGAAGAAGGTGCTTTTTTCGAAAATATGTTTGAAGATATGAATACTTCTGACCCAAATATTGATTTTGAAGAAAACTACGTCGATCGTATCGCAATAAATGTAAAACCGTTACAGCCATTTTTGGATTGGTGCTTAAATTTGTATCCAGATGAATTAGATGAAATAGAAGTAACAAATACGTATTTAATCGGTCATGATATTGAAAATGTAGAAGCTTGGCTCAGAAAAAAATTCGACAAAATTTTTACGTTTGAATTAGAGTCGTGGCATCTCAATAAAAAAGAGTGGCCTCAAAAACGAAATTACAAAATGTTTAAAGAATGGTTTCAAGTTGATGTGTCAACAATGGTTTATGATCTTGAAAGGAAGCCTGTTTCTAAAGTTTGGTAAAGCTTAAGCTTTTTTGATTGAAGGGAAAGACATCGGTTTTTGTGCTGTCCAAAGATTAACCTTGCGTTATATAACAGGTTGTAAGATTGAGAGAAACAGGATGTGAAGAGTTTTTTTACAAAGAAAATAAAGTCAAGATGAGTTCGTTAAGAAGATTTTAATATTTAAAATATTTTAAAGTGATAGAACACTCTTTTTTTGTAAAAATTCGTTTTGTCGGTTTTAAAATAATAACTAATTTGTGGTATTAAAAGATAAATATGAGTTACTATAAAATAACAGATTTAGAGCAATATTTTAAGCATTATAAAAAGTCAGTGCGAGAACCAAGAAAATTTTGGGGTAAAATTGCTCAAGAAAACTTTGTGTGGTACCAAGGTTGGGACAAAGTTTGTGAATTCGATATGACGCAAGGACATGTAAAATGGTTCATAGACGGAAAGTTGAACATCACAAAAAACTGTATTGATCGTCACCTGGCAAAAAGAGGAGACCGTACTGCAATTATTTTTGAGCCTAATAATCCAGATGAAAAAGAACAGATTATCAGTTACAACGAACTCTACACTAGAGTATCTAAAACCGCTAATATGCTGAAATCTTTAGGCGTAAAAAAAGGAGATAGAGTGTGTATTTACCTTCCGATGATTCCTGAATTGGCGGTTTCTATGTTGGCTTGTGCCCGCATCGGTGCAATTCATTCTGTAATTTTCGCTGGTTTTTCTGATGCAGCAATTCGCTCAAGGGTAGAAGATTGTGGCGCAAAAATCATCATAACTTCGGATGGTGGTTTTCGAGGAACAAAATCTATCAAGGCTAAAGAGATTGTAGATAAGGCAATTGAAGGTTTGGATATGATTGAAAAAGTTTTGGTTGTGAAAAGGACGCAGCAACCCATTCCTTTTTATCCAGAAAAAGATGTTTGGTATCACGACTTGTATGAAGAGGCTGCCTCTACAAACACTGCAGAAATCATGGATTCTGAAGACCCTTTGTTTATACTTTATACTTCTGGCTCTACTGGAAAACCCAAAGGGATGGTTCATACTACGGGGGGGTATATGGTTCAAACGGCTTATACTTTTCAAAATGTTTTTAATTATCAAGAGGGTGATGTATTTTGGTGTACTGCTGATCTGGGGTGGATTACTGGACATTCCTATATTTTATATGGTGCTTTACTCAATGGAGCAACTACTGTTTTGTTTGAAGGGGTGCCCACTTATCCAACACCTGCTCGTTTTTGGGACGTGATTGATAAGTATAAAGTGACACAGTTTTATACCGCCCCTACGGCAATTCGCTCCCTAATGACCGTTGATTATTCTTATGTGACTTCTCATGATTTGTCGTCTTTAAGGGTTTTGGGATCTGTAGGCGAGCCAATTAACGAAGAGGCTTGGCATTGGTTTAATGATTTTATAGGGAAAAAACGCTGTCCAATTGTAGATACTTGGTGGCAAACCGAAACTGGTGCGATTATGATTTCACCTTTGGCAATGATCACGCCAACAAAACCGACCTATGCAACCTTGCCTTTGCCTGGCATACAAGCGGTTTTAATGGATGAGAAAAATAATGAAATTACAGGAAATCAAGTTATGGGTAGCTTGTGTGTAAAATTCCCTTGGCCTGCAATGGCAAGAACCATTTGGAATGATCATCAGCGATTTATTGATACTTACTTTTCTGATTTTAAAGGCAGGTATTTTACAGGTGATAATGCGCTGAGAGATGAAGTAGGGTATTACCGAATAACTGGACGTGCGGATGATGTAGTTATCGTTTCTGGACATAATTTGGGAACGGCTCCAATCGAAGATGCTATCAATCAGCACCCAGCGATTGCTGAATCTGCTGTGGTTGGTTTTCCTCACTCTATAAAAGGTAACGCACTTTACGGGTTTATTTGTTTGAAAAAAGAAGGAACATCGAGAGACCGAGATAATTTAAGAAAAGAAATTAATCAATTGATTGCTGACCATTATGGCCCAATCGGAAAATTAGATAAAATTCAATTTGTGGACGATTTACCTAAAACACGCTCTGGTAAAATTTTGAGAAGAATGTTGCGCTCCATCGCTGCAGGACAAGTTGACGATTTTGGAGATACATCTACAATGACCAATCCAGAAACCATTCAAGAAATTATAAAAGATAAAATCTGATAGACTTCAAAACCCCAGTATTTGGGGTTTTTGTTTTTAAATGCTTTCGTAAGTCTTTCTTTATACTTTGTTTTCGTTCCAATAATAACTGTCGGAATAAATTCTTTCACCAAATACAGCCGTGCCAATTCTCACGATGGTGGCACCTTCTTCAATAGCTATTTCTAAATCACTACTCATTCCCATCGATAGTTCTTGTACTTCGACATTGGGAAGTCGTAACTCAATGATTTCTTGTTGTATATTTTTAAGTGTTTGAAAGCATTTTCGAACTTTTTCTTTCTCTGCACTAAACAAGCCTATGGTCATTAGTCCTTTGATTTGTATCCTGTCTAAAGTAGCAACTTGCTTTATAAATGCAAGAGCTTCTTTAGGATGTACACCAAATTTGCTTTCCTCGTTGGAAGTATTAACTTGTATGAAAACATTCATAGTTTTATGCTCTTTTTCTAAACGATCATGCAGTTTTTGAGCTAAATCCCAACGATCAAGTGATTGTAAACAAGTCACCCCGTGTTTTATGACATCTTTGATTTTGTTGGTTTGCAAATGTCCAATGAAATGTTTTGTATGTGGCGTGTCTTTTAACGCTTTATACTTTTCTTTAAGCTCTTGTACTTTGTTTTCTGCGATTAAAGTGGAACCGTTTTCCAGTGCAATTTTGATTCGCTCTGCGGCTACCGTTTTTGTTGCCAATAATAATTTAACGTCTTCTGGATTTCGACCTGCTTTCCTACATGCAAGTTCCATTCTTTTTTTTATTTCATCTATGTTTTCTAAGAGTGCGTTCATGGTGTTAAAAGATGTTCGGGACAATCGATTCGTAACTCGGTTGGCGTTAATTCTTGATTTAGAAGGTTACAAAAATGTTGTTGATTCTTCAAGTTTCGGTAATATTCACAAGTCCAACACATTCTTTGGATAGAAATAACTCCTGTTTGATTCAAGTGTTTTATGATGTTCAGTAAACTCAAGAGCATGACTTCTTTGTCTTTCTCAGTTAACAAATCAATGGGGTTGTTGATTTCAGAACTAAAAGTAGAAGTATCTTTGGCAACTTTTCTTCCATAGTCTGTTAATGAAATAATGAAACTTCTGCTATCATTTGGAGCGTTGGTTTTATATGCAAGCTTCTTTTCAATCAATAATTTTATTGTTTCACTAACGGTTGCTTTTGATAGATTAAATTCCTGTGCAAGGTAGCTCACTTTTCTTTTTTCTTTGCTGTGATGCAACAAGAAAATCAAGAATTGAATTTGTATAGGACTTAGTGAAGATTCGGTGCTTTCTTGCCACAGCAAACTGCGAAATGACTGTGAGATGCGTTCCAAAGCAACTACAATTTTACTCTCAATATTCTGGTTCTGATATTCTAAATCAAAATCGGATGGTTTCATATCGTAATTTATTTAACAATTTTCCATTTCATAAATCGAATATCCTTTTGACTTGATATCGATTTCCCATTGTGGGCGAATGGATTCTATATGACAAAAAACACATTCATTTGTTGTTAATGGTTGACCATCCTGATTTTTTGATTTTAAATAGGTCTTCCCAAAATCATGAATTTTATTGACGTCTGTTAGTGTTTCTGGAACGATGATATCAAAATGCATTATCGAACCGTCTTTTTTCGTTACATAAGTATCCCAAATTGCTACTTTCATTTTTATATTTTTTGTTTTAATAAAAGGCTCCACAAAGTATGAAATGCATACCAAGTGGAGCGTTTTTTACCCTTTTACATCGGCGATGGAAGCGCCAAAGTTGATATGTAATACATGACCATTTGGGGTCACCAATGCTGGAACAGATTGAACTCCTGCTTTTTCAGCTTCTTCAATCCTGTCACGTGCTTCCCCAATGTGAACTACTTCAACTTGATCATTACCGATAAGTTGTATAATATCCTGCTCTGCACTTTGACAAACAGGACAACCTGCATGGTAGAAAATTGATTTTGACATAATTTATAATTTTAGAGTTGAACAATTATTTTTTTATCATGTAAATATAGTTAGGATAACTAACTAAAAAAAGGAAAACAATAATTTTAACATTATAATTCAATCTGCCACTGTCTGATTATCTAATTGACTGCTGGTTGTTTCTGATTTTTTTCTTTCAGGTTAGATTGAGTTATGACCATGAATTAATCATTTTTGACACTTAATTGATTGTTTAGAAATGTAAAAAGTGTTTTCGTTAAATTTAGAATAGATTTTTGTATAGGGAAGTGAGCAAAGCTATATAAAAAAACCGAAAGGAGTGCTTTCGGTTTAAGGTTGTTAACTTGAATTCGATTCTTCTCTTGGGTTTATGTTGTTGATTACTAAGGCAATAAGTAGTTGAAAGTTCGTTTTTTTACTCATTTATTGAAATATGAATCTCCATTTTATAATCGAACTCAGGTAATTAAGAAACGGGAGTTCCGTATAAGTCAAATTCTGTAGCGTAGTAAATTTCTATGTCTGCAAACTCGCCTGTTTTTAGATAGTACTTCGAAGCGTCAATAAGCACTTCATTGTCCACATCGGGCGAATCAAATTCGGTTCTTCCTACAAAGTAATTTCCTTCTTTTCGGTCGATGATGCAACGAAATGTTTTTCCGATTTTCTCTTGGTTCAATTCCCAAGAGATTTGTGCTTGTATGTCCATGATTTCGTTTGCTCGTGCTTGTTTCACGTCTTCGGACACATCGTCTTCCAATAAATATGCATGGGTGTTTTCTTCGTGTGAATAGGTAAAACATCCCAAACGTTCAAAACGCATTTCTTGAACCCAATTTTTCAAAATTTCAAAATCCTCTTCTGTTTCTCCTGGATAGCCAACAATCAAAGTGGTGCGAATCGCCATTTCGGGTACGGTTGCTCTAAAGTCTTTTAGCAATTGTGTGGTTTTAGCATAGGTTGTTCCACGACGCATCGATTTTAGAATATTATCTGCTATATGTTGCAACGGAATATCGAGGTAATTGCAAATCTTTGGTTCGCGTTTCATCAACTCCAAAACATCCATAGGGAAGCCAGTAGGGAAGGCGTAATGCAAGCGTATCCATTCTATACCTTCTACTTTTGCTAAATTTTCTAATAATTCAGCTAAATTACGTTTTTTGTAGATGTCTAAACCATAATAAGTTAAGTCTTGCGCAATTAAAATCAATTCTTTTACGCCGTCTTTTGCTAATTTATCAGCTTCATTGATTAATTTTTCAATGGGCTGCGAAATGTGTTTTCCTCTCATCAACGGAATCGCACAAAAAGAACAAGGACGGTCACAACCTTCTGAAATTTTTAAATAAGCATAATTTTTAGGAGTTGTTGTCAATCGTTCGCCCAACAATTCGTGTTTGTAATCGGCTCCCAATGCTTTTAAAAGTAATGGTAAATCTGTAGTACCGAAATATTGATCTACATCCGGAATTTCACTTTCTAAGTCAGGCTTGTAACGTTCGGATAAGCATCCTGTTACAAAAATTTTGTCCACTAAACCATTTTCTTTTTTTTCAACGTATTCCAAAATGGTATTAACCGACTCTTCTTTGGCATTATTAATAAATCCGCATGTATTGATGACTACAATATTGGCCTCGTCATTCATTGCCTCGTGTGTGACATCTTTGCCGCTAGCTTTTAGTTGTCCCATCAACACCTCGCTATCGTACACGTTCTTTGAACAACCTAATGTTACTACGTTGATTTTATTCTTTTTTAATGATTTAGTTCTCATACCTTTGGAATTAAGCTTGCAAAATTACGACTTAATTTGTACTTTACTGTTTAATAAGTCATAAAAAAATGCTTGAAAATAAAGAGACTGTCTAAAAAAGGCATCGTGATAAAGTTGCTTCGGAAATTCATTGTAAAACACAACTTGTGTGCCGAACCTCATTAATAATTCAAAAAAATATTGTTGAAAATAGAGGTGGTGAACCTTATATTAATCCTTTTTTAGACAGGTATTTTATTGAAATAACATTTGTTTAAAAACTTGCGCTATAAGTCAATGTTATATGATGATTGTTGGATTGAATCTGTGCTGCATTCGTCATTCCTGAACTGATAATATTATGCTGCACATCTTGTTTCCAAAGCATATATCCAAGGTCTAAACGTGCGACTCCAAAGCTATAACCAATCCCAGCGCTATAGCTCTTGAGGTCGCCCATAACGACCTTGTCTTTATACGGACTGTCCACATGTCGGAATCCTGCACGTAAACTCACGTGATCCAAACGGTATTCTCCTCCGATTCGGTACTCATTGGTCGCTTGCAGCATACTGTTGTAATACTCATTTACTGGGGAAAACTCTTGGCTTCCTTTACCATATTCTAGTGCACTGTAATCTTTTCTTGTATAATCAAAACTCACCAAGCCTTGAGTGCCAAAAACATAAGCCAAACTTCCAGTAAAAGAACCGGGGTTTCTCACATTGTATTTATTGTAAAGCGTTACTAAATTCGGGTTGATATCGTAAACCGTACTTTTGCCGTTTTCTAAAATATTAGTCTGTAGGTTTTGCGAAAACTCGTCTTGTAAACTCATCCAAGTTGGTGATTGATAAGACGCTCCGATTCGAAACTCTTCGGTTGCTTTATAAATACCTCCTAAATTGAATGAAAACCCGGAGCCATACGTATAAGTTGAGTTGTTAAATACTAATTGTTTGTAACCATCTGTGGCCGATATATTTTCTTCATAAATAGCAGATGAAGTCAAAAAATCTACAAAATGAAGGTTGAGGTTAGCACCTAAATACAATTTTTTGTCAAAATCAAATGCAATGTTACCGGTTAATTGATTATTGAATCCCGTGGTGTAGGTTTCGTTTTCATGATAAAAGGTATTTCCGCTACCGTTTAAAACATAATCATTATTTACATCATTGATCAAGTAGCCTTGATAAGCAAGCATAGCTTGTTGTGCTGAAAAGCCATTGGAAATAGAGTTGAGGTAATCATACAAATCACCGATTGATTCGTTGTTCATTGTTTGTACCAAATTCAGAGGGACGCTTCCGCTATTGAAGCCGTAATTTGCGTGATCTAAGAAATAGTTGGTTACCGATTGTTTGGAAACTCCACTACTGAATCTCCGATCATTAAAACGAGCGTTGGTGTGATACCCTAGCCCGATAGTTACTTTATTAAGACTTTGGTCTTCGTTTTTCGAATCTATGACAAAAACAGCTCCAAAACTCGGTAAATCAAATTTACTTTCAGTTGCTTCAGAAAGACTTCTTAGGTATTCTGATTTGTTTTTCTGAATTTGAACGGTTCCTGTGATACTGAAATTGTTGTAATTAAAAAGAGCGGAACCTGCTGGATTGATCTGAAGCGAAGAAACATCGCCTCCTAAGGCGCCAAATGCTCCCCCCATTGCGTTGAAACGAGCAGTTCCATTAAGCTGTGGTGTGCCTATTCGAAGGGCATCATTCGTATCAAACTCTTGAGCATTTACCTGTGTGAAACCCAAAATTGCTAAAATGGGTAGATATATTCTTTTCATAATAGATTTGCTTTTTTTGTTGTTAATTATCTTCTACCACCACCTCCGCTACGAGTACCGCCTGAACTTCTGTTCATGCTACCCGTGTTCATACGTGTGCTTGAGCTTGGCGTAAAAGTACGCGATGGTGTTGTATGTTGTTGTGTACGCACGTTGTTGTTTCTATTAATATTACTGTTTCTATTAATATTACTGTTTCTACTGGTTTCAATACGGTTGTTTCTGTTGCTGTTTTCTATTCTTGTAGAACGTCTGTTTTGAACAGTTTCGTTGGCTGCGTTCATTCGATTTACATTAGAATTAACTCTTGAAAACGTACGATTGTTGTTGAGAGCTGCCCTTCCAGTTGAAAGCGAATGAGTTCTCAGGTTCCTATCGTTTGTTGTAGACAGAGTTGTACGTGTCATCGGACGTGTAGAAAGTGCTCTGTAGGAGTTGTTTCTTGAAACATTTCGGTTGTGAGAATACGAATAGCCCCATCCATAGTAGCCTCCGTAATAAGGATAACCCCATCCCGATGCGTAATAAGGATACCCCCAATAATTACCCCATCCGTAGCCAAAACCAAAACTCCAGCCCCAATTTGAACCATACCATCCACCATATGGATAGCCCCATCCCCAACCACCGTAGTAAGGATAGTTGTATATAATATGTGTCTCGGAAGTCTCGTCACCCCAACTGCCATTTGTTTGGTTGTAACCTGAAGAATAATTGTCTACATCGGTGAAGTATTCTTGACCGTCCTCCGATTTTTCCTTAAAATAATCGCTGTAATAGTCAGCGTTGTTGTGCGTGTCTTCAACAACAATTTTACTGTTGTTGTAAATTCCGTCCACGTCATATGGGTGTTGACTCAAACTAGAGCAACCCGTTAAGGCAATTCCAGCCAATAGAATCAGACTTAATCGCAATAAATGGGCTTTATGAAAAAGGGTCGATAGCATATAATAAACTTTTTATTGTTGAACATTACAAATTTAAGTAAATTTGTACAAAATTACGTGTTAATATTATTATAACAAAAAACGTACCAATATACAAAAAATGAGTAAAAATATAACTACAAGAAAAGAGGATTATTCCAAATGGTATAACGAGTTGGTTGTCAAGGCAGATTTAGCAGAGAATTCAAGTGTGAGAGGCTGTATGGTCATTAAACCTTATGGATATGCAATATGGGAAAAGATTCAGGCTGAATTAGACCAACGATTTAAAGAAACCGGCCATAGTAATGCTTATTTCCCCTTGTTTGTGCCTAAAAGTTTGTTTGAAGCTGAAGAAAAGAATGCGGAAGGCTTTGCAAAGGAATGTGCAATTGTAACTCATTACCGCCTTAAAAACGATCCTGATAATCAAGGGAAATTGATGATCGACCCCGAAGCTAAATTAGAAGAAGAGTTGATTATCAGACCCACTTCTGAAGCTATTATTTGGAGTACGTACAAAAATTGGATTCAATCATACAGAGACTTACCTATTTTAATCAACCAATGGGCAAATGTGGTGCGCTGGGAAATGCGTACGCGTTTGTTTTTGAGAACAGCTGAGTTTTTGTGGCAAGAAGGGCATACGGCACACGCAACCAAAGAAGAAGCTGTAATTGAAGCACAAAAAATGCAGGAGGTCTATGTGGATGTGGTAGAAAATATCATGGGAATACCAGTTGTAAAAGGATATAAAACAGACAGTGAACGATTTGCTGGTGCTGAAGACACCTATACGATTGAAGCATTGATGCAAGATGGAAAAGCTTTGCAAGCAGGAACATCCCACTTTCTAGGTCAAAATTTTGCTAAGGCCTTTGACGTGAAATTTACAAATAGGGAAGGGAAACAAGAATATGTTTGGGCTACTTCTTGGGGAGTTTCCACGCGTTTGATGGGAGCTTTAATTATGACGCATTCTGATGATAGTGGTTTGGTATTGCCCCCGAAATTAGCTCCTATTCAGGTGGTTATTGTTCCGATTTATAAAAATGATGAAGAGTTGCAGACGATTGGTGATTATGCCGACGAATTAATTGCTCAATTGAAAATAAAAGGAATTTCAGTAAAATTTGACGATCGAGATACCCAACGCCCAGGTTTTAAATTCGCTGAATGGGAATTGAAAGGCGTACCTGTTCGAGTAGCTATTGGTGCAAGGGATCTGGCAAACAAAACCGTGGAACTTGCCCGTAGAGATACTCAAACGAAGGAAACAGTGTCTCAGGAAAAATTAGATTCATACATTGAAAATTTATTGAACGAAATTCAAGATAACCTTTTTACCAAAGCATCGAAGTTCCGAAACGAACATATAACAGAAGTGGATTCATTCGACGCGTTTAAAGAAATTTTAGAAACAAAAGGTGGCTTTTTATTGGCGCATTGGGATGGAACTCCAGAAACCGAAGAGCAAATTAAAGAGTTGACCAAGGCTACAATTCGCTGTATTCCTCTGGATAGAAAAGAAGAAGCAGGAAGTTGTGTTTTGACTGGAAAACCTTCAAAAGGTAGAGTTTTGTTTGCTAAAGCCTATTAATTTACAATGCCTTTTCTTATTTTGAAAGGGCATTTTTTATTTGTTTATAGTTTTTTAAGGTGAGTTTCATGAGCCCTAAATTTTAGCTGAAACCAAAGTGTTAAACGTCAAGTATTTTGATTCCGATAATAATGCCACTTTCGGTTTTGAAACCGTTAAATGATTGGAAGAAATCAACTCTGAGCGGTCTGAATTTTTTAAAACCAATATTATTCAAACCGATACTCAATTCATAATACGTATGTTGACCGTAAGTATGCAACACATGTGCACCAGTGATTAAATGCCATTGCAATTTTCCGAAATGTGGCACAGCGTCTGTTAGAAAACCATTAAAGTCATATTCCGCATGCCATTCTGCAAAACTTTTGTTGGTACTGTATGCGTAATAAGGTAATAAGTTGAAGTTTTGTAAGTAGTTTTTTGTAGTTCCTATAAATGTTTCGTTTCCGTAAAAATGCTTGTAGTCCATAAATGCGATATTTTGTGCGTTTATAAACCAACCAGCGTTTACAAATGCAGCAAGATTTCCATATGTTTCGAAAGACTGCTGAAATAAAGTGGAAAATCCAACTAATGCATAATTGTATTTTGGTAAATTTGAAGCGAATCCTGTTTCAATATTAAAATATACAACGGGGAGTTGATGGTTTTGGTTAAAATGGACAACGGTTTTAACTTTTAATTTCACAATATTATTTGATTCAAAACCTGCATCTTCAAAATTAGTAGAATCAATGGGGTTGTTGGACGTGAAAATACGTCTTTTGACAAAAGGAGAACGTAGGGTGTGGTTAAATAAAGTTCTTCTGTGTGCATATTCTAATCCAAACGTCCCCAAAAAATGTTCACTAAAGCTTTGTTGATAATGTAAGGCAATGAAGTCTTTTTGATAGAATTTCGCGTAATTTTTTCCAAAATAGGAAGAAGCTAAAGAATTAATGATTTTCTTAACTGGGAAGTCTTCTCCAAATTGATGTACGGTTAATCCGCCAGAAACTGTAATCTTTGACTGATTCTCAGAATTTAAAAGTTGAGAAAAATATCCTGAAAAACGAGGCTTGTTTTCTGCAATTCCATAATTAACCAAACCGCCCACTTCATAATAAGTGCTGTCTGCAGGGCGTTCTTTCAGATATGATAAACCAGTGGTGACGTTAAAACCTTGAACAGCATTGAAAGCAAACGTCGAAAGCAAGCCATTGTATTTGTATGTCTCGTTTTTGTGTGGACGCTGATGCTTGTAGCCAATAATCAATTGGATTAAACTGAATTTGTTTTCTCTTTTTATAGAATCATACAGCTTAGTTTCCTCGTCTAAAACTGGCATTATCAACGTATCATTGACAAACTCCAAAGACATTTCTTCGCTTTTAATTGGTTTTTGCTCGATGTTTTGAGATGATAGGACCGAACAAATGAGAAAGGTCAAGAGTAAGATCAGTTTACGCATTCATCAAAGAATAAACAGCCAACTTATAGGAGTGCAAACCAAAACCAGAAATAACACCTTGCGCAACTTCAGAAACATAGGAATGACGACGAAAAGCTTCTCTTTTATATATATTGCTAATATGGACTTCAATTACAGGTGTTGGAAGCGCACGAATGGTATCTGCTATTGCAATTGATGTATGCGAGAAAGCTGCTGGATTTAAAATAATCCCGTCACAATGAAAACCCACCTTTTGTAATTGATCAATCAAGGCACCTTCGTGATTCGACTGAAAATAGTCAAACTCAATTAAGGGGAAATCTTTTTTCAAAGTTTCATAAAAGTCTTCAAAAGAACAATCACCATAAGTTTCTGGTTCTCTTTTACCCAAAAGATTTAGATTTGGGCCGTTGATGATGCATATTTTCATGGCAAATAAATAAAAATGACGTGGTAAAAGTAATAAAAAGAATTATTGCTCGGTATATTTTGATGAAAGATTTAATAGGTAGTGTGTTTTTTGAAGTGCAAGTTGTTTAAAATTAGCGCTTTGTTGTTTTGTTGCAATGGGATTAAATTATCGTTAAATAATTGTTGTTAAACCAAATTAAAAGCTGTAAATTTGCACCACTAAAATAATAATAGAAATGAGAAAAATTTTTTTATCATTAGCAGTAGTAGCAACAACGGTTGCAGCTCAAGCCCAAGAAGGATTTGGATTTAGCGAAGGAGATATTCTTTTAGAAGGAAGCCTTCAATTAAATTCACAAAAAAACTCAGGGGAGGAAAGTGGAACAACTTTTTCTTTCAAAGAAAGCTCTACTTTGTTTACACCAAAAGCAGGTTACTTTATCAATGATCAATTCGCAATTGGAATTGAATTAGGAATTGGTGCAGCTAAAGGAGTTAATACTTTTGGGTCAACAGAAACTGAAGAAAAAACCAACGCATTTTATGCTGGTGTTTTCGGTCGTTACTACTTTTTAGAGTTGGGCGAGCGATTCAAAACATACTCAGAAGTGGGTATGGGGATGATGAATGCTAAATTTACTGATAATTTTGGCAACGTTTCAAAAACTTCTGGTTTTGGTGCAGGTTTAGGTTTAGGAGTAAACTATTTCTTAACTCCAAAAATCGCGATCAACTTTGAATTGACTGATTTGTTGTATTTTACAACAATGAAAGATAAAAATACAGATATCAAAACAAATGAATTTGGTTTAAAAATCAACGAATTTAACAACTTTTTTGGTACTGCAAACTTCGGTTTGACGTTCAAACTGTAGTTAAAAAAAGAAATTTTAAGAAAAATTTAAAAGTCTTTCATTTTTGAAAGACTTTTTTTATATCTTTAAGCCTGAAAATACTTTAAAGTTGAAATGATGAATAAAATATTACTATCAATCGCTTTTGTAGGATTGTTATCGACTAATGGGTTTGCGCAACGCAACCATCGAAACCCAATTGAAACGGGGTTGAAAGCCGGAGTGAATTTGTCTTCCTTTGCTGGAGGTAATTCACAAAATTTTAAACCGGGATTACAAATAGGTGGGACTATAGAGATTCCCTTGTCATTTTATAAGAAGTTTTCTGTGCAAGCAGAGCTTCAATACGCCGTTCAAGGATACAAAGGAAAAGACTACGACCAAATTATTTTTGAAACCAAAGAGGTCACTGAATCTTTGAAGTTGGAAGATGTAACAATGCACTATTTATACCTACCTATAACTTTTAAATATTATGTGAATACCAATTTCTCAGTAGAATTAGGTGGACAAGTAGGGTATATGTTAGATGCAAATGGACAGTTTGATGCCAATAAATTCAATCCAGCAAGAGATTATTTGTTTATGACAGACCCACAATATCAACAAACGTTTTCTCAATTAGATAAAGCTTTGTTCGAGGATGGCTACAGAAGTACTGATCCAGATAATTATTACGAAAAAATGGATTACGGAATTACAGCTGGTTTTTCATACTATTTAGAAACAGGGTTTTACTTTAATCTACGCTATTATTTAGGCTTGCAAGATGTGTATAAAATAGATAATACATACCAAAATATACCCGAACCAACGCGTGTTTCAGGAATGACGGCTCAAGAATTTGAGGCTTTGTTACAAGAAATTAGATTTGTAAACGAACATCTTAATTTCGACCCGTTGAAAAATTCATCGATCCAACTTTCTGTTGGCTACAAATTTTAAAATCGTATAATTGTATATTTAAGTTAATATTTAATAATAATTAGAGATAGATTATGAGAAAATTAATGATCGCTGCAATCGCAGTAGTTGGTATTAGTGCCACAGGTTTGGCACAACAACAAGTGAAATTTGGTCCCAAGGCCGGGATTAATTTAGCAACTTTATCAGGAGATGATAATTCTGAATTGAAAATTGGTTTCCACATAGGTGCTGTCGCTGAAATTAAATTTAATGATAAATTTTCACTTCAGCCAGAGCTATTGTACTCTACGCAAGGTGCAAAGTCTAAACTTATAGAAGATATAAAACTTAACAGTGATTACATTAATATTCCCATCATGTTCAAGTATTATCTCGTTGAAGGATTTTCAGTTGAAGCCGGTCCTCAAGTGGGCTTTTTGATGAAATCAGAGATGACCGATGGAGACTCATCTGTTGATATGAAAGACTACTATAAATCAGTAGATTTTGGTCTTGGATTTGGATTGGCGTATGATCTTCCTCAAGGATTGTTTGTAAATGCTCGATATAATTTAGGACTTTCTAAAGTAGGTGAAGAACAGGATTTTGGAGACGTAACGATTGAGGCTGCTGATATTAAAAATAGCGTGATACAAATTGGTATAGGTTTTAAATTTGATTAATTCATACAAAAATTGTACATTTAAACCATCGATTTTCGATGGTTTTTTTATGGAAAATTATATTGAGCAATTCAAGTATTATTTAAAGCTAGAACGTGGGGTGTCTGAAAATACTGTTGTGAGTTATCTGTATGACTTAGAAAAGTTTCAACAATTTTTAGGACATGAATTACAGGTTGATGAGGTTAAAGATCAGCATATAAGGTCTTTTGTCTATTTTATTTCAGATTTTTTGGCTCCAACGACGCAAGCAAGAACTTTAGCGAGTATCAATCACTTTTTTAGTTTTTTGGTGTTACAAAAAATTGTTGAAAACAATCCCGTTACCTTTATCGAATTACCCAAACAAACTAGGAGATTGCCTACTGTTTTGTCCGTCGAAGAGATTGATCTGATTCAGGCTGGTATCGATTTATCCACTCCAGAAGGTATCCGGAACGATGCCATTATCGAAACAATATATTGCTGCGGGCTTCGCGTTTCAGAGCTTATTGATCTGCGCCTCTCCGAACTTTATTTTGATGAAGGGTTCATTCGCGTATTGGGAAAAGGATCTAAACAAAGATTCGTGCCGATTTCGAATTCCGCTACAAGAAAAATTAAAATTTATATAGAAGATATTCGTCATGAGCAAGTTATAAAGCCTGGTCACGAGGATTTCTTGTTTTTGAATCGGAGAGGAGCACAATTGACTAGGGCTATGGTTTTTACTATTATTAAAAGGCTGGCTCAACTTGCTGGAATCCAGAAAAATGTAAGTCCGCATACTTTCAGACATTCTTTTGCAACCCATCTTTTAGAAAACGGTGCTGATCTGCGTTCTATCCAAGCAATGTTGGGACACGAATCTATTACCACAACGGAAATTTACATGCATCTGGATCGACAAATACTCAGAAATGAATTGAATAAATACCATCCATGGGCTCAAAATAAATAATTTTATGATAAAATTTGATATGTTTTTAGATTCTTTACTTCTTTGATAACAAACATGCTGTGAGAACTTTGAACCTCCTCCATAGTGGTTAATTTTGAGAGCATTAATTCTCGGTAGGCTTCCATGTCTTTTACACCGATTTTAAGAATATAATCGTATTCACCACTTACGTGAAAACACTCTAAAATCTCGGGAATCTGATGGATCTTTTTCTCAAACTGTAAAATCGCATCTTTTGAATGTGACTTAATCTTTATGTGCGAAACAGCTAAAAAACTTCGATCTATTTTATCTTTATTAACTACGGCTATGTAGTCCGTAATGATTTTTTGACGTTCTAATTTTTTGATGCGTTCGTGTACAGCCGTTGTCGATAAATCCAGTTGAGCGGCTAATTCTTTTGTCGTTTGTTTACAGTTTTGCTGCAATAACTCAATGAGCTTATAATCTATTTGGTCTAATTTCATGCCTGCTTATAATTTATAGGTAAAAAGATTTAAATACCGAATAAAATTAATCAATTTCTTTTATTTACGCAATTATATTCTGTTAGTTGAAAATAGTTTTTGTCATTTGATTTTAAGCTATTAAATTTCGAGGAAATTGATAATATTTAAAAATATATAAAGATGTTTAATCCAGCAAATGAAATTCAAGATTTACAGTTTTTTGGCGAATTTGGCGGTGTAAACCCGTCGATTTCAGATTCTTCTACCTACACTTTTTTGACGGCAAAAGCAATGACAGATACTTTTGAAGGCAACACCGATGGATGTTATTTATACAGTCGTCACAGTTCACCATCCAATTCTTATTTGTCGGAAGCCTTGGCTAAAATGGAAGGCACGGAGGCAGCTCATGTTTGTGCAAGTGGAATGGGAGCTATTACCGGAACATTGATGCATTTGTGCAAAAACGGAGACCATATAGTGAGTAGTCGCACGATTTATGGCGGTACTTATGCTTTTTTGCAAAACTTTATTCCCGGTTTTGGCGTATCTGTTGACTTTGTTGATATTACTAAAATCGATTTGATTGAAAAGGCAATTCAACCAAATACTAAAGTGCTTTATTTGGAGACAGTTAGCAACCCATTGCTTGAGCTAGCGAATATTGAAGAGTTGTCTAAATTGGCTAAACAATATGGAATTAAATTAGTGGTAGATAATACTTTTTCACCATTGACTATAAGTCCTGCTTTGATGGGTGCCGACATTGTGATACATAGCCTCACAAAATATATTAACGGAAGCAGTGATACAGTTGGAGGTGTCATTTGTGCATCGGCGGACTTTATCAATGATATTAAAAATGTTAATGATGGAGCCTGTATGTTACTTGGTGCTACTATGGATGGTCTGCGTGCATCAGGCATTTTGAAAAACCTTAGAACTTTACCAATCCGTATACAAAAGCATAGTGAAAATGCTTTGAAATTAGCTCAACTATTTGAAACAGATGGTGTCAAAACAGTATATCCAGGTTTGTCTTCGCATCCAAGTTACGAGTTGTCTAAGAAAATGTGTCGTCAAGAATTTGGCTTCGGCGGCATGCTTACCATTGATGTCGGTAGTTTGGATCGTGCAAATGCATTGATGGAATTGATGCAAGAACGCAATGTTGGCTACTTAGCGGTGAGTTTAGGTTTTTACAAAACTTTGTTTTCAGCTCCAGGTACTTCAACTTCGTCCGAAATTCCAATGGAAGAACAAACAGAAATGGGTTTGACTAATGGTTTGATTCGATTCTCTGTTGGCTTGGATCACGACATTAATCGAACTTATGATTGTGTGAAACAATGCATGAAAGAGATTGGGATTTTATAAGATGAAACGAGCTTTAAAGCTCGTTTTTTGTTTCTTCTAAATTTACAAATTGAACTGAAGTAAGTGGAATTCCAGCCTCTTTCAAGACATTGTGTACATTGCGAACCAAGTCCGATTTTATGAAATACATGTTTTTCGGTTCATAGGTTATCGCATTGATTTCATAAGTTGCATTGATTTCGTTTAAGCTGATTTGTAAAACATAAGGAGGTCTTCGATCGGAGATGCCTTTGGTTTGTTTGGCGGCTTTTAACAAATACTTGGTAACAACATCTTCGTTAACGCTGTATTTTACATCTACTCTGGCTGTGATAGAAAGTCCGTAGGTTCTTCCCAAAGAACTAAAATTCACTGTAGCTCCAGATAATACCGACGAGTTGGGAACGGTTACATCTTCATTGTTGATGGTTTTTAATCGGGTAACTAAAGCATTTTTTTCAATTACAATTCCGATTATTTCTCCGGTTTTAATCCAATCTCCCTTTTGAAACGGACGCATATAGGTAATTACTATACCAGCAATAGCGTTTGAAATAGCGGAAGATGAGCCTATAGAAATTAAAATTCCCAAAAAGACGGTCACGCCTTGAAAAGCAATGGTTCCTGAACCAGGTAGGTGTGGGAAAATTAAAATTAAAGCAAAAATTATCAGTAAAAAACGAACTATTTGATACGTAGGTTTAGCCCACTCTGGATAAAAGCTGCTGATTTTTAGATTTTCCTTTTCGATTTCATTTGAAAAGTATTTGAGTATCTTCAACACAAACCGAATCAAAGTCAATATGATAATAATTCTAATCATATTGGGAAGATAATTGATCACAGAATTACTTAAGGAATGTATAGGCTCAAAGATAATTCCCCTAATTTCTTCTGAATAACGATAAGTTTGTGGGAATAATTTTAAAGCAAATGGCAAGGAGCTGAAAAACAAAACAATTATTAAAATTACTTTTGTTAATGACAATGCCCTGTCAAGTAAATAGTTGAGTTGACTTCGCTTGATTAGTTTGTAATTTTTGACCTCTATTCCCGATTTGAACCATTTGGCGGTCAATAAAAGTAATTTTAATCGACGGAAGAGTCTGTTCATAATGAAAATGAATAATCCAAAGGCTCCTAAGATGATGAGAAGTTCGCCAATACTTTTTAGTTTATTGCTGAAACTATGTGCTTTTCTGTAATTTAAAATATGTTCGTTAATCAGTTCATGACGTTCTTTTGCTAGATTTTCTACACTGTTGTTTTCCCAAAGGGCATCCAGCTCGTCGATAGCAATAAGGACCTGTTGCTGATAATTGATTGTTGTTATATTGGTAGAACTCACAATTTTTAATGAGTCCGAATGGTAAAATGTTCTGTCTAGAATTGAGGCTATTTTGGTATTCGCGGTTTTGGCACGTTCCAAAGCGTTGTAGGGACCTAAGCTGGCGAATATTCTAAAGAGCGTATCCTGCCCCACGATAATTGGTGCGCCGTTGGTGCTTGCTTTGATATTTTTGATGTGTGTTAATTGTTGCTGAATACGTAGAGAATCTTCAAGTGCACGTGCTTTTTCAACCTTGATAGTGGACTGCTTCGTCGTTTTTTCAAAAAAATGTTGAAGTTCTTGTGTCAACAAATCCATTTTTAAGGAGTCCTGAATTCGCTGCGTACGTAGAGTTTCAATTTCTTGTTGAAGTACATAATAGGTCGAATCGTTTTGGGAAAACAACGTCAAAGAAGTGAAGATAACAAAAATAAAACTAAAAATACTTTTCATATTACATCAAAGATACTCTAAAATTTGTTCCAATGCCATGCCTCTTGAGCCTTTTATCAACATGATTTTTTGGTTCAAAGGTTCTTTCTTTAAATAATTTAAGAACTCCGTGATTGTCTGGAAGTAAAATACGTTTGCACTAGGTATTTGTTGCTCAAAAAAGAACTTGCCAATAAAGTAAGTTTGTCCTTTGGTTTGCTGTGCTTTTAAAATTATTTTTTTGTGTTCCTCCTCCGTTTCTTTGCCTAATTCAAACATATCACCTAGAATCATTGCTTTTGTAGCCCCTTCTAATTGCGCAAAATTATCAATTGCTACTTCCATACTGCTCGGGTTGGCATTGTAAGCATCTAAAAGTATTTTTTGTGGACCTTTATCAATCCATTGTGAGCGATTGTTTTTTGGAATGTAATTTTCAATTGCTTCTTTTATTGTTGTAATTGGAATGTTAAAAAACACCCCGACACTTACTGCAAAAGCTAGGTTGGTGCAGTTGTACAGACCAGTAAGATTGGAGGATATCACCGTGTTGTTGACTTCTAATGTTGCCATAGGCTGTGCATAAGCTTTACTAATCTGAATAGGTGCTTCTTTATTTTGTTCCATCGAAAAGCCAAAACGCTTTGTTTTTTCTGTTTTTTTTGCTTGAATCGGGTCGTCAAAATTAATAAATATAGTTTTTTGATGATCGTTCAAATAGTCATACATTTCACTTTTAGCCTTGATGACTCCTTCGATTCCACCAAATCCTTCTAGATGCGCTCGACCAAAATTGGTTATTAGGCCAAAATCAGGTTGAGTAATTTCGCATAATAATTCAATTTCCTTTTGGTGATTGGCACCCATTTCAATGATTCCTAGATCGGTTTCTTCGGTCAACCGGAGCAATGTTAGCGGAACTCCGATGTGGTTGTTGAGGTTTCCAATGGTCGCAATTGTAGCATAATGTTTGCTCAAAACGGCGTGTATCAGTTCTTTTGTAGTTGTTTTTCCGTTACTCCCTGTAAGTGCGATAATTGGTAAACCGATATGAAACCGATGAAAAGCGGCAAGTTCCTGCAAGCATTTGAGGCTATTTTCAACAAAAATCAGGCGCTCGTTTTCGATTTTTTTGAGGTTTTCACTATCTACCACGGCGTAGTTAGCCCCATTTTCAAGAGCCTGTAACGCAAAATTATTGGCATCAAATTGAGTGCCTTTCAAAGCAAAAAACATACTGTTAGCAGTGATGTGTCGTGTGTCGGTACTGACCCCGTTACATTTTGTAAATAGGGAATAGATTTCAGATATTTTCATAGATCAAAAATAAAAAAAAGTCCCTGAATTTGGGACTTTTTTTGTAATGAAGATTTTGAAATTAACCTCTTGCTTTTTTCTTAGCGTTGGATTTAGTGTTACCTATTTTTGTCATGGCATTTCTAAATCCGATGAAATCAGTAGCTGTATATTGGTCTACAAATCTACGTGTAGCAGGGTCTAACCAATAAGCTCTGTCTTTCCAAGAACCACCTTTAATAACGCGTGAGTTATTGTTGATTAAGCTTGTTCTTGAAGTGTCGTCCAATTCCAAAACAAGGTTTCCTTCTTGGTCATAGCTTGCTGAATTCACAGGAGCGTTATACATACTTCCTTTAATGTCGGCGCTTTCAAAGTTGTCACCGTCTTTATAAGAAATGCTGTTAGGGTCTTGGAAGTTACGTCTTAAGAAAGTGTCTTCTGTTCCCACTTGTTCAACCTGAACTTGTCCTGGTAATGCTCTTGGATGTAATCTACCGTTTGGTAAGGTGTCGTACTCAATATTTGAACCAACAATCTGTACTGTTCCATCAGCTCCAATTGCACGTTTATTATATACATTTCCGCGGAAATAGTTTAAATCATTTATATGTGACGATACTTCAGGACGATATACGTCGGCTACCCATTCAGCAACGTTACCTGCCATATCGTATAGTCCCCAATCGTTTGGTGGAAACGTTTTTACTGCAGAAGTGATTTCTCCGCCATCTGTTGTCCAGCCAGCAATTCCTCCATAATCACCACGTCCTTGTTTGAAGTTGGCTAAATAATCACCCTGTGTTCTGCGAGAATTTGTACGAACTTGGTCAGATCCCCAAGGGTATCTATTTCTTCCTTGAGAGTTGTTGTAGATACGATCAGATTTTCTTACACTTGCTGCATATTCCCACTCCGCCTCAGTAGGCAGACGAAATTCAGCGGTAAAAACGCCGTATTCCATTTTGGCATATACACCAGATTGATTTGCATCTGCACGATTTCTTACGCCTCTATATACAATGCTGTCGTTTCCAGCAAAGGCGCTTGTAGGTGCCATTAAATAGGTTTCTGTAGAAAATGATTGTTCACCATATGCTTGAGAAGTCTTGGCGCCTCTAGCAAGATAGCCAGCACGTTCCAAGTTTAGTTCGTTTACGCGATCCGTTCTCCATTTAGAGAAGTCATTTGCTTGAATCCACGAAACGCCCACAACCGGATAGTTTGCATATGCCGGATGCCTCAAATAGGTGTTGGTCAATGTTTCGGTAAAACCTAATTGGGTTGCCCATACCAAAGTATCTGGCAACGCAGCTGCGTATATCTGACGATAACGTGCTTCTGTAGGTGGATAAACAGCTTTTGTCCAACTAAGGTACTCGTTGTACATGAGGTTGGTAACCTCTGTTTCGTCCATAAAGAACGATTGTACATACTGTTGGGTAGCGGTGTTATTCCAGTCGCCCATCACATCCTCTTGAACACGTCCCATTGTAAAGGTACCGCCTTCAATAGCGACCATTCCATAAGGAACCTCGGTGCCATCGTATGCTGTGTTGTACTGAAAACCGCCTTTTTTGTCATTGATCTTCCAACCGGTAACCGAAGACGTAGTCGTATTACTGTTTCCACAACTCGTAAATCCAATTGATGCTGCCATTACAGCTATCAATTGCAGTGTCATAATTTTATTAATCTTCATTGTCAAAGTAGGTAATAAATTTCGTTGCAATATAATAATTAGCTTTTGATAAACAATAATAAAATTAAAAATATTTAAAAAAAACTTAAAATTGAAAATTTTGTAAACTGTTCCTTTAATTTGATGACTAATGTAATATTTTTAATTATTTTTATCAAATAATTTTGTAGAAATTTATTCACAACAATGAAAAAACTTATAACGGCTATAGTGTTACTCAGTGGATTGGTTGGTGTATCTCAGGTGCAAAGTGTTCATTTGCAATGGGATGATCTCGACTTTTTAACCAGTGATGCACGTGCTTATTTCGTGCCTGCGTTTCAATCTGACTACTATAATTTCAACCCTGGAACCAGAAAATTGACCGCAAATGTGGTCATAAATAACGCACAAGGAAGCAATGTTCGCATCGTTTCGCAGAATTTTCAGTCAATAGATGTTAAAAAGTACAAAGATCTAGACGATAAAAACATTCCTACCTCCATCAATCCTGAGGTGCATTTTTATACTAATAAAGGTGTGAAAACGGCAATTGTCACCTTTAATCCTATTATTAAAACGACAAATGGCTATCAAAAAGTTACAAATATTGCATTTGAACTCTTTGGATCATCAAATAATTTTGCCGTCAAATCATTTCATGTTACAAACTCGGTTTTAGCAAATGGAAATTGGTTTAAAATAAAAATAAATGAATCTGGAGTTTACCGACTCGATAAAAATATGCTAACTCAAATGGGGATTCCGTCGGACGTGGATCCTCGAACTATTAAGGTGTATGGCTATGGAGGTGAGATGTTACCTTTGGCAAATATCGAGAACCATCATTTCGACTTACCGGAGGTGGCGATTCAGTTTCAAGGAGAACAAGACGGACGACTTGATGATGGTGATTACGCACTCTTTTACGCTGTTGGTACCAAAGGTTGGAACGAAGAAAATGCAACACACCTTAATTTATATAGTAAAGATGCTTATTATTATGTGACTTATGGTGGAGGAAGTGGAAAAAGAATGCAGGTTTATGCAGAACCAACAGAAAGCGCTGTCATCACTTATAACGATTATAACGAGAGGGTTTTTCACGAACAAGATTTATCCAATATAGTTCAATTGGGGCGGAAATGGTTTGGTGAAAACTTTGGAAGCAATTTTAACTTGTCCTTTTCATTGCAGACACCGATGATTAACTCCTCAAAGGAGGTTAGGCTGGGCGTGAATTTAGCGGCAATTTCTTCTAATTCTTCCAATTTCAATATAAGTTTGAATAATCAAAGCCTAGGGACAAAATCGCTCCCTCCCAAAAATGGTTCTATTCTGGCTTGGGAAGGTTATTTCACAGAAGAATTAACGCTTAATGGCGAATCACACAATCTTGTGGTTGGTTTTAATAATAATGGAGTGCCCTCTGCACAGGGTTTTGTGGATTTTGTAGCAATCGATTACTATAAACACTTGGCAGGACATAATAAACAGTTTTCTTTTCGTTTTGAGGACGCTGTTTCTGAAATTGGAGTGGGGGCTTTCCAAATTAATTCAGCTCAAGGAATTTCACAGGTTTGGGACGTAACTGATCCGTACAATACGACATACAAATCCAATAGTTCAGCTATTCTGAATATGAAAATGGCATTGGGAAGTTTGAAAAAATTCGTTGCATTAGATGTAAATGACGTTTATTCACCCGAAATCATAGGACGTCAAAGTAATCAGAACTTAAAAGGAACAGTTTTAGCAAACGGAAACGTGGACTATTTAATTATAACCAATAACCAATTCTTAGGTGAGGCTCATCGTTTGGCGAATTTACATACCAGTCACAATAGTTTAAATGTTAAAGTAATTCCATTGGAGGCTATATATAATGAGTTCTCTTCAGGGCAACAAGATATTGTTGCTATTAGAAACTTTATTAGATATGTGTATCATGCAGGTGGACAAACTTTGAAGTATGTGAATCTGTTTGGAGATGCTTCCACAGATTATTTAGACAGAATACCCAACAATACCAATCAAGTCCCGATTTATCATTATTTATACAATCAGTTGCAAGTTAGTTCTTCCAGCAACCATAATGATTGGAGTACTTTTGCTACCGATGATTTTTTTGGAATGCTTGATGAAAACGAAGGACTCTTTAATTATAGTACCTACGTGGGAGTGGATGTCGCTATGGGTAGAATGCCTGTGAATACTCCCCAACAGGCTCGAGCGGCTGTTGATAAAATAGCTCATTATTTAAGCAATAATAATGTAGGACGCTGGAAAAATGTTTACACAGCCTTGGCAGATGATGTGGATGCAGTATGGGACTCGGGGCTTCAAGTGTCGCTAAATGAAATGGCAGATGAATTAGCGGCTAATAAGCCGTATATAAACGTGAAAAAGATTTTTGCAGATGCTTACCAACAACAAGTGGTTGCTGGGGGACCACGGTATCCAAGAGCAAAAGAAGAATTTTTGAACGGAATTAATTCAGGAAGCTTGGTGGTCAATTATATAGGTCACGGATCGGAAGTGGTTTTGGGTGGTGAACGCTATTTTGAGCTACCGGATATAGATCAGTTAAATAATAAAGATAGGTACCCTTTGTTTTCGATTATGACTTGTGATTTTACTCGTTTTGATAATCCAACATTGGAATCTGGAGGAGAGCGATTGTTTCTGAGAGAGGAGGCGGGAGCGATTGGAATTCTAGCAACTACCAGAAAACTTGGAATTACAAGTGCAGAGATACTTACTAGAAATGTTTCAAGATGGTTGTTTGATTATGACAATAACTTGCCTCAGGTCACCATGGCGGAAGCTTTAATGTTTACTAAAAATGATGTTTCAAGGCCAGTGGCTGAACAAGGAATTGTTTCCTTTATCGGAGATCCCGCTCTAAGATTGGCGCAACCACAACCCGACATCGTAATTACACATATAAATGAAGAACCAATTGAAGATTTTACAGGAAGTCTTCGTGCTCTGGATAGAATAAAGTTAAAAGGACAGGTTACAACACAAAACGGACAGCCAATCAGTAATTTTAATGGTGATTTAGCAGTGCAATTGTTTGATAAAAATCAAGAAAAACAAACATTGGTAAATGATGGAGTCGGAAGTCCGATGGTCTTTACCACCCTAGGGGAGACTGTTTTTAGAGGTAACGCTACCGTAACGAATGGTGTTTTTGAAATTGAATTTGTGGTTCCAAAAGACATTAAAATTGCAGTAGGTGAGGGAAAAGCAAGTTTTTATGCAACTAGAGATAATAATGTTTTAGATGATTACACAGGAGCAAATACTACCATTAAAATCGGAGGTGTCAACGAAAATGCAGCAGAAGATAATACACCACCTGAAATAAAATTGTATATGAATGATGAGTCTTTTGTTTCGGGAGGAATTACCAATCATTCCCCTTTGTTTCTAGCCCATCTTGAAGATGAAAATGGCATTAATACTGCAAGCGGTATCGGACATGATATGGTGGCAATCATAGACGGAGATGAAAGCAATCCAATTGTCATGAACGAATTTTATGAAACAGAGCCTGATAACTTTAAAAAAGGATTTGTCAATTATCCATTCAGTAATTTAGAAGAAGGATTGCATACTATTACATTTAAAGCTTGGGATGTGTACAATAATTTGGCAACTGCTACGTTAGACTTTGTAGTAACGTCGTCAACAGATTTACAATTAGACAAAGTACTCAATTATCCAAATCCGTTTGTGGATTATACGGAGTTTTGGTTTCAACACAATCGCCCTTATGAGCCGCTACAGGTTCAAGTGCAGATTTTGACCGTGTCGGGAAAAATTGTTAAAACCATCAATCAAACCGTAGTCTCTGATGGCTTTCTTTCACGAGAAATTATTTGGGACGGAAAAGATGATTTCGGAGACCGAATAGGAAAAGGAGTTTATATTTATAAGTTAACTGTCAAATCAACCGTTTCCGGACAACAAGCAGAAAAGATTGAAAAACTGGTTGTTTTATAAAAAACGGGTTATATTTGAAAAGTGAATTTGTAGCTAGTGAAAACGGTAATCCGTTTTGAAGTTTGACTTTAAACAGCTCCGAGTATTTTCGATATTTAAAAAACTAATTTTTATATTTGTTGATTATAACAATAAAACTTAAATGAAGAGATTTTCAATAACTGTTGCCGGTTTATTTCTAGGAATAGCTGTGCATGCACAACAAAAATTACCTGTTCCAGAAGGACATCCACAAGCATATAATCCTGCGATTACAACAGGCGTAACTTTTTTAACGATTACTCCAGATGCTCGTTCAGGTGCTTTGGGCGATATGGGGGTTGCTACTTCAGTAGATGGTTTTTCGCAGTTTTACAATCCTGCAAAATATGCTTTTGCCGAAAAACAACAAGGATTTGCTATTTCTTATACGCCCTATATGTCCAATATTGCAAGTGATATTTCGTTGATGGGTGTTGGATACTTCAATAAACTTAATGAAAGAAGCGCCATGGGAGCCAGTTTACGCTACTTTACATTGGGAGAAATCAATTTGACCGATAATGTAGGGTATCCTATGGGTACAGAAAAACCCAATGAGTTCTCCTTTGATGTTTCATACACTATTAAGCTATCCGATCAGTTTGCATTGGGGGTTGCAGGACGTTATATCAGTTCTAACTTAAAACTCAGAGATGCTACCGAATCCGCAGCTAATACTTTTGCGGTGGATGTGGCGGGTTTTTATGAAAGTGATCGAATGCAATTCGATACCTATGAAGGACGTTTGCGAGTGGGATTTAATTTTCAAAATATGGGGCCTAAAATAAATTATACTGATTTAGCAGGTGCTGTAAGTAATATTCCAACGACTTTAAGGTTGGGGCTGGGATATGATTTTATTTTAGATAGTTACAATACGGTTTCTGTTTACGGAGAAACTACTAAATTGTTGGTGCCTTCAAATTTAGAGCCTACTTTTTTAGATTACGATGGTAATGGAGAGTTAAATGGCGAAGCAGAAAATGAAAGCATAGACAACAGACGACAAGAATACCGAGACATCGGGTGGTTTTCAGGGATGTTCAAATCTTTTGGAGATGCACCTGGAGGATTTGGTGAGGAATTGAGAGAGTTTACTTGGGCATTGGGAGCAGAGTATTGGTACGATAATTCTTTTGCATTCCGCTTGGGTTATTTCAATGAAGCCGAAGATAAAGGAGCTCGAAAATATGCGACTTTAGGCGCTGGTTTTAAGTACAATATTGTAAACATTGATGTCTCATATTTATTTGCTACAAGTAAAATTCAGAATCCATTGGAAAATACGTTGCGATTTTCTTTGACATTTAATTTCGGAAAAGATTATCAAAAAAATTAAAAACCAGATCCTTTGTTTTAACATAAAAAACCGCTTTGATACTTGTCGAAGCGGTTTTGTTTTTTAAGAACTGTTGTGAGTGTTTAATAACCTGAGTTCGATTATAAAATTGAGAATCCTATTTCAATAAATGAATAAGATACGAGCGTTTTTTAGGAAGAAATAGCGGGCTATTTCGAGTAAAAAAGGTGAAGTAGGTTGCCATTTATTGGAAAGTTTATAAATAATCATTTTTAGTTACTTATGATGCTAATAATCAGCGGTGTGAATCCAAGATAAGAATCGAACTCAGGTTAATAACGATCTAAAAGATACTTGATAATGTCTGTAGTGGTTACGATACCCACCAGATTGTCTTCGTAAAGCACTGGTAAGGCACGGAAATCATTATCTAAAAAAATTTGTGCTACTTCTCTGACACTTGTATAGCTAACTACAGTCACGACATCTTTTGTCATTACTTGTTCCAAAGAAAACAGGTTGTAAGTAGTGGTAACTATCTCTGAATCATCTTCTGCATAATCAACGATAGCGACTTTTAATAAGTCGGTATAACTCAAGATTCCCACGACCTCCGAACCATTAACAACTGGAATATGACGGATGTGATGCTTTTTAAAAAGTTGTTCCGCCTTACTTAATGAATCGTTGATGTTTAATTTCACAACGTTTTCGGTCATGATGGACGATATAGGGACAATTGGTTTCATTTTTAATATTATTTTTTACAAAAATAGGCGTTATTTTTAAACCAATCAATGATAAAAATCAGGATAAATGTTTTGTTTCGAGACAAAAGCCCCAAGATGCGGAATTGTTTAAACGTTTTTTATCACCGCCTTTTGACCAAAATTAACCAGTCATCTTCCAGAAGCATGTATCCTTGATCGTACACAAAATAATAAGTTGTATCAGCCTTGGTGGTATAGACAGATGTTATCAGACTAAAATCAAAGCCGGCATCGGAGAGTTTTTTTCGATGAATTTTAGTTTTACCTTCCAAATTAAAATCACACAAAATACGATAATTCTTGCGCAAAATGTAATTGATATTCCGCATTAGATTGGTCGAGGTCTTATTAAGCTTGTTGTTGTATGAATTGCGACAAGCGTCGTTGCAAAATTTTTTATCCTCACGCCCATTTAGTTTTTCCCCACATTCTAAACAATTTTTCCTCATTTTTTGTTTTAAAGATACAAATAATGAGTGATATTAAAAGTGTTCTAGGTAATAAAATGCGGTTTTATCCTAAATGTTTGATGTATTTTTGGATTTCAGAGCGCATTTCAGTGTAATTGGCATAATAAGTACTCGAAAAAACGGCAACTGCAATATTATTTTGAATTAGATAACAGTATTCTTGATAACGACCTCTGGACTTAAAACCTTTGGTTATGAATCCGTCGAATTGTTCTGTATTCCAAACACGTTTTCTACCCAATCCTAAAAAGCGAACCACCTCGATGTTTTTTTCAGTGATTGTAATGATTGACATGCGTAAAGTCATTTCTACAAAAACACCCCAAATCACAACAAAAGCTGTAAGGATACCACAAAAAATCAGGAAGGCAGTAAGCCCCCAGTGTTCGTAACCTGTGGTGATCGTTTTGAATTTTTGCGTTAAAAAATACATTACAAAAGGAAAAATGAGGATTAATAAACTATAAAAATACGCAGCTTTGCTAAGATGTGCTTTCATTATTTATTGTGGATTAATTTTTTCAAATTTAGCGTATAATTTCCAAAACGAACCTTTGTTTTCTTCTGGAATTTTTTTTATTTTCCAGTCATTCAACTTTAGTTCAATCTCCGACTCTTTTTGTTGGAAATGACCGATGAAAAGCTCGCTCTCGTGAAAAAAAAGCCCAAAGTTCCCGTTTAAAGTATGTAAATTGTCGATGTGTACTTGTTCAAAAAATAAAATTGCAGGTTCGTTAAATAAAAAATTCAGTGGAACAGCCACATCTTGAGATAATTCTATAGCAATAAAGTTGTTGGAACTGTAAATAGGAAAGTTTAAAGTCTCGACTTCACTTAAATCGCAAGTGCCTTCTTTTATTTTTTGTATAGCATCTCGATGCAAGAAGGGGATTTCTGCAAAATTTTTTAGTATGTTTTTATGTTGTTCTTCATTAAAATAATCTGAAAAGTTCAAAATTTCATTAACCGATAGTTTTTTGGTTAGAAAGTGCTCTAATGGAATGCTAAAATAATTAGCAATTTTTACAATAACTTCTATTTTAGGTTCTGCTCGAAACTCTTCATAAGAAGAGATGTTTCCTCTTGTTAGGTTAAAAAGCTCTCCAAATGCTTGTTGACTAATGTTTTTAACGCTTCTTAGTTTCTTTATATTGTACCCTATTTTAGTCATGATGAAAAAAAATATTTATTTTTGCTAAATATATTTGCATTTTTTATTATCTTTACGCCAAAGATATGTGCAAGATATAAAAAATAATAACAATGTACTTTTTAAATATCGAAAAATTTATAGTTGATATAGGATATAGTATCAAATATAAGAATAGAAATGAAGGCATTTTCGTTATCGAAAATGAGGCCGATGGTGTTCATAATTTGATTATTGGCGTAGCTACCCCGATACTTATTTTTGAACAATACCTGTTCGCAGTTAAAAGTGATAATATGCACGTTTTTAAATCGTTGCTTATGAAGAACAGGGACATTATTCATGGAGCATTTGCTTTGACAGAAGACGGTTCCAAGGTCATATTTAGATATACCTTACAAACCAATAATTTAGACTTTAATGAGTTTGAAGCTGCAGTCAATTCACTAAGTCTTTTGGTAAGTGAATACTCCGAACAATTAATTAAATTTTCAAAAACTTAAAATTAAAAATGATGAACATTTTCAAACGAATTTTTAGAATTGGTCAGGCAGAAATTCACGCTGTAGTGGATAAAATGGAAGACCCGATTAAGATGACCGAACAAGGTATCAGAGAGATGCGAAATGATTTAGATCAAGCAATGGAAGCTTATGCAAAAGTGAAAGCTTTGGCAATTCGCACGCACAATGCTGCTGATAAAAAACGAGAACTTGCTCTGGAATATGAAGGAAAAGCCGTTACTTTGCTTCAAAAATTAAAAAATCAGGAGCTGGAAATAGAACTTGCCGAACGTTTAGCAAAAGAAGCTTTGTTGTTGAAAAAGACTTGCTTGGCGGAAGCCGAGGAGTTGACAGCTCAAGGAACTGTCCACGATGAATCGGCTTGCGAAGTTCAGAAGAATATAGAGGTGCTTAAGTATAATATCGGTAAGTGGGAAACTGAATTAGGTATTTTGAAAGCTCGTATAAAAGTAGCTGATGCTACAAAAATTGTCAATAAACAATTGGCGAAAATCGAATCCAACAGTACAATCAATATGTTGGAACGTATGAAAGAAAAAGTAGAAGAGGAGGAAGCTTTGGCCAAAGCTTATGGAGAGATGGCCGATAAACATCAAGGTGCGGACGATGAAATTAATCGGGCGCTAGGTGCTGAAAATGTTGATAATGAATTAAATGAGTTGAAAAAGCAATTGAATTTAAAATAATTATGAAACGATTTGAATACAAAACAATAGAAATCAAACCAACAGGCACTTTTGGGTCTAAGTTTGATGTGGAAGTAATTGATAAAACTTTGAATAAATACGGCATGGAAGGCTGGGAATTGATTACTGTAGAAGATAAAAACTTTGGGTACGGGAGTACAGAGTGTTTCTATTTCATCTTCAAACGTGAGATTTAATCGAAAATTTAAAAAGTATGGTAGAGCTTTTAAACGTATTATTTAATCCATTGTCAAATGGAATTATGACCACGCTAACAGGTATGTCTTTGCTTTACTGGGTGTTTACGTTTCTTTCGGGCAGTGGAGTGAACACCGACGTCGATTTTGATGGATTTGGAGATGTTTCCGACGTCGACGTTTCCGATGGAATGGAAGCTGATGCAAAGGAACCTTCTTTTTTCACTAAAACTATGGAATTTATCAATTTTGGTAAAATTCCTGCGATGGTTGTCATTACTTTATTTAAATTCGTTGGTTGGATCATCACCTTACTGTCTTCCGTTTTTTTGGGTTTGGCAGATTGGGGAGTTAAATCGATATTGATATTGATTCCAGTTTTTGTGTTGACCTATTTTATCATGCATTTTTTAACAAAACCTTTGGTGAAAATATATAAAAATATTGGATATAACGGAGAAGAAGCGCACGATTTTTTAGGCAGAACTGGTATTTTGAAATCTACCATTGAAAATAAAAAATTAGGAATTTTAGAAGTGGTCATAAATCAGGACGTTATTAGATTGAACGTTATAAGTCAAAATGGGGTTCAGATTACGTACGGTTCTGAAGTCATGATTGTGAAAGAATGTGAACGAAAAGTTTATGAGGTTGTGCCAAATATTACACTGCAAAACATTTAATTAATTATGAATAAATTATTATTTATTGATGGATTATCCGGTGTTTCCGGCGTCATCATTTTAGCTTTGGGCATTATTGTCTTTTTAGTACTTGCGTTCTTTGTGGTGTTGAGTATGTTTTACAAAAAAATACCACAAGGTAAAGCGATTGTTCGTACGGGTGTGGGAGGCTCAAAAGTAGCTTTTAACAAGGGAATGTACGTGGTTCCAGTTTTTCATAAAATGGAGATTATGGATATTTCGATTAAAAAAATTGAAATTGGACGTATGGAACACGACGGTTTGATTTGTAAAGACAACATTCGAGCTGATATTAAGGTAGCCTTTTTTGTACGTGTTAATAAATCGGTGGACGATGTCATTAATGTGGCTCAAAATTTAGGTTGTGATCGAGCAAGTGAACCAGAAACTTTAAAAAATATTTTTGAAGCCAAATTTTCCGAAGCTTTGAAAACCGTAGGAAAGAAATTTGAATTCATTGAATTATACGAGGCGCGAAGAGAATTTCGGGATGAAATTTTAGACATCATTGGCACAGATTTGAACGGATATATTCTGGATGATTGCGCGATTGATTATTTAGAACAAACCGAATTGAGATTTCTAAGTACAGACAATATTTTGGATTCAGAAGGTATCAAGAAAATTACCGATTTGACTGCTAAACAAAATATGGATGCCAATTTAATTCGCAGGGCAGAAGAAAAAACCATCAAAAAACAGGATGTAGAAGCACGCGAAGCTATTTTGGAATTAGAACGTCAGTTAGCCGAAAAGGAAGAGCGTCAAAAACGTGAAATAGAAAACATCAAAGCCCGTGAAGGTGCCGAAATTATTAAGGTTAATGAGGAGGAACGTCTGAAAGCTGAGACAGTTCGTATCCAAACAGAAGAACAATTGGCTGTTCAAGAAGAAAATAAATTACGTCAAATCATTATCGCCGAGAAAAATAAGCAAAGAACCGATGCTGTTGAAACAGAAAGAGTGGAAAAAGACCGCCAGTTAGAGCAGACCGAAAGAGAGCGTATCGTGACTTTGGCTCAGATTGACAAAGATAAAATTGTGGAAGTTGAAATGAAAAACATCCAAAATGTTATTAAAGAAAGGGTCCAATTGGAAAAAGGTGTAGTAGAAGAAAAACAAAACGTAAAAGATGTTGAGGTTTTCCGTGAAGCCGAAAGAAACAAACAAGCTGGTGTGATTGCTGCAAGTCAGGAAGCAGAAGAACGATTGGTTGCAACTGTCAAAGCAGCCGAAGCAGCTAAAATTGCCGCCGAACAAGAAAGAGAAAAGAAAATCATAGATGCAGAGGCTGAAAAGAGTATTGCTGAACGTAAAGCACAAGAAATTCTGATTGAAGCTGAAGCGAAAAAAGAAGCTTCAGCAAAAGAAGCAGAAGCACGAAAAATTATTGCTGAAGCTCAGGCAAAAGAAGAAGCTGCCATTGGTCTTTCAGAAGCCGAAGTGATGATTGCCAAAGCTGAAGCCGCAGAGATCCAAGGGACTAAAGAAGCTGTCGTTATTGAAAAGAAAGCTGAAGCTATCAGAAAAGAAGGTTTGGCACAAGCCGAGGTTGTTCGTGAAAAGGCTTTGGCAGAAGCTAAAGGAATTGAAGAGAAAGCCGAAGCTATGAAAATTTTGAACGAAGCTGGACAATCACACGAAGAATTTAAACTACAATTAAACAAAGAAAAGGAAGTGGAGTTGGCGCATATAAACATTCAGAAAGACATTGCAGCAGCTCAAGCCGAAGTGTTGTCTCAAGCAATGAAAACTGCAAAGATTGATATTGTAGGTGGAGAGACTATGTTTTTTGAAAATATAGTACGGCAAGTTTCTAATTCTAAAGGTTTTGATCACTTAATAGATAATTCTAAACATGCAACCGACATTAAAAATGCATTAATAGGTGATGAAAATACCGACGGCTTGGCTGAAAAAATTCGAGGCTTGGCGGATAAATATGGAATCAATACTAACGATATTAAAAATTTAACAATTACAGCAGTTTTGTTGAAATTGCAACAAGCAGCCTTTACAAAAGGTGATGAAAAAGATGCTGGATTTATTAATTCTTTGTTTGGAATCGCCGATAGCTTAGGGATCTCAAATAGAAAATTGAATGGATAGAGCCAATTTAAATTAAAAATAAATTTGAAGTATGGAAGGTTGAACTATCATCAGTACTAACAAAAACTGTATTTAATGAGGTCAATTCCCATACGTATTTTAAAGAATAAAAATCAAGAGGCCGTCCAATAAGGACAGCCTTTTTTTAGTTTCATGTAAATAATTATACGTTTCGATTTTGTATTATTGTCAAGGTTGTTAAAGGTATGAATGTCTATCACTATATCTCAATCTGAACTCCTTTTTCACAGGACTGGTTTTCTCTATTTTGGATTTGAAATTCTCTCAACCTAAAACCGTATTTTTGTAACAAACTTGTAAAAAAATAATGAGACAAAAGTAATTGATATTTTGAGAATCAAAAGAAAGTGTTAAACATCGTTTCAAATAGTTCGCTTTCTACTGAATTTATCAAAAAGAGCAGTATTTTTGTAAAAAGATTAAAAAATGAAAGGAGTTTTATTAGTAAATTTGGGTTCGCCCGATGCACCTACCCCCGAGGCTGTTAAACCATATTTAGATGAATTTTTAATGGACGAACGGGTAATTGACCTACCTTATTTGTTAAGAGCTTTTGTTGTTCGTGGCATTATATTACGCAAACGCCCAGCAAACTCAGCAGCTGCTTATAAAAAAATATGGTGGGAAGAAGGTTCTCCGCTCATTGTAATCTCAAAACGCACACAAAACAAAATAAAACAAAGAGTTAACATTCCGGTAGCTTTGGCGATGCGTTATGGAAACCCGTCTATTGAAGCCGGTTTAAAAGAATTGGCAGATCAAGGGGTAACCGAAGTGCTATTGTTTTCTCTTTATCCTCAGTACGCCATGGCAACTACCGAAACGATAGAAGCTTTGGTGGATAAGCTGGTAAAACAAAAATTTCCGCAATTAAAAATCACCAAACTCCCCGCTTTTTACAACCGTGCCGATTATATTGAAGCATTGGTTAATGTCACTAAAAATGACTTGAATGGTTTTGAATATGATCATATTTTATTTTCATACCACGGCGTACCAGAGCGACACATAAAAAAAACAGATAAAACAGGAAAGCATCGTTGGAAAAAAATAAAAGAAGGTGAGTATTGTTGCCAACCAGGCAGTCCAGAATCCGAATTTTGTTATCGAACACATTGCTATGAAACCACCCGTGAGTTGGTTGAAAAACTAGGAATCCCAGAAGATAAATACACCTTAACGTTTCAATCTCGATTGGGAATCGATAAGTGGTTACAGCCTTTCACAGCAGATAAAGTTACTGAATTAGCAAAGCAAGGTGTAAAGAAAATGGCGGTAATCACACCAGCATTTGTTGCAGATTGTATCGAAACTTTGGAAGAAATAGAAATGGAAGCAGGTGCTGATTTTAAAGCAAATGGAGGCGAAGAATTTAAAATGATTCGTTGTCTAAACGATGATGAACAGTGGGTCGCAACCATGGCAGATTGGGTTAATGAATGGATATCTAAATAATAAGTCATGTATCTGTACCTAAAGGCATTGCATATAATATTTGTGGTTAGTTGGTTCGCCGGATTGTTCTACATTGTTCGACTTTTTGTGTACTATGCCGAAGCTCAGGAGAAACCAGAAATAGAACGAGAAATTTTATCAATCCAATACCAAATCATGACGCACAGATTGTGGAGCATCATCACGTATCCAGCAGCCGTTTTAGCAACTTTTTTTGGCCTCTGGATGTTGATTGAAAACCCTACATTGCTAAAATTGCCATGGATGAAGGTAAAATTGCTCTTTATCGTGTTGCTTTGGTTTTATCACCTTAAATGCAACCAATTCGTAGGACAAGTTAAAACAAATACACTTAAAAAAAACGGAAACTTTTTTAGGGTTTGGAACGAAGGTGCTACGTTAATTTTGTTTTCAGTCGTCTTTATAGTGGTTTTAAAAAATGCTATAAACTGGATTTTTGGTGTTTTAGGAATTTTTATTTTAGCAATCTTATTAACTTTAGGGATTAAATATTATAAAAAAATCCGAGAACGCAATCAAAGCTAATTTATGACAACGCATAAACCGTTTCATATCATGAAAATTTCATTGAGACTTCGCATTTTCATCTCTATGATTTTTCTTACCATTATTTCTTCTGTTTTAATGGGAGTCGTTACGGTCTATCAATTTAAAAAGGAAGCAAGAAATTACCAACAAGACCGGTTGGTTCGGAAGGAAAATGCGGTCAACGAACACGTTAATTTTGTGCTTCAGACGACAAGTTTGCCACTGACTACCGAGAATTTACCACATATTTTTAAAGAAAAAATTTTCGAATTATCAACTATTCACAGTATTCAAATCAATATTTATGATCTTGAAGGTAACTTGTTGATTACTTCCAAAGGTAGTTTTATTGTTGATAAGATTGAAAACGGAGTCATTTCTCCAAACGTTCTTAAAATGATTGAATCAACAGCTTCCAAGAGGTTTGTGGATTTAAGAATCATTGACGGTGTCACACATCGTTCGGCTTATAATTACATAAAAGATCATAAATTCAAGCCTTTAGGAATCATAAGTATGCCCTATGCGGAAGATGTGTCTTTTTACAACCAGCAAGTCAACGGATTTTTATGGCGTTTTGGTCAAGTCTATATTTTTATGTTTATCATTGCTATTTTCTTGGCGTATATCTTGTCGAGTTACATCACCAAAACGATTCAAATGATTAGCGATCGCATGCAAAAAACTACTATTAATCGTAAAAATGAGAAAATTAAGGTTGAAAATGCGTCGTATGAAATTGAAGTGCTTATTAATTCCTACAATGAAATGGTTGATAAATTGGAGGAATCAGCAGAGAAATTAGCGCAAACACAACGTGAAATGGCTTGGCGTGAAATGGCTAAACAAGTTGCACACGAAATTAAAAATCCACTTACTCCGATGCGCTTGACTGTTCAGAGTTTTGAACGACGTTTCGATCCCGAAGATCCTAAAATCAATGATAAAATGAAGGATTTTTGTGCTACTTTGGTACAGCAAATCGATACTATGAGTGCTGTGGCATCAGCTTTCTCTAATTTTGCTTCCATGCCGGCTCAAAAAAATACAACTTTGGATGTTGTAAAAACGATCCAATTAGCGTTAGAAATTTTTAACGAAGATTTTATTCATTTTGAAACCGACAAACAAGAAATCATTGCTATATTTGATCGTTCTCAAATCATCCGGATTATTACCAATCTGGTCAAAAATGCCATTCAGGCAATTCCTCCGTACGAAGCTTTTCCACGGGTTTTGATCAAAGTAACGCAGGTAGAAAATGAAGTATTGCTCATAGTTTCGGACAACGGAACGGGGATAGCTCCTGAGGTCCGGGATAAGATTTTTGAACCCAAATTTACCACCAAAACCAGCGGAATGGGACTTGGTCTGGCAATGATAAAAAATATGATAGAAAGTTATGGTGGTGTCATTTATTTTGAAACTGCTACTGATAAAGGAACAACTTTTTATGTAAGATTACCGATTACTAATTGAAATAAAAACAACAGAATTATGACATTTGAAAACATTTTAGTACAGAAAAATAATCAAATTGCAACGATTACAATCAATCGACCTACTAAGTTGAATGCGTTGAATAAAACAACAATCGAAGAGTTACACGACGCTTTTAAACAATGTAATGAAGACAAAGAAATACGTGTTATTATTGTGACAGGTTCAGGCGAAAAAGCGTTTGTAGCTGGAGCGGATATTTCAGAATTTTCGAGTTTTAATACTTCTCAAGGTTCCGAATTGGCAAGAAAAGGACAGGAATTGTTGTTTGATTTTGTAGAACAATTAGGAACTCCTGTTATTGCTGCTGTAAACGGATTTGCTTTAGGCGGAGGGCTGGAGTTGGCTATGGCATCGCATATTCGGGTAGCATCGGACAATGCCAGAATGGGATTACCGGAAGTAACTTTGGGCGTGATTCCTGGATATGGCGGCACGCAGCGTTTACCACAATTGATAGGTAAGGGGAGGGCCAATGAAATGATTATGACTGCACAGATGATTGATGCGCAGACAGCGTTGAGTTTTGGATTGGTAAACTACGTGGTTCCTCAAACCGAATTACTGCAAAAAGCCAATGAATTAGCGGAGAAAATCGCTAAAAATTCGCCAACTGCTATTGCACAAGCAATCAAAGCGGTAAATGCAGGCTTTACTGACGGAACAAATGGCTACAGCGTTGAAATTGATCGTTTCGGATATTGTTTTGGAACAGAAGATTTTAAAGAAGGAACGACCGCTTTTTTAGAAAAACGTAAAGCCGATTTTAAAGGAAATTAATTGATTAAAAAAACCGTTTCAGTGAGCTGAAACGGTTTTACTTTTAATTCTTCGTTTTCATTTTATCCAGCGTTTTGTTGTAGCCGTCTTCAATGTCTTTTCCTACTTCTTTGGCTTTTTCGCCAACTTTTTCGGCACCTTCTTCCACTTTATCAGCGGCTTTGTTGACACCGTCTTTCACGTCATCGGCTGCTTTATTCACACCCGATTTTACATTTTCCCAAGCTGTTTTGGCTTCGTCACGTACTTTTATTGCAGCTTCCTCAGCTTTTTTATCGCCTTTTTCTGCTGCTGCTTTTACGTCCGCTTCTGCTTTTTCGTAATTAGCTTCCGCGCGGTCTAATTGCTCCTGAAGAGCATCATTTGGTCTGAGCGATTCGTCCACAACGATTATGGTATCTCTAACGGTTGTATCTGGGGTTACTGTGGTTTCTTTTTTACAAGAAGTTACCGATAATAAACCCGCCGAAATCGCAATTGAAAAAATGGTCTTTTTCATAGTCTTTGATTTTTAATTTTAAGTAAATGTACAAAAAAATAATTTTAAATAGAATAAATACCGTTTATTAAACATAATTTTAGGAAAAAAGTGAATTTGCTTTTGGTTTGTTTTAAGAATGTTAATGGATTATTTATAAGTAGTTTAACTAAAATATAACAATTTTGTTTAATAATGTCTGTAGTTTTGTCGTAGAAATTAAACATAAAAGATGTTCCTGAAAAAATACTTCATTTTATTGATTGTGTTGTTTGGTTTTACCCCTTGTTCGGTAAAACAAGGCATTTTTGATGCTTTTTCTTTAGAATACCATCGGACGGTCAATGTAAACAAAACTTCTCAAAACAGCTATTGTTCTTCAACAGTAGTAAATCAGGTTGTTACCCAAAAGCAAAAAAAACAGCAATTGCTGCCATCGAGTATTTCTTACGATATTCCAAATAGTTCTCATTCGATTTTGAATCAACGGAATGAAAGCGACCTATCAGGGCGTGGTCCGCCTTTGTATATTTTATATCAACAGCTCAAAGTTTTTCCATTTTTTACAAGAATTAGCTAATAGCTTGATTTCGATTGTTATTAAAATAAAAGTTAACCGTATATACTGCATTACGGATAATCAATAATCTATATCGTCGAATTCAGGTTGATAAATCAATTTGTTAAATTAAATCTTGTAAAAAATGAATTCTATTGAAAATAAATGGTTTACAAACCAAGCCGGTTTGTTTACCCTCGCTTTGCGTTTGGTTGTAGGCTGGACGTATTTCTCTGCCTTTTGGCGACGTCTGATTTTAGACAATAAATTAATTCCTGAAGAAGCTGGTTATATTGGCGAAAAATTCAATCATTTTTTGCCGCACGCTCTTGGAATAAAACCTATTATTGAATACCTCGTTCTAAATCCTGATAAATTACAGGCAGCAATGATCACCTTTACTATAGTTGAAGCTATCGTAGGACTGTTTATTATGCTGGGCTTATTTTCTCGATTGATGTCTATTGGAATTTTTTCGTTGGCAATGGGAATTTTATTAGGTTCGGGCTGGATTGGAACCACCTGTCTGGACGAATGGCAAATAGGAGTTTTGGGTGTAGCCACCGGATTCGTTTTGTTTTTAACGGGAAGTAGTTCGTATTCTTTGGATCAGTGGTTTATCAATAAAGAGATGGCTTTTACAAAGAAAAAATGGTTTTTGTGGTTGGGTTCCGGAGAATGGAAAGTTCCAAAACGATTGGTTTTATTTGGTTCTCTAACTATTTTAGGATTAACCCTTTTTACCAATCAATATTTTCACGGAGGTGTTTTCGGAACGTTGCACAATAAGTCGGTAAAACCCGAATTAGAAATTACTGAACTGCATTTTCAAAAACAATCACGACTTCTTTCTTTTGATTTGATGCGCGTGCAAGGAGCGGATGTCTATGGTTCTTTTTTGATTGGAATTGAGGTTTTGGATGCTGAAAATAAATTGATTCAACAATGGGATATGGAAGCTTTGAGCACTTTTCCATTATCACAAATCAATAATCATTATGTAGCGAAAATAAAACCGGGTGTTCACAGTCTGATACTTCCTTTAGGAGCAAAAGCTACAATGGAATTGCAACTAAATACTACGGAAATCCCTAAAAAAATCCGATTGACTGATATTAGTGGAACGCAATGGGAAAGTATTGTTGATGATTAAAAAAAAACAATAAATAATTCATTTATATTTATTTATTTTGTATTTTTTTAAATAAATAATTTTTTGAGCTATGAAAAAGTTTTTTTTAAGTTTTATTGTAATCGGTGCTTTAATGTTTTCGTGCAAAAAAGCAGCCGATAAAATTCAGGAACCTATGGCAGATCCGCCGGTTGAAAGTGTAAATGATGTGCCGGATGTTCCAAGGGAAGAGACAGTAGAGATTTCTACGCCTTCATTTCAGTATGTGGAAGCCGACCAGTTTGCGAAAGAATATACCGCTTTTGTTAAAGATTATATTGTTGCAGACAAACACAATGATTCAGAAGCCATTCGCGAGTTGGGTACAAAATTAAACGAATACCAAAAAAGAGGTGTTGAATTAGCAAAACGCGTTCCGCAGGAAGAAGCGGTTGCTTTTCAGGATTTTTTGAACCGTTTAGAAACGTATATTAAATAATTAGCTGTTGGCTTGTAGCCTTTAGCAAAATCCTGACAGAGTTCAAACGCTGTCAGGATTTTTTTATTACATATTTACATGGATTAAAACAAATGTGTTTGTAGCAATTAACAATTTTATTTTTCCCATATTGTTCTTATTTTATCCTGAAGATTTCCCTCTTCTCCAATACCATCTACTTCGTAAAATAGTTCAAGTTCCATAGCATCATCAGATAAATCAATAACATGGAATCTCCTTGTAAATTCACTTCCGTTATGACCAGCTGTTTGGTTGGAATAAGAAAGTATATTATTAGTTATGTCATAAACCCAATTTGATGTTGAAATACTATCGCATAAATCTCCAGAATATGTGTTAGTTGTTAGATGGATAGATGAATCGAACATATAAGTTTTTTTCTTATCGCATTCAGATAACGTTACTTCAGAATCATTAATGCTTTTCTTTTCCAATTTCCATTCTCCTACAATTTTAATTGTTGCAGGGTCAATAGTTTCATCTTCTTTATCGCAAGATGAAAAACAAGAAAAAGCGGATATTATAATGATCGTAAAAAAATTGCTTGGTTTCATAGTCAATAATTTGAAGTTGCAAAGATAATTGTTTAATACTTAAATACTAATTAATAAAAACTTTACTTATTGGTGAAATAAATAAAACAAACAATTTTATTTTTGATAATAGTTCAATTATTTTCTTTTTATAGCTTAATAAATATGTAATATTTGTGAAAAGCAAGTTTGTTTTGAATAATTCATAAAAAAAAACATAATTTTGCACTGTTTAATTTTAATATAATATTTATGAAAAGATTCTTAAAAATTTTATCAATCACATTATTGAGTGTATTGAGTGGATGTGCTGAAGATGCTCTTGAGATACAAGAACAGCAATCAGACTATAAAGCAAAATCTTCTATGTCATGGAAAGTTATAGATGGTAGGATGTATTTTAATTCTGAAGAGGAACTTGTTATTCTCCATAGACAACTTGCCGAAGAAAAAATTATCAACTTTCTAAATAATGTATAAGAATATATTTATTATATTATGTTTAATAGTGCCATATTTAAATAATGCCCAAAATAAGCATTATTTAGAAGCAGGTGTTGACTTGATTGGTATAGACGTATCTTATGAAAGAAACTTTAACAGTAAATTTTCTGTAAAATCTTCAATAGGATATAATGGTTCTATATACAGAACTAATGAAAATATTTTTGTATTGCAACCCAATATTATGGTACAGCCTCGGTTTTATTATAATAAGGATAAAAGAAATTCAAAAGGAAAAAATACAGATTATAATTCAGCTAATTTCTTTTCGTTAAATTTAGAATATTTGACATCCGAATTAAATATTTCCAATTCGGGATTTTATGAACCTGAACTATTTACAATAGGTACAGGCTGGAATTTGAGAAGAAATATCACAAGTTCTAAATTTGTTTACGAATTTTCTACTGGTATTGTATATAACTATAATATCAATAGAATTTATAGCGGTGACGATAAATTAAAACCTTATATTAATTTCAGGTTAAGTTATATTCTTAATTAAAAAACAGAGCCTTTTGGCTCTGTTTTTATTTCAACTTTCTTAATCGGTACAAATCCAATCTACGATCTTTTTTAATGCGCACGCTTCCCAATTCGTGCAGTTCTTTCAATGCCGGTAAATCCACATCTACAATCAAGGTCATTTCGGTATTAGGAGTTGCTTCAGCCTTCACACCATTATTTGGAAACGCAAAATCCGAAGGAGTCAGCACTGCGGCTTGTCCGTACTGTATGTCCATATTGTTTACGTTGGGCAGGTTTCCTACGCAACCTGTGATGGCAACATAACACTCATTTTCAATGGCACGTGCCTGAGCGCAACTTCGCACGCGGGTATATCCATTTTGAGTGTCCGTAAGGTACGGGACAA
>Ga0209075_1000138_pt1 | contig 62866 bp, 43 predicted proteins | sample Stecom2011_FD_187523 | JGI IMG/M metagenome (GOLD analysis project Ga0209075, IMG submission 187523) | Agricultural soil microbial communities from Utah to study Nitrogen management - Steer compost 2011 (SPAdes) (version 2) | ecosystem: Environmental > Terrestrial > Soil > Agricultural land...
AGTAATTAAAATCAAAGAATATCTGTCTAAAATAAATTTGTCTATTTTAGTTAAATAGAATATCTTTGGTAAAAATTTTAATATATGAAAACTCTTCAAGTACCAATTCAAAATGTTTCTTTATATGAAACCATATCAGATAAAGTTAAAGTTCTCCTGGAAGCTGGGGCAGTTGCAGAGATAGATCAGGTTAACTGGAAAGATGAATTTCCCAAAAAATTGAAGGTTACGGCTAGGGTTGCACACGATAAAGAGAGTCTTCATCTTCTATATGCTGTTGTTGGTGAGCAGTTGCGTGCTGTAAACACAAACGATTTTGGTTCGGTATGGGAGGATAGCTGTGTTGAGTTTTTTATGCAGCGTGAAAGCCAAAAGGGATATATAAATTTTGAGTGTAATGTGCTGGGTGCACTTTTATCAAGAAAGCATGACTCTAGAGATAAAGCAGTTTCACAGAGTGATGAAGTAATGTCTTCAATTTTTAGGAGTAGTACAATTAGTCATAGATACATGAATGGAAAACAGGTGAGCGATTGGACAATGTATCTCGAAATACCAAAAAAAGCTCTTGGATTTACTGAGAGTGAATCATTGGCAGGACAAAAAATCAGGGCTAATTTTTATAAATGTGGAGATGAGACTCCTGAGCCACATTATATTAGCTGGAATCCTATAGATTTACCTCAACCCAATTTCCATGTTCCTCAGTTTTTTGGATTATTAGAACTGGAATAAAAAATTAATCTGAATAATAAAACAATAAATATAACCTAAAACAAAAATAATGAATGATATGGAAAAACTGAAAGAGATTGTCTTTCAATTTATTGACAAAGATGAGAACGTAAAAATTGAACCACTTGGTAAGGGTCACATAAACGATTCTTATAGAGTTGGTACTGATGAGAAAGAATATGTTTTACAACGTATTAATCACAATATCTTTAAAAACGTACACGAGCTGCAGAATAATATCCACAGGGTAACCAGCCATATTCGCACTAAGTTAATCGAAAAAGGTGTAACAGATGTTGAGCGACGTGTTATTACGCTTATACCAACACACGATGGAGCTCTTTATTATAAAGATGTTAATGGCGATTACTGGAGGCTAATGATCTTTATTAAAGATAGTAAGAGTTATGATGATATAAATCCCGATCTGGCATATCGAGCCGGTATGGCTTTTGGTGAATTTCAAAAAACCCTTGAAGATATACCAGGTGAGCCTCTTTTTGAAACTATCCCTAATTTTCATAATATGGAGAATAGGTTGGAGTCATTCAGAGAATCGGTTAAAGCAAACAAAGCAGGAAGGCTAGATGAAGTTGCTGACTTGGTAAAGGAAATTGAAGATAGGGCCGAGGAGATGTGTAAAGCAGAAAGAATGCATAGAGAAGGCAAACTGCCAAAACGTATTAATCACTGCGATACTAAGGTTAACAATATATTATTTGATAACGATGATCAGGTTATATGTGTTGTAGATTTAGATACTGTGATGCCAGGTTATGTATTGTCTGATTTTGGCGATTTTATTCGCACAGGTGCCAATACAGGTGCAGAGGATGATAAGAATCTGGATAATGTATCTGTAAATTTAGATATATTTGAGGCTTATGCAAAAGGATATCTCAAACATGCTGCTTCATTTCTAACTGATACAGAGATCGAAAACTTGCCTTATGGAGCTAAGCTTCTGACTTATATGCAAACGGTTCGTTTCTTTACAGATTATATTGATGGAGATACTTATTATAAAATAGCTTATCCCCAACATAATTTAGTGAGAACAAAAGCTCAGTTCAAATTGTTACAGAGTCTCGAAGAAAATTACGAAAAGATGCAACAGATTGTAAAAGATGCATCTCGAAAATAGTTTTCAACTATTGAAAACAAATAATTTAGAATAAAAACAGGTGGTGTAAAGAAAAATTATTATCTTTGCACCGCTTTATTTTTAAGGAGAAACCGTGGCAAAATTTAGTTTGTACAATATTCCCCTAAAGAACCTCTCGCCGGGAGTTCATACTTATGAGTATGAATTAGATAGAAAGTTTTTTGAAGCTATTGATGGTGATGAGGTTAGGAAAGGTGATGTAAGTGTGATATTAAATGTCAGAAAAACTTCATCTACCTTTGAATTCAATTTCGAAATTGAAGGTGTTATTAAAGTTCCATGTACAAGATGTCTTGATGATATGGACTTGGGTGTTGACACAAAAAGCCGACTTATTGTTAAGTTTGGTAGTGAATATTCGGAAGAGAGTGATGAAATTGTTATTATACCGGAAGATGAAGGTGAGATAAATATCGCATGGTTTTTATATGAATTTATAGCACTTACAATTCCGATAAAGCATACTCATCCACCAGGTGAGTGTAATAGGGTTGTTTCATCAAAATATAATAAGCACAGAGCTGTAAGTGCCGATGATGATGAAGATGATAGCGACGAATTTATAAGTGAGGATTCAGAAACTCAAGAAGAAGATACTCCGCAAAATGATCCGCGTTGGGATGCACTTCGAGGGTTAGAATTAGATGATAATTAAACAAAATAGTAAAAATTGATATAAAATGGCACATCCAAAGAAAAGACAATCGTCTTCAAGACAAGGAAAAAGAAGAGCGCATGATCATGCCAAAACGCCAACATTGGCTTTATGTTCTAATTGTGGAGCATGGCATGTTTATCATACCGTTTGTAATGAGTGTGGTTATTACAGAGGTAAACTGGCTATTGAAAAAGATGCGATAGCTTAAGGCGGTCCACTTTATCTTCTATAAAAAGACCCTGAAATAACCTGTTCGTTTTTTCAGGGTCTTTTTGCATTAAGTCAATATGTTTTTTAAATTCACAGTGATTTTTTTGTTTTATTAAGCGATAATGAATAAAATAAACTCCGTAATTACAGGTATATCTGCTTGTGTACCCGATTACGTCCTCACTAATGAGGAACTTTCCACAATGGTAGACACTACCGATGAGTGGATTATGACAAGGATAGGAATTAAAGAGAGAAGAATCTTAAAAGGAGAAGAGCAGGGCGTGTCTGTGTTAGGAACAAAAGCTGCTGAAGATCTTTTAAGAAAGACAAATACATTACCTGAGGAAATAGACGCAGTAGTATTTGCTACTTCAACTCCCGATCATCCTTTTCCATCATCTGCATCTATGGTAGCAGAGAATGTCGGCATTAAAAATGCTTTCTGTTTTGATATGGAAGTTGCCTGTTCGGGATTTGTATATGGTCTTGAAATTTGTAACGGATTAATTAAAACAGGTAAATATAAAAAAGTAATTTTGTTAGCAGGCGATAAAATGTCGTCAATAACTAATTATAAAGATCGTACTACATGCCCGCTTTTTGGCGATGCTGCAGGTGCAGTGCTTATTGAGCCAACAGAAGAAGATTTGGGTATTATAGATGCAGAGCTGCACTCTGATGGAGTAGGGTATAAACCTCTTCAGATGAAAGCTGGGGGTAGTAAATATCCTGCAACAGAAGATACAGTTAGAAATTCTGATCACACAGTTCATCAAGAAGGACAAGTTGTATTTAAGTATGCAGTATCTAAAATGGCAGAAGTATCAGAATCAATTATGAAAAGGAACAACCTCGAAGCAGAAGATGTTGATTGGCTGGTTCCTCATCAGGCAAATATGAGAATAATTGATGCTGCAATAAACAGAACAGGGTTGCTTCGCGAAAAGGTAATGATTAATATAGAAAAATATGGAAATACAAGTGCGGCTACTATCCCTCTCTGTTTATGGGAATGGGAGCCTAAGCTTAAGAAGGGTGATAATATTATCCTTACAGCATTTGGTGCCGGTTTTTCTTGGGGAAGCGTTTATATAAAATGGGGATACGACCCTGTAGCCGAAGATTAGTAATTGAAATTAAAAAAGAAGTGGAACAGATAAAAAATCACCGATCAGGATTTGTAAACATCGTTGGAAATCCCAATGTAGGTAAATCTACACTAATGAATCGATTGGTGGGAGAGAAGATTTCTATAATTACAGCCAAGTCCCAAACAACTCGTCATAGAATTATGGGTATTGTAAATACTCCTGAGTATCAGATTGTATATTCAGATACCCCAGGAGTTTTGCAACCCAACTACAAGCTTCAAGAGCAGATGCTTGGCTTTTCACTTTCTGCACTTCAGGATGCAGATGTTCTATTATATGTAACCGATGTAGTTGAGAAAATTGATAAAAATGATACGTTTCTCTCCAAGGTGCAGCAATTAGATCTTCCCGTTTTACTTCTTATAAATAAGATAGATCAAACTAATCAGAGCGACTTAGAGAAGTTTGTTGAAATCTGGAAGCAGATGCTTCCCAAATCTGAAATATATCCCATATCAGCATTAAACGATTTTGGTGTTGAAATGGTACAAAAACGTATACTGGAATTATTACCTGAATCGCCTCCTTACTTCGAAAAGGATGCATTGACGGATAAGCCGGCACGTTTTTTTGTAACAGAAATCATACGTGAGAAGTCTCTAATGATCTACCAGAAAGAGATACCATACTCAATTGAGGTAGCCGTAGAAGAATTCAAAGAAGAGAGTGATATTATTCGCATAAGAGCGATTATTCTAGTTGAAAGAGATACCCAAAAGGGTATAGTGATTGGGCATAGAGGAGAATCGCTGAAGAAGCTTGGTACGATGGCTCGGAAAGATATAGAGCTGTTTTTTGAGAAGAAGGTCTTTTTGCAACTTTATGTGAAAGTTGAGAAAGATTGGAGAGATAGAGATAATATACTCAAGAGGTTTGGGTATAAACTTGATTAATAAAATAATATGCAAAATTTAGTAGCAATAGTGGGCCGCCCAAATGTTGGTAAATCCACCCTGTTCAACCGCTTAACGCAGACAAGACAGGCAATAGTGACTGATATAGAGGGAACAACACGCGATCGTCTTTACGGAAAGGTAAACTGGAATGGAGTAGAGTTCTCTTTGGTTGATACCGGCGGATGGGTTGTTAACTCTGAAGATGTAATGGAAGATGAGATCAATAAGCAGGTACGTGTTGCTATTGAAGAAGCAGATGTTATTCTATTGGTAGTTGACGTTATGAGTGGGGTTACCGACTTGGATACAGGGGTTGCACAGATGCTCCGTAAATCGGGTAAGCCTGTTGTAATTGTTGCAAATAAAGCCGATAATTTCGATATAAGTCACCAGTCGGCTGAGTTCTATTCTTTTGGACTAGGAGATCCATTTAGTGTTTCAAGTATCAATGGGGCAGGAACAGGAGATCTGCTTGATCATATTGTTACCTTATTCACTAAAAGTAGTGAAGAAGAAGTACTTGAAGAAATACCTAAGATTGCAATAGTAGGACGTCCAAACGCTGGTAAATCTTCGTTTGTTAATTCACTTCTTGATGAGGAAAGGAGTATTGTAACCGATATTGCTGGTACAACACGCGATTCTATCTTCCACAGATATAATAAATTTGGAATGGATTTTTACCTTATTGATACTGCGGGTATAAGAAAAAGAGGTAAAGTAAGCGAAGATCTTGAGTATTTCTCAGTTATCAGATCTATTAGAGTAATAGAGAATGCAAACGTTTGTGTTTTGATTATTGATGCTACCAGAGGTATTGAAAGTCAGGATATGAATATATTCTCACTTATTCAAAAAAATAGAAATGGTCTTGTTGTTTTTGTAAATAAGTGGGACACAGTTGAAGAGAAGGATAATATTGTTGTAAAAACATTTGAGAATGCCATTCGTCAAAGATTAGCTCCATTTACCGATTTCCCAATTGTTTTTGGCTCTGCTATTACAAAACAGCGAATCCTTAAAGTGATGGATCTCACCAAACTGGTATATGATAATAAGAAAAGGAGAATTCCTACACACAAACTCAACGAGGTTTTGTTGCCCATTATTGAGAGAACACCACCTCCTTCAAATAAAGGAAAATTTGTTAAAGTTAAGTATATTACACAACTCCGCAACACTAGTGTCCCTTCATTTGTTTTCTTCTGTAATCTTCCTCAATGGGTGAAAGAACCTTATCGTAGATTTGTAGAAAACCGTATGCGCGAGAACTGGGATTTTACAGGAACACCCATCAATATTTTCTTCAGAGAAAAATAAATGGTGAATTATAATGAAATACGGAAAATATTGCGTTAATTTGTATTGATTTGAGATTTTAGAATAGTTGTAAAACTTTAATCTTATCACAAAAAAATATAAATTTGAAACGCAAATTCCCGTTCGAAAGATCGGGCAAAACCAAATGAGCAGGGATGAATACGAAAAACAATCTTGAGAACGAAAAACTACCTCTTAACGAAGATCAATCTGTAACTAAACTAGATTCTCAAACTGAATCTACTGAATTAAATTCTGAAAATGTTCAGGAAGATCAGGACGAAATTGAAAAGGAGCCATTAGTTGACGAAGAACCAGTCGACAAATCAACAGAACAACTGGTGGATAAAGAGTCTGGTACTGAAACGATAGAGCCAATGAAGGAAGAAGCGTCTGTTAGTGAAACATCGGAACCTGTTGTTGAACCAGAGCCTGTTGTTGAAACAGAACCTGCAAAAGAAACAGAACCTGCCTCAAAAGAACAGGATGAATCTGAGATAGATTACGATCTTGAAGATGCAAACAATGATGATTCTGATGATGATGAGAACGATGATGACATCGACGAGCATACTGTGTCGGATGATTCAAGTGCAGTATTAATGCCAATTGTAGATATTGTTGATCAACTTCGCAAGCTACTTGAGAAGGATTCTCTACAGCGTAAAAATGTAGAGGAGTATAAAAATCAATTTTACAGATCACTTCGTAATGAGATTGAATCACAAAAACAGGCTTTTAAAGCAGATGGTGGTGAAGAGATTGATTTTGTTGCAAAAGAACCCGATGTATATACAGAAGGCAAAGAGCTACTTTTAAAAATAAAAGAGAAGCGTGCTGAACTCGTTGCAGAAGAAGATGCGTTAAAAGAGAAGAATTTAGCCAGAAAACTAGCGATAATAAATCAAATAAAACTCCTTACCGAAACACAAGGACACGAAGATTTCAATAAAACATATCAGGATTTTAAAGCACTTCAGCAAGAATGGAGTGAAATAAAGCTTATTCCTCAATCTAAGGTTAACGAGTTATGGAAATCATATCAGCGTTACGTAGAGAAGTTTTATGACTTGGTTCGTATTAATAATGAGTTTAGAGAGTACGACTTTAAAAAGAATCTCGAACTTAAAACAGATTTGTGTGTTGCAGCTGAAAAATTGGATGAAGAGACTGATGTAGTTTCTGCATTTCACCAACTTCAAAATCTTCATCAAGAGTGGAGAGAGATTGGCCCGGTATCCAGAAAAGATCGCGAAGAGATATGGGGTAGGTTTAAGGCAGCTTCAACAGTAATAAATAAAAAATATCAAGAGCATTTCGAGGAGTTAAGGGGTAAAGAGGATGAAAACCTTGAACTAAAATCTGCTATTTGCGAGAAGCTAGAGGCAATTGATTATACCAAAATCAAATCTATTAAGGACTGGAACAGAAACGTTAAAGAAGTACTAGAACTTCAGTCGGAATGGCGCAAGATTGGTTATGTGCCAAGGAAATGGAATACAAAGATTTATAAGAGATATCGTGCAGCATGTGATCTGTTCTTTAAAAATAAAAACGAATATTATAAGTCGCTCAGAGGAGAGATGGACGATAATCTAAAGAAAAAGATAGAGCTATGCGAACGCGCAGAGGCTTTGAAAGACAGCACCGATTGGAAAAAAACTACTCAGGATATGATTGAAATTCAGAGAGAGTGGAAAACAATTGGAATTATACCTCGCAAACATGTCGATTCTGTATGGAAACGATTTATCTCTGCCTGCGATTACTTCTTTGAACAGAAAAAATTGAACACATCTTCTCGTTACGAAGAAGAGAATAATAATCTTATTGCCAAGAGAGATATTGTTGAATCAATAAAGGGGCTAGATTCTTCTATCAGTAATGATGAAGCATTATCTCAGTTGCATGAGTTGATGGCTAAATGGCAAGCAATTGGGCACGTGCCTTACAAAATGAAGGATGTTTCTTACCACGAGTTTTACGAAGCTACAGAAGCTCAGTTTGACAGACTCAAAGTAAATAAATCTGATCGGAAGCTAGAAACTTTCAAGTCTAGTATTTCAGATATAGCGAAATCAGGCAATTCTAAGAATCAACTATATTTTGAGCGTGAGAAACTCATGCGTCAGTATGATCGTATGAAGAATGAGCTACAGACATATGAAAACAATTTAGGATTCTTATCTATTTCGTCTAAAAAAGGAAATACTCTATTAGATGATATGAATAACAAGGTAGATAAGATAAAATCGGAGCTACAGTTGATAGTAAAGAAAATTGAAGCGATAGATTCAGAATTATAGATTTACATATACAAATAATATGATCAAAGGGGCTGTTCTACAAGACAGCTCCTTTTTTAGTTTTTTCATACCGGCATTTTTTGAATATCGATATTAGATGAGGCTATGCTTTTCGGATAATTAATATTGCTCGTTTTATATTACTGTACCCGAAATAATTGAACCTATTTCGATTAATATCTGTTATATTATGGAAGCATTTTTTTTGTAGTTATTCAATTATTTATAACTTTACTCCAATTAAAAATGAATTAAGGGTAATTTAAGTTAAGTAATACTTTATGAATAAGACTTTTATATAATTTTCAAATGAGAAATACTATACTTATGGCACATGAATTGAGATATTGATTTGCACGAGATCTTGATGTCAAATCAGTACGGGTGTTTGATATTACATTTTATATTGAATTTAAGAAACACACATTTATTTATTTAATTGGAATCTATAATAATCTAAACAAAATGAAAGAATGAAAAAGAAAAGAAGTTTTAAACTATGTAAGGGTTTATTATTCGCTTTCATGTGGATATTAGCCCTTGGAGTATCTTCTCAAAACTTAACTTTGAGAGGAAATGTGAGTGATATCTCGGGTGAACCTCTTATTGGAGTAACAATACAGGTTCTGAATACTTCCGTGGGTACCATTACAGATGCTGATGGTAATTTCAATTTATTAAATGTTTCACCCGATGCTATTATTGAAGTTTCATATGTAGGTATGACTACACAGCGAATTAATGTTAATGGTAGAACTACCATAGATGTAGTTTTAACTGAGGATACTGAGCTACTTGGTGAAGTTGTTGTAACGGGATTTGGACTTTCTCAAAGAAAAGAGTCTTTAACTTCGGCTATATCAGTTATCGGAGCAGAAGATATAAGTAGATCACAAGCATCTACAGCTTCAGGTGCTCTAGTTGGTAAGATTCCAGGTATAAATTCGCGTCAGGTGGATGGTCGTCCCGGTGCTTCAACTAATATTCAGATTAGGAATATGGGATCACCACTTTATGTAATAGATGGTATACAATCTGATGCAGGTCAATTTAATAATATCGACTTTAACGACATAGAGTCGATATCGGTATTGAAAGATGCATCTGCTGCCATTTATGGAGTAAGAGCAGCAAATGGAGTTGTTGTTGTTACAACTAAAAAAGGAACAAGAAATACCAGAAATACTGTTACACTGAATGCCAATTATGGCTGGCAAAGTTTGTATGATTTCCCGCGTCCTGCCACTGCAGAGACCTATATTAAAAACTATATTCAGTCACAAACAGTTCAGGGTGCTACTAATTACACATACACTCCAGAAGATTACCAAAAATGGCAACAAGGAACAGAAAAAGGATATGTACCGTTTGATTGGTATGATTTCATATGGGAAGTTGCACCTCAAACATACATAAATGCTAACGTTTCGGGTGGATCGGACGATATAAACTACTATCTAAGTATTGGTAATCTCAGACAGGATGCTATGATTGTTAATTATGGAGGATTTGAGAGAACTAATGTTCAGATGAATGTTAACGCTAATATCACAGACCGTTTTAGGATTGGAGGAGGTATGAACGGTCGTATCGAAACCAGAGAAAATCCTGGAGTTCCCGAAGTAGATGACTATTGGATGCCTCGCTTTGGTACTTTCAGAAACTTGCCTACAAGAAGGCCATTTGCAAATGATAATCCATTGTATCCAACGCTTACATCAACAAATCCGGCAACTAACTTTGGTTGGCTTACTTATGACTTATCTGGTTCATTTAAAAATACTTGGAGAGTAGTTCAGTTGAATTTTGATGCCGAGTATGAGATATTTGATGGTCTAAAAGCTAAAGCACTTTTTAGTTATTATTTAGCAAATCAAAGATTAGATAACCATGAGTATACCTATAAACTGTATGGCTATGATGAGGATACAGACACTTATCCGGTTATTTTTGAAAATAATAATCCATGGCGTGAAAGAACACAAGGATTTACAGAGGATGTGACTACCAACATACAGCTGGCATATGATAAGAAGTTTGGCTTACATAATATAGCAGCAGTTCTTGGTGCTGAAACTATTAAAAGAGATACCCCAAATACTTGGGTACACTCTATTCCTACCTCTAATGCATTAAATCTAATTGATTATGAGACAATGGATACCTACGACGATACAGGAAATAATACACAAGCTCGAGTAGGTTTCATGGGTAGGTTTAATTATGATTTTGCAGGTAAATATTTAGTTGAATTATCGGGTAGATATGATGGGTCGTGGAAGTTTCCACCAGATCATAGATGGGGATTTTTTCCTTCAGCATCTGTAGGTTGGAGAATGTCGGAAGAGAATTTCTGGCGTGACAGTCGATTAACTGATATATTCTCAGATTTTAAACTCAGAGCATCTTATGGATTGTTGGGAGATGACAACGTAAGTGGATACAGCGCTTTTGATTATATGGGTGGTTATACATATAAAAATGGTGGGTCTGTTATTGATAATACGTATACAATTGGTACAGTTCCACGCGGTTTGCCAGTTACTACATTATCATGGATAAAGGCAGAAATTCTTGATATAGGTATAGATGCAAGTTTTTATAACGGAAAACTTACCGGATCATTTGACTTCTTCAGACGTATGAGAACTGGTTTGCCCGCTTCAAGATACGATATATTATTGCCTTCAGAAGTAGGATTTAGTTTGCCACGAGAAAACTTGAATTCAGATATGCACAAGGGTTATGATCTATTCATGAAATGGAGTGATGTAGTTGGAGACCTAACCTATTCAATTGGAGCAAATGCCACTTATTCAAGGTTCTACGATTGGGAACAGTATAAACCTCGATTTAGTAACTCATGGAATGTATATAGGAATTCTATTAATAAGCGTTATGGTTATCTTAACTGGGGACTTGAGGCTGATGGACAATTCCAGAGCTGGGAAGAGATTGCTACATGGCCTATAGATAACGACAGACAAGGTAACAGAACATTACGTCCGGGTGATGTGAAGTATGTTGATGTTAATGGTGATGGAATTATCAACTGGTTAGATGAGCGTCCTATTGGTTACCGTCAGGATTCAACTCCAATATTTAACTATGGATTTAACTTCTTCTTTATGTGGAAAGGCTTTGATCTAGCGTTCGACTTAACCGGAGGTGCTTTATCAACATGGTACCAAGAGTGGGAACAAAGAAATCCATTCCACGATGGAGGTAATAATCCTCAGTATTATATGGAAGATACATGGCGTTTAGCTGATATTTGGGATGCCAACAGTGAGCTTATACCCGGAAAATATCCTATGTTGTTAATTGGAAACAGTAGTCACAGTAATTACTGGAACAGTACATTCTGGAAGAAAAATGTAAGATATATAAAAGTAAGAAACTTGGAGCTTGGGTATAATGTTCCTAAATCAATTGTTCAAAAAGCAGCATTGTCTGATTTAAGAATATTTGTTGCAGGACAGAACCTTTTTGGTTTCACCAATTTAGTTGGTGTTGATCCTGAAATTCAGGAAACTAATGGATTAGCCTATCCAACAACCAGGATCGTGAATATTGGTTTAACTGTTAAATTCTAGAAAGATTATGAAAATAAAAAATATATTTATTGTATTAGCTTTAATGCTTTTTACACTGGGTAGTTGTTCAGATTTCCTAGAACGAGAGCCCGATACAATATTATCCGATGACCAGGTTTTCGGTGATGAAGTGATGATTAAATCTGTTCTTGCTAACTTCTATGGAAGAATTACTTGGGGACAGCATATAGACGATTCATATTCATATACTATTTTAGACGAAGCATCAAGATCAGATAGTGGACCCGATACAAGACAGGGTTTTGAAGATAATAGATGGAGAGTATATGATTATACCTTGATGAGAAACCTTAATCAGTTTTTAGAAGGTGTACGAGCAACGGATGTATTAGACATAGAAACACAAAATCAATTGGAGGGAGAAGCCCGATTTATCAGAGCTTGGCTATATTTTAATATGGCAAGAGGTATGGGTGGTATGCCAATAATTGGAGATGATGTTTTTGAATATACTCCCGGGATGGATATTACTACTTTGCAATATCCCAGATCAACAGAGGCTGAGATTTATAATTACATAATTTCTGAGTGTGAGGCTATTAAAAATATGTTGCCTGAAGATCCATCAGTTAACGCAGCAAGAGCTACTAAGTGGGCTGCATTAATGCTTAAAGCCAGAGCTGCAGTTTATGCTGGATCATTAGCTAACTACAATAATAAAATGCCTAATCCTATAACTACTCCCGGGGCAGAGGTAGGTATCCCTGCCAACCTTGCCAATGGTTTCTATGAAACTGCGTTATCTGCTGCAGAAGAGGTAATAAATGGTGAAATGTATGAATTACAGATATCAAAACCAGATGATAGAGGAAGAAGTTTTTATGAAGCTCTTTCTGTTAAGGAAAACAATAAAGAGGTGATTTGGGCACGTGACTATAAGTATCCGGGACAAACTAATGGTTTCACACAGAGTAATATTCCTGCTTCTCACGCTGAAGATATCGACCGTGCGTATGCTGGTCCGATACTTAATCTTGTAGAAGATTTTGAGTATATTAACGATAGGGATGGCGAAATAAACATTAGAGATAACAGCGGTAATTATATCTTTTATGATAATCCTGAAGATGCGTTTGCAAATAAAGATCCAAGATTATGGGGAAGTATAATTTATCCGGGTGCTGTTTTTAAAGGTATGCCAGTGGTTTTACAAGCAGGACAAAAGTATTTAGATAATGGTGAATGGAATGTTATTACAAGCTCTCCTGGTAACACTGATGATGATGGAGTTATTATAACTTCAGTTAACGGTCCCAATCAGTCGAATGATCAGTATGTAAACAAATCAGGTTTTTTCTTCCGTAAATTTTTGGATGAGACTCCCGCTGCTTCAACTCGAGGTAGGAGAAGTGAGATGTGGTTTCCTAGATTTAGATTTGCTGAAGCTGTTTTGATTGCTTCTGAGGCAGCATTTGAACTTGGCCAATCGGCAAAAGCGCTTTCATACCTAAACATGGTTAGAGAAAGAGCAGGAATACAATTACTCACCTCGATGACATTTGATGATATTGTACAGGAAAGAAGAGTTGAGTTTGCTTTTGAAGATCATAGATATTGGGATTTAAAACGATGGAGATTAGCTGATCAGGTGTGGAATGGGATACAAGATGATCCTGACGCTCAACAATGGGGTTTATTCCCATATCTGGTTAACGATCCGGGTAATCCTAATCATGGAAAATGGATATTTGATAAAGTGAAAATTCATATGTCACCATATCCACGTAATTTCCAATTGAGAAATTATTATAACTTCATTGATCAGGGCTGGATAAACAATAATCCTAAATTAGTTAGAAATCCTTATCAATAAAGAGTGTGTAATATTTTTAAAACAGAAAAAATTATGATACAAAATAAATACTTAATAATATTATTACTGTCTGTTTTTGCCTTTACTGCTTGTGGGTTAGATAACTACGATACCCCACAATCAGAGTTGCATGGTAAGATTACCTATAACGGACAAACACTTGGTTTACGTGGAACCGGTGAAGCAATTCAATTGCAGTTATATCAAGATGGATATGAATTAAGAGACCATATACCTGTGTATGTTGGTCAGGATGGAACTTTTAAAGCATTACTTTTTGATGGTGAATATAAGTTAGTAACAAGAAATCAGAATGGACCATGGGTTAATTCACGAGACACAACCGTTATTAATTTAAAAGGATCTTCAACAATAGATATTGAGGTTACACCATACTTTACAATATCGAATGCAAATATTACACTGAGTGGTAATCAACTGAATGGCACATTTACTGTTAACAAGGTAGTGCAAACTGCAAATATCGATTATGCAATGTTATTGGTTAGTAAGACTAACTTTGTTGATGATGTATCGTATATTGCCAGACAAGATTTTGATAATCCTGAAGCTGGAGCATTAAACTTATCAATGGATTTGTCTGACAACCAAGAGTTTGCTAAGGCAAAAGCTCTTTATGCAAGAGTTGGTGTAAGAACATCGGGGGCAGATCAGGCAATATATTCAGAGGTAGTAAAACTTAAATAATATATTAAAGAGTTTCAAATAATCAGACTTTCTCTTTATTATGAAGGGAAGGTCTGATTTTTAAATATTTAAAAATGAAAATATCAAGATTTTTGGTTTTGTTGAGTGTTGTAGTCTTATTATTTGCATGTAATAATTCAGAAAAGAATGATCAGGAAAATGATGATCAGGAAAATGATGAGGTACTAACGCTTGTTGACTTAGCAGATCCATTTATAATGCTGCATGGTGATCTATATTATGCATATGGTACCAATTCACCAGATGGAATAGAAGTTTATACATCTGATGATTTAAAGGAGTGGAAGAAAGAACAAAATTTGGCCCTTCATAAAGATAATTCATATGGTGACAGGTGGTTTTGGGCACCAGAGGTTTATAATGTTAACAATAAGTTTTATATGTATTACTCTGCCGATGAGCATATGTGCGTTGCAACTTCAGATTCACCGCTTGGACCATTTGTGCAAGATGATAATAAACCTATGATTGAGGATGAGAAAACAATTGATAATTCGTTGTTTATAGATGATGATGGTACACCATATCTTTTTTTCGATAGGTTTAATGATGGTTTGAATATATGGGTTGCTGAACTTCAAGATGATTTAAAAACTATTAAAAAGGAAACTATGCATAAATGCATTAATGTTTCGCAGGAATGGGAAGAGGTTTGGCCAAGAGTTAACGAGGGATCTTTTGTAGTAAAACATAATGGTATTTATTATATGACATATTCTGCTAATAGCTATGAGAGCCAATTTTACGGAATTGGTTGTGCTACTGCTACAGATATAATGGGTGAGTGGATTAAGTATTCGGATAATCCTCTATTACAAATGCCAGGTAATTTAGTGGGAGTTGGTCATAGTGCCATGTTTAAGGATAAAGATGGAGATTTAAAAAAAGTATTTCACGCACATCACGATAAGAACAGTATTCATCCAAGAAAAATGTATATAACAAGTGTAGGGTTTAAAAATATTGAGGGAATAGATAAACTTTACATTGACGATAATTACGATGTGCCTTTTCTTGTAAAGTAGTATAAGTATGAGCGTTTGATTAGTTTATGTTATTTTATGATACAATAATACTATAAAAAAAATGATTAATTTGCTAGCTTTGTAATAATGTACTAGATAGATATTGAACCTTTTATTTACATGTTATGAATTATCTAAGAAAATTTAACCGAATTATATTCATTGGAGGTATTGCTGCATTTCCAGGTATTATAAAATCACAAAATATCAATAGTAGCGAGAGACCAAAAAATGTTTTAATGATTCTGGTAGATGACTTGAAACCCAATTTAGGATGTTATGGTGATGATATTGCTGTAAGCCCAAATATTGATAGGCTTGCATCTAAAGGAATACGTTTTGATATGGCATATTGCAATCAGGCTGTTAGTGTTGCTTCACGCTATAATTTGCTTACTGGGGCAAGATCAACCAGTACTGGTCTTTATGATTTTGGAAAAGAATTAAGAGATGTATATCCAAATGCGGTTACACTACCTCAATTCTTTATGAATGCAGGTTACCATACAGAGGCTATAGGAAAGGTGTTTCACGTGGGACACGGAAATACTAATGACAAAGCTTCGTGGAGTATACCTCATTTTCATGATAAAGTAATTGAATATTTACTTCCGGAAAGTACTGATAGAAAGCTGACGCGTGAAGAGGCGCTTTTTGAAAACACCCGTTTGTATGATCCAGAATCAACGGAAATATGGAAACTACCCAGAGGTGCAGCATGGGAATCGCCTGATGTATTGGATGATGCGTATGCCGATGGTCGTGTTGCCAGACATGCCATTAATAGATTACGAGAGCTGAATAAGAATATCGATCAACCTTTTTTCATGGCGGTTGGTTTCGCTCGGCCTCATCTTCCTTTTAGTGCACCAAAAAAATATTGGGATTTATATGACCCGGAAAATCTACCAATGCCAAAATACGAAAAAGACCCAGAAGACGCACCTTCGATGGCAATTAAGAGAGGAGGTGAGATTGATCAGTTTAAACCAATTCCTGCTGGTAAATATGTATATGAAGACTCGCTAACACGCAAACTTATACATGGCTACTATGCATCCATGAGTTATATGGATGCTCAGTTAGGGAGAATTATTGATGAGTTAGAACGTTTAGATATGATTGAAAACACTATAATTGTACTATGGGGTGATCATGGCTGGCATTTGGGTGATCATGGTTATTGGACAAAGCACACCAATTATGAGCAAGCTAACAGAATTCCTTTAATTATAGTTGATACTCAAATAATTGATGCAGGAACTTCAACTTCACAGTTGACTGAAACAGTTGATATATATCCTACATTAGCTGATTTGTGTGGCTTGGGTGAACCAGTTACTCCACAGCCTATTGATGGCTTAAGTTTAGTTTCTGTACTAAAGAATCCCGAAAAAAGAATACGAAATCATGCATATCATGCATATCCTCATGGGGGTTATATAGGAAGGGCAATTAGAACAGAAAGATACAGATTAGTAGAATGGCAGAACTGGGAGAAACCCGAGGATGTATTGTATGAGCTATATGATTATAATGATGATCCATTAGAAACAAATAATATTGCAGAGAACGAACCTGAGATAGTTGAGATGATGAAAAGAATTATATCTAAACATCCCGAACCAATCAGATAGTTAAAAGTTATCTACTATGAACAAACTAATAATATACACAATAACTTTATTTTTAATAGGGAGTGTTTTATCCTGTAGCGATCCTGTAGAGGAAATTGATAATACAGTTGTTTTGAACGCCGTTGAAAAACTTATATCACCAATTAATAAGAGTACAATAACAATTGATGATTTGAGGCTTGTAGAAAAGTTTGAATGGCAAAAAGCAGAAACAAGTAAAGGAATCGTTCCTGATTATGAGGTTATTTTTTTTAAAGAAAATGGTACTTCATCAGAAGCTATATATTCTATTAACACTGCAACCAATAGCACATCAATTAATCATAGCAAACTAAGTGAAATTGCATCAAAAGCGGGTATTAATATGGGAGAAAGCGGAACAGTTAAATGGACTGTTAGAGCTTACTACGAGTCTCTCTCTGTTGTATCTAATGTAGTTAACGAATTTGTTATTACTCTGCCTAAAGTAAAATCTGAGGTTACTAAACTATATATTACTGGCAGTGCTACTGAGTTTGGCGATGATATTGCAGATGCAATGGAATTCACAAAAATATCGGATAGCGAATTTAGAATCTTCACTGAACTTAAGGCAGGACTTTCTTATAATTTTATAAGTAATATAGAAGGGGATGATATACGTTATTTTTCTGTGAAGAATAATAAGTTAGCAGAGGATGGATCAGCATCAGAAATAATGAAAAGTGGTGTTTATAGAATAAATGTTGATATATCTAATGAAACCGTCAGTTTGAGAGAAATTACAGACCTATCTTTATATTATGCTATTAAACATAGAGCAATAAGTCTTCAATATGAAGGTGAAGGAATTTGGAAAACAGTTTGTCTGATTAATTTTTCACAAGAACAGTGGGGAGATGAGACCAGGTATAAGTTTAGAATGTCGGAAGGAAACATAAATAAGTTTATTGAGAAATCTTCAGATAGTGGTTTCTCAATGAAAGAAAGTGTTATATCAAATCACGACCAGCAATTATGGGATGGCGTTTGGTCATATTCAAGTAATCTGAAGAATAAATGGGCAGAAGTAATTGTGGATATGTCAAATTATACTCATTCTATTAATGCAGTTGCAGAAGACTTCAGTCCAGTTTCATCCTCCTGGAGCGACCTTGCAAACCATAGCACATCAGAATTTATAAAAGGATTCTGGAATTCAACTGAAAAGCATTTTAATAATAGTATATCTGGCACTATAAATAGATATGATTACTGGCCTGAAGCTCATGCAATTGATGTAATTATTGATGCATATTTAAGAAGTGGAGATAATACTTATAAGCAGATAATATATGATTTTCATGAAGGTGTGAAGAGAAAGAATGGCAACACATTTAAAAATTCATTTTATGATGATATGGCTTGGCACGGTTTAGCGCATCTGCGTGCTTTTGAAGCCACTCAAGATACGCGTTATGAAACCTCGTCGAGGGAATTATGGAAATGGATTTTGGAAGGATGGGATTATAATGGTGGTGGAATAAAATGGAACGATCAGCCGGGTAGTGTGCCGGGTGTGCCTTCAACAGGTCCCGCAACAATAATAGGAGTTAGAAGATGGGTAAAGTACGGTGATTTAGAGGTTACAGATGGTTTGAATAACCTGCAATGGGCAGAAAAAATGTACAGTTGGATGAGAGAAGCCAGACATGATCCTGCAACAGGAGGAGTTTACGATGATTTTAATAATAAATCGGGAGCTTGGACATACAATACAGGAACTTTTCTGGGATCGGCTATGGAATTGTATGATGTTACAGGTGAGCAATCGTATCTTGAAGATGCAATTCGCACAGCTGACTGGACAGTAGAAAATTTATCTGTTTCAACTGAAAATAACAAGATATTGAGCGACTGGGCTGAGCAGGAAGATCATGATGTAAATCTTTTTAAAGGAATTTTTGTTAGATATTTCACTAGGTTAATTATGCACCCAGATCTTCCTTCAGATAAGAGAGAAAAATATATTAGTTTTATCGAATATAACGCTAAGGCATTACTAACCTATGCCACTTCCACAGGTGAAAAGGATACAATGATATATAATTATGGATGGTATTTTATGCCAAAAAATTCTTTTTTACGCGGTCAGATAAGTGGGTGTATGCTTATTGAAGCACTAGCATTGTTAGAAAAAGAGGGATTTATCTAATTGTTTATTATTCTTAGAATAAATAATATCTTAAATAGTGTTTCAATATGATTGATGTGATTAACAACTGTTAATTACCGAGTTGTTGTATTGAATAGGTTATTTTTAACTTAATATCTACCAAAATGGGTGTTCATTATACAATAATTGCATTTTCTGATATGATTTTTGCATCTTAAAGTACATATCTCTGATACCTTTGCATTAAACAGTTATGATAATTTTAAATAATCATTTTATTCATTTGTTCAAATCTTATTACTAAAAGATAAAAATGAAAATGTTACAGATTATGCAAAATCTTTGATATGCTGATTAAAGGTGAAATCTAATATTATATGTAGTCAAACTGTTTTTATTAACAATTTTATTAATTTAATAAACTAATCTATGCAAATTGAATTCAACAAAAGACAATTCTATTGGAAAATTATGTCAGTGCTGTTGATGCTGATTGTTCTTTGCATATCATGTGAAGAAGAAGGTTCCAGTACAGATCCTACATCACAGGCACACGATCCGTCGAAGCCTGTATTAGTGTCTGATTTTACCCCTAAAGAGGGGGGGGCTTATCAAAAATTGGTCATTTATGGTGAGAATTTCGGGAATGACTTATCTATGGTTAAAGTTACAATAGGTAACAAAGAAGCAACAGTTATTAGTGTGAAGAACAATAATATTTATTGCTTTGTACCAACAGGTGCATTTTCAGGAGAAATTAAAGTCACTATAGGTGATGAAGGCAATGCAAAAGAGGTTATAGCTCAAGAGGCTTTTACTTATGAAAAGAAGAAAGTTGTAGGAACATTGGTTGGATATCGTAATGAGTATGACAACCAAGGATGGAGAGACGGTCCGTTTGAGACTGCAGCCGGATTCCGTAACGATGGATGTCTGATGTTTGATCCTTTAAATAAAAATCACCTTTATGTTGTTTATGATCATGCAGATATTCAGCTTTTAGACCTTGAAAAGCGAGAAGTATCAACTCCCATACACCGTTCTTCATTTGGTGATCGTCGCTTAAGAAGTATCGATTTTACGAATGATGGAGAGTATATGGTTGTATCTGTTGACTTTGACGGTTGGGGAACTGGTAACAGCCCTAGCGTTTATATATTAAAAAGAAATCCTGATGGTTCTTTTACAGATCAGGGAGGACCTCAATTAATTGCAAGTTATAAACAAACTAACGGAGCTGCATTACACCCTGTTAATAACAATGAATTGTATTTCAATAGTTATGAGCGTGGACAAGTGTTTCGTATGGATATCTCAAATTACTTTGAAACAATAAACAGTGGAGGTAATTGGGATCCAAACAGAGATGGCGGCAACTATACAGAACTGTTTACTATTCAAGATACGGGATGGGAATTTAAAATTCATATGCACCCAACAGGTAACTATGCATATATTGTGGTAATTAATCAACATTATATACTACGTACAGATTATAACTGGGCGGAAAAACGTTTTGCCCCAGCCTATGTTGTTGCCGGACAGGCACGTAGCCCAGGTTGGATAGATGGTGCGGGAACTACTGCTCGTTTAGATAGACCCTATCAAGGAGTTTTTGTTAAGAATCCAGCATATGTAGAGGAAGGTAGAGCTGATATTTATGATTTTTATTTTGCTGAAAAGTCAAATCATGCTGTTCGTAAGCTTACTTCTGAAGGAATCGTCAGCACATTTGCCGGACGAGGACGTGCAGGACAAGCTGCAGATAATAATTTCTGGGGATCTGAAGATGGAGACTTAAGAGAAGTAGCTCGTTTTAGAGATCCAACCGGAATAGCATACGACGAAGAGAGTGACACATTTTATATACTTGATACTGTTGGTAGAAAAATACGCACAATCTCAATGGAAGAAGAAGAGGACTTCCCTGTAGATGATACTGAGAGTGAAGAGGAGGATTCTAACGATTAAATACAATGAGAAATATGAAGAAATTTATAATCCTGTTTGTTACGTTTATCTCTATTTTAGGAAATGTAATGGCGCAGGAACAAGTTATCGTTAAAGGTAGGGTAACAGATATACATGGAGAGTCTATGATTGGTGTAAATATTGCGGTTGTAGATGTTCCTGGTTTAGGGACTATTACAGACATAGATGGTTACTACCAACTTACAATGGAAAGATATCAAAAACTTTTATTCTCTTACATAGGTTTTGAACCTGTAGAAATAATGATAAAAGATGAACTGAATATTGATATTATAATGGAAGAAGCTCAGTCTAGTGTATTAGATGAGCTGGTAGTTACAGGTATGGGAGCACAAAGGAAAATTACTGTTACCGGTGCTGTGACTAATGTAGAAGTGGAGGAGTTGAAACGCTTTCCATCTTCGAACCTTTCAAATGTATTAGCAGGTAATGTTCCTGGTATAATGGCAATGCAATCTTCTGGACAACCAGGAAAGAACACATCAGAGTTTTGGATACGTGGTATCTCAACATTTGGTGCTAGTAACAGTGCTTTAATTCTTGTTGACGGATTCGAAAGGAATAATCTTAATGAAATAAATAGTGAAGATATAGCATCTTTTACTGTTTTAAAAGATGCATCTGCTACAGCAATATATGGATCAAAAGGAGCAAATGGGGTTATATTAATAACTACAAAACATGGTGAAGCAGGTAAAGTTAATATAAGTGCTAAAGTAGAAACATCATTTAATAATCGCACAATTACTCCTGAATTTGTTGATGGAAATACATATGCAGCACTAGCAAATGAGGCGCGCATTACAAGAAATATGGGTGTTCTTTATCAACCCGAAGAACTAGAAATACTTCGTTTGGGACTTGACCCAGACCTTTATCCTAATGTCAACTGGATGGATGTTTTGCTTAAAGATCATGCGTGGAGTTATCGTGCTAACATGAATTTAAGTGGAGGGGGCTCAACAACCCGTTACTTTGCTTCTATGAGTTATGTAGAAGATGAAGGTATGTACAAAACTGATGAAACTTTAAGAAATGACTATGATACAAATGCAAACTATAGACGTTGGAACTATCGATTAAACGTTGACATGGACGTTACTAAAACTACATTGTTGAAAATTGGGGTGTCTGGCTCGTTGGCAAAAAGGAATAGTCCAGGTCTTGGAGATAATGATGTTTGGGGTGAACTATTTGGATACCATTCTATAAGTACACCTAAGTTATATTCTAATGGTCGTATACCTGCTCTAGGAACTGGCAATAGAACTAATCCTTGGGTTAGTGCCACTCAGACTGGTTATAACGAAAACTGGGATAATAACTTGCAGACAAACGTAACATTGGAACAAAACTTGAGATTTGTAACAGAAGGTTTGCGCTTTGTTGGTAGATTTGGTTATGACACTAATAACCACAACTTCATAAACCGACGTCGTTGGCCCGATCAATGGAAAGCTCTAAGTAGGAATACGCAAACAGGTGAAATTGTTTGGGATCATATTGCTGGAGCAAGTGATATGTTTCAAGAAAGTGGTGCGTCTGGAAATCGTCGAGAGTTCTTAGATATGCTTTTAAGCTGGGATAGAAGTTTTAGCGATCATAATACTGGAGTAACATTGAGATATACTCAAGATACATATACTCAAACAATTGGTGTCGGTGGTGATATTAAAAATGGTGTAGCCAGAAGAAATCAAGGACTTGCAGGACGCTTTACTTATAATTGGAAATATCGTTATTTCTTTGATTTTAACTTCGGTTATACTGGATCAGAAAACTTTGCTGTTGGACATCAATATGGTTTCTTTCCTGCTCTATCAACAGCATGGAATATTGCTGAAGAACCATTTATAAAAGAAAGTCAAGATTGGCTTGAGATGTTTAAAATACGTTACTCTTGGGGAAAAGTGGGTAACGATAACCTAGGAGGTGATAGATTTCCTTACTTGTACAGCATTGGAGGAGAAGATGTTCCTGGATATAATTGGGGGACTGCTTCATATCAAAGGGCTTACAGCGGTTTACACTACACACAAGTTGCCTCTCCATTTGTTACATGGGAAGTAGCTGAGAAGAGTGACCTTGGTGTTGACTTATCACTGTTCAGAAATAAATTTTCATTAACGGTTGACTATTTTACAGAAAATCGTTCAGGAATTTATATGACACGTAATTTCTTGCCTCAAATTACAGGTTTAGAAAGCAATCCTAGAGCCAATGTAGGTGCCGTTGAAGCAAAAGGTTTTGATGGTAATTTTGAGTTTAAGGAGAAAGTTGGAGAAGTTAATATTACTTTAAGAGGTAATATGACTTATAGCAAGAACGAAGTATTAGAAAGAGATGAGGAGAACAAAGTTTATCCATACCAATACGAAAGAGGTTACCGAGTGGATCAACGTAAAGGGCTTATAGCTTTAGGTCTGTTTAAAGACTACGATGATATTCGTAATAGCCCTCGTCAGGAGTTTGGAGTATATCAGCCAGGTGACATTAAATATAAAGATGTTAATGGTGATGGAGTGGTTAACGGAGGTGACGTTGTTGCAATTGGTGCAACCACCCGCCCTAACCTTATTTATGGAATGGGTGCATCATTTTCATATAAAAGTTTTGATTTTAATTTCCACTTTCAAGGAGCAGGAAAATCAACTTTCCCCATTTTCGGAAAGACAGTATTTGCCTTTAGTGAGAACGATTGGGGAAATATAATGAAGGGAATGCTTGAAGATCGTTGGGTAGACTCAGAAACAGCGGCTCAATTAGGGATTCCAGCAAATGAGGACGTCAATGCTAATTATCCTCGTTTAAGTTATGGTGGAAGCGCTAATAATCAGCAAGGTTCTTCTTTCTGGTTACGTGATGGTCGTTACTTCCGCTTAAAGAATATTGATATTGGTTACACTATACCTAAAGAGATTACTACAAGATACCATGTAAATGATTTGCGAATCTTCATAACTGGTTCAAACATGTATACCTGGTCGAAGTTTAAATTATGGGATCCAGAATCAACTCAACCACGAGGTGAAGAATACCCACTTACAAGATCAATAACTCTAGGAATGAGTGTAAACTTATAAAAATGTAAAATCATGATAAAAAGAATTTCTATATTATTGCTGACAGTAATTGGTTTAGGGTATATTACATCCTGCTCCGATTATCTTGACTCAGACAAATATTTTAAAGACCGCACAACCCTGGAGACCGTTTTTACAGACAGGGAGCGTACAGAAGAGTGGTTGGCATATGCATACTCTTTTCTAAATGGTGCGAACGCAGATATTATTGCTAAAGCTGGTACTGGTAGTCCACATGTTTATGACGACGCCATGTATTTTGGAGACCGAGATGTAAAATATGATCCAAAAGATGCATGGGATTTATCATATAACAAATTTAGACTAGGTGAATATAACGAAAATGAATATAATGAAATCTGGCCCAGAAGTTATAAGGGAATTTATCAGGCTTCTGTTTTTATTCATAATATTGATATGAACCCCACTATGACCGATGAAGAAAAAGTGGATTATAAAGGACAAGCGAGATTTGTTAGAGCTTACTTATATTGGTTATTATTACGTAAGTACGGACCAGTTCCAATTATGCCAGATGAAGGTATTGATTATACACTTAGCTATGACGAAATTGCAACCCCACGTAGTTCATATGAGGAAGTTGCAGAATTCATAAGCAATGAAATGATTCAAGCGGCACAGGAGTTACAATATGTAAGGCGTACAGATAATGAAAATATTGCACGTCCAACAAAAGGAGCAGCATTAGCTACACGTGCATACGCATTGATATTTGCTGCAAGTCCACTCGCTAATGGTAACGATGATGATTTTGCCAGAGCTATGGTTGATGATCAAGGACGTAGACTTCTTTCTCAGGAGTACAGTGAAGAGAAGTGGGCTAAAGCAGCAGCTGCAGCTAGGGATGTTATGGAGTTGGGGGTATATGATTTGTATAATGTTTCATTCTCAACTACAGACAATGGTCCACACGACCGTCCAACAATTGTTCCACCAGCTGATCCTAACTTTTCTGATAAAGACTGGCCTTATGGTTGGAGAAATATAGATCCATTTAAGTCTTATAGAAACCTGTTTAATGGAGATGCATCACCTGTAGATAACCCTGAACTTATTTTCTCAAGAGTTCACAATACTTCTGAAGTTGCTGCATTGGTAATCCATCAGATGCCAAGAGATTTTGGAGGATGGAATACACATGGATTAACTCAAAAAATGGTTGATGCATATTATATGAATGACGGTACTGATGCCCCAGGAAAAGATCGTGAAATTGGTAGAGGAGATGGTTCTGAAAGGTTAACAGGCTTCACTACTCATGAGGATGTTGAAGCAGGTAATTACAGACCACTTGGGAGCAATGTTTCATTACAATATGCTAATCGTGAACCTCGTTTTTATGCTTCTGTTGCATATAATGGTGCAGTATGGCATTATCTAAGTAGAACTGAGCCAAACGACCGTCATCGTCAGACATTCTATTATAGAGGTGGAGGAAATGGGTTTATGAATTCTCCCTTCCATTTGCGTACGGGTATTGGTGTAATGAAATTTGTCAATCCCGAAGATGCACCTGGAAATATCAGAACTAAAGCTGAACCAGCAATACGTTATGCGGATATTCTTCTACTGTATGCAGAAGCATTGAATGAGCTTGATGGCTCTTACAATATTGAGTCGTGGGATGGAACAACATCATATACTATCAGCCGTGATATTGATCAAATTAAAAGAGGCATTCACCCAGTGAGAATTAGAGCCGGTGTTCCTGATTACACATCATCTACGTATAGTAGTAAGGAAGAACTTCGTAAAGCTATAAAACGTGAGCGAATGATAGAATTACTTGGCGAAGGAAAACGTTATTTTGATCTACGTCGTTGGAAAGATGCAGAAGTTGAAGAAGCTCAGCAGATTTACGGTTGTAACGTGGTTATGGATGAGTCAAGACGTGAAGAATTTCATCAGCCCGTAGCAATTTATAATCTGTCATCTACATTCTCTCCAAAACTTTATTTCTGGCCTATTAGCCATAATGAGTTGAAACATAATAAACGTCTTACTCAAGCACCGGGTTGGACATCTTACGATTAATTTGATTAATATGAAATTTATGCAAAAAAAATATACATTTGTTGTTCTATTAGCATTGATAATGCTAGGAACATCCTGTAACGATGAATGGAACGATGAACAATATGAGCACTTTGTAGGGTTTAGCTCTCCTTTGAATAGTAAAGGTGTTACCGAAATATATGTTCCTTACAGCAGAAAAGACTCTAATGGAGACTTATTATTTGGAAATGGTCAATCGAACTACGAGATTCCTATGATTATAAGTGGCTCAACACTAAATCAGAAAAATATCACAGCACATGTTGCTCATGATCCGGATACTTTAAATGTTTTAAACATAGCTCGTTTTCAAAATAGATCAGATTTATTTTATCACGACATGGGTAGTGAACAATTAGGTTATGTGACTTTTCCTGAAACAGTTAATTTCAGATCTGGAGAAGATGTTAGTCTTTTAGATGTTAGCTTTGATTTTAGAGGGATTGATATGGCAAACAAATGGGTTTTACCAATCACAGTGGTAGATAATTCATCTTATGAATATAAGTCTCATCCAAGAAAGAACTATGCAAAAGCAATATTAAGGATTTTACCTTTTAATGATTTTTCTGGGAAATATTCTGGAACAGCTTTATTGAACTTCGTTAAAGGAGAAGAGGGAAGTGGCTCAATTGTAGCAAATGAGGTTACAGGTTATGTTGTTGACGAGAAAACCGTATTCTTTTATGCAGGTACAATAGATGAGGATAGATTAGATAGAGCTAACTATAAGATATTTGCTGAATTTAACGGTAGTGATACTGGAGGTGTTATTAATTTCTTTGCAGAAAATGAAGCACTTAACTTTAAGAGTAATAAGGAAGCATCTTATCGAATAATTGAGGAAATGGATGCCGTCCGCCCTTATTTAAAGAGAAGATACGTTATAATCAATAACATTGATTATGAATATTCTGATTATACTTCAGTGCCTGGTTCAGTAGTTGAGTATACTGTCAGAGGTTCGTTAACTCTAGAACGAGTAATTAACACTCAGATTCCTGATGAGGACCAAGCTATAGAATGGTAATTAATTAATTGAAGTACGTAGTAGGCACTTTTTAAATGCTTGCTACGTACTTATTTTTTTATATATAATTCAACTTAATAATGAAGAAAAGATATCTATTATTTATAAGCATGTTTTGCTTTTTTATTATGGCTTCATGCCAGAATAACAGTTCTGACAATGTTGTAATTAAAACTGATATTACTACAGATCTCAGAGCGCCATCGTATCCATTGGTAACAATAGACCCATATTTTAATGCATGGTCTAATACTAATAACCTTTATGATGATCAAGTACGTCATTGGACAGAAAAAGAATTTCCTCTGCTAGGAGCGTTACGTGTTGATGGAGAGGTTTATAGATTTATGGGTGAAGAGCAATTGCCCCTAAAATCAGTTTTGCCAACTGTTCACGAAGAAAAGTGGGAAGGTAAATATACATTTAAACAACCGGCAGGTGAGGGATGGAAGTCTAAAGATTTTAACGATAGCTCATGGGAAACAGGTCTTTCTGCTTTCGGGACACGCAACGAACCAAATTTATCTACATTATGGGATACAAAAGATATCTGGATACGAAGAGTTTTTTCTTTAGAAGAAGATTTGTCGGGCAGAGATATTTATCTTCATTATTCACATGATGATATTTTTGAACTTTATATAAATGGAGTACAGGTTGTGGGAACTGATTATTCTTGGAACTATAATGTTCAGCAGCCACTTTCAGAAGACATAAAAGCATTGCTTAAAAAGGGAGATAATATTATAACTGCTCATTGCCACAATAGAACCGGTGGTGCGTATGTCGATTTTGGTCTTTATGAAAATGAGCCTGAAAAAGCAGCATTAACCAATACTGCTATCCAAAAATCGGTAACTGTTCTACCAACACAAACTTTATATACTTTTGACTGCGGCCCGGTAGAATTAGATTTGATTTTTACATCACCACTTCTTTTAGATGATTTAGATTTGATGTCGCGCCCTATTAGTTATATATCATATCAAGTTAGATCGAAAGATGAAGCAGCACATGATGTTCAAATATACTTTGAAGCGACACCACAGTGGGCAGTACACGATAAAAGTCAGCCAGTTAATTATGAAGTTATTGAGAGAGATGGTTTGAAATTCCTCAAAACAGGCACAATTGAACAACCAATTCTTGAAAAAAGAGGAGATGATGTTAGGATAGATTGGGGATATTTTTATTTAGCAGGAGTACAAGATCAGGCAACTACACTGAACTTTGGAGACTATTGGGACGTTAAAAAAGAATTCCAGACTACTGGTTCACTATCTGTTGCTGAGCCAGAATCTCTGTCTGAAAAGATGAATGAGAATATGACAGTTTTGGCATATAGTAAAAATTTAGGATCAATATCAACAGATCATACAACCGGATATATCATGCTTGGATATGATGATATATATTCAATTCAGTACTTTGAGAAAAATCTTAAAGGATATTGGACTAATAATGGTGAAGTAGATATTTATCAAGCCTTTAATATGGCTGTTGATGATTACTCATCTATTATGAAGAGATGTGATGAGTTTAACAGTAGCCTTATGGAAGATGCAACAAATGCCGGAGGAAAAAAGTATGCAGAGCTTAGTGCATTAGTATACAGACAAGCTGTAGCAGCACATAAACTTGTAGTTGATGAAAATGGAACACTCCTATTTTTATCTAAAGAAAATAATAGTAATGGGTCAATAGGTACAGTTGACATTACATACCCATCATCTCCACTATTTCTGATCTATAATCCAGATTTAGTAAAGGGAATGCAGAATCCAATTTTTTACTACAGTGAAAGTGGTAAGTGGACAAAACCTTTTGCTGCGCATGACGTAGGTACTTATCCACTAGCAAATGGACAAACATATGGTGGTGATATGCCAGTAGAGGAATCGGGAAACATGCTTATATTGACAGCTGCAATTGCACAAATTGAAGGAAATGCAGACTATGCTGCTAAGCATTGGGATGTTCTTACAACATGGACAGATTATTTGGTTAAGGAGGGTCTTGATCCAGACAACCAGCTTAATACAGATGATTTTGCTGGACATTCAGCTCATAATGCAAACCTATCTATAAAGGCAATTATGGGTATAGCTTCTTATAGTAAGCTTGCAGAGATGCAGGGTAAGACGGATGTTGCTAACGAATATATGCAAATTGCAAAAAACATGGCAGTAGAGTGGGAAAAAATGGCAAATGATGGAGATCATTATAAGTTGACATTCGATCGGTCAGGAACATGGAGTCAGAAATATAATATTGTTTGGGATAAATTGCTAGGATTTAATATCTTTGATCCAGAAATAGTTGTGAAAGAGATGGCTTATTATAGAACCAAACAAAATGAGTATGGATTGCCACTTGACAGCAGAGCTACATACACTAAAACTGACTGGGTTATGTGGACAGCAACATTAACAGGTGATCAGGATGATTTTGAAGCTCTTGCGGATTTGGTTTATAAATATGCCAATGAGACTAGCTCTCGAGTTCCTATAAGCGACTGGCACGATACTGTTACAGCAGAACGAATGAATTTTAAAGCACGATCTGTTGTTGGTGGTTACTTTATGAAACTCTTGGAATATGAGATAAACAAGTAATTCATTCACTTAATACTTTAATTTATGGATAGTAAAAAAGAGGTAAACAGGCAGTCACGACGCAAAGCTCTAATGACATTTGGTGCTATTGCAGGGACATCTACATTAGGAGTTCTTGGAAATAATAAGTTCACTAATAGTGAAGAACAGAATGTTTCAGTAACTGAAAGTTTACCTCTTTTTTCTATTAGAAACTCTAAATCTGGGCAACTCACAACTTTTGATATTGATTCGAAACAAAAGGCCTTTCCAATACAACCCGGTGAGAGAAGAATACTTGCTCAACATGACACACCAGGTATTATAACACGCCTATGGATGACTATTTCGGGTTGGTTCTGGGAAAACTGGGATCTTAGAGAAGAAAAATGGCCTGATCCTACTATCCTAAAGAAATTGATTTTCAGGATTTATTGGGATGATAATGATTTTCCATCCATCGAAGCACCTATCGGAGACTTTTTTGGGATTGGACATTGTGAATTTAAGCATTATGTTTCTAAATACCTTGGAATGTCAAGCGGAGGCTTTTACTGCTATATGCCAATGCCTTTTAATAAAGTTAAAATTGAGGTTGAAAATTTGCACGATAAGTCAGTACCTCACGTATTTCTGAACGCTAATTATACTTCATATGATGTTTTACCAGATGATGCTGGACGATTGCATTGTTTGTACAATGCCGGAACAAATGCCGGTTCAGAACCTCAATATGTTATGAAAACAAAAGGGAAGGGTCATTTTATTGGGTGTTGTTTGTCGATGCAAAGTTGGCTACCCAATTATTTAGGTTATCTGGAAGCTCCGGAATATATTTATATTGATGATAATTTAGAACAAAAAACACCTGCAATTGTGGGTACTGGATTAGAGGATTATTTTAATGGAGGCTGGTATTTCAGAGATGGTGAATTCAATGCACCACTGCATGGTGTACCTTTAAAAGATGCACTGCGATCTATGATATCTATGTATCGATTTCACGAAAATGATGTTATATGCTTTGATGAAAGTTTCGTGATGATGTTTCAATCCCCGAGACCACCTGAACATACTCGTGAATTTAAATTTTCGTCAACTGCTTACTGGTACCAGCAAAAAGCTTCAGAGTTGTTATTTAAATTACCGGCCAAAGATAAACTAGTTGATTGGTATAGAGTACGTGATACTGATCATCAGTCCATTCCTTAATTAAAAAGTAATAATTAAAAACATGAGAATTAATATTAACATAGGTAATAATTAATTTAAAACTATTGAATATGAAAAAGTTTATACCTGTTTTATCGATTTTACTGTTGGTTAATCTATTTTTTTATTCTTGCAAACAGTCAGAAAATCAACATGATGTTGAAGAAAAGGAAATTAGGGAAGTTTGGACTACCGAGCAGGCAAATGATTGGTATAGCAAATTGGAATGGCAAAGAGGTGCAAATTTTATTCCAAGTACAGCCATTAATCAATTAGAGATGTGGCAAGCAGAAACATTTGATCCAGAAACTATAGACAGAGAACTGGGATATGCAGAAAATATTGGCTTAAACTCGATGCGTGTATATCTGCATCATTTAGCATGGCAAACTGATTCAATCGGTTTTAAAAGCAGAATGAGAGACTACCTTGATATAGCAGAAAAGCACGGTATTTCTACTCTTTTTGTTTTCTTTGATGATTGTTGGAACCCAACATACAAAGCAGGTGTTCAGCCCGAACCGAAACCTGGAACTCATAATTCTGGATGGTTGCAAGATCCGGGTGAATATATTCACTCTAATCCGGAGATGATTGATGATCTTGAAAAATATGTAAAGGATATACTTACTACATTTGCAAGTGATAAAAGAATTATTTTGTGGGATTTATATAACGAGCCTGGTAATTCGGGTTATGGAAACAAAAGTATGCCTTTACTTGAGAACGTGTTTAAATGGGGTAGAGAGATTAATCCATCGCAACCATTATCTGTTGGTATATGGAACTGGGGGTTAGAAGAACTATCAGATTTTCAGTTAAATAACTCTGATGTTATTACATATCACAACTATGGAGATCCTACAAATCATCAGTGGTACATTGATACACTACGCACCTTGACAGATAAACCTTTAATCTGTACAGAATATATGGCACGTTCTAGAAATAGTACTTTTCAAAATACAATGCCAATACTTAAAAATGAAAATGTTGGTGCGTATAATTGGGGTTTAGTGGCAGGAAAGACAAATACAATTTATGCATGGGATACACCTATTGCAGATGGGTCAGAGCCAGAACTTTGGTTTCACGATATATTCCGCAAAGATGGAACACCATACAAACAAGAGGAGGTTGATGTAATAAAAGAATTAACCGGAGTCTCTGATTAATTATTTATATTTGAACTATCTTTTTTTTCTGAGTTAATGTTTAAACAAAAACATTGTTTTATTTTATTACTTTTTATCATCTTTACGATAAAAGGTATATCTGTATTGGCCAATGAGGATTATTCATTTAAGAATTATAATTCAGATAATGGCTTATCTCAAAATACTGTTTGGTCAATATTTCAAGATAATCTTGGTTTCATGTGGTTCGGAACCAAAGATGGGTTAAACAGATTTGATGGTTCAACTTTTAAAGTTTTCAAGTTCTCCACAGATAGCGATCTTAGAGACAATGTTTTTCATAGAATATTGCAGGATAAAAATGAAGATATTTGGGTTGCTACAGAAGAAGGAGTTTATGTATACAACATTTATCAGGAGCAATTTCGCCGTTTTAATAAACACACCATTAATAACGATTCTGTACATGGTGTCGTTACAGAGATGATTGCAGATGAAGAAGGTGATATTTGGATGTCGGTAGAAGGGAAAGGCATATTTCATTACAGTATCGAAGATGATGATTTAATGTTTTATTCAATACCTATTGTTGAAGATGGAATGAAAAAAGTAAGCCTTTGCTCTGATAACAGCCGGGGTGTTTGGGCATTCCCATACTCATCTCCAATTATACATATAAACAAAGTTACGAAAGAGGTATCTGAATTCAATCTTTTTGATGATGAGGAATTGCTTTTTCATACAGGAGAGATACATGGAGTCTTTTCAGATCAGAATAATTTACTATTATTAAGTACATCGCAAAAAGGTTTAATTTCAATAAACACTATAAATAGAACCCACAAAATACTTTTAGAAAAAGATTCATATGGAGAACCTATTTTTGTTAGAACAATTGAAAAAATAGATCCAAACACTTTATGGATAGGGAGTGAAACTGGAATCTATATTTATAATAGAGAGACTGGGGATGTGAGAAATATCCGACACAATCCAAATATTCCAACATCTCTTTCTGATAATGCTATATACTCCATCTTTAAAGATAAAGATGGTGGTATTTGGGTTGGCACTTACTTTGGAGGTGTTGATTATTACTCAGACTTAAATAATAAATTTGAGTTGTTTTTCCCTATCATAAATAAACCAGGTTTAAGTGGAAAAAGAGTAAGAGAAATATGTAGAGCACAAGATGGTAATATATGGATTGGAACTGAGGACGGTGGATTAAACCTGTTTGATCCGAAGGAGAAAGTTTTTTTACCACTTCCAATACCTCTTAAAACACTTTATACTAATATTCATGCACTACTTCAGGATGGTGATAATTTCTGGATTTCAACATATTCGAAAGGATTGAATAGGTATAATTTTAAGACAGGAGAGCTGGTTACTTATACACATAATGACCACCAAAATTCAATAAGTCAGACAAGTACATTTGCTTTATGTAAAGATAGACAAGGTCTTTTATGGGTTGGTACTTTATCAGGTGTGGATTTGTATGATGATGAAAGAGATCAGTTTATAAAAGTTGAGGAATTGATAGGTATGTCTATACTCGATATTTTTGAAGATAGCAATGGCTTTATATGGATTTCGACGTATCAGGATGGGCTATTCAGATATAATCCTGCAACTAAAGAATGGAAAGTGTTCACATATGATGCGTCAGATAATACTTCACTTCCTTATTACAAACCCACCTCAATGTACGAAGACAGTAAGCGTAGATTGTGGGTAACTACACAAGGGGGGGGATTTGGACTTTTTGACCCTATAAACGAAAAGTTTACTCGGTATAATAGCAGTAAAGGATTGCCAAATGATGTAGTATATCAGATAGTTGAAGATGATGAAGGTTTTTTATGGTTGTCTACCAATCAAGGACTAGTAAAATTTGATGCTGAAAATGAATTATTCATAAATTTCACAGTAGAGAACGGCTTAAAAACAAACCAATTTAATTACAAGTCAAGCTATAAAGATTCTGAAGGAAATATTTATTTTGGTTCAATTGACGGATTCATTAGATTTAATCCATCCTTGTTAAATACAGCTGAGACAAACAATGAAGTCATATTTACAGAACTTCTTATTAACAATATATTAGTAAATCCATCTTATAATAAATCTCCAATAGACAAAAGTATAATGGTAACTGATGAGATTAAGCTTCCTTATTATCAGAACTCGGTAAGTTTGAAATTCTCTTTACTAGACTATACCCTTTTATACAAAAACAGAATTTTTTATAAATTAGAAGGTTTTGATGACAATTGGATTAAAACTGCAGATAATCAATCTATCATATACTCAAATCTAAACCCTGGAAAGTATAAACTTATACTTGGAAGTTTAGAGCAAGGTAGTATTGATACAATTAGGCCGTTAAAAACATTATCGATAATTATACGTCCCCCATTTTGGTTAAATATATGGGCATATCTAATATATTTTATTCTAATATCTTTTGGACTATTACTTTTATACAGATTATTGAATATACGTAATAAAATGAAGCGTCAGGAAGGTATGAGAATATTTGAACAAGAAAAAGAAAGAGAATTATATAAGTCAAAAATAAATTTCTTTACAAATGTTGCTCATGAGATTAGGACTCCACTTACTTTAATAAAAGCTCCACTAGACCACATACTTAAATCTGAAGCGATACCAGAAAATATAAATGAAAATCTGCTCATAATGCGTAAAAACACAAGTAGATTGTTAGATTTGACAAACCAATTACTTGATTTTCGTAAGACAGAATCTGATTCATTTATTTTAAATGTTGAGCCTCAGAATGTAACTAAACTTATAAAGGACTATCATTTAAGATTTACTCCGTTTGCAAAACAAAAAGGAATTCAATTTGATTTACATCTACCAGAACATGATTTATATGCACAAGTTGATAGGGATGCTTTTAAAAAGATATTGACTAATCTTTTAAGCAACGGAATTAAGTATTGCGATAACTTCATAAAAGTTTCTGCTTATATTAGTGGAGAAAGTGAGAGAACATTACATTTAATAACAGAGAATGATGGTGAATTAATCCCTAAAGAGTACAAAGAGGAAATATTTAAACCATTTGTGCAGTTTAATAGTAACGAAGATAAAAGTGGAAGCGGAACAGGGATAGGTTTGGCGTTAGCTCGTACACTGGCAGAGTTGCATAATGGATCTATACATCTCGAAAATGACACTTTATTAAATAAATTTCATTTAATTCTTCCCGTTGGAGATGTAAAAGAATCTATTGATCAAATAGAAGAGATAGCTGTAAATGAAACTAGTAACGATATAAACTTGATTGAATCTAAGAATGAAGCTACAGTTTTGTTAGTAGATGATGATATTGAACTATTACAGTTTGAGGCAAAATTTCTCTCTGAATATTACAATGTTCATACTGCCAAGAATGGTAGAGAGGCTCTTAATGTTTTAAAGAGAACAAATATAAATATAGTAGTGTCTGATGTAATGATGCCCGAAATGGATGGTTTTGAGTTAACTGAGAAAGTAAAATCTAATATCGAGTTCAGTCATATACCAGTAATTTTACTCACTGCAAAAGTTAATGCTCAGTCGAAAGTTCAAGGATATGAGCTGGGTGCTGATGCATATTTAGACAAACCATTTTCTATAGATGTTTTATTAGCAAGGATAGAAAATCTTCTTCAGAGTAGAGAGATACTACGGGAATCATTTTTAAAAAACCCTTTTATTGGAGCCTCAACGGTGGCTTTAACAAAGTCAGATGAAGAATTTATTACTAAGTTAAACAACTTAATTCAAGAAAATATATCTGAATCTGAATTTAACGTCGAAAGCATGGCTGAACACTTTAACATGAGTAGAGCGAGTTTTTATAGAAAGGTTAAGGGGGTTTTGAATTTAACCCCAAACGAATACATAAGAGTAAAAAGGTTAAAGCATGCAGCAGAAATTCTTAGAGATGAAGATATCAAAGTAAATGAAGTTAGTTATATGGTTGGTTTTAATTCGCCATCATATTTTGCTAAATGCTTTCAGCAACAATTTGGTATACTTCCTAAGGAATTTCAAGAACAAAAGTGATTTTGAGATTAAATTCTTATTTTTTGACTAGTTTGTTATCATAAGTAATAAGAATATAGTCTATTTTCGTAAACTGAAGCACAAATAAAGAATTCTAAAATTAATTTTTATGAGAACAATTTCGACAATTTTATTTACTTTGTTTTTAACTTTTAGCCTTTCGGCACAATGGCAGCCGGCAGGTGATAAGATTAAAACAAAATGGGCATCAGAAATTGATGTTAACAATGTATTACCAGAGTATCCTCGTCCTATAATGGAAAGAGGAGAGTGGCAAAATCTAAATGGCCTATGGGATTATGCTATCCTACCAGTGGGTCAGATTCCTTCGAATTACGACGGTCAAATTCTTGTTCCATTTGCTATTGAATCTAGTCTTTCTGGAGTTCAAAAACGAGTGGGAAAGGATAATGAACTTTGGTATCAGCGTGAATTTACTGTACCTTCAAAATGGAGAAACAGTAAAGTGCTTCTTCATTTTGGAGCAGTTGATTGGAGAGCTGATGTTTGGGTAAACGATGTAAAAGTTGGACGCCATCAAGGTGGTTATACTCCTTTCTCATTTGATGTTACTGCTGCTCTTGTTAATGGAACCAATACAGTAAAAGTAAAGGTGTGGGATCCAACTGATGAAGGGTTTCAACCTCGTGGTAAGCAGGTAAACAGACCTGAAGGTATATGGTATACACCAGTGACAGGGATATGGCAAACAGTATGGTTGGAGCCGGTACCTGAAACTTATATAAAAGACCTTAGGGTAACTCCTGATGTTGATAAAAATAGCCTAATGGTAGATGCAATTACTAACTCGCAATCTGCTTCTACAAGAGTTGAGGTTAAAGTAAAAGATGGTAACAATGTTGTAGCTACTGGAAAATCTATTAATAATCAATCTGTAGAAATTTCAATGCCACAAAATGTGAAACTGTGGTCTCCTGATAATCCACATTTGTATGACCTTGAAGTTGTTGTTTTTGAAGGAAACAAACAAGTTGATAAGGTTGATAGCTATACTGCAATGAGAAAATACTCAATGAAGCGTGATGATAAAGGAATAGTACGTCTTCAATTGAATAATAAAGATCTTTTTCAATTTGGTCCATTAGATCAAGGTTGGTGGCCTGATGGTTTATACACTGCTCCTTCTGATGAAGCATTAGAATATGATGTAATTAAAACAAAGGATTTAGGCTTTAATATGATACGTAAACACGTAAAGGTTGAACCTGCACGTTGGTATACTCATTGTGACCGCCATGGTATTATTGTTTGGCAAGATATGCCTAATGGTGATAGAGGACCAGGATGGCAAATGCACAACTACTACAATGGTAATGAAGCTGTTCGTTCTGCAGAGTCAGAAGCTAATTTCCGTCAAGAATGGAAAGAAATAATGGATTTCCTTTATTCATATCCTTCAGTTGGAGTTTGGGTGCCATTTAATGAAGCTTGGGGTCAGTTTAAGACTGCTGAAATAACAGACTGGACAAAAGAATATGATCCAACAAGGTTAGTTAATCCTGCAAGTGGTGGTAATCATTATACAGTTGGTGATATGCTCGACTTGCATAATTATCCAAACCCAAGAATGTATTTATACGATGCTCAAAGGGCAACCGTATTAGGTGAATATGGTGGTATAGGCTGGGCAAATAAAGAACATTTATGGGAACCAGATCGTAATTGGGGATATGTGCAGTTTAATAGTTCAAAAGAAGTTACAGATGAATATATTAAATACGCAGAAGAGTTGAAGCAATTGATACGTCAAGGATTCTCTGCAGCAGTATATACTCAGACTTCTGATGTTGAGATGGAAGTGAACGGCTTACTCACTTACGACCGTAAACTTGTTAAAGTTGATGAAGAGCGTGTGAGAAAAGTTAACCAAGAGATATGCAACATCTTAGGCAACTAATATTTATATCTTTTTTTCTGATTACAGTTTTATCTTGTAATAACAAAGAAACTCAAACAGAAAAAGATTATTTTATAAAGTGGGATAATAGCTCTCTCGTCTGCATAGCAGAAGGGGGAGCTTATCCTCGTTTAATAAAACTTAGTAATGGTAAATTACTAACTGTTTATGAGAATGGTACAGGTAATGTAGTTGTTAAAAAGAGTAGTGATAAAGGTAGTAGTTGGACCGAAGAGTTTGTATCATTTGAAGCTTTTGAATATACTAATCCTGAAACAGATGAAGCTACCAGAGTAAACATTGCGAATCCCGAAGTTATTCAATTATCTAATGGTGATATACTGCTTGCAGTGAATCTGCGTCCACGTGTTGAGGGTATTTATCCCTATTCCATAGCTATAAAAAGGAGTAGTGATGAAGGTTCTACATGGACTGATTCAAAAATTTTATATAAAGCAGATACCTATTTTAAAAATGGCTGTTGGGAACCTTCATTTTTAGTTTTACCCGATGAAACAATACATATATATTTTGCTAATGAGAATCCTTATCGCCACTCAGATGAGCAGGAAATCTCATGCATAATTTCAAAAGATAATGGTTATAGTTGGAGTACTGAGCCTAAAACTGTTAGTTTCAGAGAAGGACATAGAGATGGAATGCCTGTAGCAATACTTGATGGTGAAATGATTTATTTGGTGATTGAGGATAATGTTTCAGGGAAGTTTAAGCCTTGGATAGTTAATGAGTCTATAAACATAGAGTGGAAAGATGCAGTATTAGGAAACTCCCCTAAACGAACTTCCGCTCTTAAAAACAATCTGCCTGATACTGTATATGCCGGAGCGCCCTATATGATTAGAACAGAGAGTGGGGTTTATCTCATATCATACCAAACAACTGAGAACAGAACTTCTGAATGGGAGCATTCTACAATGGAGGTTGTAATTAGCGATAAACCTTTAAACTTTAGAAATGCAAGCAGGCCGTTTGATATTCCTTTAAACAAAGAAGCAAAATGGAATTCAATAGCTGATATTGGAGACAATAATGTTGCAGCATTAGCATCAACAAATTTCAATTCAGATCGAATAGGTGTTTGGATGATTAAAGGAAAAATTGTAAATCAATAAATAGTTTAAGTTTATGAAAATAATGACGATTAACTTTGTTCTGATATCACTATTTCTCATGAGTTGCAAAGCACGTGAGGCTGCAATAGTTGAGATTGCGGAGGTAGAAAAGACAAATAACACTGAACAACAAAATACTTACAGAAATCCAGTATTAAATAAAAGTGTGCCAGATCCTACCATTATCAAAGCAGAGAACGGGAGCTTCTATATATATGGAACCGAAGATATCAGGAACACGCCTATATACAAATCTGATGATTTAGTTAACTGGGAGTTTGTTGGTACTGCCTTTACAGATGATACCAGACCAAATTTTGAGCCTAATGGCGGACTTTGGGCACCTGATATTAATTTTATTAATGGGAAGTATGTTTTGTATTACTCAATGTCGGTATGGGGAGGCGAGTGGACGTGCGGCATTGGAGTGGCAACAGCAGATAAACCTGAAGGACCATTTACAGATCATGGTAAACTCTTTAGAAGTAATGAGATTCAAGTTCAAAACTCAATAGATCAATTTTATATTGAAGAAGGTGGAAAGAAGTATCTCTTCTGGGGTAGTTTTAGAGGGATAAATTATATTGAGCTTTCTGATGATGGATTGTCAGTAAAGGCCGGTGCAGAAAAAAAACAGGTTGCAGGAACCGCATATGAAGGTGTGTATATTCATAAAAGAAACGGATATTATTATATGTTTGCCTCAATTGGTTCATGTTGTGAAGGGCTAAATAGTACATATACTACTGTTGTAGCACGATCTAGAAACCTTTTTGGCCCATATCTTGATAGACAAGGCAGACCTATGATGGATAATAACCATGAAGTAATAATCAGCAGGAATCAAAAATTTGTTGGAACAGGTCATAATTCAGAGATTGTTCAAGACGATAAAGAGCAAGATTGGATATTTTATCATGCCGTTTCAGTTGACAATCCAAAAGGTAGGGTATTGATGATGGATAAAGTTCAATGGAGTAACGACTGGCCCTTTATTGAAGGAGGAAGTCCATCATTAATTGCTGATGAGCCTTTGTTTAATTGAAAATTCATAATAAAAATGGATTTATTTATTACTTTTGCTCTCAGAAAATTAAAATGTCACTATTTAATATCCATAATTGTTTTAAAAAAATAATATAAAATCAAGAACTATGAAATTAAAACTAAGAAATCTTCTGTTACTATCATTAGTCTTTACAGTAGCGGGATGTGTAAATAAACAGAAAGAGGAACAAGTGGTTGAAACTACAAAATCCGGATTAGTAAAAAGTGATTTTCAAACAGTGTTAGATGGTGATTCAACTAATCTATTTGTTTTGAATAACAACAATGGAGTTGAAGTTGCAATTACAAACTATGGTGGTAGAATAGTATCTGTAATGGTTCCAGACAAGGAAGGTAATTTTAAAGATGTGGTATTAGGATTTGACAATATTGAAGACTATACTGCAACTGATAACAACTTTGGAGCTACAATTGGAAGATATGGTAATAGGATTGCACACGGGAAGATAAATATTGATGGAGTAGAGTACGAATTACCACAGAATAATTTTGGGCATACACTTCATGGTGGACCCGAAGGTTTTGACAAGAAAGTGTTTAATGCTGAGCAGCCTGATAATCAAACATTAATACTTACATACCTGTCAGAAGACGGTGAAGCTGGATTCCCTGGAAATTTGGATGTTAAAGTTACAATGTCATTGACCAATGATAATGCAATCGATATTCAATATGAAGCTACAACAGACAAAAAAACTGTTGTTAATTTAACAAATCACTCCTATTTTAATCTTTCTGGAGATGCTAATAATAGCATTTTAAATGATGTGTTGATGATTAATGCTGATTCTTTTACACCTGTTGATGATACTTTTATGACCACAGGAGCGATAGAAACAGTAGATGGAACACCAATGGATTTTAGAACTGCTACACCAATTGGTGAAAGAATTGATAACCTTGAATATGAGCAATTAAAACTTGGTGATGGATACGATCACAACTGGGTACTTAATACTGGAGGAGATATCTCTCAGTTAGCTGCAAAGGTATACTCACCAGCTTCAGGTATACAGCTAGAAGTATATACAGATGAGCCAGGAGTACAAGTTTATACAGGTAATTTCCTTGAAGGAACTGATACTGGTAAGTATGGTGCAGTATATGGCAAGCGAAATGCTATTTGTCTTGAGACTCAAAAATATCCAGATACACCTAACAAAGCTGACTGGCCTTCTGCATTTTTAGAACCAGGAGATACATATACCAGTAGATGTATATATAAATTTACTGTTAAATAATGATAAAATAAGTATTGCAGTGATTTTGAACTTATAGATATAAAACTTAATTTTGGAGTTGTAAATATCAATCTTCAAAATTCAGAGTATTGTAAATAAGAAAAGGAATCAAGCATGTTTAGAACCAAACTACATATAATAGCAGGAATAAGTGTATACCTATTTCTGCTATTTTTTACGATCTCTTGTGGTGTAAATAATAATAAGGATACTGATAACGACGATCAGGATTATGATGAATCAACATCAGTGTTCAAATATGGAATATGTGTAGATACGCTAGAAGTTAACCACTATACTATTGAGAAGGGCGATCTATTATCTTCAATATTAAATGGATTGGGTTTTGCTGCCAATTATATTGAGCAAATAACAAAAACCATTACTCCACATTATCATCCCTCTAGAATGCAGATAGGAAATACTTACGCAACTATCACCTCTCAAGATACTTTGAGTGATATTAAGTATTTAGTATTTGAGAAAAACAGGACCGATTTTGTTGTAGTTGATCTATCCAACGAAGATTTTAAAGCGTACGAGTCATCTAAGCCGGTTTCACTAAAGAGAGAGTATGTAGAAGGCACCATAACTTCATCATTGTGGAATACATTAGTTAATGCCGGTGCCCCGGTTTTACTTGCACTCAAATTATCAGATATTTTTGCATGGCAAATTGATTTTTTTGATGTGAAGGAAGGCGACTCCTTTAGAATGATGTACGATGTAGCCTATATTGATGATACTACTTATGTTGATATAGCTTCAATTGAAGCTGCAGTATTTACACATCAGGGTAAGAATTACAATGCAATTCCTTTTGAGCAAGATTCAATTAGAGAATACTTCGATGAAGAAGGTAATAGCTTAAGAAAAGCTTTTCTAAAATCGCCTTTAGATTATTATCGTATATCTTCCAAGTTTTCAAATGCACGTTATCATCCAATATTGAAACGTTACAGACCACATCATGGAGTTGACTATGCTGCTCCTACTGGTACACCAGTAAAATCTATTGGAGACGGAGTGGTAATAGAGAGAGCATATCAAAGAAATGGAGCAGGAAACTACCTTAAAGTGAAGCATAATTCAGTATATATAACTACTTATATGCATCTTAGCAGATTTGGAAGTGGTATTGAAAAAGGGACTAGGGTGAAACAGGGACAAGTGATAGGATATGTTGGTTCAACGGGGCTTTCAACGGGTCCTCATCTGGATTTTAGGGTACATAAAAATAATCAACCTGTAAATCCCCTTACAATGGAAGCTCCACCCTCAAACCCTATTAAACCAGATTTAAGAGATAGTTTTATCTTGGTACAGAATCAGGTAATGAATGAATTAGACAGTTTGAGGCAGATAGGTCAACACTATGCTTCAATACCTGATTAAAAGTTTTTGTTTATCGCAATTAAATTAAAAACAAATTCACCATAATCAGTTAAATAGCAGATTTACTATAATATCTGCACCATTTGCTGATGCCACATTTTTCACATTTAGGTTTTCTTGCAACGCAAATGTATCTTCCATGTAATATGAGCCAATGGTGTGCTTTAGTCATCAAATTGTCAGGTATGTATTTCACAAGTTCTCTCTCAGTTTCGAGAGGTGACTTTGAATTATTGGTTAGACCTATACGATTTGCAACTCTGAATACATGAGTGTCAACCGGCATAGCTGGCTTATTGAAGGCTACAGCAAGTATAACATTAGCTGTTTTACGCCCTACACCGGGAATAGTTAGCAGTGAGTCAATATCTGATGGTACATCACCATGATAATCTCTTACCAATTTATTTGCCATCCCATGTAAACTTTTTGATTTGTTGTTAGGATAAGAGCATGATTTGATATATTCGAAAATGACTTCAGGCGAAGACTCCATCATTACTTCAGGCGTTGGGAAAGCTTCAAACAGAGCGGGTGTAATCATATTCACCCGCTTATCTGTGCATTGAGCTGACAATATAACAGCTGTCAACAATTCAAAATTATTATTATAGTTTAATTCTGTTTCGGCTGACTCTGCATTGGATTCAAACCAATTCAGAACGTTAGTATACCTCTCTACCTTTCTCATTTTTCAAGCACTTACACTATTTATGCTTAACAATGTTAGTTATTATGTTTATATTTTTATTAATATTTGATATTATCTGAGTTAGGAATAAAAATTGCACTCAGGTCAGGGTCATCCATATCAGGATCGAGAGGATACATTGGACGATTTATTCTCTTATAAGGTAATCTTAATAGATCCTGATCGACGCCACCAGGTGTGAGAGCCATCAGCCAATCGGCACGAAGATCATATATCTCAGGAGTTAGATATCCAAGTTTTACAACCAAAATATCTATGTTTTCCGGATCTAATCCCAAGTCAGTGAAATTCTTTTTATAGTGATAAGCATTTCTCTTTTCAGTTACAATTGTGTAAATATTTCCACTTTTAACAACCACTTCAGTATTATTTTCACTCTCTTTTATAGCAGTTATCTCACCTTCAATTCTTACAGGAGGTGCAAATCTATTGTCTACCTCAGCACCTGCCAGGGCGTCAATTTTTCCACCCACACCAACTTCAAGTGCTTTACTCACAAGCTCTGGTCCGGGAATTGATGCGTATATTAAACTCTTACTATTAGAAGATTTAAATTCTGGACGCTTAAATATTTCGTGTAGAGTCCATGTTACGTCACCAGCTCCGCCGGCAGTAGGGTTATCACCCATGTCACTGATAATAAAAGGCTTCGTGTCACTTTTAATTGCTTGATTAATTGCATCATCCAGATATGTAGTGGGGGCAACAAACTCAAACTGTTCCCTTACCTCCCAAAAATTCTTAGCCAAAGTTTCAGCGGCTCTGGCAACTGCCGCTTCATCATCGCCATATGTCATTACTACTCCATGATTGCGTGGTTCATCTGCCCAGGGGTAAGACATCCATATAGCTGCATCTATAACTTTATCACCTTCTAATAATGTAGGAATTTGTGCATATAGACTTTTTCCAGGTTCAATTCTAGTGCTTGTTTTTTCACCTGGTAATAATATTGGTACGGGTATCCATGCTTTGTATGCAGGCTTGCCGAGGCCACTCTCTAATCTGTGCAGTAAGTTAGTTACAGCCCTCTTTTTTGATTCTATGGCATCTTCGTGTGGAGCTAATCGATAGCAAGTAATTAAATCTGTGTTTTGGGCTAAACGTGGTGATACACTTCCATGAAGATCCATTGATGTAGAAATTAATACGTCGGTGCCAACAAGCTCCCTAATTCTAACGAGAAAATCACCTTCCGGGTCATCAATACCCTGAACACTCATGGCTCCATGAATGTCAAAAAAAAGTCCATCTAATGGCAATGATTCTTCCAGCATCTTTAAAGTTTTGTTCACCAAAGACTCGTATGCTTCAAGTGTGACAATGCCACCAGGCATTGCATGACCTCGTAGGGTAGGGAGCCAAACAGCACGATCAATAATACCTGAATCAGGAGACATAAAAGGATAATACCTAAATACATCTTCCCCTTCGCGTGCTCTAAAAGCCTCTTCATGAGTTACAGCAGGTGAAAATGTGCTTGATTCTATTGCAATACCTGCGATAGCTATTCTTGGTAATTCCTTTTCAGTGTTGTTACAAGATGTCAATATTAATAACAACAGGAAAGTAATAATAATATTTTTATTCATGATTGAAACTATATTTTATTGTTTTTATTTCTACAAACTATTTATTACATGTATAGTATGTGTGGCAATTAGTGATGCTGTTTCGGTTCTTAATCTCGATTCGCCAAGACTAACCGGCTCAAAACCTTTAGAAATTGCACTTTCAACTTCAGATTCACTGAAATCACCCTCAGGACCTATTAAAATTAATGCATTTTCTCCTTTGCCGTACGTTTTAGAAAGAGGTGTTTTAGGTGTATCATAACAATGTGCAATATATTTTCTACCATTGAAAGGAAGTTTGATAAAATCATTGAAACTTACAGGGTCATCAATTTGTGGTAAAAAAGAATGCTGTGATTGTTTCATTGCAGAAATGGCTGTTTTTATAAGCTTCTCAACTTTTATATCTTTACGTTCCGAAAAATTTGATATAATTGGGCTAAACCTATCAATACCGATTTCGGTAGCTTTTTCTACAAACCATTCATTTCTATCCATCTGTTTGGTTGGCGCAAATGCTACGTGAAGAGTGAAATCTTTTGGTTGATTAATATCGATTTGATTAATAATGCTTACAGTTGTGCGTTTAGCGTTGTTGTCGACTAATGTACATTGATACAAATGACCCTTGCCATCTGTCACCTTAAGTGAGTCACCAATCCGCATTCGTAAAACCTTAATACAGTGATGAGACTCAATTTCTGGTAATTGAGAATTAGCTAGTATATCTGGACTATAAAATAGTGTATCTGACATTGTTTATATAATCAGGATCTATTTTCTCTACGGTTAATCTCGTCACGAATTCGAGTAGCTAATTCATAGTTTTCTTCACTCACAGCATCATCTAAACGATGTTTAAGAGCATCTAAACGAAGGTCTTTCAACTCCTCTTCTTTATTATCTGTTTCCTCCTTAAAAGGATCTGCATGATCTGATGATGTGTGTTCATCAAAAACAATAGCCATGTTTTGCATAATCTCCTCTGTGGTATAAATTGGAGAGTTAGTTCTTATAGCTAATGCTACTGCATCTGATGTGCGAGAATCTATTTTGTATTCTATCCCGTCTTTTTCTAATAAAAGCTCAGAAAAAAAAGCACCCTCCTCGAACTTATATATTAATACTTCAACCAAATTAATATTTAGTTCTTTGAATATTGAATTAATCAAGTCGTGTGATAATGGTCTGGGAGGTGTTATGCCTTCCATAACTATTGCGATGGATTGAGCTTCAGGTGTTCCTATAACTATCGGGAGACGCCGAATGCCATTTTCTTCTGAAAAGATGAGTGCGTAAGCTCCGGCTTGTACCTGGCTAAATGATATTCCTAATATGGATAGTTTAATTCTTTTAATCTCCATTAATCCGGTTCTTTTATTAATAGCAGGTTCAAATATACTAATTTTTTTCAATGAATAATTTTCTATTTCATAAATTTGAAATTTTGTCGAAACTTTATGTGTATTGATAAAATTATTATATCTTTGCACTCGAAAATAAAAATGGTGGTCATAGCTCAGTTGGTTAGAGCGTCGGATTGTGGTTCCGAAGGTCGCGGGTTCGAATCCCGTTTTCCACCCAGATTCCCGTTGAAGGGGGTCTTACATTCTCATTAGATTAGTTTTAGGTGATCACGTATTACACGAAATACGTGATTTTTTTATGTCTTATTTTTTATAATCATAATTTTCTTCTGCGAAACTCAGAACATGTAATGGCAGTTGCTACCGCCACATTCAATGATTCTGACGATTTAATGTCTATTGGGTAGTTTGGTATGAATAAACGATCAGATATCAACAACTCAATTTCACTGCTAATTCCCTTACCTTCACTTCCCATTACTATAAATCCATTACTAGAAAGTGATTCATTATAGATACTTTTTCCATCTAAAAATGTTCCGTAAACAGGAAGGTTGTTATTTTTTTGAATCAATTCAATTATATCTGTATAAATAACTCTCACTCTAGCTATTGATCCCATTGTTGCTTGAATCGTTTTAGGGTTAAATATATCTGCACAATCATATGAACAAAAGATATTTTTAATGCCAAACCAATCGGCTATTCTTACAATTGTTCCTACATTACCAGGATCTTGAACTCCATCAAGAACAAGGCTTAAATTGTTGTACAGGTCAAGTTCTTTTTCGTTGAATTCAGGTTGATAAAAAACTGCAATTACAGATGGTGGCGACTTAAATGATGTTGCTCTCTTTAATTCACCTTCAGAAGCAACAATAATCTCTTCTGCAGTTAACTCGTCATGTAATGATATTATATCTGGCAGAGCAGCTATAAGTTGACATTTACATGTTCCCATTAAATCGAATACAATTTTTTCACCTTCAGCAACAAAGCAGTTGTATTGGTTACGGAACTTTTTCTCTTTAAGAGATTTAAAGTATTTTATTTTATTATTGCTTAAACTCATTTCTTCCCATTAAGTGCATCAAAAGTAGTTATTTTATCTCATACAATTAAAAAAACATTATCTTTGTAATAAATCAAATAATTTAAAACCTACATATTACATCAATTTCTTATGAACGATAATTCAATAATGAATAAAGCAGCTGATAATATCAGAATCTTATCAGCATCAATGGTAGAAAAAGCAAAATCAGGTCACCCGGGTGGTGCCATGGGAGGAGCCGATTTTATAAATGTTTTATTCACCGAGTTTTTGGAGTATGATCCTGAGAATCCCACATGGGCATCGAGAGATAGATTTTTTCTAGATCCAGGCCATATGTCTGCAATGCTTTATTCTGTTCTATGTATGAGCGGCAAGTTTTCTTTAGATGAACTAAAGAATTTCAGACAATGGGGAAGTCCCACACCAGGGCACCCTGAAATAGATGTAAATAGAGGAATTGAAAACACATCGGGGCCGCTAGGTCAAGGACATGCTTTTGCTGCAGGAGCTGCAATAGCGGCCAAGTTTCTTCAAAATCGTTTAGGTGAAATAATGGATCAAACTATTTATAGTTACATATCCGATGGGTCGGTTCAGGAGGAGATATCACAAGGAGTTGGTCGTATAGCCGGGCACTTAGGGCTGAGCAACTTAATAATGTTTTATGACTCAAATGAAATTCAGCTTTCAACCACAACAGATATTGTTACAAGTGAAGATGTTGCGAAAAAATATGAAGCCTGGAATTGGAAAGTAATTAAAATAAATGGAAATGATGTTGATCAGATTCGCAGAGCTTTAACTGAAGCAAAAGCTGAAAAAGTAAAACCTACATTAATTATTGGTGACACAATAATGGGTAGAGGAGCGTTAACATTAGACTGCTCTTCGTTTGAGTGTCAAGTATCAACGCATGGTCAGCCACTAAGTGCCGCTGGAGCTGATTTCGAACAGACGGTTAAGAATCTTGGTGGTGATCCTGAAAGTCCTTTCGTTGTTTTTAAAGAAGTGGAAGAACTTTATGCAAAAAGAAGGGAAGAATTAAAGGCTATTGTTGCTGCTAAAAAGGAAAGAGAAAGTGCATGGGAGAAGGAAAATCCTACTTTGGTAGATAAAAAGAAAAAATGGTTCTCGAGAGAGCTGCCAAAGATTGATTGGTCAACAATACAACAAAAGCCAAATTCTGCAACCAGAGCCGGTTCTGCTACGGTGCTTAGTGAGTTAGCGAAAACAGTAGAGAATATGATTGTTGCTTCAGCAGACCTATCTAATTCAGATAAAACAGATGGATTCTTGAAAGAAACAAAAGCATTTTCACATGGAGATTTTTCAGGTGCATTTCTACAGGCAGGTGTTTCAGAATTCACTATGTCATGCTTAAGTATTGGTATGAGTTTACATGGAGGTGTTATTCCAGCTTGTGGAACATTCTTTGCTTTTTCTGATTACATGAAGCCTTCAATACGTGTAGCAGCACTGATGGAGACTCCGGTAATATTTATATGGACACATGATGCCTTCCGTGTTGGGGAAGATGGTCCAACTCACCAACCTATTGAGCAAGAGGCTCAAATTCGTCTTTTAGAAAAACTTCAAAATCACTCAGGCAAGAACTCAATGCTCGTGCTTCGTCCAGCCGATGTTAATGAAACTACTGTAGCCTGGAAAATGGCATTAGAAAATAGTAGCTCCCCAACTGGTTTGATTTTATCAAGACAAAACATAAAAGATCTGCCTGCAAAAGAATCTAGATACGAAGAAGCTTTACAGGCAACCCAAGGAGCATATATAGTGCAAGATGATGATAATTATGATGTCATATTACTAGCATCGGGCTCAGAAGTCTCCACTTTAGTTGAAGGAGCAGAATTGCTTAGAAATGATGGTGTTAAGGTAAGAATTGTATCTGTACCTTCTGAAGGGTTATTCAGATCACAACCCCAAGATTATCAGGAGTTAGTATTACCAAAAGGCAAGAAAAAGTTTGGTCTTACTGCTGGACTTCCTGTTACGTTAGAAGGTCTTGTTGCAGGCGACGGTTTTGTTTGGGGTATGAACTCATTCGGATTTTCTGCACCATATACAGTACTAGATCAGAAGCTGGGTTATACAGGACAGAATGTATACGATCAGGTAAAGAAGATTTTGTAGGAGTTAAGAGAAACAATAAAAATTGATTAATATGTCATCAATCGATAATATGGATGAACCTATAGGATTGGCTTCAGATCATGCAGGTTTTGATACAAAGAGCTATTTAATATCTGTGTTGAAGGATATGGGTCTTGAGTATAAGGATTTTGGGACCAGCTCAAGAGAAAGTAGTGATTATGCAGATTATGCACACCCTTTAGCTGCAGCGGTTGAAAAAGGAGAGTGTAGGTTTGGAATTGCTATTTGCGGTACAGGAAATGGTATAAATATGACTATGAATAAGCATCAGGGTATACGTGCTGCTTTATGCTGGACTACTGAAGTAGCTTTCTATGCCAGAGCTCACAATGATGCAAACGTACTTTCACTGCCAGGTAGGCTGCTTTCTAAAGAAGAGTTCTATGAAATTTTGAAAATGTTTCTGAGTACACCTTTCGAAGGTGGACGGCACGAAAAAAGAATTAATAAGATACCATGTAGTTAATCAATGGCAATATATTGCTAATGAAATTCAAAAAACACTCTATACTGCTTTTATTTATGCAGCTTGTTATTTTACAGGGTTGCACAGATATGAATATGGAGTTTGATAATAACCCAAGAGGCAACTTTGAAGCATTATGGAATATAATTGACAAGAATTATTGTTTCTTCGAGTATAAAGAGATCGATTGGAATAATGTTTATAATGAGTACAGCACTAGAATAACTTCTGAGATAAGTAGTGAGAGTCTGTTCAAACTAATGGGAGAGATGTTATCTGAATTGAAAGATGGGCATGTAAACTTAACAGCCTCACATGATATTACACGTTATTGGGAGTGGCATGAAAATTATCCTCCTAATTTTGTTAGCGAAATTCAGGAGCATTACCTAGAAAACGATTATGGCATTACTTCGGGTATGAGATATAAGATATTCGAAGATAATGTTGGTTATATATATTATGGAAGTTTCTCAAATGATGTAAGCGAATCGGGACTAGACCAGATTTTGAACCGCATGGCAATCTGTAAAGGAATTATAATTGACGTTAGAAATAATGGAGGAGGAAACTTATCGAATGTTGAAAAAATTACTAGCAGATTTTTTAATGAGCGTACACTTGTTGGTTATATTTCTCATAAAATTGGCCCCAACCATAATGATTTTTCTGAGCTATATCCTAAATATGCAGAGAGTTCAAATAGAGTGAGGTATCAGAAACCGGTTATAATTCTTACAAATAGAGGATGCTATAGTGCAACAAATGAATTTGTTAGTATAATGAAAAATGCTAATAACGTAACAATAATAGGAGACAAAACAGGTGGAGGTAGTGGTTTGCCTTTTACATCTGAACTGCCCAATGGTTGGTCGATAAGGTTTTCTGCATCACCAATGTTTAATGCACATAAAGAGCATATTGAGTTTGGAGTAGAACCAGATATTTATGTAAGTATGGATCAAAATGATATTGATAAAAAGAGAGATACAATAATAGAGAAAGCACGAGAAATGTTAAGGAACTAACTGTAATTTCAATTTATGGATATCATTTTTTCGCCTTCCACTATACCATCATTCAACTTATCTGCTGAGGAATATCTTTTTAAAAAGTCAGGAACAGATTTTCTTTTTTTATATACTAACGATCCAAGTGTCATAATTGGTTCTAACCAGGCCATTATGAATGAAGTTGATATAGATTATTGTATCGAAAACAACATAACTATTATAAGACGTTTGTCGGGAGGTGGAGCAGTATTTCATGATTATGGTAATATTAATTATTCATTCATACATGATAAAACAGGGGCACCATTGAGCGCACAATTTTTACAACCTATAGTAGATGTACTTCATATGATGGAAATACCTGTTGAAATTGGTAAACGTAAAGATATATGGTTGGAAGGATACAAGGTGTCAGGTACAGCTTCTCATGTGTCAAAGGGTAGGGAATTGCATCATGGAACTCTACTTTATCATTCTGATTTAATAAAACTCCAAAATGCACTTTCCTCAAAACAGAAAGATTTAACAAAAAAAGCCACTGCCTCAGTACCCAGTCCCGTTACAAATATTCATACATATATTACTAAAAAAAATGGAAGTGCTCCTGTAGTTTCCAGATTTTTCAATAATTTAACAAACAGGCTTTTGCTCTATTTTGATGTTAAAGAACTAACAACTCTTCAAGAGGGTGATATAGAGTCTATTGAAGAGTTGAGGAGGAGTAAATACACTCAACGTAAATGGAATTATAGAATGTAATAAATACAATTTATTTTTTCTCTTTGTATAAATTATATTACTTTTATAGGCAAACAATTTTCATAAATAGATAAAATCAATAATTTAATATTTCATATCACTTACTATAATGGCGAGAATTTCGAAGAGGAAAAACAAACCTAAAAAGAAATTTCACAAACGAAAAGGTTTTTTCCTAATAACAGGAATTATAATAGGGATTGTAATTGTAGCTGCGTTGTACCAAACTTCTGTATACTTTTCTACTAACGAATCGTGTATGATGTGTCATGTTCACCCCCACGCAGAAGAAAGCTGGCAGCTTTCAGTTCACGTAAATAATGGTAGCGGTGTAATGGTTAACTGTGTCGATTGTCACCTTCCACCTACGGATGATACATGGGCTCACTATTCAGCAAAAGTTGCATTGGGAGCTCGAGATGTATGGGGGTTTATAACAAAAGATAGTGCCGATTTTAATTGGGACCAGAAATCTGAATTAGAGCACGCAGTTAAATATATTCCAAATGAATCTTGTATAAAATGTCATCAAAATCTCTTTCCTCAAGGTGTAACAGATGAGGGTATTACAGCACATCTTTATTATGAAGATAATGCAGAGAAGCTCGATCTTCAATGTATTAGCTGTCACTTGGATGTGGGTCACTATAACCCAAATTATTCACATTCACCCATGGAAGGTATTCCCGGCATGTCGGGTTCGTATGAGGTTGACAGCAGTAGTTTTTTTGTTGAACCGGCAACTGTTACCCGTTTCGCTAATTACAGAGAGCAAATACCCGGTACTGCTGTATCGTTCAATATGATTGCAATTGATGGAGGTACATTTAAAATGGGAAGCCCAGAAAAAGAGCCATTCCGTAATTCAGACGAATCTCCTCAACATGATGTAACCATAAGCTCATTTTTTATGGCAGAAGTGGAAACAACATGGGATCAATTCTGGGCATTTTATGCCGAAACCATGAGCGAGGGGAGAACGCCACCTGAAGTAGTCTTTCAGAATAATTTGAATGCTATGGGTGTAGATGCTATATCTGGTCCAACCTCACCGTTTGGATTTCCCGATCAGGGATGGGGTCAAGGTGATCGTCCTGCAATTACAATGACGCATTATGCCGCCGAAACATTTTGTCAATGGCTATCTGCAAAAACAGGAAAGAAATATAGATTACCCACAGAGGCAGAGTGGGAATATGCAGCAAGAGGTGGTAAAGAAACATCATATTTCTTTCCAGGCACTGCAAAAGATTTTTCAGATCATGGGTTCATGAGAAATATATTTAAACCTAAAACTGATAGTATAAGTTCATATGTTATTTATAATAAAAATAGTGGTGGTCGTACTCAACTTCCAAGTGAAGTTATGCCCAACCCATTTGGCTTAAAAAATATGTTAGGTAACGTAATGGAATATACTGCAGATAAATATGATCCTGAAGCATACAAGAAAAGAGGTGCAAATACTGTAGATCCAATTACTACTGAGGGCGATGAGTGGGTAGTTCGTGGAGGTTATTACAACTCTGATGCAATAGATGTAAGAAGCGCATCAAGATATCATACAGATCACGATGACTGGATGAGAACAGATCCCCAGCAACCAAAGAGTATATGGTGGTATTCAGATATAAAGGGTATAGGCTTCAGAGTGGTATGTGAACCAAGCTCAATAATTAATCAATAGATTAGAATCAGAAATTTAACTTTTAATAATAAATTACCCAATAATTATAGACTTTAAAATTATAGATCAAATGAAAGAAAGTAATTTAACCAGAAGATCATTCCTGAAAACTTCTGCCGTAGCAGGGGCTGTAGGAGTAATTGGCACAGGTTCGGCAGGTTTCCTGTCGTCATGTAGTGGATCAGGTAAAAAAGGCGCAATTGTACCATTGCGTGAGCCTGGCACATATTATATACCAGAACTTCCTGATTTAGCTTCCGACGGAAAAGAGCTTAAAGCAGGTGTAGTTGGTTGTGGTGGCAGAGGCTCTGGCGCAGCAATCAATTTTCTTAATGCAGCCAATGGAGTTACTATAGTTGCATTGGGAGATGTATTTCAAGATAGAGTAGAAGGCCTTGCAAATAAATTAAAAACAGATTATAGCATAGATGTTCCCGAATCAATGCGTTTTGTAGGTTTAGATGCATACAAGCAGGTTATAGATAGCGATATAGATGTACTTATCGATTGTACACCTCCGTTTTTCCGTGCCGAGCATTTTAAATATGCCGTAGAAAAGAATAAGCACTGTTTCCTAGAAAAACCAATATGTGTAGATCCAGCCGGATACCGAACAATTGTAGCAGCTGCAAAACAGGCACAGGCAAAAAATCTTACAGTTGTAACAGGAACACAGCGTCACCATCAGCGTAGCTATGTTGAATCATTCAAGCAGATAATGAATGGTGCCATTGGAGAAATAACAGGAGGTGCTGTTTATTGGAACCAGAACATGTTATGGTATCGCGATCGTCAGCCTCAATGGAATGATTTTGAGTTTATGGTACGCGATTGGGTAAACTGGAAATGGCTATCAGGAGATCATATTGTAGAGCAGCATGTTCATAATATTGATGTATTTACATGGTTTAGTGGCCTTAAGCCAGTTAGTGCTGTAGGTTTCGGATCTCGTCAACGTCGTGTAACGGGCGATCAATATGATAATTTCAGTATCGATTTCACAATGGAAAATGGAGTTCATTTACATAGTATGTGTCGTCAGATAGATGGATGCGCAAATAACGTAAGTGAATTCATTCAGGGAACACGCGGTTCATGGTCATCAAATGGTGGTCATGTAATAAAAGACCTAGCAGGAAATGTAGTATGGGAATATGATTATGAAGCAGAAAAGACCAACTTCAGTCAGACCGACCCATATACACTTGAGCACGTAAATATGGTGAACTGTATTCGCTCCAATAAGCCACTTGAACAGGCATCAGAAACCGCTGTATCCAACTTGGCAGCAATAATGGGACGTGAGTCTGCATACACAGGCCAAGAGTCTACTTGGGATTCTATGACTGCATCTCCTCTGGATTATACACCAGCAGATCTTAATATTGGTAATATGGATATGTCTGGGTTTACAACACCCGTTCCGGGATCAGGTCAAAAATAAAAAATATTATGGGACTCGACAGAAGAAAATTTCTTAAATCATCAATAGCTGGATCAGCTGCTATAGCAATAGGAGGGTGCAATTCATTTGCATCAGCAGAATCAAAAGAAAACAGTTCATCCACAAAAGCAAAACTGAATATATCATTTCAAGAGGGAACAGCACCGGGTGCTAGCCTAAAGGAGAAGTTCGACTTCATGGAGGAGCATGGAGTTGTAGGTTTTGAGCCTCACGGTAAGCCACTCTTGGCAAGAAAAGATGAATATATCGAAGCCCTTAAGGGTAGAAATATTAAGATGAGTGCCGTGTGTGCTGGTTTTGATGGATTTATCCTATCTACAGACCCCGAAATCCGCAAGCAATGTCGAGACAGTATGGCTCAACTGATTATTGCTGCAGGAGAAGTAGGGTCAACAGGTGTAATAATTGTTCCTGCATTTAATAGTCAGGTTCCTGTTATGCCTCACACACAGGAGACACGAGACTTTCTATGTGAGCAGTTTGATGAAATGGGAACATTAGCTCAGCAGCATGGCACAACAGTTATTTTGGAACCCTTGAACAGGGGAGAGGCATTTTATCTTCGCCAGGTAGCAGATGCAGCATCAATTTGTCGCGATATCAATAATCCCGGGGTTACATGCTTAGGCGATTTTTGGCATATGACATGGGAAGAAACCTCAGATTATGCAGCTTTTGTTTCAGCTGGTGAGTATTTGCAACACGTACATATGGCAAGTAGAAAACGTCGTAGCATGCCCGGTGAAGATGGTGAAGCAGATAACTATGTAGATGGCTTTAAAGCCCTAAAGAAGCTTGGATATGATAAGTATGTGAGTTTCGAGTGTGGTAGTCAGGGCGATCGTGAAGTTGTCGTACCGGCAGCTTTAGAGCTACTTCGTAAGCAATGGGAAGAAGCCTGATAAGATTCTAATTCTTCTAAATATATTTAAATGGGTAAGATGACTTTTTATAAGTTACTCTTACCCATTTTTCTATATCTTTGTGTCGAATAAATTTTATTTTTTTGTAAATGGAACGATTTATTAATTTCTTAGCCTCTTACAAAGGTTCTATTATATTAATGCTAATCTATGCAATTGGACTGGCATCTGCTACATTTTTAGAGAGTAAAATAGGTACAGAAGCAGCAAAAATGCTTGTTTATTATTCTCCCATTTTTATTTTTCTGCAATTGCTCTTAGTTGTTAATTTCATACTTATTCTTCTTAACAGTAAGTACATTCAAAAAAGGAAGTGGGCGTTAATCGTAATACACGTCTCACTTATTGTAATTCTAGGTGGAGCATTAACAACCTTTTTATTTGGTAAAGAGGGTCAAGTACATATTCGTGAAGGAGAAAGATCCAATAAGATGGTAATGCACACTTCCAAAGGTGTTAAAACCGAAGTTTTACCCTTCGAGTTAGAATTAGTTGATTTTAGATTGAATAGATATCCGGGGTCTCAGAGTCCCTCATCATACGAAAGCGATCTTTTAGTGCACGTAGATGGCAATGTTATTGAAACCTCAGTATATATGAATAATGTACTCGATATGAAGGGATATCGTTTTTTTCAGGCGTCATACGATCAGGATGAATTGGGTACGGTCTTATCAGTCAACAGAGATGTTGCTGGACGCGTAATAACATATACAGGTTATTCTTTACTGTTAATAGGTTTTCTTCTAATGTTTTTTCTTCCCAATTCCAGATTTCGCAAACTAGGTAAAGATTTGAAAGAGATTAGATATGCCTCTAAAGTAGTTACTATACTATTAATACTTATTATTATGCCTTTTAGGGGCATTGCTCAAAGTAGTTCAACTATACAAGCTATTGAGCAAAACAAGATTCCTCAAATGCATGCAAATCAATTTGGAGAGCTACCTGTGCTGTTTAGAGGCAGGGTAATGCCAATGAATACTTTCTCGTCAGAGATTTTGCGAAAACTGCATAAAGAGACAACAATTTTCAATCTTAATTCAGATCAATTCATGCTGAGTGTGTTAGCTACACCTCAAGATTGGATGCATATTCCTTTTATTGCAGTAAATGAAGAATATGTATCCTATCACAGTTATTTTGATAATCAAGGAAATTATCGATTGTTGTCGCAATTGCAAGATATTTATCATAAGCCTAATAGTGAGCGAACTGCTGCTGATAAAGACTTGATAAAACTGGATGAACAGATTAATATTTTTTATCTGCTTACATCCCACTCAATGCCTGGTCTATTTCCAAATCCAACCGACAGTAATAATTCGTGGCAAACTCCAAGTGAAGTTAACTCGCAACTGTTTAGTAATTATCTAACCGAGGTTGTAGATGCATTAAGAAGCGATGATTGGGTAAAGGCTGATAAGGCATTAAATCTAATTAAAAGTTATCAGATAGAAAATGATAATGCAAATCTTATAAATACAAAAAAGTTAAAGGCAGAGCTAAGATATAATCAATTAAATATCTTTAATAGTAATAAGCTAGGTTATTTTATACTTGGCGGATTGTTATTGGTGTTCTCTTTTATTCAACTATTTCGTAAACAAGAGTGGATAAGATTTATCTCCATATTTCTGATTATCGGAATCGTGCTTGTATTTATATATCATATGACAGGAATGGGGCTCCGTTGGTATATATCGGGCTATGCACCATGGAGTAACTCATACGAAACAATGGTTTATGTGTCGTGGGCCACAGTATTGGCGGGTTTTGTTTTCGGAAGAAAAAGCACAATAACCCTCGCACTTGCCACATTATTTGGGGGAGTAATTCTATTTGTATCTAGTCTCAATTGGATGGACCCTCAAATAAATACTTTAGTACCAGTGCTTAAGTCACCCTGGCTTATGTTTCATGTTGCGGTTATTGTTGCTGCCTATGGCTTTTTTGGAATTAGTTTCTTACTCGGAATTACCAATCTATCCATAATTGCATTTGCAAAGCAAACCACATTATTAACATATAGAATTAAAGAGCTGACAATAATAAATAATATGTCTTTACTGATTGGACTTGCTCTTATGACAATCGGAACATTTTTAGGTGCAGTTTGGGCTAACGAATCGTGGGGAAGATATTGGGGCTGGGATCCAAAAGAGACATGGGCACTTATTACTGTGGTTGTGTATTCAATTGTAACTCATGTTCATCTTGTAAAGAATTGGAATAATATGTGGTTATTCAATCTTCTCTCTGTATTTGCGTTCTCTTCGGTTTTAATGACCTATTTAGGTGTAAATTATTTTTTTAGCGGAATGCACTCATACGGACAAATGGATAGTGCTTCTTCTGTTTTTATAAATATATCATTTGCATTTATTTTCTTTGCACTTCTAGGATATGCATCCTACATAAGAAGTAAAAAGAACTTCTTACTTAATTGATAAAATTAAAGATTATTATCTATGATACAATGGGGATTTATTGGCTGTGGATCGGTTACAGAAAGGAAAAGTGGACCAGCCTTTGGTAAAGTCGAAGGCTCAAAAGTTGTTGCCGTAATGCGGCGTGATATCGAAAAGGCAAAAGATTATGCTAAACGTCATGGTATTAAAAAATATTATGGCGATGCTGATGATTTAATTAATGATTCTGAGGTAAATGCCATCTATATAGCCACACCTCCAGGGTCTCATTATAAATATGCTGTGGCCGCAATGAAAGCAGGTAAGCCAGTCTACATAGAAAAGCCCATGGCAGCATCTTATGACGAATGCGTAAAGATAAACAGAGTTTCTGAAGAAACAGGAGTTCCTTGCTTTGTTGCCTACTATCGCCGCACGTTGCCCTATTTCTTAAAAGTAAAACAACTTATTGATGATGGTAAGTTAGGTGACATCTCAACTGTACAGATAAGTTTTGCAATACCTCCTTACGCAACAGATTATGATAGAGAAAATTTGCCATGGAGAGTAAAAAAGGAGATTGCAGGAGCCGGATATTTCTACGATCTGGCATCTCATCAGCTCGATTTACTAGATTTTATCTTTGGAGAAATTGAAGAAGTGCATGGGTTCTCTAATAACAATGCTGGTTTATATGAAGTTGAAGATACTGTCTCTGCTGCATTTAGCTTTAAGAGTGGAGTTGTAGGTAGTGGCAGTTGGAGTTTTGTTGCACCCGAAGCAACTCGCACAGACCGAATTTATATTGTTGGAACAAAAGGCAAACTTGTCTTCTCAAGCTTCGAGTTTTCACCAATTCAATTAGAAACTCCAGGCAACAAGCAGGAGTTCTTATTGGAAAATCCCGAAAACATACAATTCTATTTAATTCAAAGCATAGTAAAATACTTAAATGGTAAAGGAGATATCCCCGTAAGTACGGGCTTATCAGCAACTCGCACAAACTATATAATGGATAAAATCTTAGGGTAGAACTAATTAATATCTTCCCTTAAAGATTGTTGGATTGATAGTAAGACTAACATATGCCCAGTCTTGCCACGAGTCTGTATTTCCCGGTCTGCCTTTTGCAATTGGCATTGCATCTGTAGCCAGCATAAATGAGTAGCCACCTTCAAACATTATATATTTACGGATAGGGTAGGTGAATTTGAAATCTATTTCAGATCCTAAATTCTTTTCATCGCTCCCATCAACATCTATATATTTATCAGAATTGAAGTGATGATAACTTAAATCTAATTCTAGCTTTTTGGTGGCTTTCCATTTAAATCCTATGTATTTATGAAATACACCATAATAGTCATTCCCCCTGAAGTAGTCCATTGCACCCATAAAGGAGTGGTTAGATCTGTAAAGAAGATCCATGTAAGATTTCTTTTCCGATTCGGGATCCTGGCCGGGATGAAACTCAGTTCCACCATAAACAGATAAAAGAGGAACTATTTTGTATCCCCCTCGCAGTGCCAGCATATAAGCACTTAACTCTTGACTATCAGCATTCGTTCCCATTTGGTAGTATGCTGTTCCCATTATATTCCACAAACTGTTTTTAAATCCAATATTTGTTCCCATTGTTTGCAAATACACTTTATCCGAAACAAGAGGTTGTGCAGTAGGATCACCAGTCTCAAACCCTAAATTAACAAAAAGCGCAGATGCACTAAATCCGCTCTCATTATGGTATTGATACCACATTGTTTGCATATTCTGGTAAGGCTGTCCAGTAGGAATATAGTAAGTGCCAGAGTTTGTTAGCACTCTCGATTGATTATAAGCCAATACTAAGTGCAGAGTGTTAAAATTGTTCTCAAAACCTAGTTTCAGAGCATCGTGCCAAATTCCTGTAGGAGTCCAGTTCGAAACCGATAGCATTCTACCATCATCATAATTAAGCGATTGCCTGCCTATCTTAGCAAAAAAATCATTGTGTTTAATCTGTGCCCAAGCTTCATTCAATGTAAATCTACCACCATCATTGTCATTTTGAACCTTTTGTCCCCATAAAGAAACATCTTGTGCGGCCATACGTGCCGATAAAAAACCATTATCAAAATTAAGTCCTAAACGAGCACGATTAGAGATAAATGCCGATGGGTCATCTGATTCTAGTCGAGGCTGGTTGTAACCATTACGATATTCAAATCGTGGGCGTAGATTAATGTCGATTGAGAATTCGCCACCAGCCTCTTCAAACTGTGCTTGTAGTTGATTGGGTATTAGCAGAGTCGCCAGAATAAAGACTACAATTAATCTCTTCATATATTATGTTTTTATGAATTTAAAATGCTTTATAAGCAAAGATAAATGTTTTTCGATTAAAAACTATTAATCTTAATAGTTTCGTTTGGCATGTCTCCAAATCTGCCAAGAATTAACTAAGTTCTGCCATAAAACATAAGCACCGGGGCCAAGTGTGGCAAGAGGATTCAGGTATGTTTGAGTGAGCCATATTGCAAGAACAGTGTTTTTCTGACCTAATCCCTGTCCTCCCGCAACTGTCCTGCCATACCTCTTTCCAATTTTTCTTCCAAAATAAAACTGCAATAAACAAAGCACAAGTGAAGTTGAAGCAATTATAATCTCAAGAGTGTAATTTCCATCATCCTGTAGCCGTATATATTGTGTTATATTTCCTATTACAATAGTAAGCGCTGCTGCCCAAATATAGAAAGATATTATCTGTGCCGATTGAATTTTTTTATGAACCACCGGAGCAGCCTTTTGTACTGCAAGAGCAATAATAAATGGAAGAATCAAAATGGGTATAACACTTGTAAAAATATGCCAAAAAGATGAGGTTAAGCTAATGCTGCTGTCTGTTCTACCAATAAAGGATAGAAAAACCGGACCAATTATTGCTACTGATAGGTTACTTATAATAGAATATGCTGCTGTTACAGAGATGCTACCTCCTAGTAAACCGGCAACTACTGGTGCCGATGTGGCTGTTGAGGTCAAAACGCATATCATAGCTGCTTGAGCCAACACCTCATTTACAGGTCGTAGAAGAAGGTAAATTGCTGCGCTGCCCACATATTGAATTGCCAGAAGAATATAGTGAAACTTTGTTAGTCTTATATCACTCATGCTCACCCGGCAATAAGAAATAAACAGCATTAAGGCTATAAGAAATGGTAGTATAGGTGAGAGAATTGAAAGTTGCTTGTGGAATACAATTCCCAAAACCATGGCTATGGGAAGCAAATATTTTTCAAGAAACTTTTGCATACTTAATTATAAAAAGTTTGGGGAGTGTCTGAAGTCAGTTAAAAATTAAAGTAAGATAAATTACAATTTTCAAATTATTCTCTAAATAAAATCGGTAACCAGTTTCAGAATCTCCGCCCTGGCTCTATCATAATCATCATTGCAAATAGTAACGTCAAATTGAGGGGCAAAGCTTATCTCATACTCTGCTTTTGCTAGCCTGCCCTCTATTACTTTAGGCGAGTCGGTTCCTCTTTTTTCCAACCTCTCTCGCAAAACCTCAAGTGAAGGGGGCATAATAAAAATACTCAGAGCTTTATCTCCATAAATCTTCTTTATATTTAATCCTCCGATGCAATCAACATCAAAAATAACATTACTGCCTTCAGCAATTATCCTATCTACTTCAGATTTAAGTGTACCATAATACCTGTCTGGGTATACCTCTTCATATTCAAGAAACTCGTTATTCTCAATTTGCGAGCGAAACTGATCGGGAGTAAGAAAATAATATTCAACTCCATTTTTCTCTTCCCCGCGTGGCTTGCGACTTGTTGCAGAGATAGAAAATCTTATGTCTAAATTCTGCGATAGCAGATATCTTACTAATGTTGATTTACCAGCACC